>Ga0213828_1000223_pt1 | contig 58307 bp, 64 predicted proteins | sample MC6MC0897MG_FD_180664 | JGI IMG/M metagenome (GOLD analysis project Ga0213828, IMG submission 180664) | Enriched soil aggregate microbial communities from Iowa State University, Ames, United States - MC6-MC0897-MG | ecosystem: Environmental > Terrestrial > Soil > Unclassified | place: USA: Iowa...
GCGCCGCCGGAGCTGCCACGCTGGGTGAGGGTGATGTCCAGCAGGCGCGCGGCCTTGCGCGCGTCGTCGTAGAACAGCTCGTAGAAATCGCCCATGCGGAAGAACAGCAGCAGGTCCGGGTACTCGGACTTTGCGGCGAAGAACTGCTTCATGAGAGGGGTGTGCTCTGCGGCCCCCTTGCTGTCCTTGGATTTCATTGTCGAATCAGTGGTTTGCAAGAAACGTCCTTACGGGAACTGGCGGTCAATCCGGGTCGCTGACGGGAAGTAACGGTGTCTTTAGTCGCGCTGCTGTTGCAGCGCCTCTACAAACAGGATGAAATCGATGTTGCGACGGAACCGAGAGGGATCGACCATGGATATGGTTGTTGCGACGGAGGGGGATGCCCCCAGTCGCCGAGGCACCAAGTTTAAGCTGACCCACCGCCAAATCCTTGAGTTGTCTGTCGAGAGGGTGCCCTTGCAGGGCAAGGCCGGCCGTCTCGTCGTCGGTCCCCGGGCCGAGGATGAGGCCCGGAAACCCTATCGGGTGCTGGACGGGAACCAAGGTGCCCCGGTCGGGTTCGGCTTCTATGTTGGTAAGACCAAGACGACATACGAAGTGGTCCGGCGAGGCCCACAGGGGGTTCGGCGCTTTTCGTTGGGCAATGTCACGGACATGGGGCTGGAAGAAGCCTACGCGTCCGCTCGGGAGAAGCTGGCGGTGCTTCGGGAGACGGGCGACAACCCTGTTCGTCACCAGGCACTGAAAGAGCAACGCGAAGGCTTGCGCGATGCGACATTGGCCGACTGCTTCCAGGTGTATCTGGAAGACCTGGCCAGGCGGGTGGCTGCAAAGAAGGCCAAGCCCGCGAGCGTCCAAGCAGTAGTGGACAGTTTGGCGCGTCTTTCCAGGCCGGAAGTCGCATTGGCCGCAAAACGGGTATCCCAGATCAACGATCAGGAAGTTCGAGAGGCTTTTGAGGCCCTGCGCAAATCCTCGATGGTGCGGTCCAATCGCATTCCGACAGAACTCAGAGTGGCGCTGGCCGACCACCCTGATTGGGCTGCGCTGTCGACCCAAGAGCTCGAGGCCATTGGAGTCAAAGGAAAATACCTGCAACGTGTCAAAGCGGCCGGGCTGGCATCCACTGAGCACACTTTCACGGACGCAAAGCGCGCGGTGGAGCTTGTCCTGAAGCGCGAGCGTAAGCAGGCTGCACGCGAGCAGCGGGAGCCGATGCTCCGCTACAACCCGCTCCAGACCATCCATGACGACGATCTTTTGCGGGATGCCCAGGCACTGCGCCGGCATTACGACCGGGCCGAGGTCCGCAACCCGTTGGGGGATGACACGCTACCCACAGTGCTGAAGGTCATCTTGGCGCGCCGGGATGAGCAGGGCGGGTTGAACGCCACCGGAGCGGACTACCTGTTGCTGACCCTGCTGTGGGGAACTCGCCGCAGCGAGGCGGCGCAGCTTCAGTGGTTTGACCGCTGCTCACCAGGCGAGCTTCGGCAGTCCGAGGTGTCCTGGGTGTGGCTGGCAGGGCCGGACGAGGTAAACCCCTATACGCGAAGGGCAGGGTCGCAGGTCTACTTGTTCGACACCAAGAACGGGGAAGAGCGCTACTTGCCAGTGGCTTATTTTGCAGAGCAAGTGCTCCAGCGACGCTTGGGAGAAAGAGTGGACGCCGACGATGGCGTGCGTGAGCTGCAAGCCGCCGAGTCGCTGCTGAAGTCAGCGAAAGGGAAGGGCGCTGGCCCGGACCTGCTGAAAGGGCTGGAGGCCGCGGTGGAGAAAGCACGCCGCCAAGCAGAACGGGCCCGCTACGTCTTCCCTGCCCGCTCCAGCCGCAGCAGGGCGGGGCACTATTCAGACAGCAAGAGCATCGTGGCCAATGTGCGCCGCGATGCAGGGTTGCTGGACCTGAGGGCAGAGGTGGACATCGGCCTGACCCCGCACGATCTGCGCCGGACCTTGGGGCGGTATGCGGCCCTTCTTTTCGGAGAAAGCCGCATCGTCTCGCAGCTGCTTCACCATCACACCCGTGGCCAGGGCGATGATCGGATGGCGGCCGTCTCAGAGCGCTACACCGAGCAAGAGTGGTCCAAGCTTCGTGAGGCCATGGGGCGGGTAGAGGAGGAGATGATCGCCAAGAGCCCCAGGGTGTGGAACAGGTTGAAGGGGACGGACAAACCCAGGTTGGACGAGGTGAACGATCCTCCGGTTAGTATCTTTGCATCACGGAACCAACGGACCGCATTGGATGATTGAGGTCGTTCGTAGCGAAGAGGAGTATCGCGCGCTGGCCGATGCCGCATTGGACCGGGAGCTTGAGCGTGCAAGGGCAGGACTGACCCCTTCAGTAAGCAGCAAGGCTGCTGCTCGGTTCCTAGGCGTGCACTTCGATACCTTGGGGGAGTGGCGTCGCCGCTCCCCGCCGCTGGGGCCTCCTTTTCAGAAGGGCGCGGGAGACAGTAAGAGCGGAGCCAATCAGCACGTCCGTTATCGTCTTGCCGATCTGGAAGAGTGGCAGTCGTCCCGAACGGGTAGGACGGTCAAAGAGCGGCGATTGGTGGATGAGTTGGAGCGCGTGAAGCGGCGGGCTCGTGAGCTGGAGATGGAGCTCGACCTTCAGTCACTTCGAGAGAAGGTCGCCCGAATGACCAAGAAGGCTGGTCGGGTCTTGGCCTTGGAGACGGCAAGGGAATGCTTGGACGCTCCGCATCAATGGGTGGTCAAGGATGGCTTGGTCATGGGACACGTGCTGACGGTCCCGGAAATGGTCCTTGCTCAGGGGCTGGACGCCGGGGGCATCGTAGAGACGACGCTTGGTGACGTGCTGATGTGGCCTTGGGCTGACGGTAGCGCTCGCGATCCTTTTGCCGTGCAGATCGACACGGCATTCTCAGACTTTACGAAACAGCTGGGGCAAGAGCGCTCGGCTCAGCGCATGAGAGACTTAGATAAAAAGCTTCCTCCGCCGGAGGAAGCCATGAAATCAGTATTCTGACACTCGCCGTCCCTAGAGGCTGCGCAGCGGCTTAACTCTAGCGCTCCATTCGATTGCAGTTCCCCTCAACTAACTGAAGTCACGCTCGCAAAATGTCGTTCATTAAGGCGGATTTGAAGAACATAAAGGAGAGGTGGTTATGCCAGGTAAAGTCGTGATCGGTCACAGGCAAATTCAAGCCCCAGATGGCAGTTGGCAAAACGATGGACTCGTTGTTGTTGACGTCAAGATTCCTGGTCTGGTCGGGCTGGCGGAAGGAGGCTTCGATGATCTGGCTTCAAGATTGGAGAGCAGAGGATGGTCAATAGTTTCGGCGGATGTGAAAGAGCTTTGGGTGCCAAAGGCTGCGGATTCTCCGGAGCGAGCGAAGCGGATCGCCCAAAGACGCAAAATATCGTCTGAGACTTTGGTGTCAAAGTCATTCGATCCGAATAGTGGTTTATCCCTTTTTCGCATCGTGGTCGTAGATGAGTTTGGTGAGCCCCTAGAACCAGCCGAACAGCCAACAATGTGCTTTGTCATCTACGACGCTGTTAGGCTCAAAACAAAGTTGGTCATCAGTGAGGCGGAGTTCACAGCCGCAGTTGCTTTTCATAACAGCCTGCAGAAATCGAGACAGGTAAAGCCTTCTGTCCGCGGCGTCCGTCCGAGATAGCCATTTATTCAATGGAACTATACGGAACCTCGGAGATTTCTTGGTCCTTCCAAAGCGTGACACCTGGATCGGACCAGTCATGGATGTGCTGCTGCCAGTGTGCGATGCCTGCTTCTAAAGCTTCGTCGGCTATTCGTTTGGCTTCTTCGACGGGCAGCCTCGCAAGAGCCGATAGGAATGCTTGGTTCCAAAAATCTTCAATGGTCATGGCGGCTGTGCCTTAAGGTGGTTGCCTTGATACCACCTTGCATGCTTCTGTCAAGGGGCGGTCTGGAGGTCTATCGAGGATGAGCAGTCTCGCTTCATGGCGGGCTGCTCATCTTCCTGCGGCAACTGGCATGCAGCTGCTCAAGGGTCAGCTGGATCAGCCGATATTCTCCGTATTCACTTCTTTGTGAGCACGATGGGGCGGGGTGGCTGTGGACGTCGATACGGATAAGTGGAACCTGTTGGAGAAGGCGCATGACTTTAGGGCTCAACTGCGCCTGCTCGGCTTTGTGCTTCTTGCAGACGTAGTCCTCGTTCTTTCCACGGGCACCAATGTATGGAACCTTCGCTGGTCGACGGTCTCCGACCGGCCTGCCGCCATCGTCTTGGTCGTCTTGGCCTACGGTGCGATTGTAAAGATCGTGGTCCCTCTGCTGTTGCCGCTTTTGCGGTCGGTGCTCGGCTTACTGGTCGAGTGGGTTCAGCGCATTCCCGGCATATCGCCTGAACGCCGGGACACGGATTCCCCGACTTACGTTACGTGGACCGATGCCGACCGATGGCTTGCTGATGCGCCCGACGGTTCGCGCAGGGTGGACGTTGAGAAGCAGATGGCGCGAATCGCTGAAGATGAGGCGCATTGGGACTCGACTGTGCGGGCCGGATGGTCGGCTGTCCTGCTTGTGCTGCTCGGTTGGCTTGTCCCTGGCTCCACGACTGCTGCGGTTGCGCATTGGCAGCAATGGGCTCCTTTGGTTATCGGATTCCTCCCAGCAATCCCTTGCGTCTACGATCTGTGGGTCGGGTCACCGATCCGCAGGGAGGTTCGTATGCCAGAACTGGCACAAAGACTCTACAGAGAGCGGCGCGGTGGTCCGCTAGGCAATGCTCGCGCCAAGAACTAGCGCTCCAATCACGCTGTGGTGAAAGTGGACTCTATTTCGTCGCTCCGGAAGGGGATGGTGGCGCGGCAATAGATGCTAGCCGGCCCTGATATAGACGTAGTTGCCCCGAGGGCCAGTTCCGATCCGAAACCCCTTGATGCCAGCCGATACGCCAACGCCGCCCTTCGACAAGTTGAATCGAAGTGGTCCCACCCGGACGCTTATACGAAGATACAGCCCCATGATTTGGCCCCCTACGCCTCCATGCCAAAGGTCTCGATAGCACACGGCCCCTAGTTGGGCGTGCGTGTGGAACGAATTTGGGGCTTTCGCTCGTTTTTCGCCGATATAGCGGAGCTTGGGACAGGTGTCCTGATTTCAATGCCAGACGCAGGCAACGTCCGCATGGTCTTCAATGCAACATCGTAGATTGCGATACGCTCCTGGCTGGTCGCAATAACCTGACCTCGCGCTATTAGCTCTTCGCCCTTCCAGACTTCCGAGACACCAAGTTCGTTTCCGTCAAGCAGCCGTTTCGCCATTTCCTCTGCTCGGATCTTCCCGTGACGCTCCGCTGCAAAACCGGGCACGATTGCTATCAAGAGGATGACATACCAAACAGCTGTCACCGCTGAGAGAAAGGCGACCGTTGCTGCTGCCGCACTAATGCTCCCGCGTATCCAATAAGACCGTTGGCTTAGCCATGCTTTTAGTCGAGGGTTCTCGTTGACAGGCGCTCTCAGCAGGACAACAGTCAACGTGGAAAGGGAGATGATGGCCAGCAGTATCCCCCAGGGAATGTCGCTTAGGACTGCGACGCCTTGGAGGAAGGTGACGTAGTAACCGTGGATGATTTTGGCGTCGACCGCTTGCGGAAAAAGGGTGGCTTGTATGCCTAGTTTGTTTAAATAGGTTGAGTGAGCAACGTCCCCAGCCAAATGGAGGCAAAATCCCAAAAGCGTAGCGATACCTAGTAGAACGCCTAGGGCTGATGTAAGCGTTTTAGCTGCTTGGGTCGGGGTGAAGGGACTGGCCTTTACGAGGTCATTGGAGCAGTCGTCCGTGCCTGTCACGCGATCATCCTTGATGAGAAGACGATCAATGATATGCAAAGTTTTGGGTCGCAATATAGAGGCTGCCGAAGAGGGAAGCCGGCTTGCAAGATGCAGCGGAACCAAGTGGACAGCCGGGACGGGCTGGCGATAGTCTCCGTCTTTCGGCCGACGACCATCCCATGAGCATCCTCAATGTGTTGCTACGCCCCGACCAACTGCTCATTGCGGTCGACACTTGGGCAGAGGACGCGCTGACCCAGAAGCCGTCGGCAGGCGCCAAGCTGCTGCTCATCCCGCAACACAATTTAGTGCTGGCCAGCCGCGGCTCAGCCCAGTTTTTCTTGAAGATCTACGAGCTGTGCCTTCAGGCCAGCTTCCGCGCGGATTTCACGATGGAGCAGCTCATGGCCGAGCTGGGGCTGGTCATGGACCATCTTTGGCCGAACTACCTTCAGGCGGCTGCGGGGGCTGGGATTGCGCAGGACGTCCTGCATAGCGAGCTTGTTCTAGGCGGTTGGTCTCCGAAGGCGGGGCGGATGATGGCGACGGCCTATGCCAAGGATGCGGGCAGTGCTCCGGCACGGGTGCAGCCACTGGAAGGCGGCGTAGCATCACCTGGGGAACCATTGCGTGGGCGTCCGGACAGCTTCGAACTGGAGGCCGTCCTGGAGGCCGGCCGGCTGCAGGCGGCCTACCTCAACAAAAGCGTGGGTCGGACCGTTGCCGGGGGCAGGCTGCTGGTCGCTGATCTGCGAAAGGGGCAAGCGACCATCACCGATTTGGCGGAGCTGTAGTACCGCCTTTAAGCCTCGATCGGATGCCCAGCCGCATCTGCAATGACTGTGAGCGCCAAGGTCGCCGCGGTCATCAAGAGTGCCGGCTTGAGGGGGGCAGAACTGTGGCCCTGCGCACCTTCGACGTAGATCGTTGATGCTGGTTGATGTCCTGTCCCCGTGGTCAAGCCGGGAGGCCGCTTTGTGGCCGGTCCGGTTCCAACGTAGGCCGCCTGCACCATTGCCAAAAATAAAGGGCCGCTCTGAGCGGCCCTCTTTTGTGCGAAGCCTGGATGGCTTACTGAGTCATCTGGGCGTAGAGCACGAGCAGAAGCATCGGCAGCCTACCCAGTAGGCCGAACAGCCAGCCAGCGCCGAGCACGGTCAGCGGCGTCATGATCCACCACTGCCACCACGTGAATCCATGATCCCGTTGCCGAGCCTCCCAAGCTGCTCCAGGGTGAAGCCGTTCTACCTTCCGCGTTCCTCGGCGGGCCATGATTGGCCCGACAATGAACCCGAAAGGTCCGAGGAAGAGCAGGGACAGCGAATACCACCAGAAGAAGCGCTCCCGGGGAGTCCTGACGCTCTTGATGGTCCTGATAGATGGCGCAGTTACGCGATCTGCGTGGGCAAAGTGCAGGGAAGGGGGCTGGCTCTTCATTGGGGGTAGGCCCTCCAGCTTCCATCGGCCTTGGCATACCGCAGATTCTTGTCGACGGGCAGCGGCACCCGGTTGCCCATCATGTCCAGGACCACGGTGCCGCGGGTATCGCAGCGGAAGCCGTCCGTGTCGTCGGCCCGCATGCACCCGGTCAGGGTGAACCCATCGATCGTGACGACGGGTGCCGAGGCGCTCTGGGCCATCAAGTCGGCCAAGGCCTGCTTGGCCTGCTCTTCGGACGGTTTGCTGCTGCAGGCGGTAAGGCAGAGTGCCGCAGCGGCGGCAAGGATCCATGCTTTCATGTCGTTTCCCTATTGGTGAGGGCGCAAGGCCCGGGGTGCCTCAGCGGTCGCGGTTGCCATCGGGCCGGAACCCCGCGATCCACATCCTCGTGTCCTTGAATGGCGTCAGGATTCCGGACGGGCCCGGGTGGAGATCTGAGGTCTGGATGAAGCCACTGACCCACGCCACCCGAAGTGCCACATCAACGGCGCGATCGGAGACGCCAGGGCGGGACACGTTGACGACAAAGGGCTGGGCAGGCGGGTTGGGGCCCGTGGAGCGGCTGGCCCCCGTATTGGGTTTCCCGGAAGGCACGCGGACCCCAGTGAGGGTGTCCCGCCCCTTCCACAGTGCAGAGGTGTTCAACTCGGCGGTGTCGCCCAGATCGTCGGTCTCGGTCACGGCGGCATTGGCGCAGGTCCGGAACGTCTCCGTGGTGGATGACGCAGGACTGGTCCAGATCCGAGCCTCGACGGTCCAGCAGGGCAGGGACGCGCCCCACTCGGTGTAGGTCAGTGCCACCCGGGGCCAGTCAAGCTTGCCCTGCTGGGCGAACTGATGATTGCCACCTTTGAACAATTCGGGCAGCTTCCCGCCTCCGCTGACCGGGGCGTAGATCTCCCCAGCGCCGGCGGCCGCCTTCGCACCGCCCTGAGCCGGCTTGACCCCAACCATCTGCCCGCCGGCATTTTTCAGGCTGGTGCCCAGCTGCCTGAAGAAACCGGGGCGATTTGGCGCTTCCTCTTGCTCGGGGTGGCTCTGTGCGGCCGCCACTTGGGTGGCCAAAAGCAGCGCGGCAGCCAGGCTGGCGGCCATCCTTGTTCGGTTCTTCATTCGCAGCCCCTATAGACCGCCAACCCGGCGGCATTTACGATAATCGCAGATGTGCAATCCAGTTCCAACCGTCACACTTGGAGGGAGTTCAGCTGTGGTGCAAGAATCCCGATGCAGCCCAAAACCCCTTCGACGGTCTATGGCAAGCGCCTGCGCAGTGCTCGGCTGGCCAAAGGCTGGACGCAGGCGCAGCTTGCCGAGCGGATTGGGATGGTGGACTCGGTCTCTGGAGCCACGAGGGTGAGCCGATACGAGACGGGCCAGCATGACCCCGATCCCGCGACATCGCAGGCGTTAGCGAAGGCGTTGGGCTTGCCGGTGGCGTATTTCCACGCCACCTCCGACACCCTGGCCGAAGTTATTCTGCTGGTGTCTAAGCTGCCCGTTGCCAAGCAGAAGGAAGCGCTTCAGCGGCTCAAGGACATGGTTGGGAAGTCGGAGACCGGGCGTTGAAGAAGGTGGTCTGGAAACTGATGATTTTCGCCGCGTCCGTCGGCTCTTTGCTTTCGGGTTTTTTCTGGTTCTTGTCAGCGAGAGTGCAACGGGAACTGATGGGCGCCCCAAGCGCGCCGGAACAGTTCTCCAAAACGATGTGGGTCATGGCTGCTGACATGAATTATTGGGCGGCCCTTGGTGCTTTTTGCACAGGTGCGGCACTGGTCTTGTCCGCCATGTTTGAAGACTAGAACAGCAGCGATTGAGGCTTCTGCCGGGTCTTGAACCTCGACCATCAGTCAGCTTCCTATCCAAACGCGTCCATGGAAGAGACCGCATGTTTATCTACGTCGATGAATCCGGCACGTTCGTTTCTGCTGAGAAGAGCAACCGTTGGTGCGTCGTTGCTGGGTATGTCGTCCCAGAGGTGGCCAGGAAGCAGGTAGAGCAGTCGCTGGCACTGCTCAAACGGTGCTTAGCGCGCGGTATCCAGGATGAGGTCAAACTCAAAGACCTGTCAGAAGCCAACCTGACGCGCTTCCTGGGCGAGCTTGGTAAGCTCGAAGCAACGCTCTTCGTCTCTGCGATTGACCTGGGTCATCAAGACCCCGAAGTGGTGGTGGCGCACCAAGCAAAGCAGGTCGAGAGCGTGAGAGCCAATCGTCCAAACATGCTCTATGAAGAGGGACGTGCTTCCATCGATGATCTGTCGGACAGGCTGGAACGTCTTTCTCCACAGCTCTACACCCAGATGGTGGCGCAAATCAGCCTGCTGGATCAGGTCTTTCGGGTAGCGACGCTTTACTACGTCCAACGCTTGCCGGCGACACTAAGCAGCTTCAAATGGCGCATGGATGAGAAGAACTCGGTTCGACCGATTTTCGAGCAGACGATTACTCATATGACCCCGGGCATCATCCAGGCAAAGTCTTTTCGAGACCCCGGTGTCTTCGTGGAGGGTTTCGACTACTCCCACTTCGATAGGAACTTTAGAAGTGCCCCCCAGGACATTCCAGCCTACCTCCAAGAAGCGGTTGATCATACGATCAAGTCCGCGGTGAACTTGGGAGCGGTCATGCGAGATTCCAAGTTCGTTCGCTCGCACGATGTTCCTGGCATTCAAGTGGCCGACCTGTTGGCGTCGGCCTGGCGCAGGGTGCTGAGGGGGGAGTTTGAGGACAACGAGGGTGTCGCGCGTCTTCTGGGGGTGATGACGGTTGAGGGGCAAACGCCCAATCCCTCCATCCACCTGATGACATTGGGCGAAGAGCAGTTGGCGGAAGGGACAGCGTATCGCGCGGCCCTGAATGCAAAACAGACCTGTAGGCCAATGGTCTACAAGAGAGCGGCCAAGGGCCGCAATAGCCCTAAGGCAAAGCCTTCAGGGGGTCAAGAGATGGATGCCTTGGGGAATCGTGCTCTGAGCCTTCCCATGAAGTCGTGCCACTCCCGTTCAAACATTGAGGATGCTGCTCCCCCGTTGGAGAGCTTGGCCTCCTTCAAGAACTGCGGAAAGAGGTAGCCTTTGAAGCGTTGAGTCGACTTTTCCGTAAAGATGCGCAGTCCGTGCTGGCTGATCGAATCCACCAGTTGCGGAAGCGCGGCATAGCCTACGACGGCAAAGGGGTAGCGCTCTTGGGTGCCGGCTTCCATGCCCCATTCCTCGAGCTCGCTTTCCACCAGGGTCGAAAGCGCGTCAACGGACTTGTCGCCAAACAGCACCCAGTCTTCCAGGGTGACAACCAGGCAATAAATCGGTCCGTCTAGCACTTGGATGCCTGCTCGGCCCGACGTTGCATCAAGAATATTGCGATAGTTCTGGACGACTGCCTTGGCCAAACGCTTCAGGCCGGCCTCCAGATCGCCCGGGTTAGCCGCAAGCTTTGCCGGGATGGGAATGCGCATGGTCTTGCATTCCACGAACACGGTGGCGTTGGTATCCGTCAGCAGCCAGTCACTGCCTTGGTGCTGTGCCCCATTCACTACGTATGGGGCGGGACGCTCAGCCGCCGTTTCGCCCTGGATGAGGCCAAAGCAATCCCCTACCACCTCCTCAAATGCATCGCCGTAAGCTTGGGCGAAGCCGGCAGCGTTCGCGAGGTCATAAAAGAGTCCGGCGAGTAAGCGCTTCCCCAGCAACTGCGGTCGCGGACAGGCAAGGTGATCTGGTGCGTCGGAACGGAGCTGGATGAGCGGCCTTACGACAATGGGATTGGGCGTGTAATCCCAAGAAGAATCAAACCTTGCGTCCAGCTTGCATCGGTCGCGTAGTAGCTTAGGCGTGCCAGTGATTGCTGCCAATCGGGCCGCGACCACCGATGGATTCAGCCCAAGCTTGGCGAGCTGCGGGGCCAAAGGCACTTCGTAACTGCTCATGAAGAGCGCTTGGGTAGCTCCGGCCAACAGGAAGTAGTCTTCTGATGTCAGTCCCAATGTGTTGGAAACAACGCTTGAAAGGCGACCTCGCTTGTAAAGCGACCAGTAGCGACCAAAGTAGGCGGGGCCAAAGCGATCAAAATGAGGCAGCTGTTGGTGGCCGATTCGGTGCATGGTTGTCCAAATGTCCAGATCACACCTTGCTTTGAAATCGCTGTAGCTGCGGATGGCGTTGTGCAGCGTGCCTAGGTCTTGCCAGTTTCGCAGTGAACGGCGAGCGCCTTGGGAGGGTCCTGCGTGCTGAAGAACTTCTCTCAAATAGAGATCTAGGTAGAACTCGAAGACGTGGGCGTTGACCTGATTCGGCAGCCCTGGCCGAGAGTGTTCATACTCGATGGGAAGATGGTGCCCATAACCGACATGCAGGCTATAGGCCCAAATATGAAGGATTGAGTCACGAAGGCCAAAGGATGCAGCGATCTTGGTCACTTTGTCGTATGTCACGCCTAGGCCTCGTCCGGTGAGTGGGTGCATTATCCCCTCAAGCGAGCCATACGACAGCATGGTAACCGGTGTTGGATTGAACCAACTCTTCGGCTGCGCCATTGCTCCGGATGTGCCAGGCCCATGACCGCGGTCACAAAGGCCTATCACTCTATCTTTTTTAATAGGGGCGTATCATTGGAAAGCAATATCGGAGGAGACGCATCATGGCCCTCAGGGCCATTGGCTATGTGAGCCGAGCAAGCCAGCCGTGGGATCGGGAAACCGTGGAGGCAATGGTAGTGGGAGCGGCGGCGTTCAACCTTCAGGCGGGGGGTGACCGGCGTGCTCTTTTTTGATGGCATCCGATACCTTCAATACCTAGAAGGCCTCGACGACGGGCTGGAGATTGCCTACGGCCGCATCGGGGCGTCCACTCTCCACTCCGACGTGATGGAACTGGCGCGGTGGCACATCGGGCGACGCCTGATGCCTTATTGGAGCATGCGCTGGCTTCTGCCGGATCCTAGTCACACCCTGACGATGGTGGCGCAGACTGGACGGGCTTCATCCTCTCTCCCGCCCGAAAAGGTGCCCCAGAAACCGCGATGGAGCATGTCCACGGGTATGTCGAGCCCTACCTTGGGGCAAGGCCTTCTGACACCCAACTCGCGACGCCAGAGGCGGGCGAGGGCCAAGCTCGCCTCGCCTGACGTTGAGAGGGGCCCAGCTGCAGGAGGGACATTCCGCCGTTGGAGGTCAGTTGGGGCGGCAGAGTCCTTTAGGCAGTCCTGGTCCCAAAGGCACGCCCAAGCTGAGGGAACAGCCGCGGATGTGTGCCTCCGGGTGAAAACCTGCCGGGGTGCGAGATGTGGATGTCTCCTCGCACTGGTGCCGAATGTGCGGCTTAGTCCGTTAAGAGCGCGCGCGAAATCAGCAAGCCTGACCCCGACCGCCAGATAATCCGCACCGCCTGAACAGGCCGCACCCCTCAAAGTTCACGCCTATCGGTGCGGAGCGCCGTAGGGCTTATGCCAGGAATAGCGGTGGCGGCCATTAGGACGCGCTGCGGGACCAAAGGCAGCGCCAAACTCAATCCAGAGGTTGCGACACCGATTCGTCGCGCGGTGTCGCTGAGGGCACGAAGACCCGCAAGCTAGAGCACCGCCATTCGTATTCACGGGTATGGCATATGGACAGTCGAGCCTTGACCAACAAAGTTTTTGACTTATCGTGCGCGGCAAGGTGGACTATGAACATTGAATTCGAAGCGCAGCTTCTGGAAAAACTTGGATTTACCGTTGAGCCGAATAACCTAGCCGACCCGGCAGTGGCCGACGACCACGGCTGGGTTATCTATAGTCCTCAATGGGACCTCGCCCGAGACTGTGAGTCTAGAGCAGATATCGCCACGTGGCTCTACTCACTTGGGGCAAGCAACTATGAACAATATTTGGCTATTCTTCGCTTTCGAGAGATTTTGGGGGCGGTGGGCCGAGACACCCTCGAAGGGCTGGGGTCCTGGTTGGATGGGAACCCTGTCCAGGGGCCTGCGGAGGCTGTCGTTGATGAAGTGCTTCGCCTGTCCAGCAGAGAGGTGACGCTCACGCTCGTTGACTGGCACCGCTTGGCCTTTGAGATTCTAGAACCTCACCTTCAACCGGATTTGCTTCTGTTGGATGGCCACATGGGCATGGAGTTCGACGCGTTCATGCGGAGGCGTGGACTGGACGCTGATTCAGCCGAAAGCTTAATCTCTAAGCTTTGGCGGGGGATCAGGTATGGAGTTCAGAGATTGGGCCGTCGCAGCACTGGGGCTTCCGAGCAACATTGATTCCGCAATCGAAATGACATTGCAGCTTGCTGCAAAGTCGGTCAGTGCACTAAATGGTGCGGCCAGCCGGTTGGACGAAGAGACAATGACAGGTGCCATGATCGGGGCGTTGGTGTCAGCGCATCCTATGAGCGCAGCGAGCTACCCGGCAGACCCTGAAACCGCGATCCGTTGGTCGAGCTACACCAAGTATGGCAATGCGGTGCAAAGCGAACGCAACTCGGGAGCAGATTTTGCACTAGTGCTGTCTTTGCCAGGCGGTGACCTGCGACTTGCAGTATTCCAGGCGAAAAGCGATTGGTCTGTCTCGTCGAAGAAAAATACACTCGTCATTGGCCAGATCAAGGATGTCCCAGAGGTCAAGGATGAAAATGAAGTGGTGATCGTGCCCGCTGGCAGAAGAAATCAAGTGGACGCACTGGTGAGAGCTTCTAACAAGATCCAGTTCAATAAGGTGCGAACCACGGTTCACAACCTGACCTGGGTTCACTACCTGTGCCAGTTTGAGAGCGGGATAAAAGCATTGGCACTCTCGGAAGTGCAGGCCGCGGTTCGCGCTTCCATTCGACGAAACAAAGCTGTGCGTGTGCACCTTGCGCCCAGCGACGGTAAGGAGCTTGGTCTGCTTCTTAAGCAAGGTTGTGTCGTTGGCGGCCACGGCTGGCTTGACATGTCTGGGATCGGTAATGGTGTGGTGCCGCCCGAGATCGATCTCAGCGCACTGGTCGATCTGATGCCTGTGGTGATTGGTCGCGACGGGTCGGCTGGCCCCCTGTTTAAAATGGGGCCAGACGTGATGGTGGTCGATCTCAGTAAACCACTTTTGGATATCCCAGAGCCAGCACCGATACCGACTAAAACACGCACCATAGTTCCCAAGCGCAAGTGAGCTCTTCGTCCTCAGTCGGCGATCTCTTCCACGTTTCTACAGAGCTCAATCCGCAGATGATGAGGTGCGCTGGCGTTGCCGAAGAAAAGTATCCATGTGCCTCGTTACGTTGAACCACACACCCGAGCAGCACCGGCATCGTCGTCCAGTGTAGCCACACAGCTCGTGGAGAACGCTAGCCGCAGGCGGCCACTGTTTGTTGAGTCCACCCTGGCTGCCGGCGCACCAAGTCCGGCTGCACAAACGGCCACTCGTTGATGCGCACTTCTCGTTCAGTAGGTGGCCAAGGCAGCTCGAGAGTGCTTCGAGCACAATGACCCGGAGCACGGCTTAGATCGGCTACACACATTTTTAGTCAAGTTTCTCCGCAGGCTCTGCGAACACCACGCGATCCCGAAAGATCGCGCCGTGCCGCTGGTGGTCTAATGGTTGCTTACGTTAAGCGAGTCAAGGAACAGGGGCTGCTAACGTCGCAGATGGCTGAGCACATCCTTAAAGGATCCATCGCCGTCTTCGGGCAGTTTGACCACGTGCGGAACAAACACTCCATGGCACATGACAATCCCGTGCTCGCATACGACGGGGCCTTGCTGATAGCTAGCAATGTCACTAGCGCTGTCCGGTTCATCAAGGCATGCGAAAAGCGCTTCCCCTGAAACGGTAAAGACGCTCCAGTGACTGCGATAGCAGTCAGCCTGTAGTCTTGGATTCAAGCTGAGCGGTCAACAGGCGGGTCAGGCTGCGTCGCGCGAAGTAACCCTGCAATTGTCGGGCTTTGATGCTTCTTGCTCTCAGTCGAGCCTGGCCACCCTCGTGGTGCTCAATACGATAGCAGCGCGAAGCCCCACAAAGCTCCGCCTGGCTAGCGGTCACTGTCACTACGGTCACCTCCAGACTGGTGAATGCTACCTCCGCCGCGATGTCCGGGTTCTCCGTGCTGGCGCGCTCGATTAGGGTGCGGAATCGCCCTAGGTCTCGTTCGCCGCCACTGCTGAGCGGCCCGACGTTGGTTACACGGCGGATATCTTCATCGTCTCCAGGAATTGACTGGCCCCAGCGCTCTGTGCGTTCGGGAATGACCGCGCGCACGACCTTGCCACTAGGGTCAATCAGATCGATAACCACATCGAGCAGGTAGACTGGTTCCAGCCCCAGGTTGGTCACGAAGCAGTGCGCGTCCAAGTCTTTACCCGCACCCGAGGTGATCAGGATGGAGGGTCGCTGCTGCCGGCGGTAGCTGCGTAGGAAAAAACTCAGGTAGACGACCCAGATCAGCGCCGTCACGCACGTCATGGCTGCGGTTATCAGGGGTGCGAACTGGAGCAGGTTCTGAAGCACGTTGAGGTTGATCCCAAGGGTCGACGTATATAGGCACGCTGGTGGCCATATTCGCCGTTGAACCGCTTGCACCCCGTGAAGCGCTTCGTTCCAACGGCCCCAGCGCTAGCAGTCTATGAACAGGTGGACTGTTTGGCGCCACAGCTTCCAACGAGCGGGAATAGAGATCCTCTCCTCCGCCTCGCAGAGCGCGAGTTCGCGCCTAATTTTGACGCGACCTTTGCACTGGCTGCGCATACTTTTCCCCCATTGCTCCAGAGGAGATCGGCAATGGCCATCCCATCAAGAATTTCCTTAGTCCCGAAGGTTCTGAGGCTCGAGGTGATGCCACTGAACTTCGGCGAAGCTGCGGTCGTGGTTGAATTGGAGTCTGAGCCGCCGAAGCGTTGGTTCAAGGCCCTCAAGCGCGAAATGTCCGAAACGGAAGGGCTAGAGTCTGCCTCCGCCAAGTTCGACGGTTGCTTTGTCTACGTCTTGGGACTGGAGCCGAGTCTCGGGGGCGCTGCCCGGAGAGTCAGCCGCCTGCTTGCCGCAGTCCAAGAAAGGCTGGAACCCGGCAGGGCTGAATCGACGAGTGCAGAGCAGGCTACAACCCGCCTTCCGCCCCCATCCAGTGCGCGGGTTGCCGTCACCATGGGTAGCGGCGCCTGAAGGGTAGGCGCGGCGCTGGGCCAATGGCCTGATGCATTCATGGACTGCGTTGGAGATCCCTGAGTGGGAGAAGGGACCCAATGCCGCTGGTTGGAGGTGCTGTCACGGTGGTAGAAATCGACGCGGGAACGAAGGGCTGATAAGCCTCGCCTCTATCGCACCGACGGGCTCGGTTGGGCACGCAGGCCGTCTCATGCCATGATCCGGCAGCAGTCTAACGTCCCCCCATGGACACCATTGACCCACGCCTCATCAGACCGTTCTCCGCTCCAGAGACCGCAGATCCCAGATCCCTCCGGCCCTCGATTGGACACCTATTGCTTGCCGACACCCGCACGCCTGAAGAACGCGCTGCGGCGCAACGCAAGGAGTCTGACCGCCGCGCGGGGCGGCGGCGCGGAAAATGGTGGGAACAGTGTCCCTAAAGTCTCCATCGAGTCGCTCGTTGGGGGTTCTAACGGACGGACTTCTGGGGGGGATGAACTGTTTAGCTAAGTTGCTTTTTCGTGCGAGAACGTTGGCGAGCTTCAACAATCGCGTAACTCGGGCGTGGCTAGCCTCGTGCTCAGCATCAATGCCGATGCTGTCAACGGAGAACTGACGTGGGCAACCAAAATCAGCAGGGTCAGCAGAACCAGCGCCAAGGTCAGCAGCAACAGCAGCAGGACCAGAAGCGGGAGCGCTCCGGCCAGCAGGGCGGCCCCGAAGAAGAGGAATAATCAGCAGCCACGCGCATAGCTCTGAATCCCTAGGATGGCCCGGCTCGATGTCGGGCCATCGTCGTTGCTGGGCTGTAAGGTATCCGATAGGCCAGCGTCAAACGGGTAGGGAGCTTGTAGCGCACGGGCACTATGCGTTCTTTCGATGCTGTTCCTTCAAATCGCTCGGACAGGGCCGTTAGCGCTCGGTCGAGGTCCCTAGGCGGCGTAGGTAGCTCGCAAGCTTAAGAACGGTTGCTGCCTTGGACTCCTCAAGCAATCGGAGTGCTGTGGTCTTTCGAGAGCCGATGCCAGCGACTGCTTCTTGCACCACGATCGTGTCGTATTCCCTGGCGTTGCCATCGAAACACGTGGCTGTGATACACGACTCCGCCGTCATTCCAGCAACGACGAGTTGCCTCACGCCCAACTTGGCAAGCAGCACGGCCAGTGGGGTGGCGAGAAATGCGGAGTGCTTGGGTTTGAGCACGAAATAGTCACCGTGTTCCGGTTCCAGGATCTTCGCAATCGCCGATGATTCACCCTCGGTGGCTAAGCAGAGCCTCACCAACTCCTTGAAATCCATCTGCCAGTTAGCGAAGTTGTCGTTGGCGTAGATGACCGGATGGCCGAGCGCCCGGAAGCGCTGGGCGAGTGTCGCGATGGGCCGAGCGGCTTCCAATGCCTTCGGCTTCACTTGGTCGGCTTCTGGGAAGTCGAACAACGTAAACATGTCGATGATCAGGAGCGCTGGGCTGGGTGTATTCATAGCTGATCTTGCCCCTCAATCGCCCGTTTGGCTGTGAGGCGCCGCCAACGGTTTGGACTGCGGCGAGTCCTTCTGACGAAGGAATATGGTCAGGATAACCAAGGCAAGCACGGCCAAGAACTCACTCTGCCAGTTCTGGAAGGATTCGAACCAGAAGCTGCTGCTCCACAGGTGTTCCCAGCAGGTGGGAGCGGGCAATCCCTTCGCGAGCTGCTCATCGACCTCCGCACGCCAGCTGCCTGCGAGATGCAGCGAGAAGCTCAGCAGGAACAATGCCGTGAATGCGATCGCCAGGGAGTGCCCATAGAGCATTTTCCAGATCCCGCCTCTCCGAACGGCCCAAGGCGTGGGACCCGGCTCAACTCGCTCTTGCTCCTGCGCGTCATCCAGTGGGCGCGATTCGGCCGAACCCTTCTGGCGGAGGCTGACGGTCAGCAGGACATACATGCCCATCTGAAGGAACTCGCTTTCCCAGTTCTCGAAGGTTGCGCTGACGAAATGGCCGCTATGCAGGTAGTCAAATAGGCTCAGTGCAGCGCGGTGCGTTTCAGCGAGTTCCTCGTTGTGGGTCAAAAAGCCAGTCCATATCTGGCCTCCCAAGAAGACTAGGAGAAAAGCCAGAAGCACGATCGATAAACCGTTTCTCTTCCACATGCCCACACGGCCTACAGTTGAACGAACGTCTCGACAGTAGTCTTGCGACCAGCGAATTGCAGTGAAGGAGCGGCGATCTACGCCGCTCCCCGATTTAGCCACTAAGTCCTGGCTTTTTGCCTAACGTATTGCCTTGCCCAAAGTTGGGCTGAGTTTTTCCATCGCACTCGCCCGCGCCTTCGGGCTCTCCCTCTCCCGCCTTACCGCCCTTTCCGTGCCCATGCTGGTTGTAGCCAGCGTTCTCGGCGGCACGGTTGGTGGCGCTTTCATCCGCAGCAGGCGGCTTGGCAGGAACGAACGGCGAAATCGGGTCACTCGCGGGGAACGTCTCCTCCAAGGCCTCTTCGTGGTTCCTGTCCGTCCGGGTCTTCCGGTGATGCTCCTGAGCCGGTGTTTCGCTGCGGGCCTTCTCCCCGGGCACAGGGAGGTCTTTCTCGTCTCTGCTCATAGTCATGCGCCTCAAGCGGCCTTCGCGGCCTTGGCGTTGCCACCGGACTTGGCCAGGATCGTCAGCTTCTCGTCGGTTGCCTTTTCTTCCTCCAATGTTTCCAGCAGGAGCGGGAGCGCGTCCTTGTAACCCAACTGCTTGGCGAGGGCCGCAATGGTGCCGTAGGAAGCGATTTCGTAGTGCTCGACTTTCTGGGCACCGCCAATAAGGGCGGCATCCCGCACGGGGCCTTCCTCGATGCTGTCGATGGCTTCCTTACCCTCCTCAACCAACCCCTCCATGGCGGCGCACTTGATGCGCTTGAGACGGATGCCCAGCAGCTCGACAACCTGGTCAATGCGTTCGATCTGACCCTGGGTCTCTTCCAGGTGGGTTTCGAAGGCGGCGGCCAGGTCCGGATTGGAGGCGGCGCGCGCGAGGCGCGGCAGCGCCTTGGTCAGCTGCTTCTCCGCGCTGTAAATGTCCGACAGTTCGTGGATGAACAGGTCTTCAGCGGTCTTGATCGCCATGATGGTGCTCCGGGTTGGTGGTGGGTGGAGCGCTGAACCTAAGCGCCCTCTCGTTAGGTTGGCGCGCAAATCTGTGAAGGCCTGCTACACGCCCGCAACGTCTTCTTCCGCGCACGGCATGCACAGGTCTCTCTTCGCCTTGAGATGGGCCGCAGTCTTGGCCAACTGCTCATATCGTAGGCGGATTTCCTCCAGACGATCCTGGTCCATCTCCTCCAGATTCAGCAACTCGTTGTTGGCGTTGCTGGTCACTCGGATCAGCTCATCCAGCTTGATGTGGATGGCGGCGGTGTCGGCGTTCTGGGTGTGCTGAATCAGAAACACCATCAAGAAGGTCACGATCGTCGTTCCGGTATTGATGACCAACTGCCACGTGTCGTTGAACCTGAAGAACGGTCCGCTGCTCGCCCAGACAATAACCACACCCAAGGCTGCTACGAAGGCGCCCAACGACCCCGAAGCGCGGGATGCAGAGCAGGCAATTTTGCTAAAAAACGGTTTCGACATGGTCCACTCATGCGTGTTGAGTGGAAGAGAACCTACGACCGCGAATGTCTAGGAGTGGTGACTTTCAGCAGTGTAGGAAAACCCGAAGTGAACGCTTGCGAGGGACGCTTACGGCAAGAGGTATGTGCGGCTCGTTGACAATGTCCTCTCGCCGCTTTCACGCATTTGGAACGAGGATTGCCGGCTCATGCCAGCGGAGGATCTGAGGATGATGGCCGGCGCATTGACGCGTTTGAGTGAGTGGACTGCCCAGCCTGCGTTCCGAGAGTTGACCGTGCGCGAGGCTGCCCAGCGCCTGCAAGAACTTGCTCCCAGCTACCCAGGTCCTTTCGACCAACCGGTGGAAATTTGTGTCAATGGGTGCCGGTGGTTTGCCGAGGAGGTCGAGGCAGTCGCGGACGCTATCCACAGGGCAGGACGGCGACCCCATCGCGCGAGGGAACTGCTCGGCGGTCCCGAATGGGGTATCTTGCGCAATGCGGCTGGCTTGTGGGCGGTGACCGGTCCAATGGCGGGGCGAAAGTCTCCTGGCTGCGAGGGCAGCGCCTTGATCCAGTCTCCCCAGCGTCTGTCGCCAGTCGAAGCTTAATTGCCTAGTTCAATGCTACGGCGCATCTGAGGAAGCAGCGCCGCCAGCAGACCTTTGCGAAAACTCCATAAAACGAGCGGCGGAAATCGCTTGGCGGCTCCCGCAAGAAGCGCACTCCAGGACCGCTCCTCCGCCCGGTATGTTCACGAGGCCCGGCGGAGCAGATGCACTGGTGACCCGGTGGCAGGAGAGACATTCAGCCTGGACGTTGAGCACAATCGGTTCTTCGTCCGAGTCCGGGCGGCTTGGCTGCACGTTGACTTCAAACAGATAGAAGAGCCCTGTGTTTGGCATGCTAAAGAGTCCGCATTGAGGGCCCGTGGCTTGCAGAAGCGGACCTGGATCAAGATTTCATCATAGGCATCTACGGGGGCCGTAGCCAGAGCGCCGGCGACGCCAGTGTGTTCGCCGGAGATGGAGGGCTGGCATCGAGTCGAAATTTTGATTGCACACGGCAGTTGATCCGGCGGGGCTCCAAGGGCTGTGTGAAGGGACGTGCAATCCCTGTTCACGGTAACCCTACGGTGGTCGGATTAGAAACAGGTTACTTGGCCCGGAGTAAAGACCATGAGTGACGACAAGAAGAAGACCGGTTCACCGGATCGCGACCGAATTAACGTCAATGAAGATTACGAGGTCCAGTATTGGACTAAGACATTGGGCGTCACGGCTGCCCAGCTAAGGGAGGCGGTCAAGGCCGTTGGCCCCACCTCGGCGGCGGTTCGTAAGCACCTGGGCAAGTGACGGGCGCGGGGCATGTCCCTCACCGAATATCGCCGCAAGCGCAGCTTTAGCAAGACGAAAGAGCCCGAACCCGGCAAGGCACTACCTGCCGGGCAGCGGGCAATCTTTGTCGTTCAGTTGCATCATGCCAGCCGTCGTCACTACGACTTCCGCCTCCAGGTCGGTGACGCGCTGAAGAGTTGGGCTGTGCCCAAGGGGCCAAGCTACGACCCCAAGGTCAAACGGATGGCGGTTGAGGTGGAAGACCATCCGGTCGACTACGCCAGCTTCGAAGGCGAGATCCCCAAGGGCGAATATGGCGGTGGTCACGTTGCCCAGTTTGACCATGGGGTCTGGGCTACCGAAGGGGATCCCGAGGCCCAACTTGCCAAAGGGCATCTGCGCTTCGAACTGTTCGGATCCAAGCTAAAAGGCGGATGGCACCTGGTTCGGTCCGGCAAGCCAGCGCGCCAGCCGCAGTGGCTTCTCTTCAAGGAGGACGATGCCTACGCCAGCCAGCTAGAGGCCGATGACCTGTTGGGCGATGTCGCCGCGCCCCCTGCCGCAGACGTCAAACGGGCCGGCAGCGGGAAGGCCGACAAGAAACGCCTAAAGGCCGTTCCCGTTGCAAAGGCTGCTCGACGCGTGGACTGGGCCAAGAAGGCGCTGGCGCTGACCAACAGCAAGGAGGGCGGGGCTCCCGTGGGGCCGTTCGAACCTCAGTTGGCCAAGTTGGGCGAATCGCCCCCAAAGGGCGAGCACTGGGTTCATGAAATCAAATGGGACGGCTACCGGATCCTGGCCACGGTGGCGGAAGGCGAGGTTCGCTTGTGGTCGCGAAACGCGTTGGAATGGACCAACAAGATTCCCGAGATACGTGATGCCGTCGCTGCACTCGGTTTGAAATCCGCCGCCTTGGACGGGGAGTTGATCGCGGGGCGCGGGACGAAGGAAGACTTTAATCTGCTTCAAGCCACCCTATCTGGCGAGCGCCAGGGTGCGCTGTCGTATGCGCTCTTTGATCTTCTGCACATCAATGGCGTGGACATTGCGGATGCGCCGCTGCTGGAACGAAAGGCGCTGTTGGAGCACGTCCTGAAGGGAGCCCCGACCCATTTGGCACTGAGCTCGCACATCGCCGGCGATGGGGAGGCGGCATACCGTTTGGCGGGTGAGCAGCATTTCGAGGGCATCATCTCCAAGCGCGCCGATCGCGGCTACCACGGCGGTAGAGGCGAGGATTGGAAGAAAACCAAGCAGTTGGCCAGCGACGAATTTGCTGTGGTCGGCTACACGGCACCGAAAGGAAGCCGCACTGGTTTCGGATCGTTGCTACTGGCCAAGCCCGACGCCAAGCATGGGTGGCTCTACGTGGGGCGCGTCGGCTCGGGATTCTCGGACACCTTGATTGGGGAGCTGACAGCGCTGATCGGCACGGCCGGCGGGAAGAAGCCCACCGCACATGTCCCAACGACAGAGACCGACTTGCGGGCCGCCACCTGGTTTGCGCCCCGCTTTGTCGTCGAGGTCTTCTACCGAGGCATTGGCGGGCAACAATTGCTGCGCCAAGCGTCGCTGAAAGCGGTGCGGCCCGACAAGGACGTGGCCGATCTAAGGGACTCGGATCGGAGCAACGATGCCGGCGGCGATGCTACCTCTGCCAAGCCGAACAAACGTGGGAAGCAGGCCGTCACCAAACCCGAGCGCGGTGTTGCCGTCAAACCCACGAACAGCAAGGGCAGGGTGGATGCAGGAGAACGGGTTCCCCCAAAGCTCTCCAGCCCGTCCAAGGTGATCTTTCCCGACATCAAGGCCACCAAGCAGGATGTGTGGGACTACTACAGCGCGGTCATGGACCATCTGCTGCCTGAGATCGTTGGGCGTCCACTGTCGATCATCCGCTGCCCAGCTGGGACCGGCCGGCCGTGCTTCTTCCAGAAACACCACACTGCGGGTCTGGAGTTGGTGAGCTCGGTAAAACTCAAGGAAGACAGCGGAATCAATGCCCACTACTTGGTGGTCGAGGACGCTGCCAGCCTCTTGGAGCTTGTGCAGTTCAACGCCTTGGAGTTCCACCCTTGGGGCAGCCACGCCGATTCGCCCGACCGTGCAGATCGTGTGGTGTTCGATCTTGACCCGGGCCCAGACGTGCCGTTCTCCGAGGTCAAGAAAGCTGCAACCGACATTCGGAAGCTCCTTCAGCAGTTGGAGCTGGAGTCCTTCCTGCGCGTTTCCGGAGGCAAGGGCTTGCACGTGGTGGTGCCGTTGAATCCGGGATGCGATTGGGATCTGACCAAGCGGTTTGCCCATGGGTTCGCAGACGCGTTGGCACAGTCCGAGCCGCAGCGGTTCTTAGCGACGTCAACCAAAAGCCTGCGCAACAAGCGCATCTTCGTCGACTACCTGCGTAACGGCCGAGGGGCTACCGCCGTGGCGTCCTATTCCTTGCGAGGCAGGCCCGGCGCGCCGGTGGCAATGCCCATCGCGTGGAGCGAGCTGTCGAAGCTCACCCGGGCCGATAGCTTCATCATGAAGGACGTGCCCGCCAAGCTCAAACGCAGGCGCAAGGACCCTTGGGAAGGTATCGAATCAATCCAACAGAACTTGGCACGGTGGGCACAGGACGACTGATCCCACTCACCAGCTGCCGTTGCTTTTCAGGAGGAATCACTATGCGTCGATCCATCGTTTGCGTCGCCGTCGCGCTTGCCCTTTCTGCGTGCGGGGGTGGGAACACAGAGTCCAGCGTCCAAGCGCCCGGGGCCGAAGAAACCGCGAAGACCAAAGCGCTCGAGACCGGGGCGGCCGTGCTGCAGGACCGGCCTCCGGTCGACGCCATCAACGCCTATCTGGACGGGTTCCATTTCTACAACGGCCAGATGAAGGTCCAAATGGAGGCTCACCACTACTGCTCCATCCTCAACGAGGATGTCATCCAGTGCACGATCTACGACGGCAATGTGAAAGACGCCAAGCTGATGGGGGTGGAATACATCATCAGTGAGAAGCTGTTTTCTGGCCTCCCTGAACAGGAAAAGGCGCTGTGGCACAGCCATGTTCAAGAGGTGAAATCGGGTCAGCTCATTGCGCCGGGGATTCCGGAGTTGGCCGAGCATGCGCTGATGGAGAAGCTCGTCCACACGTATGGCAAGACCTGGCACACCTGGCACACGGACTTGGACAAGGACCTGCCCCGAGGCATGCCGCAGCTGATGATGGGGTTCACCGCAGACGGCCAAGCGGACCCGGCCATGGTCGCTGCCCGTGACGCCCGGCTCGGGGTCAGTAGTGAGGACAAGCGGAAGCGTCGTGCCGATATCGCCGCGCCCCCCATCGATGCAGGGGCGGATGCGTGGCAGAAGGGGAAGGTCATCCAGATCGAGGACCCGAGCGGCGGGCATGCTCACGCAGGGAAAGAAGAACCTAACGCGCCGTCCGACGGGGACAAGAACGCGACGTCCAAGGGCAGCTCAGAAATGTGAGGGCGGGCGTCGAGGTCAAGACCAAGACGTCCGTGGGCTGTTACCTGGTTTCGATGACGAGAGCCCGATGGAACACCGGCAGCATTGGGCTGAGCGGTATTCTCGGTGCCAAAGGGTGCTGCGCCGAACGCTTCGAAGGCTCCCCCAAAGCCGAGAGCCGCGCGTTGCTGACGGCGTGATGCGAGCCACACTGGCCGCAGCGGAAAAGCGCGCCGCCCGGAAGCTCTATCAGAGAGCCACGGGTGGACGCGGTGGTCGTGCTGCAATGGCTGCATTCGACGGTAAGCGCCAGGATTCGCTCTACGTCGCCAGTAGAGGCATAGCTCGCTTCAAAGGAGCGAATGACAAAAGATGCTGAGGTGGGCATCGTTGCTCCTGAACAGAGGGACTGACCAGAGCATCTCCGGAAACCCGTGACGGGGTTGTCGTGAAGGGACGCAGCGTTGTTCCGTCAACGCTGCACCGCCGCTTGGGATAGGGATGCCGATGACGGGCTCGGATCCCTCAGACCGCATTTCGAGACGTCCGCCGTCCGGCTTATTCGCCATCTATCGCATAAGCGGCGTGCACCAGTGCTAAGTGGCTCAGGCCCTGCGGCGTATTGCCCAGCCCTTCATCGGCTTGGGGATCCCACATCTCTGGCATAAGGCCCACGTCGTTCTGGACGCGGGCCAGCAACGATCCGAACAAGCGATCCGCTTCTTCTTCCTCCCCCAGCAGGCCGTAGGCTTCTACCATCCAAAACGCGCAACTGATGAACGTGCCTTCGCAGTCCTGCATGCCGCTGTAGCGCCACAGCAGATCGCCGCTCTCATCTGACAGTTCGCGCCGCATGGCCTCCCGAGTAGCGATGAAACGCTCCCGGCGCACTTCGCCCAAGCCGAAGCGCGACGCCAGCATCAGGCTCGCGTCCAGCCGGTCGCTGCCGGCATGCATCACGTAGCTCTGCTTTGCCTCATCCCAGCAGTGCTCGTCGATCCAGTCCAGGATGCGCTCTTTCTCGCGCTGCCAGCGCGGCAGACGGGCAGTGGTGATGTGGCCAGCTTCGGCCAGTTCGCAGGCTCGGCGGAGCGCCATCCAGCATTCCACCTTCGACATCGTGTAGTGCTGCGCGTCGCCCAGTTCCCAGAAGCCGCTGTCCTTGCGCATCCAGTTGTCGGCGCATTCGTCAGCCAGTTCGAATAAGAGCCGGGCGGTGGTGGGGTCGAGGATGTGGCCGGCTTCGATCATCCGGCTCGCCATTTCCAAAACGTCACCATAGGCGCAGGTCTGCAACTGCTCAGAGGCCGCATTACCCACGCGCACCGGTTGACTGTTGCGGTAGCCCGGCACGTCGATGCAGCGTTCCTTTTCGACCCGCTCGCCGCGAAGGGTGTAGCACGGCGCAAGCCCGGGACGGTGGCGACCGATGGTGGTCATCAGCCAGCTGAAGCCGGCCTTGGCGTCGGGCAGCGCACCCACGCGCAGGAAGGTCTTGATGACGTATGCGGCATCGCGAACCCAAGCGTAGCGGTAGTCCCAGTTCTTGTCGCCGCCGATGCGCTCGGGCAGCGAAGCGCTCACCGCCGCGGCGATGGCCCCGGTGGGCGCGAACCAAAGGAATTTGAGCGCCAGCGCCGATCGGATGACTTCAGCGCGGCGGCTTGCGTCGCAGTGCAGGTCGTCCACCCACTGGCGCCACTCCCGATCGGAGCGGTCGATGCGGGTATCGATATCCACTAAAGGCGGAACCGGGAGCACTTCGTCCTGAGAGGCGAGCAGCGCGATGATCTCCCGGTCGCCGGGCCGAAGGGTCACGGTGCCGCGGAGTTCCCGGTCATCGCAATTGCCGATCTGCACGCGTTCGGAATAGCGCAGCATCGTCATCACGGGGCCGGCGTGATGGACGCATCCGTTTGGGGTATCGCTCATCCAGGGCGTGCAGGCCCCAGCCCGGGTGCCCGGCTGGTAGAGCAGATCGAAGGTGACCTCTCCCTCCAAACCTTCCAACCGGCGGGCCAGCTCGGACCAGGGCAGCCGCCCGGCCGGGCCGCTGTTGAGCGACTCGCTCACGCGGGCGAGGCCGGTGGCGGTGCGGACGTGCGTTTCCAACACGTTGCTGTTGTCGCGGTAGCGCCGCTGCACCTGCTGAGCGTCGCGGGCTTGGAGCACAAAACGACCGCCGGCCGGGGCATCGAGCAGGCGGTCGAGCAAGGGCGGTGCGTCCATGCACGGGGCGCACCACCAGTCGATGCTGCCATCCGGCGCGATGAGCGCACTGGAGCGCCCATCGCCAATGGCGGCGTAGGAGTGGATGGGCGCATACCCGTCCGCGTCGCGCTCGGCAGGCACGCTATCGGCATCGCTGGAGCCAGCGGTCACGGCAGCAGCATGCCGCCGGTGGCGCCGATCACCTCACCGGTGATGTAGCTCGACTCCTGGGTGGCCAGCAGCACGTAGGCCGACGCCATTTCCACCGGCTGGCCCGCCCGCTTCAGCGGCGTCTGCGAGCCGAACTCCGGAATGGCCTCAGGCGGTTGGCCGCCGGCAGGCTGCAAGGGCGTCCAGATCGGACCCGGAGCAACCGCGTTCACGCGGATGCCGCGCTCGGCCACCTGCTGGGCCAGGGCCTTGGTGAAGTTCACGATGGCCGCCTTGGTGGGGGCGTAGTCCAGCAGGTTGGGCGATGGCTGATAGGCCTGGATGGACGCGGTGTTGATGATGGTGGCGCCGGCGGGCAAATGCGGCAGGGCAGCCTTGCACACCCAGAACAGCGCGTGCACGTTGGTGCGGAAGGTGGCGTCGAATTGCTCGGTGGTGAGGTCTTCGATCTTTTCCACGGCCAACTGTTTGCCGGCGATGTTGGCGACCACGTCCAGTCCACCCATCCCCTTCACCGCCTGCGCCACCAAGTCGCCGCAGAACTGCTCCTCTTGGAGGTCACCCGGGATGGCGATCGCCTTGCGGCCCTCGGCTTCAATCAGCGCCACCACTTCGGCGGCGTCGTCTTCTTCTTCGGGTAGGTAGTTCAGCGCCACGTCGGCGCCCTCGCGCGCGAAGGCAATGGCCACTGCGCGGCCGATGCCGGAATCGGCGCCGGTCACCAGAGCCTTGCGACCCTTCATTCGCCCCAGGCCCACGTAGCTTTTCTCGCCATGGTCAGCCGCCGGCTTGAGTTCATGAACAGTGCCGGGCGGGGTTTGAACCTGGGCCGGGTAGGTCGGCTGTGGGAACTGGGTCAGCGGGTTCTGCATGTCGTATTGGTTGCGGGAAGTCATTGGAATCCTTGGGGGAGGAGGGAGAACAGGCCTTACAGGGTGACCGCGCCGCCGGAGACGGTAAGCAGTGCGCCGGAGGTGTAGCTGGCGCTGTCGGCAGCGAGCATCACGTAGGCCGAGGCGAGCTCCGCGGGCTGGCCGGGACGCCCGAACGGAGTCTGGCTGCCGAACTGCTCGACTTCCTCCGCGGCCATGCCGGCGGGAATGAAGGGCGTCCAGATCGGGCCGGGCAGCACCGCGTTGACCCGGATCCCCTTCTCGGCGAGAAGGCCGGCCAGGCCGATGGTGAGATTGGCCACCGCACCCTTGGTGGCCGAATAGGGCAGGATGTTGGGGGTGGGCTTCTTGGAGTTCACGGAGGCGGTGTTGATGACCGAGCCGCCGTCCTGCAGGTGCGGCACGCACAGCCGGGTCAGGTTGAAGACCGCGTGCACGTTGGTATCGAACGTCTTTCGCCAGTCGTCCAGGGTGATGTCGTCAAAGGATTCGTAGTAGCGCTGATAAGCGGCGTTGTTGACCAGAATGTCCAGGCCGCCAAGTTCGCCGGTGACCTGCTTGACGAGCGCCTCGGCCTGGGCGTCGTCACTGATGTCGCAGGGGCACAGGACGGCCTTCTGCCCCGCCGCTTCGATCAGAGTGCCAATGCTGGCGGCATCTTTCTCCTCTCCCTCAAGGAACGCGATAGCCACATCGGCGCCTTCCCGGGCGTAGGCAATGGCTACAGCCGCACCAATACCGCTGTCGCCGCCGGTAATTAGCGCTTTCTTGCCTTTCAGCAAGCCGTGACCAACGTAGCTGTCCTCACCGTGGTCTGGCCGAGGGTCGAGCTTGTCGGTTTTGCCGGGAAACGACTGCTGCTGCGCCTTGAACGGGGGCTTCGGGTAGTTGGGCACGGGCATTGGCTGAGCCTCTATGGGGTGAGGAAAGGTCAGTGTGCGGACGCCGTGGTAAACGTTGCGGCCCAGTCGTGTCGATGCGATGTGCAGGAGCCGGATCGACCGGAGGGTCAAAGTGGGTAGGCGATGGTCGTCATGATGCTGTTCTCGGCTTGGCGTGAATCAAGCCGGGTGTGCTGGACGACGACTGGAACATCGGATTCGATGACGCACGAAAAACCCACGCCACGGGGCACCGGGGCAGGCACCTCAAGATCGTTGAAGCGCTTGTGACACGTGCGTCGGGCGGGGACGGTGAAGCGGTAAGGGCCCTGCGGGTCGCGATCCTCGAAATACAGCGTCAGGGTGATCGCCGCATCGATGGAACCGGTGTTGAGGATGCAGCAGGTCTCGTGGCTTTCTAGCTCTGGTTCCGGCCCGTTGCTCCACGCAGGGATGTAGCCCTCGGCGATGGCCCAGCACCGCCGACCGAGGGACGTCGGCTCATTGAGGTTCATCAGCGAAGTCCTCTTGGCTTGGCGCCCCCGGCAGCCCATTGTGTGATGAGGGCAGCACTGCCGACAGCAATGGCGTCTTCCACGGCGCCGGTGCTGCTTTGACCGTAGCGGGCGATCGCCCGCATGCGCAAGTTGAAGGTCACGTAAGCCATACCAACAGCGGCGCCGGCACCCAGAAGCGCGCCCAGCTTCCGCTGCCGATGGGGAGCAAGCGCTGCGCCTGCAATCATCCCGGTAGCGACGCGCGCAACCATGCCCGCTGGGACGATGCGGTCGGGAGCCGTTTTCATCTTGTCACCAACAAGCTCTCCGCCTGCCAATGCGAGCATCCCTGCGGAGGCGAGCTTATTGGCCAGAAGGCGAGGGGCACCGTTGTCGGCGGGCAAGTTGCCGCTCCGCGCGGCGCTGGTCACCGCGGCCAAAGGGGTCATCGCGCGCATTCCCGCGACGGCTCCCATCAAAATCGAATGGATCAAGGCCATCTGATTCTCCTGAATAGGAAGGAGGTGCTGGACAGGACACTCACGGCTTTGCCGGGCGCTCGTAGTCTTCGGGCTTGGCGGTGTGCTCCGCCTCAGGCATGTCCTTGTCTTTCCACGTGGCGTCATCGTTCCGGAGCTTGTCCGGGGTGTGCGCTTTGTCCTGGTCATCCACGTCGGCGCCGGGATTGAGGGGCAGTTTGCTCATGGGTCGCTCCGTGTTTGGTATCGCCCTCTATGCTGCTCCCAACGCCATGAGAACGGCGTTGGGGCGGGCTCCACATTCTCACCACGCTGCGGTCACCGTCTGGCTACGGTGTCGCCGGTATCTGTTCGTCGTTACGGGTGGAGGACCTTACGATGCACGGACCGACCGGGGAGGGCCTGCGGTGATCGCAGTGATAGTTCCGGCCCACAACGAGGCAGCAGACATTGGCCGCTGCCTAGAATCAATTGCCGTGGCTGCCAAGCATCCTGAACTTCGAGGCGAGCCCGTAGTCACAGTCGTGGCGCTGGATGCCTGCACCGATGACACGCCTGACGTGTGTGCGCACTACGGTGCGGCGGCCATTTCGGTTGAGGCACGGTGCGTCGGCGCGGCACGAGCGGCTGCTGCCAGCCATGCCCTGGGCTTGGGCGCGCGCTGGATAGCCAGCACTGACGCCGATACGCATGTCCCGTCTGACTGGCTCTGGAAACAAGCGAACTGTGGGGCTGACGCGTTCTGTGGGGTGGTAGAGGTGCGTGATTGGCTTGATTACCCGGCTGCCGTGCGCCAAGCATTCGCAGGGCGCGAGCATGCGCGCGAAGGCCACCGCCATATCCACGGCGCTAACCTGGGCGTCAGTGCTGCGGCTTATCAGGAGGTGGGGGGCTTCCCACCGCTGGTCACGGGCGAGGATGTGGCGCTGGTTCAGGCACTTCAGCGCTCAGGCGCAATGATCGCTTGGCGAGCTCGACCAGTAGTTACCACGAGTGCCCGCCGGTCAGCCAGGGCACCCCACGGGTTCAGTGGCTTCCTGCGTGCCTTGGAGCGCGAAGTGCTCGAAGCGGGTGCGACGTTGTTGCCGTCGCGGGAACTGGCGCGATGACGACGATGCCGGCTGACTTGCTGGGGTGGACAGCCACGGCAGTGCTGATTGCGACGCTGTCTCGACAGATCTACAAGCAGCACCAGGCCGGCTCGGTGGAGGCGGTATCGACGTGGCTTTTCGTAGGTCAGATGACCGCCTCGGTGCTTTTCATCGCCTACAGTGCTCTGATGGGGTCCACGGTCTTCGTAGTCACCAACACCCTGATCCTCATCACCGCCGTGGTTGGTCAAATCTTGGCGGTTCGCCGACGACGGCGCCACTCGTGAGGCTCAGCATTAGGAGCGCAGCCAACAACCATCAAACGGATTCGGGCCACTGAGGTTCACCCATTCGGGGCGCCAGTAAAAAAGGCGTTGCTCACGGGTGAAACTTGCTTGGGTCAGCTAGCAAATCGCCAAACTGGCCGCGCTGATACACGGGCAGTTGAACCGGAGGTTGGTAGCGAGCAAGTGTGCCGGCCTTCCCGCGCAGATGGGCGATCGCTTCTCGGTGCTGGTAGAACTTTTCGAGAACAGGCACTACGTCGATTTGTCGTGGAGCGTGACCTGTAAGTAAGGCGATGTCGCTATGAGAAGCTCCGCTTGCGCTCAAATTGGTGACCAGCGTGTGCCGAAACGCATGGAATCCGATGCCTCTTCCAAATCCTAAGGTCTTCATGTATCGACCGAACTCAGCGACCAGAGTCTGGCTGTAGTGCGCGTTTGTCTCACCGGTTTTGCGGTTCGTCCCAGCAGATAGATGAGGGAATAGACGACGGTGGCCTGTCGCCCTCACGTCTTCGACGTAGTCAAGTATTCCAGCGTCCAGGAGCGGCTGTGCGATGGGTATGATGCGGGTGCATCCCTTGCCCTTCATGCTTTGCCGACTAGTCCGCTTCAGCCGAGGGTTCTTGGCCAGATCCTCGTCCTCGGTCTTTTGAAGGGAAAAGCACCACTGCCCGGCAAGGTCGACTATATCGGCAATCTTAAGTTGACATACTTCGTTGACTCGCGCTCCGGTGAAGAGTCCTATCATGGGTGCCCACCATAGCTGTGGTTTCGTTGCCCATGGAATGAAGGTCTCCCAGTTGAAGATCGACTGGAGGTTTTCATCTTCAAAGTAGCGAGCCGGGCTTGAGGGTCTCACCGTGTCATCCTCGGCTGGCTTCTTAAACGCTCGCATCGGTGATGAGGGGATGGCTAAGGAGTCCTCGAGATGTCTAAAGAAGGAAACCAGGAAGCGTCTGTGGCGCTCCAGGGTGGCAGGGGCGAGTGGCTCGGTGCCCATCTTTCTTCCCGCTTCAATCACTTCCTCAAAGCTGAGCTTGGATAGGAGCGGATCGGTGGTGACATTTTTTGGAGCCCACCGTAACAGTTCCCACATCTTGTGGATGTCTTTGTAGTCGATGCGGGCGGCAGAAATGTTCCCGCAGGTAAGCACGAGCAATTTGAGCGTGCGCGCCGTTACTTCAATGGTCTTTGGGTTAAGGTTCCTCCGTTCCATATCCCTCAGGTAGTCGGAGATTTCTGTCTCCAGTGGCCTGGCTGGTGCGCCCATCGGCAGTGGTTGCGGCCTGCGTGAGCCGCTCTTATATGCCCGCTTGTTGGCGGCATTCTCGAGGCCAGCAACGATGCACTCATGAAAATTGATTGCGGCCTGCCTACAGCCGAGCGTCACCCTATCGACATGAAAGTCTCCTGCTTTGACTCCCTCAAAAACAATGAGGCCGTTCGAGAAACGTGGATCGGCGGGAATATTTGTATCGGACATGCTTCACTTCCATTGATTTCAATGGAAGTACCAATAAGTCATCGAAGTAAATCGTCAATCGATTTGAAGAAAAATCTATCCGATAGGTCATTGCTCTATGCGTTGCGTTCCTGCCGAAAAACGTGCGCAACTACCGTCATTTCCGTTACCTTCTTAAATTATTGATTTAAAAGGTTATTTACAGGTGTAAAATCAGTCATTAGTGTACTTTTATTGCTCTCAGGTACACCAAACGAGCTAACAAAAGGCTAATTTTAGCTGAACGCCGGATAAATCTATTGTTATTTTGTTAGCTTTCTGGGACGTCGGTGACCTGTTTCGTCGGTTATTGGGAGGCGATGCCTAGCTGCAGTATTTGAACTGGCGAGCCGAGGCCGAAAATAGGGAGGTCATTACCCATTTACGCTCTCGATCGATCACCGCCAGGGCCCTGCACCTCAGTTCATATGGGCCTTTGCCGCTGCGACAAACGCTCGGCTGACCGCATGTAGCGTTGAAGAGCGCACCGCAGAGTGCTGCCAGTAGAGGGGCACGTCGATTTGTCGATCTTGATCCAAGATGACGACGTGCTTTGCCGCGACCGCCTCCTTGATGAGTGCTTCGGGCGCCAAGCACCATCCAAGACCTAATCGGGCCGCGTCGACAAACCCCGTGGAGGAGGGCAGGTAGTGGACGGGCGGACTGATCTTCGCTTTCGTCACACGCCTGACGAAGCGCCATTGGAGCTCGTCTTTCCGGTTGAAGATCAGCATCGGCGCCTTGGCCAAACTCAGGGCGTCGACGCCATGGGGAAAATGAGTCTTCACGAACTTGCGCGAAGCAATCGGGCGGTAACGCATAGAGCCCAGGGAAACGACGTTGCAGCCCTTCAATGGGCTGGCTTGGGAAGTCACCGCACCGAGCACGGCGCCATCGCGAAGCAGCGATAGGGTGTGATCTTGATCGTCGACCCGGACATCAAAGAGGTAGCCGTGCGCATGGTGAAGGACCGAGAGGGCTTCCAGCACCCAGGTTTGGAGCGAATCGTCATTGACGGCAATGGCGACCGCCATGGTGAAGAACGGGCCAGCCTTCTCGGGATGTAGGTCGGCCAAAGCCTCCGCCTCCAAGATCTTCATTGGTTGAAGGCGCTGCAGCAGGCGCTGTCCTGCTGGGGTTGGCTGGCAAGGACTTTGGCGCACCAAGAGGACTTGGCCCAGTCGATCCTCCAGGGCCTTGATTCGCTGGGATACCGCAGAGGGCGTCACGGAGAGCTTCTTAGCCGCTGCGTCGAAACTGCCTTCAGCCAAGGCAGCTGAGAACGCGGCCAGCTGAGGGTGGATCAGGTCCATGGCGTGCTCCATTAGGATTTCTGTTGCGAACGCTGAAATATTAGCTTTTCTGGCCCTGCTAAGCGGTGCAGGATGCGCGCTTCTTTCCCGGAAGACCGCCATGCTTCTATCCGCCGCCGTCTCAGGCTTCATTGCCGCCGCAGGCCTTATCATCGCCATTGGGGCCCAAAACGCGTTTGTCCTGCGGCAGGGGCTTCAACAAAGGCACGTAGGGCTAGTGGTCCTGGTCTGCATGATGGGCGACATCGTTCTCATCATCGCCGGGGTGGCCGGAATCGGCGCACTGGTCCAGCAATGGCCTTGGCTCTTACAGCTTTTGCGTTTTGGCGGCGCAGCCTTCCTTGCCATCTATGGGCTTTTGGCAGCTCGACGGGCCATAACCGGCGGTGGAGAACTAGCACCTGCGAACGCCGCCAAGCAGCATTGGCGTCTCGTGTTGCTGACCGCCCTCGCGTTCACCTTCCTCAATCCGCACGTCTACCTGGACACCATGGTTCTCTTGGGGAGCCTTTCGACTCGCTACCCGGTGGAGACGCGGTGGGCTTTCGCAGTGGGTGCATGCTGCGCCAGCACGGCCTGGTTCAGCGCCTTAGGCTTTGGCGCCCGATTGCTGCTTCCAGTGTTTCGCAATCCCAAGGCTTGGCGGGTCCTCGATACCATCATGGCGATCTTCATGTTCGCGCTCAGCCTGCTGCTCCTTTTGAAGCCGTTGAAGGTGGGCTGAGAGCTTGCGTCCGCAGGTATGGCCGGCGTCGTTTTGGCAATCGACGACGTGGGCGGCATATCAGCCATTTGGCTTAGGGAGCCTCGGTCAGCTCAAGCCCGTCTTGATCGACCGAGGGGATGCGCTACGCCGTCAGTGAGAGACCACCCGACTGGTGATGGGCTGTTCAACGGCGACCCAGTGCACATGGAATTGCCTATCTTAAGGCGGGCTGGCCGCGTTCCCCGAGTTGGCCCTATATGTATCGCAGTTGCCGCTCGGGAATCGCTCCATGTACTCCGCAAAACGCGCTCCGGAGATCGCTTGCCTTGCCCCACATTTGGGGCATGTAATTGCCGCCCCTCCGCCATCGATGGCTTCTAGGCTCGGCAGCTCGGTGGCCTTGAAAATGTTTCGGCAAGGGTGACATTGGGCCCGCACGAACTCGACCTCGGGAAAGGCATTCTCAGGGAGCTTCGTGGGGCTGCAACAAACTTCAAACAGGTAGAACAGGCCAGTATCTGGCATGAGCTTGGTCCTTAACGAGGATCATGGCCGAGCATTGGGACCGGCTGTCCGGTCTTCTATCCCGGCAGGACTCGATGCTGAATGCGCCCAACCGAGCGTGACGCTCGGTAGGTGGTCAAGAGTTAGTGGCCACTGCGCTCATTTCGTGGAGCTAGATGTCAGGAATACCCAGCTGCTCAGGGCTGTATGACCGCTAGCGGTTTCGGTGGAAGGGAAGCACCTTGCGCCCTCGGCCTGACCTCCCTTGGCGGAGCGCCAAGCGCGGGGCGTCTTCGTATCGAAGCGCGTGTCCAGGCTGCGGGCAACTGTTTTCCCAATAGCGCCAAGCAGGCCAACTGACATCCCTCCCGCAGAAGTCAGCCTGGATATGCCGGAAATCGCTCGCCGGGGTGTCGCTTTTTCCACTCGGTATGGGCGACGGTTCCTTCCCAGGCGAGGAACGCTTTGGGTGGGCGACCTCGTCCGGACCACGTCTCACCACTGAAGGGCAGCCAGAATCGGGGCGCCAGTTCCTCCTTTTGAACCTTGGGGACTTTGGCCTGTCTGGGCGGCGTCGAACCGGCGTTAGCCCCGACTGCTTCGCGGATCTTGCGCTGCTGCGCGGGGCTGAAATCCTCGAAATAAGCGTTTAGGAGCAAGTTGACGCGCTTATAGGCTTCCCTGGTCGCTGCACTGAGAAGCGCCTTGTCGGTTGCTGCGCCCGAATGGCTCGGTCCGCTGAGGGCCTCTAGCCGCGGTGCAGATGGCTTGTTCGACGTCTTGCGGGGCATGGGGTTCTAAATTTAAGTGGCGCCAAGGCCGCCCAAGATACCAAATGGCCAGATGCGTCCCAATGCACCGGGTGGTCCTCTCAAAGCCGTTCTCTGCCACGCGCGACAACCTGGTTGCCCTCAGGCCCCCGCTGAGCGGCGCGATACTCCCACATGGGGCCATTCCCTTCCGCGGCGCAGCCCATCTGGCAGCGACAGCTAGAGCCTTACGCCCAGGGCATCGAGCGTCGGCGTGGTCATGGTTCCAGTGACCTTGATGCCGTAGGTCAGCTGGAACATGCGAAGCGCGGACTGGGTCTGGGGCGATAGGGTTCCATCAATAGCCCCCGGGTCGTAACCCTTTGAATACAGCGCGGCTTGGACTCTCATGATGAGCAGCTTCAGCTGATCTGCATCTCGTCGCTCGCCGTCGGGCGCGGCCAGGGTGCTCGGTTGAAGCGTCTGGGCCTTGTGCATGCCGTCGCTGGTCGCGGACGGTGTCGACTGCAAGCTTTGGTGCGTAACCGGGGAGCCACTCGAGGACGCGCCCGACCGAGTCCGAGACGCTGGAGCTGTGTAAGTCGAGGGCGGCGGAGTGTAGGTGGATGGTGGTGGGGTATAGGTCGCCGGCGGCGTGTAAGACCTATACGAGCTTCCAGAGCCTGAGGAGTGCGACCGATGGGAGCTATGGGATCGATGCGAACTGTGGCTGCGATGACCGGCATACAGGTTATGCCGGCCCGCATTGAGCGAGGTGCTGAGCACGGTCGCATACTTGCTGTCCATATGTGCCAAGGTCGACATGTCTGACGGGCCTTTGGGCGGCTCCGTTGCAAGGGCGCCGAGGGTGGCTCCCACAATCATGAGTGCGTTCGACATCGGTCAGGGGTCCAGGATGGGGGCTACAGCGCGGCTCGTCCAAGCCGGCGTCACCCAAGAGAAGAACCCGCCGCAGCGATCTTTCACGCTGCAAGTGCTGCAGGCGGGCAGGTAGTCGTTCTTCCAGGTCGAAATGCTCTTGGCGGCGTGGTCCCATAGACTTCGTTCTATGGTGCAGAGCGGGAGGTTGTAGAGCGACACCGGTATGCCCGCCATTTCCAAGATGTCCACGGCGTTCCGCAGTGTGTCGGAATAGTCTGCAGGGTCTGCCCACAGTTCCCGCTGGTGCGCTTTCGCGAACCCCACTGGCTCAATGCCCATGAGGGCCACGTGCTCCACGAAAGGAAGATTCCGCCAAATGAAGCGAGCCAGCTGGCCCAGGCGCTCGAACGTCGGTCGAACCAGCACCACGCGTATCTCCACGCGTTGGCGGGCAGCTTGGAGGGCGTAGAGCCCCCTCAGGGTCTCTGCAAACGCCCCCTCGCTTTGGACCACATAGTCATGCAGTCCGTAGTGGTCACCATAAAGGGGAACCCCCCAGCTTAGGTTGGGGTGCAGTCCGTCGAACTTGGCGTGGAGCGAAGGGTCGCGAAGGCGCCCGTTTGAGAGGATGTGGACGTGGGTGTCCGGCAGGACCTCGGAACACCGCTTAACGACTTCGACCAAGCCATCTCCAAGGAGGGTGGGCTCGCCCCCGCTGATGGCCAGCGAGGGTTCGTCAGGGTCCACCAGCTCAATAAGGTCCAGCAACTGCCTCACTCGCCAGCCGTCCTCCACTTCTCGGGGCGGCTGGGAGCACATCAGGCAGTAGCTATTGCACCGCTCGGTAGCAAAGAGGACGTTGCCGTTGTCGCCGCGCCGGTATCGGACAGCGACCCGTTGCCGAATCGGGTCCAGCTCTATGACGTCACCACTTTTGGTGATGTGCGAGTCGCCCTCGAGGCTCACCCAGGGAACCGTGGCCGGCCACTTGTGGCCATCCGGCGGGAGCAGGGCGCCCCAAGGGAGGTCGAGCAGCTCCGTGGCGACGGCCAAGTCAGGTGTCGCCCGAAGATCGAGCGCCATCCTTGAGATCGGCAGACTTGAAGTTGAAAAATCCTTCAAGTCCACAACCTTCAGTAGCGGAGACCCGGGAGTGACTGGAACCCGCGCTTTAGTATCAAGCGGCAGCATCCTGCGTCTCCTCTGGCTCGGTCTTGGGAATTGCCCAGCTTTCCATCAGTCGTTTCGTGTCCCGATCTGCCTTCTCGTAACGCTCCAGAAGGAAGTCGAGCAGACCCATGTTCCTCTTACAGAAATCGCTGCTGGGTCGATGACCCATCGGATCGCCTTGGCGGGCGTAATGCTCGATCGGATCGGCGCCGCAGAGGGGAACATAGGCGCAGTCGGAGCACGTTGGCAGTGCCTCGGCGACGCCGGCTTCGAGCAGGGTCGTCATTGCCGGAGAGGACAGCCAGGTGCTGACGGGTTGGGATACGTCGCCAAGGCAGAACGAGCGATCGCCCATGGCCGCAAGCATCCGAGCTTCGTCCGACGGGTAAACGCGGCCGTCGTAGTCGTAGATGATGGCGCCCAGGCCGGCGCCCGACGGGGATCTCAGATCAACGTAGCCATGTCCGAACGGCGAGAGCAATTGTGAGAGCAGCAGCGAGGCATAAGTCTCGTCCATGGGGTAGCCGTCTCGGTTGACTGCCATCAGGTGCTCGAATGCCCGCTTGTAGAAGACCAAATAGTCCTCGGTTGTGTAACCGGTTCTCGGGGCACTTTTAGTAGCAAAGCCATAAGGGCTCAATGGCCTGAGCGAGATGGAGTGCAAGCCGAGCTTCCGATACTCATCGATGATGGCTTCGGGAACCTCCAGGCTCCGCTTGGTCAGGGTCGTCAGGGCCGACACCGCGTCCTCGCCGAGCCGACGCCGACCCAGATCGATCCCTTGGATGGTCCTCGCGTAGCTGTCGCGGCCCGGCCTGGGGCGGTTGATGTTGTGGAGCCATTCCGGACCATCCAAAGACGTAGAGAGCTTGAATCGGTGCTCTTCTAAGAAATCCAGCTGGGCTTCGGTCAGGTCGTGGAGCGTGGACGCTAAAACGAAACGCAGGTTTCGGTGCGCCGAGCGATTGCGCTCGACGATGAGCAACGTAATGGCCTTTACCTGCTCGAAGTTGAGCAGAGGCTCGCCCCCTTGGAACTCAATCGTCAGTTCCTGGCTTGGCCACTCGAACAGCCTCTCGACCGCCTGACGAGGATGGGTCCCCGCCATATCGAACTCGGTGGCGGTCGTCTGCTGGCGGGACACCTGGCAATAGCTGCACGTGTGGTGGCAGCGCAAGGACACCACAAAGATGTGCAGGGCAGGTCCGCCCACCAAGTAGGACTTTCGGCTTCGGTATTGGCTGAGCAGCGGGGCCAGCGAGCTTCGGCTTGTATCCGCAACGGCAAGGTGCCGGGCCTGCAAGTCTGCGAGCAACGGCGAGTGCGCCGGAAGCTCATGGGAAACGAAGCGTTGCAGATCCTGCATGTCCATGAGCAGCCAATCGCCCGCCATTGAAGAGACGAACGCCTTTTGAGGGTCCCAAGGCAGCCGCCTGAAACGCATCGGCAGCAGTTGATAGCCCGGTGAAGGGCTGAAAGCCTCCCTTGGCCTGAATCTCACGACACCACCGCGCCGGACGGCATCGCTTGGGTCAGGGCGGCGCGAACCAGCTCCTGCTGAAGGCCTTGAGTCTCAACACGCACCAGGGCGCGCAGGCGCTCGTCCAGAAGGTCGTTGAAGAATTGTGCACGCAGTTCTTCCGCCGACACCGGACTTTGCCGCGGCTGCAGAGCAACCACGAAGTCATTGCCTCGGACAAAAATCTCTACGGCACAGCTTTCGGTATGGCGGTGGGCGGCCCTGGTGGCCACCTCGTCGCTATACAAACTGCGATCAATAACAAACTCCGAGCGTTCCATTGCCCATCCCCCTGTGGATCGCGTAACTCTGCACCGGGGGGGGATATTTGACAAGCGCCCATCTTGGGACGGGCAACTGAATACGCGCCGAGGCGCGGGCAAGGTGGCGCTGGTCTGGCCGGCGAGTGGAAAAGGCGGTGTGTAGCCGTGAGGGGGGGCGTTTGGACTACTTGCTTCGCTGCGAGTTCGAGCGCAGTTTATGGCCGTCACCAGCCGGTGACTGACCTGGAGAGAGGAATATGGCCAAGAACGAAAAAACCAGTCCGAAGGCAGCGACCGCTGCCAGCAAGGTTTTGAAAAGCGGCAGCACAGGAAAGAACTCAAAGACCGCCGCTGGATCGGCTCTCAGTCAGGCCCCGGACAAGGGCAAGAAGAAGTAGTCAATACGCTGGCCGTCCATCCTGGATGGCCAGCACCTAGACTATTGACCTCAAGCTGCTGCGATAACAGAGTCTAATTTTGCTTGACCGATAGAGCGCGCATCCTGCCGCACGTCGCTATCGGTGCGACTCTGTAGGTGGATCAACAGCGCGCCGGTCAGTTCCGCATCGTCCAGAGCCTCCGCACCGGCAACGAAGACAAGCTCCGCGACACGTTGGCGGCGGCGGGCGTGTTCCCTGCGTTCGGCTTGCTTGGCCTTGGTTGCTTGGCGATGAGTTGCCAGTAGTTCGCGTGCCTGCAGCTGCGCCAGACGCGCCGTCGCCCGCTGGATGCGCTCGTGGTAGGGATTGGTTTTGATCATGTGGTGCTCCTTCCCTCAGTCTGTTGAATCAAGTCAATCAAAGAAAACGAGCTCGTCAAGCACAGCCTGAGTGCCTCCTGTACGTTGTGCTGAATTTCTGTTTTCTCCGTGGGAATTAGGCTCAAAAGAATGAAGCAAGAGCGCACCTATGCGTTGCCGTTGGCAACGCGTGCGCAAAGGGCTGTCGCCCCTTGGACCCCAATCGCTTCGCGCTTGCCAAAGTCGAAAGCGAGCGCATAAAGAGCCGGGCATATCCACTTCTTGGAGCGCCTTATGGCTATCTATCACGCAAACATCAAAACGATCAGCCGGTCAAAAGGACATTCGTCCATTGCCGCGGCTGCCTACAGGGCTGGCTTGCTGCTCTCCGACGAGCGCACCGGGCAGCGGCACGACTACCGCCGCCGCGATGGAGTTGTCGAAACCCGGTGCATGGCGCCAGTTGGCTCGCCCGCGTGGGCCTTGGATCCACATCAGCTTTGGGCAGAGGCCGAGAGGGCAGAGCGGCGCAAAGACTCGACTGTTGCCAGGGAGTTCGAGTTCGCATTGCCGCATGAGCTGGACGAAGACCAGCGGTCCAGCTTGGCCACTGACGTGACTCGTACCCTTGTTGAGCGCTACGGCTTTGCCGCACAAGCCAGCATCCACAGCCCTGGATCAAAGGGCGGGCTAAACCATCACGTCCATATCCTCGCCACAACACGCCGTATCGGCCCCGATGGCCTTACAGACAAGACCCGCGAGCTGGACGGCGGGCCCACCGGCCGGGAAGAGGTGGAGTGGGTGCGAGCCTTGGTCGCCTCGAGCGTGAATGCGCACCTCGAGGCGGCAGGCATTGACGCTCGAGTGGACCACCGAACTTTGAAGGTCCAGGCAGAAGAGGCCTTGGCCCGCGGCGACCTTGCGGCAGCAGCGGTTCTCTCGCGCCAGCCCACCCGTCATTTGGGGAAGAGTGCCGCCGCCATGTTGCGGCGAGGCTTGGAGTCTGGGCGGGGGGAGATCAACGAGCAAATTGCATTGGATAACCTCCATGGATTGGAACGGATCGCGAGAGAATTCGACCAGGAGGCGTGGTTCCAAGGCCAAGGGATTGCAGCCGAGGGGTATGGTGAGCAGCCTAGTGGCCCACGGAAGGGCAAGCGGCTTCGATTCGATCTGGCAAACGGCGGCGGTGAGGTGGAACTGTCGCCAAGGATGCTGGCGAAGGCGAGGGACTATGGATTGTTCGGCTCAGATCCGGCTGACCAGCCCCCGTTGCCACAGCGTGTGACGAGCCAAGAGCTTCTCGAGGGCATAGTCGAGACGTGGCGTGAGCTGGTCAGCGCCGGCGCTGAGGCGGCTCTGACGTGGACGCGGAGGGTGGTCGAGCACGCGGCAGCAGGAGCTAGCGCCTTTGCGGACTCCAGCGCCGTGTGGACCAAGCTGCGTGAGGTGCTGCGCTCGATGAAGCAACTGAAGCACCGACTCTCCGCCTACAGCCGGCGCCAGCAGGCAGAGCGGCGCGCCATCCGGCTGGTGCACATGGCTGAGCAGTCTTGGGAGGAGTTCAATACGAACCATCCCCGACCCGGTTGCCCATGGCCCGAGCACGAGTGGAAGGCAAGAAGGACGCGGCGACTGGTTGCTCTGGAGAAGCGGTCGGCCGAACTGGAGAAGGCACGCAAGCTCACCACGCCAGAGGAGGCGGCGGCATGTGACGCATCGGTTCTCGAGAGCCAGATGAGATTGGAAGCTTGCAGTGAGGCCCTGGCCAGTGTTGGCTTGACCGAGGGTGAACCCAACTCGGCAGGAAACGTGAGGAATCTGCACGCCATTGATTCCCCCGACAGTCCGCCCAGTTTGGGGCCTTCTCCACGCTTCCACTGAAAGCCAAAGCGCCCCGAAGAAGGGGCGCTTTCGTTATGACCTGGCCTGGCAGTTAGTGGCTGCGTGGTGCCGGTGCTGACCGGTTGGCTGGGTTGGGGGACGTGGCGCCCTGGGCGCTTCGCTTGGCGCGCCATTCGTCTAAAGAGGGCACCACATCACGTCGGATAACTGCTTCCATCGTCTTGGGTCGCGGGGCTGCTGAGGCGCGCGGCGGTGTTGAGCCGTGGAAGCGGCGCATCAGTTCAGCCGACACGTTCAGTGCTTCCTGGATATCTTCCAGCCGCTCCGCCCATGGGCGAGCGCGGTTCTGGCAGACAAGGGCGCTGACGATATGACTTGCGATTCGAAGTTGGGTCTCTTGGGGCATGCTGGCAGTTCCTAGATGAAGATGACCTATTCATCTAAACGCGAAACGCCAACTTCACAACAGCATTTGGCGGGCAGTAGGTCACACTTGTGATTTTTAGGCGGAAGTATCTGTGCCAATCTTTGCCGAGCGTTGGGAGAAAACTCTCTCGAAAGGCTCGGATGTCCAATCTGAAGCTTGGCTGGGATTCACAGACGTCTTGTTTTATTGCGGGTTCCTAGCTGGGAAGCTGCCTAATCTCGGATAGCTTCTGTAGTTGCTGCAAATGGTCCGGTCGGCGTTTGGCTAGCCACCTGACAACTGCGGCATTATTCAGAAGAGCTGTTCCGACATGCGTTTTAATGGTCTCAAGTTGGAGGCTGGCAGGGTCGAATCCTTCCTGTAGGGTCTCCTGTCTACTTGCAATGCCGACAGTTCCTGCTCCAAGCGCCTTCTTCGTTGGGTGTGACGTCAGTGCTCCCTTGCGCAACATCAGGGATCAACTGCCTGGGGAACTGTTTCTCTCCTGAGGCGGTTCTACACTCTTGTGACTTTTTTGGTGCAATGGCTGACCCGCATCACATTAGTGAAGCGGGTAGGGAGGTAAAGCTGCCACCTTTGAAGAGGCCGGTCGATCAAGGAATGCGCGTCTAGCAGGCCAATGCTCAGCCGGCGAGGCCGCCGGCAATGCCGCCGGCGATCGCAACGAAGATGGGATGTTCAAGGAGCTTGGTCAGGCGCGACTTGGCTTCTGCTTTCTGATCCTCTGTCGCCCTCGAAGCATCGATAGCTTGCTGCAACGCTTGCGCCGCGCCGATTAAATTCTGGGTATTGTGGTCCCCAATCTGGATCGAGTGCGAGCCCTGAATGTTGATGGTGTGCGTTCTCTGTTGGTTTGCGGGCGGAGTTCCAATCTTCAGTTGAAAGTGGGGCCCAAAGTCACCGATGCTGGCGTCATAAAATGTGGCGCTCTGGATGTAGGCGCGCTCGATCTTCCCGCCTGGAAGCGTCCGGGTCACATAGTCGCCCGCGTCCACGTCTGCGGTCGGGTCGTCCAAGATTACGGTAGTTCCTGCAAACTTGGTTTGATAGGGGCCTTTGATTTCCCCGGAATGCTTTTCGATAAACGCTTCCTGCTTCTTGCCGATCATGACATTGAGCTCCTTTTCTTAGCGAGGCGAGTTAGGGTCACATGAACAATCGATATGGGTAGCTGTTTCCAGGAAGGCCCTGGACGTTTGAGATGGTCCTGGCCAGCTTCTGGGAGTAGCGAATGCTGACAGGCACTGGGTCGTAGAGAGCGTCGTTGTTCCAATCCATTTTGGTTAGTGCCAGCGTTTCGTGCGCAATCGTTTCCATTGGCCCGCTGCCCGCGTGGCGGGTCAGCAGGAGTGGGCGAGGGATGCTCTTCCCTCCTTGGTAGTAGTCGGACTTGCTTGAAACATCTGGAACATTGCCAGCGGCCCAAAGAAGAGCGGACGTGCCCGACCGGGGGACAAACGTGCCTCGGGGAACAGGGTATCTCGCTGGCTGGGTGGGCGGGTTACCGCCAGGAGCTTTGACCAGCCATACGCCCCGCCAAGTCGGTCGGGAGCTGATTTCAATACACTCCACTTCGGGGACGGCGGTCAAAGCGTCGCGAGCGCCGCGAACTTCGTCTTCCTTGAACGCATTACTCTTATGGATGACCATTCGCCGAGGAAGAATGCCTCCGTTTCGCTGTTGGTAGATCGACAGGCTGCGGGCAATGACCGCTCGCATATCTTCGCGTGACAAGAACGGATTTCGTCGTGCCTCGCGCACATCCTTGACGGGGTCCTTGGCCTCGAACGCCACGAACTGCATACCGCCGCCATCCATGTCGAACACCTGCGAGCAGCAGGTGACGAAGTGGGTTTCGTCGTCGACCCTCTTGAGCGCGTATGCCAAGCCGATATAAGCGGTATCCGCGGGCACTCCCGCCAGAGGGGCGAGTTTCCAAGGAATGCCGCCGGCTTTGACATAGAGCGCGATCGACAGCCTCCATGCCAACTGTGCCTTGTTTGAGAAGCTGAAGGTTCGGTCGTTGACCACCTGAGTCGGAATGCCGTGCTTTGCTCCCAATGCCTTGAGGACATCGTGCGCGTCGAATCCGTCTCCGGACGTATAAGGAAGCCACGCCTCTGGCAGATGGATTAGGACCACATCAAACTGCTCGTGCCTTGTGCTTAGTTGCGAGAGGGCTGCCTCGAAGGCGGCCACTAGGCGATGTTGAAGGGTGCCGGAGCCTGGAAGATCGTCGATGGAATCCGGCCAACGGATGTGGTTCGCCTTGTCGGAGGAAGCCAAGTCCACGCCGAAAACGCTGGCGAAGCCGGGAAAATCTGGTGCGTAGCCGCTTCTGTCGCTGGCCGAATGTTGCTGCTTCAGCGATGCCATGAGCGCGCCACGAGCCTTGAACGCTCTGTCTGGGCCCACTGTGGCAATGCGAACGGTGGGCGTGAACTGGCTGAATGTCTGGGATGAGAAGGGGCCGTAGTGCGCCAGCCCGCGAAGGGGGTGGACATCTCGCCCCCCAGACTGTTCAGGAGAAAAGGCCAGCTCCGGTTCCGAGAGCAGGGACAGCGGCGGTAGCTGCGAGCGAGAAACATCTACCATCACTGTCTCCGGTCAAAGTATTTGTCGTGATGTCCAGGACGACTGAAGCCGGTGAGTGGTGAAATGCGGAAAGCCGCATCGACTCCCTCTTGAGCTTCGATTCCGAACGCTTGAAAGGTGATGCCCCGTGGAGAGGTTAGCAAGTTCGCCCAGGCGTCGATGATGCTGGCCCAAGCGCTGTTGTATTTGGTGGCCCACCGCTCTCTTCTCCAGTCAGCGGTCGGATCTGGCCGGCGCTGCGACGACCAAGCCAGTGGGTCGCTCTCGGCTGCGTCTGAAGGAGCAGCCCGCTCATCACGCGGCACTTCCACGGCGGTGTAGGGGTCAAATCCGCACCACCAGCGTCCCTCAATCTCTTCCAGCCGAACCGAAATGGCTTCGTTGTAGTTGCGCCCAGACTTGGTCCCCGTGAGCTCGCTTCCGTAGGCCGCTCTGAGCTTGGACAGTTGGCTTTCGCGGCGATGTCGCTGCTCTTCCGTTTCGCCCTCTCTCGCGCTGGCAACCATAAGGGAGTGCCCAGAACGCTTGAGTCTGGGAATCAGCGGTCGCCGCCGAGCCAAAGCTCGCAGGAGGGCGTCATAGGTGAGTCCTAACGCCCAGCTGTCTCGGATGGGGTCCAGCTTCCAATGCCCGTTGAGTGTCGGATTCAGTGTGTGCAGTGACGCCAGTATTTCTGCGTCTTTACCGAAGGCTGCGAGCTCATTTCCAACCATTGCCACCGCCGCCCGGCACTTGCTGGTCTTGAGCATTTCCCGCACTTCAAAGATGGAGGATGGATGTCCCAGGGTTATTTTTCTGGCCATGGTGGGGAGGCTCTCCACCAGCAATGCGGAGAGGCGCAGCACGGGGAACTTCCGAGCTTCCGCCGTGCGCACGGGGATGGGAGCTGCAAGCTGGGCAGGCTGGAACGACAGGACATGGTCCAGCAGTGGCGCTGGAAGGCTGATTTGATTAAGCAGGTCGCCGGCCAACTCATCGAACGTCGCGGATTCGATGATGAAGACATTGACGCCCGCAGAGGCAGCCTTTTCCAAGAGATCATTCACAGCCGGCAGGAGCTTGGAGCGGGAAGACGCGCACCAATAGAGGCCACTAGGGAATGGGTTCTCGTAGGTGAGGACGGACTGAAGCGCCTCCATCACGGAGGAATCGCGGCCGCTATAGCCGACGACGACAAGACCGAATCGCTTGCAGGCTTCAACCATGGCCCGGCGCAGGTCATTGTCTTGGGAGGCAAGTTCGCTCGTGGTGTTCTTAAGGGACGTCGAACGGTAGTCACCATGAAGCTTGGCGATGAGGGGCCAGTCAGACTCATCCAGGCAGCGCGTAGCCAGGTTGGCAGAGTCTAAGGTCGCAACCGTCGGCTTGGCTGCGATGCCAGGAGGCATCAGCGATGCCGCCAGTAGGCTGGATTCTTCAATAAGCGGGTCGAAGTTCGTCGTAAAGACGCATGGGGTCTTTGCCGCCGTTACTAGCCCGGCCAGCATGCGGTGCCCAAAACAGGGCGTGCCCTTGCTGATGGCGTCATCGATGTATTGCCGTCGATGGGTTTCTTGCGGATAAATAGCCTCGAACGCCGCCGCATACTCGGTAGGATCGTTCGGAGGCGGAAGGAGAGGGGTGCGAGAGAAGAACTCGTCAATGCGCTGAACCCATAGTGGATCACTAGGGTCGACGTTGCGGCGAGGGAACCGGGTCTCTTGGCAGTAGAGCCTGGCTTTGAAGTCCAGGATCATGTCGTAGCCGGTCGGTATGCCCGAGGCCGCAGAAGCGCCGGCGCCCAGAAGCCACGCATGGAGCTCGGGTCGGAGGCTGAAAGTAGTTGCAAACTTAGATGCAGAAATAACCTGGATGGATTTCGTCATCAGGCAGCTGTTTAGTGGCCAAGTGAATAGGGCAACCCAATCCTACTACTGCTCCTGTCTCATCCCCTTGGACTCGGAGATTGGAATCGATTTCAATCACCAAAATGGCGCGCGCTGGCCTTGGGGGGCGCGTTGCGGCGATGTTGCGACTTAGATTCTGTTGCGACCAAGGCAAGCAGGCAGGTCTTGCTGCACAAGGGTTTGCTTGCATAAGATCCCGCTGCACCCGTTTTGCTTCATCAGGGGGGTGTGTTCGGGCTGCTTTTCGGTCACGCGGGGTCCATCAACGTCGGGGGCGGGCCGGAAGGCCACCAGAACGACCATTGTAGGGGAGGGGGCGGGGAGGGCGAAGCGCGGGCGGGCTGCCCCTGTGCAGAACACCGTCGGCACCCGGAACAGCGGCGCTGCCGATCAGTCCGTGGTCAGCCGCACGTTGGGATGCGCGGCGAAGATGTCCATCACGATGTCGAAGTAGGTCTGGCCGACGCCGCGCGCCAGTGCGTCGAGCTGGGCATCGATGATCTGCAGGTTGAAGGTGCCCGGCCGGGCGCGTTTGTCCTGCAGCCAGCCGCGCGTTGCTGCCACGCCGAGTGCTGCACGGCTGTGCGCGATGTCTGCCCAATGCACGCTGACGGCCGCGTGCCCGGCCAGGGCGCCATAGCCGCCGTACAGCAGGTCATCCAGCGCATCCAGGCTGGGGCCGAGCTGCCAGTCTTCGGCGGCCATGAACACGCGGTTGATCTCGGCGTAGAAGCTGGCGATGTCATCGATGGCGCTCCCCTCGAGCAGCAGCGTGGTGGTTGTCATCGCACTTTGCACCGGTTGCCAGCGGAAGTTGGTTTGCCAGGGCAGAACGGGGACGTCCCCCATGGCAGGATTGAAAGGACCACGCGGGATGATACGGGGCTGCGTGAGACGCATGCGTCGAGGCCGCGCCACTGTGCCCGCAGGTGTCCGCCGCCTGAACGCGATCCGGACATTGACGTGGCTTCGACATGTTTTCACTGTCGGTTGCAGCCGACGGGCGCAGGCTCGGTCCATGTCCTGCGAATGAGGAGACGAACATGAAGACGATTCAACGTGTGATGTGCATGGGCGCCCTGATTGCCGCGTCGTTCGGCGCCGCCGCGCAGACGTATGGCCCGAAGGATGAAGGCCGCCGCTTCAATGACGGCAGCAAGGTGGTCTGCAAGAACGTGGAAGTGCAGCGCAACGCGAAGGACCCCAATCGTATTGCCGGTACCGCTACCGGTGCGGTGGTGGGCGGCCTGCTGGGCAACCAGGTGGGCGGTGGCAACGGCAAGAAGCTGGCGACCGTGGCCGGCGCTGTCGCGGGTGGCGCTGCGGGCCGCAACATCCAGGGCCGCAGCCAGCAGAAGAACGGTGACCGCGTGGTCGAGCGCCGCTGCGAGCGTCAGTACCGCTGATCCTGCGCTCCAGGTAGCGATTACCTGATGCCGGTCCCTTGCGGCCGGCATTTTCGTGTCCGGGTCAGTGGCATGGGGCAGGCGTCAAGGCGTGCCGCACTTCATTCGGCCACACGTCGGTTGCCGTCGGGTTTCACCGTCAGGGTGTGCGCCCGCGTGTGCCCAGCCGCCAGACGGCGAGCGCACCGTAGAGCACCAGCAACGCGGCCAACGTCCACAGCTCGTGGCTGACCTCGCCCAGGCGGGCATCCATCTGGTTCAGGCGCACCATCAGGTTGATGCCGGTGGTGGTGGGCAACAGGTGCGCCAGGGCCACCAGTGCTGGCGGTGAGGTGACCGCCGGCCAGGACAGGTTGGCCAGGAAAAACAGCGGGATCGAGCAGGCGATGACCACCTGGAAGGCGCGTTCGCGGGTGGCGAAGAAGCTGCCGACAAACAGGCCGAACGCCACCGTGGCGGCAATGAACAAGGTGCCGCCAAGCAGCTGCCCAAGCGGATTTCCCCCGCGCGGATAGTCCTGCACCCACGCGGTGAAGCCGGCGTAGTAGAGCAGGCCCAGCAGGCCGATGATGCCGAAGCCAAGCGCCATACCGGCCAGGGTGGGCAGGTCGAAACGCAGGCGCCGGCCGAGTGCCAGGCGCCGCGTACCCAGCAGCACGCCGATGCCCATCAGCAGCGTCTGGTGCACGATCAGTTCGGCCACGCCGGGCACGATGGCGCTGCCGTAGCCTTCCAGCGTGTTGAACAGCGGCCGCTGCACCAGGGTGATCGGCGGTGGCTGCGGAGCGCCCATGAAGGCGGCCTGCGAGACCGCCGTTTCGCGCGCGAACGCGGTCAGGGCGTCGGCCACGCCACCCAGTACCCAGCTGGCGCGGCCGAGGTAGGCACCGTTGCCCATCAACACCAGATGGCCGGCGCCGCCGCGCAGGATGTCGCGCTCCAGCTGGGCGGGAATCAGCAGGATGCCTTCGGCCTCGCCACGCTCCAGCGCGTGGCGGGCCTGGTCGAGGGTGGCGGGCTGGGCCACGATGCGCACGGTGCGCAGTGCATCCACCCGGCGCAGCAGTTCGCGGCTGGTGGCGCTCTGGTCGTGGTCGACCACCACGATGGGCAGGTTGCTGGCCACCTGGTGGCGATACGCGGCCGGGTAGAAGAACGAGTACAGCACCACCGCACCGATCATCAGCACCACCGCATAGCGGTCGGTCAGCACCGCGCGCAGTGTCTGGCGCAGGCTACTGGTGAAGCGGCTCATGCGGCCGCTCCGTTGGACGGTGCTACCGGGGTGGGCAGGGCGCGCGCTGCGACGATCAGGCGCCAGCCGCCGACACCGCCGGCCACCAGCACCATCAGCAGCAGTGTGGCCAAGGGCCACAGCGAGACCGTCCATGGCGCGCCGACGAACTGCTGCTGGGTCTGCAGCTTGACGTAGGCGGTGAGCGGCAGCAGCAGGTTCCAGATGCGGGTGAACAGCGGCGCGTCCACCACCGGGAAGGTGGCACCGGAGAATGCCAACGCCGTGCCGATGCTCAAGCCGATCGCCGACAGCGCGGTGCCCATGTCGCGGGTGAGCCCCACGAACAGCAGCGCTACCGCCGCGCAGGCCAGGTAGAACAGCGGCTGGCCCAGCATCAGCAATCCCAGGCTCCCGGCGATGCCGTCGCCGCGCAGCAGCGCCAGGTACAGCACGCCAAGCGCGCCATACACCGAGAACAGCGCCACATAGGGGCAGATCTTGCCGGCGATGGCTGCCCAAGGTGCGCTGCCCAGCCACACGCGCAGCTGGCCGTCGCGCACTTCGCGGCCCAGGCTGGCGGCCACGGCCAGCGCCAGGCCCAGCGACAACACCGCCGGAAACAGCAGCGGCAGCAGGAACAGTTCGTAGCTGCGCGCCGGGTTGTGCAGGATGTCCGACTGCACCGCGATGGGCGGGGCGCGCAGCTTGGCCGGGCCCACCTGCTTGCCGATGCCGCCGCTCAGCAGACGCGCATTCCACGCGCCGACCGCTTCCACGATATCGCGCACCGCCGACTGCCCGGTGGTGAGGTAGGTGGCGTTGTAGTAGGCAAACACCGTGCCCTGGCTGCCACGCAGCGCCTGGCGGGTGGCATCGCGCGGGACCAGCACCACGGCAAACACATCCAGCCGCCGCAGCTGCGCCTGTGCATCGGCCAGGCTTGCCGGTTGGCTGGCCACGGCGATGCCCGGGCTTGCATCCAGCATGCGGGCCAGCAGGCGGCTTTCGGCACTGTGGTCCAGGTCGACAATGGCAATGGGAATGTCGCGCATCACCGACGCGGCGAACAACCAGGCCAGCACCGCCAGCATCAGCAGCGGCAACAGCGTCACCAGCAGCAGGTCGGCGCGGTCGGTGCGCAGGTGCTGCAGCTCGCGCTGGAAGGCGGCGCCGAAGCCCGCCCGCCGCGACCGGTTCATCCCTGCGGCCACGCGAACAGCACGCTCATGCCAGGGCGGAAGCCCTCTACGCGCGCCACCGGGCGCAGCCGGATCTCGAAGCTGCGCACGTCGTAGCCCGACGACTGCCGGGTAGCGCGCCAGGTGGCGTAATCGCCGGCCGGGTTGATGAAGTACACCTCGAACTCGACCTCGCGATCCAACGCGGGTACCTGGCCGCGCAGCCGATTGCCGATCTTCAGGCCGCGCATCTGCGATTCGCGCAGGTTCACCGATACCCACATGCGGTCGATGTCGACCAGGGTGAACACCGGGTAGCCCGCCGGGACCAGTTCGCCCACATCGGCCATGCGTTTGTTGATCTCGCCGGCCAGCGGCGCGCGGCCGTTGACCTCCTCGCGCGCGGCATCCACTTCGGCCACCGCGCCACGCGCCTGGCGGACCTGGCCCTGTGCGGCGCGTTTGTCCTGCTCGCGCGCACCCGCCAGTGCCTGGTCGTACTGTGCGCGGGCGGCGTTGGACAGCTCGCGCGAGCTGCGTGCCTGGGCCAGCGCCTCATCGCGCTTCTGCCGGGTCATGACCCCTTCGTTGAACAGGTTCTGCACGCGCTGGTAGGTGGCGTCGGCCAGCGTGGCGCCGGCTTCGGCGCGTTTCCAGTTGGCCTGCGCGGCGCGGATGTCCTCGCTGCGTGCGCCTTCGTCGGCCTTGTCGGCGACCGCGCTGGCCGCCTCCAGCGCGCCCTGCGCCTGTTCTTCCTTGGCAGCCACTTCCGGGCTGTCCAGCACGAACAGCACCTGGCCGGCCTGGACCCGGTCGCCTTCGCGCACCTTCAGCGTGGCCAGGCGTGCGGTGATCTTGGCGGCCACGTTGACGGTGTCGGCGTCGGCCATGCCCTGCAGCTGTTCGGCCGGGTTGCGCCAGGCCAGCCACAGGCCGACCACCACCACGATCGCCAGCACCAGCGCGAGGGCAATGCCGAGCTTGCGCTTGTTCGGCGGCGGCGCGTCGGCCGGCGCCTGCAGTGTGTCATTCATGCGCGATCACCTCGTCGGCCTGGCGGCGGAATTCTTCATAACGGTCCATCTGTCCACTGATCTCCAGCAACTGTGCCAACGCCACGTCGTACTGGTAGGCGGCCTGTGCGCGTTCCACCTGCGCACCGCCCAGCCCCAGCCGCGCATCGATCACGTCCAGCGAGGTGGCCTGGCCTTCGCGGAACGCCAGCTCCTGCAGGCGCAGGTTTTCGCGGTTCTGCTCGATGCTGCTGTCCAGCAGCAGGAACTGCTGGCGCGCGGTATCCAGTTCGTACCAGGCCTTGCGTACGCCCAGGGTGACCTGGTTTTCGGCTTCGCGCAGGCCGGCTTCGGCCTGTTCCTGCTGCGCACGCGCGGCGCTGATCTGCGCCGGACGTGAACTCGGGGAAAGGAAGGTGTACTTCAGGCCGATGCCGAACGCCCAGTCCGGGTCGGTCAGCATTTCATCGCGGCGCAGGAAGTCGTACTGGCCAAACAGGTACACGGTGGGCTTGAGCTTGGCCTGCTGCACGCGCACGCCTTGTTCGGCCTGCGCCACCAGGGCGCGCAGCCTCGCGATCTGGGGCTGACGGGCCTGCGCATCGCGTTCGAACGTGGGCAGTGCGCCAATCGGCGTACGGTGTACGAACAACGGCGACAGCGGGCGCACTTCGCCCCCGCTGCGCAGCAGGGTAGCCAGCGCGGCCTTCAGGGTCTGCAGGTCATTGAGCGACTTCTGGTAGTCGCGCTCGGCCTTGTCGCGGGCCACGTTGGCCTGCAGCCGCTGGGCGCGGGTGGCGAAGCCTTCGCGTTCCAGCTTGAGTGCATCGTCGAGATGGCGCTGCAGCCCGTCGCGCACGTCACGGCGCACGTCGACGGCCTGCTCGGCCAGGCGTTGCCCGAAGTAGGCCTGGGCCAGCTGCACGCTCAACGACTGGCGCTGCGATTCGCGTTCGGCGCTGGCCTGCGCGGTGGCGCCGGCGGCGGCCTGTTGCGCGGCCGGGATCAGGCCACCGGTGTAGAGCGGCAGCACCGCGGTGACGACCGGGCGGGTGCGCCAGTCGCGCTCGGTGAACTGCAACGGGGAGTCGATGCCGAACGCCTCGGCCACCGGGGCCAGCGAGCCCAAGGGCAGGGTGAGCGTCTTCTGGAACTGCAGGCGGCGCACTTCACCGGTGATCTCCGGCAGGCGCAGCAGGCGGGTGGCGTCCTGAAGGTCCTGCTTGTTGCGCACCGAGGCATCGGCGGCGGCCAGCGCATCGGAGACCTGTTCCAGCCGCTGTTGCGACTGCTGCCAGTCCAGCGCCGGAACAGCTGCGTCACCGCCGGGCGATTGAGCCACGGCCGCGCCACTGCACAGGAGCAGGGCGGTGCAGTGAAGTCCTTTCTTTGCGCGCGCAAGCGCCGTCTGCCGGCTCACGAATGGGCGTTCCGTATGTAAAGCATTCGGCAAAGTATGGTGCGGGTGGCGTGAAGCCGGGGTCTTCACGCGGGTGCAGTGCGATGAGGGCGCGCTGCATACCGCGCCGATTGATGTCGATCAAGGCGCGCCGGGACCGGCGGCGTAACCTGATGGAAAGGACGGTGGTGCTACCGTCGCCGCACGGCCGCGAGCGGCCCTGCGATACCCCTGAAGACCATAAGGATAGGTGCAATGACCCAGCTGCCGGCGCAGTCCGCCACGCCCGCCACTTCGCCCTCGTTCGAGAACGAGCCCGATGGCAGTCGCACCTACTGGTCCAACCAGCCGCTCAACACGCTGCCGCCGCCGGACACGATGGGCGCCTACATGCGCAATCGGCCGCTGCCGCCGGAGGGCATCGCGCAGCGCCACGCGTACATCATCGGCACCGGCATTGCCGGGCTCGCCGCGGCGTTCTACCTGATCCGCGATGGCGGCATGCCGGCGGCCAACATCACCCTGATCGACAGCCTGGACATCGAAGGCGGCTCGCTCGATGGCGCCGGCAACCCGGAGCAGGGTTACCTGGTGCGCGGCGGTCGCGAGATGAACTGGAACTACGACAACTTCTGGGACCTGTTCCAGGACGTGCCCGCGCTGGAGCTGCCCGAGGGCTTCAGCGTGCTGGACGAATACCGCGCGGTGAACGACCACGACCCGAACTGGTCCAAGGCGCGGCTGCTGCACCAGCAGGGCAGGGTCAAGGATTTTTCCACGTTCGGGTTGAGCCGTGGCCAGCAGTGGGAGCTGGTCAAGCTGCTGCTCAAGCGCAAGGAAGAACTGGACGATGTGACCATCGAGGACTACTTCAGCGAAGGCTTCCTGCAGAGCAACTTCTGGTTCTTCTGGCGGTCGATGTTCGCCTTCGAGAACTGGCAGAGCCTGCTGGAGATGAAGCTGTACATGCACCGCTTCCTGGACGCGATCGACGGCCTGAACGACATGTCCGCGCTGGTGTTTCCCAAGTACAACCAGTACGAGAGTTTCGTGGTGCCGCTGGCACGCATGCTGCGCGCGCAGGGCGTGCAGATCCAGTTCGATACGCGTGTGCATGACCTGGAAATGGCCGTCGCCGGCGACGCGCGCACCGTCACCGCGATCCACTGCAAGGTCGGCGTGCGCGAGGACCGCATCACGGTGGGCGAGGGCGACCTGGTGTTCGCGCTGACCGGCTCGATGACCGAAGGCACCGCCTACGGCGACATGGATACCGCGCCGGTGCTCCAGCGCGATCGCCACGAACCGGGCGAGGACAGCGATTGGGCGCTGTGGCGCAACCTGGCGCGGCAGTCGCCGATCTTCGGCAAGCCGGAGAAGTTCTACGGCGACATCGACCGCTCGATGTGGGAATCGGCCACGCTCACCTGCCGTCCGTCGCCGTTGGTGGACAAGATCGCCTCGCTGTCGGTCAACGACCCGTATTCGGGCCGTACCGTTACCGGTGGGGTGATCACCATCACCGACTCCAACTGGGTGATCAGCTTCACCGTGAACCGCCAGCCGCATTTCGTCGACCAGCCACGCGATGTGCTGGTGGTCTGGGTGTATGCGCTGCTGATGGACCAGGACGGCAACCACATCAAGAAGCCGATGCCGGCCTGTACCGGCCGCGAGATCCTGGCCGAGCTGTGCCATCACCTGGGTATCGGCGACCAGCTGGATGTGGTGGCGGCCGCCACCAAGGTACGCCTGGCGCTGATGCCGTACATCACCGCGCAGTTCATGCCGCGTGCCGCCGGCGATCGCCCGCACGTGGTGCCGGCCGGCTGCACCAACCTCGGCCTGCTGGGCCAGTTCGTGGAAACCCGCAACGATGTGATCTTCACCATGGAAAGTTCGATCCGCACAGCGCGGGTGGCGGTGTACACGCTGCTGGGGCTGCCCAAGCAGGTGCCCGACATCAGCCCGGTGCAGTACGACGTGCGCAACCTGCTCAAGGCGGCGCGTGCATTGAACAACGGCGAACCGTTCCCCGGCGAGCGCGTGCTGCATCGGTTGCTCGGCAAGAGCTACTTCGCGCACATCCTGCCGCCGCTACCGGATGCGGAGAAGGCGCAGGACAAGCGCGGTTTCATGGAGGACGAACTGTCGTGGCTGTCCAGCAAGGGCAGCCTGGCATTGAAGGAGGTTTCGGCCCGCCTGGACCGCCTCGGCGACAAGCTCGGCAAGCGGTAGGTAACGACCGTTGGGTGGTACGTCTCGCCGATCAACGCGTCGGCGGGTTGCCGGCGATGGTGCGCGCGCCGGTGATGATCATGCGCAGCATCTGCGACAGCTGCTCGATCAGCTCGGCGTCCTTTTCCTGCGGCTGGTCCACGGCGGTGGCCCCCATGGCGAACACCAGCCGGGTGATCGCCTTGGACGCCAGCGCCGGTTCGTGCAGCACCGCGCCGCCATCGGCGGCGGCCAGCCGGATCAGGTCGACCCGCAGTTCGTCTTCGAAGTAGCCCAGCTCACGGTCCACCGCCTGCTTGAATGCGTCCGAGCCGGCGCTGCCTTCGCGCAGCAGCACGTGCAGCAGCTTGTGGTCGGCGCGCAGCTGTTCGAAGAAGGTCTCGACCGACAACCGGATCACACTGCGTTCGGACGACGCCGCGCGCTGGCGGGCCTCGCCGATGATCGTGCGCAGCGAACGGCCGGCCAGGTCGATCAAGGCCACGGTCAACTCGTCCATGTCGCGGAACTGGCGATAGAACGAATTCGGCGCGATCCCGGCCTCGCGGGCCACCTCGCGCAGGCTCAGCGTGGAGACGCTGCGGTGCGGGCCGATCAGGGCCAGCGCGGCGGCCAGCAGGTCGTCGCGCGAGATCGAGGCTTTGCGCACCGGATGGGCATCATCGGCAGCGGACAGGGGCAGGTCTGGGGAGGTCATCGGGGGCAGGGCGGTCAAGTCCCTGAATCATAGCCCGTCCATTCAATATACAAGTGTATACACGCCTGTATGCGCGTGCGTATAGTGGTTCAATGAGCGCTCATCCCCGCCCCCCGATCCGCCGCCGCAACCCGATCTCGCCCCGTCACTGGGTGTCCGAGGAGCTGTTCGACTTCTGGGCCGGGCGCCTGCACCCGCTGTGGACCCTGCGCCGGGCGCGGGCGCGGCTGGTGGCGCGCGAGCAGGCCAGCGCCGATGCGGTGACCCTGGTGCTGCGCCCGAACCGGCATTTCCGCGGGCTGCAGCCGGGCCAGCACGTCACCCTCGGGGTGGACGTGGACGGCCGCCGGCTGTCGCGCAGCTACAGTCCCACGCGGCTGGCCGATGGCACCCTGGCGATCACCGTCAAGGCGATCGAGGGCGGCAAGGTCAGCCAGCACCTGGCCCACCACGCCGTGATCGGCGAGGCGTTTGAGCTGGGCCAGGCCTTTGGCGCGATGACCGTCGACCCCCGCCAGGCCCAGCGCCTGCTGCTGTTGGGCGCCGGCAGCGGGATCACCCCGATGCGCGCACTGCTGCGCCAGCTGGATGCCGCCGGCATGCCCGGCACGGTGGACCTGGTGTACTGGGCCCGCCGCCGCGAGGAGCTGTGCTTTGCCGATGAGCTGGCGGCACTGGCCGCGCGCCACCCGAACCTGCGCGTGCACCTGGCCCTGACCCGCGACCCGCACGCCGCCGCGCCGCGCGTGGACACCTACGCGTTTGACGCACTGGGCGATATCCGTGCGGCCCAGGTGCTGGTGTGCGGCCCGGGCGGCTTCGTCGATGCCGCCCGTGAACGCCTGCAGGGCGCCGTGGCCGGTCTGCAGTTCGAAGCCTTCACCCCGCCGGTGCTGCCCGACGCGGAAACCGGCACGGTGCAGGTGGAACTGCGCCGCACCGGCCGCACCCTGACCCTGCCGCGCGGCACTTCGCTGCTGCAGGCGCTGGAGGCCGAAGGCCTGCGCCCGGCCAGCGGCTGCCGCATGGGCATCTGCAATACCTGCGTGTGCGGCAAGGCGTCCGGCGTCACCCGGCACACCCTGACCGGCGACTACGCCGATGAACCGGCCACGCAAGTGAAGCTGTGCGTCAACAGCGCCAGCACCGACCTGATCCTGGAGCTCTAAGCATGTCTTCCGTGCATAACCGCGTGCTGTCGCCTACCGAACTGGATGCGTTCGGCAATGAACTCGATGCAGTGCGTGCGCGCCAGCTGGCCACGCTGGGGGCGGCCGACGCGCGTTACATCCGCCGCGTGGTGGCCGGCGTGCGCTGGGCCGGCGTGGCCGGCCGCGCGCTGCTGTTCCTCGGTGCCTTCGTGCACAGCGTGCTGATTCCGGCGTGGATCGCCGGCGTGGTGCTGCTGGCGCTGTCCAAGATCCTGGAGAACATGGAGCTGGCGCACAACGTCATCCACGGCCAGTACGACTGGATGGGCGACCCGCAGCTGCAGGGCAGCACCTACGAGTGGGACATCGTCGGCACCGCCGACAACTGGCGCAAGACCCACAATTTCCGCCACCACACCTACACCAACGTGCGCGGGCTGGACGACGACATCGGCTACGGCCTGCTGCGCATTTTCCCCGAACAGCGCTGGCGCCCGTTCTACCTCACCCAGCCGGTGGTGGCGGTGGTGTTCGCGCTGCTGTTCGAATGGGGCATCGCCATCCAGGACCTGCGCCTGGGCCGCTGGTTCGCCGGCAAGATCACCTTCCGCCAGCTGCTGGCGCAGGCGCGCCCGGTGGGCCGCAAGATGGGCAAGCAGATGT
>Ga0213828_1000224_pt1 | contig 58305 bp, 57 predicted proteins | sample MC6MC0897MG_FD_180664 | JGI IMG/M metagenome (GOLD analysis project Ga0213828, IMG submission 180664) | Enriched soil aggregate microbial communities from Iowa State University, Ames, United States - MC6-MC0897-MG | ecosystem: Environmental > Terrestrial > Soil > Unclassified | place: USA: Iowa...
TTAGTTTTTCTGATGTTTGCTTAGCAACATTAATTATTTAAGCAAAGCATATTATTATGAAAAAGACAAAAAGTAACATGGGCAAGTATGTTGGTTTTAGTGGCGACTGGAGCTTTAAATTTTATTTTGGAAGAGAAGAAAATAAGCCGATTTTAATTGGATTTTTAAATGGGCTGTTTAAGGGAGAGAAAGTTATTCAAGATCTTTATTATCGGCCTTTGGAGCAGGGTGGCGATGTTGAAAATGAGCGTAAGGTTATTTTCGATCTCTATTGTACCGGTATTGATGGTGAGCATTTTATTATAGAGATGCAACAGCTTTATCAAGATTTTTTTAAAGACCGAACGGTTTTTTATACATCCAGGCTTATCAATAAACTTATACCCAGGGGCTATAAGGGAAATACATACGAACTTCCCGAAGTATATTTTATTGGTATCTTAGAGTTTGAATTAGGAGAAACTGAATCCGGAAAGTATTTTTATGATGTTGCTCTTTGTGATAAGCAGAGTAATCGTGTTTTTTATGAAAAGCTTGGTTACAAGCTCTTAGTATTACCAAATTTTAATAAGAATGAGGCTGATATAAAGACAGATATGGATATGTGGCTATATCTATTGAAAAACATGAGTAAACTTGATAAAATACCGGATTTTTTGGATAAGCGGGTATTTGGTCTTATCTTTGACATAGGCGAAGTCGCAAAATTAACACCGGAGGATAAGATGGCATACGAAACAAGTTTAAAACATAAGCGCGATGCAGAGAATACCTATTCTACTGCTCAGCGTCTTGGACATGATCGAGGTTTAAAAGAAGGTTTACAAGAAGGCTTAAAAGAAGGTATTGCCCAAGGCCAACTCCAAAAAGCTATTGAGGCGGCTGTAAAGCTAAAATCGATGGGATTATCAGTAGAACAAATTGCTGAGGCGACAGGCCTTACTATCGACGAGATTGAAAAATTGAAATAAATCAAATAGGTTTTATCTCTTCCTTAACGCTTCCTGTATTTTTTAATCAAATCGACGCTTTATTTGCGGGTTTTTAAATCAGTATTCATCATACACCATGATCGTTACCAGTACCAATACCATCGAGGGGAGAGAAGTGCTGCGTTATTTTGATCCCATTTCAGCAAGAGCTGTTATTGGAGCCAATGCTCTGAGTGCAATCCGGAGCCAGTTTCGTAACGTTTGCTTCGCAGATCCCTTCTGGATTCTTCGGTGTTCGCTCCCGCAATTATGAAAACAAATTACAGGAGCTCTATAAGAGCGTAGTGGAGTCTTTAAAGCAAAATGCCCGTAGCTATCGGGCAGATGCGGTTATAGGCTTCAGCGTCAATATTGATGAGATCTCGGGCAAAGGGACACCGATCGTTTATGATCACCGCTATCGGTACACCAGTATTGCTCAATGAAATTAAACATATTCAAACAGAAGCAGTAGGTGGAGATATCGATGGATCAGTTATTAAGAACAAAGTCAAAGCAAGCTTCATGGAAAGCTATACCGGTAGCTATACCATGGACAATGCTACAGCCGAGTTTATAGCCACATCCCGATTGACCGAATTTGTACCCCTGCTATTCAAAGCGATGAATGAAACAGGGGAGGATCAAGCATTTATAGACCGTCAACTCACGCTTTTTCGTTATTTTGATTTCCTGGACAAAGATCAAGCTATAGCCATACTATATGGACAGTTACTGTCGGATGATTTAATTGTTACGCAGTTTAAGATCATTAGCAAAGCTATCAGCAGTCCAATCTTATCGATTACGATCAAGTGGAGAAGCTGTTAGCAGGATCATTATTGGCAAAAAAGGCAGCATTGAAGGTACTTACCTTAGACAAAGACTGGTATTCCGTTCAAGATATTGCCTATCTATAGACATGGAAAGGAGAGGGCTTAGTACAGCAGTTTCCAGAAGTAGTTACCGTTAAAGAATCAAAGAGCATGCTTTCATCGTGTAAAGAAGTTTGGGAATGCTCATGTGGCAATAGCAATAAGCTGGATGCTACCGCATGTAGCTCTTGTACTAAAGATAAACGAAGCTTTGGTGCTGAGGAATTAAAATCTGAAGCTGTGCAGAACCTGATTAATCGGAGATTAGCGGTTATTGAAGGGATCTAGTTAGGTCAATTACTCCCCTATTTTAATTAATCAAATCTCATACATGACAAATAATTATTTTATGAAATCCTTCTTGATTTTAATCTTGAATGATTTATGTTTTTTGATTGAAATTAGACATCGACATTCCCCTGTTAATTTTTTACAGTCCATTCCAGTGTTAATGCACTAAAATTGTTAAATTCAAATTATCTTACTTACAAAAGCACTTCAAGCCATACGGGTTTCGCCGTAGAAAATTCCAACGACTTATCCTTTTAATTGATCTTTTCGAAAAACGGTTGGAGTTACACCGAACTGTTTACGAAATGCTGCCGTAAAATATGTCCCGGACGAAAAACCTACTTTTTCTGCAATTTCATTTACATGTAGGCCTTCGAGCAATAGGTTTTGTGCTTTAGCCATACGCCGTTGTAATAGATAGTCATTGACACTGCAATTTAATAATGCTTTTGTTTTTCGATAAAGTTGTATCCGTGATAAATTCAGTTCCTTGGCAATGTCCTCGACACTCAGGGTTTTATCGGAAAGATGTCCTTCGACAGCCATGGACAATCCCTGTAAAAAACGCTTGTCCTGCGGAGTATGTGAATCAATTTCTGTTTTATTTTCCGAAGGCTTGAGCAATGTGCCATACTGCTCTTTGAGTTTCTGACGGGACAGAATTAAGTTGGCGACTACTGCTTTAAGGTGGTCCACCTTAAATGGTTTTGTCAGATAGGCATCTGCCATATGGCGCATTCCCTCAATGATACTTTCCTCCGTATCAAGAGCACTAAGTAGAAGTACGGGTATTTGGTTGAACTGCGAATTGTTTTTAACGGTTTTCAATAATTCGATACCTGTTTCATCAGGAAGCATAATATCGCTGAGGATCAGGTCAGGATAATTGTTTTTCATTTTTTTAAGAGCGTCGGAATAGCTTTTGGCAAAAATGAGATTATATTCTTTTTCTAAAATTTCTTTCAAGAAACGCATAATATCAGGATGATCTTCAACAATCAAGATATTAGCTGCTCTGTTGGAACAGAAGGAGACCGAATCAACATCAAAATCTTCCAAATTTTCCTGTGGCAAGTTTCTTTCAAAATGTAATATTGAAGGCTCATATTGGGAGTTCTTTTTTTCTTCTTCCAAAAGATGAAGATGACCCGTAGGCAAGCGTAAAGTGAAAGCAGATCCCATTCCTTTTTTACTGCTAGCGGTTACTTGTCCATGATGAAGTTCAACAATCTGTTTTACATAAGCAAGACCTATTCCTGATCCAGGAAGATGCTGTTCACCTTTGTAGAAATTGTCAAATATATGATCTAAGTCACTGGCAGCGATACCTGATCCATTGTCAATTACACGGATAAGAAAATAATCTCCAAATGTATTTTCTTCTACGGTCAAGCTGATGGTTCCTCCTCTTGGGGTATATTTAAATGCGTTGGATAGCAGGTTCGAAAAAGCATGTTCCATCAGTTGCTCGCTTATCCAGATCTCTTTCAGAGGTGTCTTGCTGAGATAACTTAAGGAGATGCCCTTCTTCTTGGCCAAAGGTCTAAAATTAGCAATGATCTGTTGGATGAAATTATCAATATGTACCGCAGTAACCTGTAATTTTAATTTAGATTTATCAATCCTATGGATATCAATGAGGTCGTGCACGAGGTCTTGAAGTTTTTTAGCATTCCGTTCGATGTACGCAAGTTTTTCTCTACTGTTAGCGGAAAGAGATTTTTCTTTTTCTAATTCTTCAAGTGGTCCCATGATAAGGGTCAGGGGAGTCTTGAATTCGTGGGAAACATTGGTGAAAAACTTGCTCTGTTCTTCTGCTCCATTTTGAATCTGTTGATTCATCTCAACAATCTGTTGCTGTTGTTGTAAAATTTCTTCGTTCTGATTTTTAAGTTGCTTGTTTTTTTTACGGTTGTTGCCAATCATAACAATCGAAATACCTCCTAGAATAATCGAGATCACCAGGCTCGTCATGACAACCTGGAGAGTTGTTTTTTGGTTGTTGTAAATCTGATTTTGCTTTACGATAAACTCCTGTCTCTTGTCGATATCTTTTTGTTGTTCTTGAATCTTATTCGACTGGAGCATCATCAGGTTCGCATTCTCTTTATTTATAACCAGCGTGCCCAGTATGTTTTCCCGTTTATAAGGAGTTTTTTCTAAAATTGCTATTGCCGTCCGGATCGCTTCTGTGCCCCCGGTTGGGTAAAGCATAGAAGCGTAAAGCGTGCCATTTGCTATTTCTTCCAAACCATTTTTTGCTCCAGGCAATGCATCGATACCGATAATTTTCTTTTTGTCATTACCATTTTCACGGAGAGCCTGGATGGCCCCAAAGGCCATCTGGTCATTAAAAGCGAAGATAAGATCTTGTTTCTGTAAATCTTCAATTTGTTTTTTCGCTAAAGCATAAGCTGTAGCCCTGCTCCAATCAGAATGAAGTTCCAATCCTACCTGCGTTTTACCGGCACTATCTAGCCCCATCATCAAGCCTTTTTTTCTTTCTATAGAAGCTGAAGTACCCTTTAAACCAGTAATAACCCCGATTTGTCCCTTTCCATTAAGAACATTTGAAATATATTGTCCCGCTAATTTACCAATTGTAAGATTATCAGCTCCAACATAAGCATTGTAAAGACCCGAAGACGTTTTTCGATCTGTAACGATGACAGGGATTTTCATTTGGAAAACCGAGTCTACAATTGGTGTCACGGGAGCCGCTTCATTCGGAGAAACAATTAAGAGATCAATATCATTTTTTAGGAGTTCCCTAATTTGCGAAATCTGTACTTGGTTACTCCCTTCAGCATCTCGATATATAAATTTAACATTAGGATAGAAAGACAACTCTCTTTTCATTTCCTCCAACATGGTCTCCCGCCAAGAATCATTACCAGTACATTGTGAGAATGCTATTGTATAATTTTTGCCCTCATTCTTAGGATTACAAGAATGAAACAATAGCGATATCATGATCGACAATATACAGTATACTCTTAACATGTTGGATTAATGGATTATTGATGATATATGCTCAAACTTAGATGTATATATTGCTTCATATACAATTGCATCACATATTAAACAAATATATTGATATCTCCACTGTCATCAAGAATTATTTTTATAGAAAAAAACGAACCGTATTTTTTTTAATCACCCAATTGCTTTTTCAGCGTATTTGATAAATTGATTTTATTCTAAATTATATTTCAAGATTGCAGAAAATAAAACTGATCATCTTGATCAATTATGATAAAGCGCAGATCCTTGTGTAGACAAATGTCAAATTTCACCCATTTTCAAAGATTTTAAAATACCCTTAGTGTAAAAACAACACAGTTTTTGATTTATAGATGAATGTAACATCATCTATGTTTTTTGTCAAAAAAACATTTTTTCACTGTTTAGGAAGTCTTATTAAGGTGTTGTTTTTTAACTATTTATGTGTTTTTTGATCTTGATCTAAATTTGATGCAATTTGTCATATGAAAATTCAGGTCTTGTAATCTTAGCTGTTAATTTTGAGTAAATCAATTATAAATTTAAAATGAACAAAAATTCAGTTTTGATATGGTCATTCGTGGTGGCCTTGGGGGGATTTCTCTTCGGTTTTGACACAGCAGTTATTTCAGGTGCCGAGAAGGCTGTTCAGGTATTCTGGTCTCTAAGTGAATTTCAACATGGTCTTACGATGGCGATCGCGTTATTAGGTACAGTTATAGGAGCAGCAATGGGCGCATATCCATCGGACCGATTAGGACGTAAGAATACTTTGTTTCTGGTTGCCGCACTTTATTTTTTCTCCGCTATTGGTACAGCTCTGGTCCTAGATTGGAACATGTTTATTTTGTTTCGATTTCTAGGCGGGATAGGAGTCGGCGTCTCTTCTGTAACCGCACCAATTTATATTTCTGAAATTTCCCCTGCAAAATCCCGTGGCAAGCTAGTCGGATTATTTCAGTTCAATGTTGTGTTTGGGATCTTGGTCGCATACCTTTCAAATTATTTTATAGGTCAAATAGGGGAAGAGTCTTGGCGTTGGATGCTCGGAGTACAGGCAATCCCATCATTGATTTTCTTTGTGCTGATATTCTTTATTCCGGAAAGTCCCCGTTGGTTGCTTTTGAACCGAGGTAAAAAGGATGAGGCAATAGCGATTATGCGTAAAGTAAGCGGTGATCAAGCTGAAAATGATGTTGAACAGATGTTGAACAGCCGTCAAAGAGGTCAAGAAAAAGGTGAGAGCCAATTATTTTCCAAATCGAACCGTACACCTGTTATAGTAGCGGTACTATTTGCAGTTTTTAATCAAGTATCCGGCATCAATGCCATTATTTATTATGCGCCACGTGTTTTTGAGATGGCAGGTTTAGGCGGTCAGAGTTCGTTACTTTCTACTGTTGGTATTGGTGTTGTTAATCTTGTGTTTACTTTGATTGGTATAAATTTTATCGACAAGATTGGCCGTCGCAGACTGATGTTCATTGGTTCATTTGGGCTAATCGCTTCTCTTTCTCTTGTTTCGCACGCTTTCTTTGCTGGTCAAATTGAGGGAATAAAAGTCACCATTTATTTGATGTTGTTTATCGCATTTTTTGCACTCTCGCAGGGAGCGGTAATCTGGGTTTTTATCTCTGAGATTTTTCCGAATGATGTCCGTGCCAAGGGGCAAACATTGGGAAGCTTAACCCACTGGGTGATGGCCGCAGTAATTACATTTTGTTTTCCTGCATTAACAGAACTGCTTGGTGGAGGTTATACCTTCATGATTTTTGCAGTTTGCATGTTTTTGCAGCTATTGTACGTATGGAAGATGATGCCAGAAACCAAAGGAAAATCTTTGGAAGATATGGATGGACCGATGCCCATGCACTAAGTCAGGATTTAAAACAGAATTACCGTTAATTAAGATCATAAACATCTGATTCAGATAAAAATATTATGAAAAACGAGGTATTAAATATTAAAGGGGTTTGTTTTGGAGAAATTCTTTGGGACAATCTGCCTACAGGAAGAAAATTAGGTGGTGCTCCGCTAAATGTTGCCTATCACCTCAATAAATTGGGGGTTTATACCGATGTGCTTACAAGGGTAGGGAGCGATGCAAATGGTCAGGAAATTGTTTCATTGTGCCGTGAGCTTTCGATTCCTTTAACATTATTTCAGGAAGATCATATCTTACCTACATCTACAGTAGAAGTCCATATTGATGACAAGAAGGATGTTCGCTATGAAATCGTCTATCCCGTCGCTTGGGATCACATTACACTTGGCGAACTAGAATTACAAACAATTCGTGAAGCAGATTTTTTTGTGTTCGGGAGTTTATCCACACGAAATGATGTCAGCTACCAGACATTAAAAGGCTTAGTTAAACAAGCAAAATATAAGATCCTTGATGTCAATCTTCGCGCACCATTTTATACAAAAGAACGGATTTTTGAATTGATCGGCTATGCTGATTTAGTCAAAATGAATGAAGAAGAATTGGGCTTTGTTTCGGCGTGGTTAGGCTTACCTCCAGATATGAGCGATCAGTCGAAATCGGAGGCCGTGATGAATCATTTTGCAGTTCCGGAATTGATCGTGACCTATGGCGCTGCGGGTGCAATCTATCATTCTACAGCAGGACATTTCAGTCATCATTATCCTGCTCTGAAAGTGGAAGTGAAGGACACAATTGGTAGTGGCGATTCATTTTTAGCCGCTTTTCTATCGTTACGTTGCCGCAATGACAAGAATATCCCTGCAGAAGAGATATTGGAGTTTGCAGCTACGCTAAGCGGTTATGTTACGCAGAGCAGCGGTGCATGCCCAAATTATGATGCTACGGCTATAAATCGATTTGTGTGGCTGAATGAGTTGCAATAATTAAATTTTACATAAGAAAATCAATCTAAATAATTATCCATTTATAAAATAACCAAATTATGTTTACGAGAGAGAAAATCATGCTGTTTCTGTCTTTGATTCTTTTTTCTGTAGCCAGTTATGCACAGCAGGCAACCATTAAAGGAAGAGTCACAGATAGTGGAACGGCAGCACCATTAGAAGGTGCATCTTTGATTGCCAGAGGTACGGGGCAGGCAACCAAGACAGATGAAAAAGGAGAATTTACGATCCAGGTATCCAGTAGCAATCCTACACTTGAAATATCGAATGTAGGCTATACAACACAAACTATCGCAATCGGGGAAAAGAAGTTTGTGGAGATCAGTCTAGTCAGCACAGAACAAGGGCTTGATGAAGTCGTGGTGACGGGGTACCAGACAGAGCGGAAACGAGATCTCACAGGTGCAGTCAGTGTGGTCAATGTTACAGAAATGATGAAAGCCCCTGAAAATAATCCCATCAAAGCACTTCAGGGCCGGGTGGCAGGAATGACCGTAACATCTGATGGTAATCCAAGCGGTGCTGCTACAGTGCGTATGCGAGGAATCAGCTCAATCAACAGTAGTCAGGACCCGTTATATATTATCGATGGGATGCCATCACAGGGTGGTATGCACGAACTGAATTCCAATGACATTCAAAGTATTCAGGTATTGAAAGATGCTTCATCGGCGAGTATCTATGGTTCTCGTGCTGCCAATGGTGTCATTGTAATTACGACAAAGAAAGGCAAAATTGGAGCCCCAAAGCTTACATTCGACGCATTTCTAACCAACACCTATTTTAATAACCGTATGAAGGTGCTCAATTCCCTGGAATATGGTCAAGCTTTATGGCAGGCAACCATGAACAGTGGCGGAAATCCTAATGGTAATAATATTGGATATCAATTTGATTGGAACAATAATGCCAATGGTGATCCACAGTTAAATCATGTGTACGTTTCTAAATATATTGACCGGGAGCATACCATGTATGCTGCTGATACAGATTGGTTCAATGAAGTTTCCAAACCAGGTTTGCTCCAATCTTATAATGCGACACTTAGTTCAGCGACAGAAAAATCGAGTTCGTTTTTTTCTTTAGGATATCTGCACAATAACGGTACAATTAAACATACAAGTTTCCAACGGATATCAGCACGTATGAATACAGACTACAAACTCTTCGACGGTAAGTTGGTTATCGGAGAAAATTTCACGGTCAACAATACGGGTGAAGTTCAAGTACCGGGGGATGTCCTCGATCTATCTTTAAAAGCCTTGCCGATTATACCGGTACATACCGTAGACGGAGCAGGATGGGGTGGTCCGTCATTAGGTATGAACGACCGTCATAATCCAATGCGTTTACTGTATGATAATCGAAATAATAAATATAATTTTTGGCGTCTATTTGGCAATGTCTATGCCGATCTACAGATCATAAAAGACTTACATGTCCGTACCAGTTATGGTATTGATTATAGTAATTTTTACAAACGGAATATGGAGTTTTCTTATCGTTCGGGCTTCATGAACAGCGATCGGAGCGGTGTGAATATGGAACAGAAGCACGGTATGAAATGGACCTTATCCAATACAGCAACCTATAGGAAAGTTATCGAGAAGCATGCAATTGATTTATTAGCTGGTATGGAAATGAATCGTCAAAATGATATCAGCTTCAATGCATATACTGCAGGTAATGGTGCTTTTGCCATTGAAACACCTGAATACATGTGGCCAGGTGTAAGTACTGGAACAGCAGCAGTAGGTGGCGGTTCAACCGGCTTTTCGCTTCTTTCTTACTTCGGAAAGGCGAATTATGCATACGATGACCGTTACCTCGCTTCCTTTACTGTGCGACATGACGGTTCATCAAGATTCGGAAAAAATAACCGTTTTGCAACATTTCCAGCCGTGACCGCAGGATGGCGGATTTCAGGAGAGCGCTTTATGGAAGGAACAAAAGGTTACATATCAGATTTAAAACTTCGTGTAGGTTGGGGGCAGACCGGAAATCAAGGAATTGGAGATCTAGCTACTTATGCACTGTTTGTGCCAGAGTATGGTATTGGCGATCCAACCTGGAATATTATAGACGGGACCGCATACGATCTTTCGGGAACAGGATCGGGAATATTGCCATCAGGATACCGTAAAATTCAAACCGAAAATAATGATCTGAAGTGGGAAACAACCACACAGACCAACATTGGGTTAGATTTTTCATTCTTTAATCAGAGTTTATATGGATCGATCGACTGGTATGTCAAAGCAACAAAAGACATGTTGATCAATCCTGCCTATATCGGTGTAGTAGGAGAAGGTGGCTACCGTTGGGCTAATGGAGCTTCGATGGAAAATAAAGGTGTGGACATTTCTGCAGGATATCGTAATAAAACTGCTTTTGGTTTAGACTATGATATAACAGGAGTTTTTTCAGCATATAAAAATAAAATTACCCATTTACCAGAAGCAGTTGAAAATTCATATGGTGGCCGTCAGGGTGATAATATCATAGGTCGGCCATTAGGCTCATTCTATGGTTATGTGACTGATGGAATCTTTCAGAATCAAGATCAGGTCGATGCGCATGTCAATCAGGCAGGTAAAGGTATTGGACGCCTAAGGTATGTAAATGTCTATGATGGCGATAGTCAGATTACAGATCTGGACCGTACCTGGATCGGTAGTCCGCACCCCGATTTTTCATACAGTCTAAATATTGCATTGAAATACAAAAGGTTTGATCTATCGGCTTACTTTCAGGGAGTACAAGGTATTGATGTTGAAAATTGGTTAAAGAAGCAGACCGATTTTTGGAGTGTTGATGATGTAAACTCCAATAAAGGTACCCGCTTACTCAATGCCTGGACGCCACAGAATGCTAATTCTACTATTCCAGCACTGCAGACAGTAAACAATAACGATGAGGGACGTCTATCCAATTATTTTATAGAAAATGGATCGTATATGAAACTTCGTAATTTATCTCTGGGCTATACATTACCAACAGATGCCGCCTCGCGGTTACGCATGAGCCGTTTACGCATATATGTTACCGGTCAGAATCTATTTACTGTAAAATCAAAGAATTTTACGGGTGTTGATCCTGAAAACGTCGGATGGGGATATCCCATACCGACCACATGGACAGCAGGACTTAACATTGGTTTCTAATTAATGAGTGTGTGATTAAAAACAAATTATTCTCATGAAAACAACATTTAATAAAATAATAATAACGGTATTGGCCGCAGGACTTTTGTCCGGATGTAATAAGTTCTTGGACGAAACACCAAAAGGCGTATTGAGTTCCGATCAGGTGAAGGAGCCTGAAAGATTACTTACGGCCACTTATGCAGCTTTGGGTAACGATCACTATGATGTTCCATTTAGTTTATGGCCATATGGAACGGTACGATCTGATGATGCCTATAAAGGAGGTTCAGGGCCTCAAGATATACAGGTCTTTCATTTTCTGGAAACGGCAAACAATATTACACCCACTTTTGATGAAGTAAACCGGCTCTGGTTTCAACTATATGTGTCGATTTCCCGTGCTAATACCACGATCCGGACGATTCAGGAAATGGGTGATTTTGCGAATAAAGACGAAAAAATGGCAGAAGCAAGATTTCTTCGTGGACACTTTTATTTTATGCTCAAGATCCTTTTCAAATATGTACCGTATATTGATGAGCAAGTGCCGATAGACAGCTATGAAACGATTGATAACCGAGCGTTAACCAATGATGCATTATGGCAGAAGATCGCAGATGATTTTCAATATGCAGCAGATCATTTGCCAGTTGTTCAGACAGAGGTTGGTCGTGCCAGCCGTATTGCTGCAGCCGCGTACTTAGCAAAAACATATTTGTATAAAGCTTACCGTCAGGACAATCAAGAGCGACATGCAGTCACCAGTATAAATCAGACAGATCTTGAAAAAGTAGTACAGAGTACAGATATTGTTTTATCCTCAAATCGTACATTAGAAACAGATTTCGGATTTAATTTCCTGCCGGGTCAATATGAAAACGGTACCGAAGCACTTTTTTCGATTCAATTTTCCAAAGATGACGGAACGAAATTTGGTCGAGTGAACTTATCTGATGTCCTTTCTGTGCCGATGGGATTGGGGTGCTGTGATTTCAATAAACCTAGTCAAAGTTTGGTGAATGCCTTCCGTACCACGGGAAAAGGACTGCCGTTGGATAACTATAATACACTTAATACATTTAATGTTGCGGAGAAATACGATCCCCGGCTTTTTCATACTGTTGCAATTCCAAATTTACCATATAAATACAGTGCGAAACATGTGTATGAAGAAAGCTGGACCCGTAATCCGTCGGAATACGCTATGTATGCCTCTTTGAAAGAAAATGTTGATCCAGACTGTGATTGTTTTGTTCCGATGGTACCCTTTTATGCGAATACAAAAAATCGTATCGTCATTCGTTTTGCAGATGTTTTGTTAATGCGTGCCGAAGCACTTATTGAACTTCACCGTTCCCAAGAAGCATTGCCATTGATCAACCAGGTACGCATACGTGCAAAAAACAGTGTGACACTGACGGGCTATGCAACAGATAAGATGCTCATTGAAACGTATAAAAATGGAGAAAATATCATTTGGAACGAAGAAAATGCACGGAAGGCCTTACGTTGGGAGCGCCGATTAGAATTGGCCATGGAGAATGGACGTTTTTTTGATCTCGTGCGCTGGGGGATCGCAGGTGAGTCTATGAACGCTTATTACGATGTCGAAAAATCACGTAGATCATATTATGCTTCTTCCCATTTTACTACCGATAAGTATGAGTATCTGCCTATTCCGGAAGCACAGATCAGATTGAGTAAATATTTGTATAAGCAGAATACAGGATATTAACACTTGTTCATTTTGTGATGGTGAAATGAAGTGGAAAAAAATTAGTTAATGAAAAGATCCTGAATGTATCCTTTGTAACTGTATAAAGAATATGTTCAGGATAGTTTTCTGCTAAATAAATAGGGACATGAATCAATCAATGCTCGAATGCATTGATATCACTTGTAAAACAATTATAAACGAATGAAAACATTAAAAAATAATCTAGGCTTAGGAATTTTCCTGCTCTTTATCGGATTGTTTACATCTTGTAAGGAGGACTCAGCTACATCGCTCGATTTGAGTTCGGATGTCAATATCCTTTCTTTTAAAGTGGGAAATACAGCAGGCGTTGTCGATAACGAGAAAGGAACAATTAGTGTGCTTGTACCAGCAGGGACGGATCTTTCTGCGGTAAAGCCGAGTATTGCACTACCTGAAAATGCAACTGTCGCCCCAGCTTCTGGAAGTGCTCAGAATTTCACCTTTTCTTCAACAACACCGTTAGTTTATCGTGTATATAATGGAAACGTTTTTAATACCTACCAGGTAACAGTTAAGGAGATTATAGCCGAAATAACAGCTTTCCGTATCGGTAACAAAGTGGGTATTATTAATCAAGAAAATAAAAGTATCACCATATATCTACCGGTTGGTACAGCTGTAAAAGAACTCAATCCCTCAGTAGAATTTACTAATGGAGCAAGTATAGCACCGGGGCAGGGCGGATATGTTGATTTCAGTTCAGCTGTAAAGTATACGCTTACTTATATGGGGCAAACATTTCCATACACGGTGACTGTAGTTTTGGGCGACGAACCAGGATAAAGAATACGTACACTGCCGCTTTTATAATGCACATATTATAAATCAAAGTTTGAAACTTTTTTAATGGATCGATTAAAGTTAGCGGAATTAAACGGAGAAATAATAATAAAACAATTAATTTGTATTTGATAAACCTTATAGAAAAATTTAAATCATGATGAAGAAATTAGCATTTATATTACTAGCACTTCCTTTATTTAGCTACGCACAGAATGGAAGTACGAAACAAGATAAGCAAATGGTACAAGTGGAAAATTATCGCCCATTATATCATTTTACACCAAAAGAAGGGTGGATGAACGATCCAAATGGAATGGTATATAACAATGGTACTTATCATCTATTCTATCAGCATAATCCAGATGAACCGAAATGGGGTCCCATGCATTGGGGACATGCTACCAGCACAGATCTTGTGCATTGGGAAGAACAAAAAATAGCCCTGTATCCGGATAGCCTAGGAACCATATTTTCAGGTAGCGCTGTTATTGATAAAGATAATACAGCTGGTTTTGGCAAAGATGCTATGGTCGCGATCTTTACACATCACAACCACAAAGAAGAAGACAAGAGAACCGGTTTACATCAATACCAGAGCTTGGCATATAGTTTAGATCAAGGTAAAACTTGGGAAAAGTACAAGGGAAATCCTGTATTGCCCAATCCTGGAATCTGGGATTTCAGGGATCCAAAGGTGATGTGGCACGAAAAATCACAGGCATGGATCATGACTTTAGCAACAAAGGACTGTATCACATTTTATTCCTCTAAAAATCTGAAAGAATGGAGGGTGGAAAGTAGTTTCGGAAAAGAAATCGGAGCTCATGGTGGCGTATGGGAATGTCCAGATCTGTTCCCAATGACAGATAATGGGGTAACAAAATGGATATTATTGGTCAGTATAAATCCAGGAGGACCAAATGGTGGTTCTGCGACACAGTATTTTGTTGGAGATTTTGATGGAAAGCATTTCACAACAGATGATACCCAGATTAAGTGGTTGGATTGGGGAACAGATAATTATGCGGGTGTAACCTGGAATAATGTGAAGGATCGTCATTTATTTATCGGATGGATGAGCAATTGGCAGTATGCGAATGAGGTACCCACATTAAAATGGCGGTCGGCTTCTACGATCCCACGTGAATTATCATTGACAAGCATAAATAAACAGTATTATGTAGCAAGTAAACCCGCTAAAGAAATTGAAAATACTTTTAAAATATCGAAAACAATTGCTCCCAAAAAAGTAAACGAGATTCTGTTAAGTGATCATCTGCCTACAGGATTCCGATTGGACATCAGTAAACTGAAAGTGCAGGATTTTAAGATTATTTTATTCAATAAAGAAGGAAATGAGCTAACAGTTGGGTATAATAAGGCCAAAGATCAGTATTTTATCAATCGTAGTGAATCTGGAAATATATCGTTTAGTCACGATTTTCCTAAAAAGCATATAGCTCCTCGTCTTTCAAAAGAGTCTCAAGTAGACATGAACGTATTTTTTGATGTGACTTCTGTCGAGTTTTTTGCAGATAACGGACTTTCGGTGATGACAGACATATTTTTCCCTGATAGTCCTATGACCCATTTAAAAATTACAAGCAATGCTCCTTTAGAATATCAAAATATCATTATTTCAGAATATAAAAAATAGTCAATTACAGCAATAGACGGCTATAGGAATTAATTTTAGCCAGCCCAGAAACGCTTTCTTCATTAGATTGGAGGAAGCGTTTTTTGGATTTGAGCTTATGGTCTCTCCGGATATTGCTGAAAAAGTTTCATCCACCACAAACGCAACCCTGTATAAAATAGAATTTCTTGTGACAAAGTTATTTTTAAACAAAGTAGCTCATCTTCATAAATTGATATAGGAATAGCATTTTGTGTTTTACGTGTTATACAATGATTAAAAATGTAACACGTAAATTAAATTAAACAACACCATTAATAGAATTCATATGTTAACTGAGTTGTACCTTTTGTCGTTTCCAGTAAAATTTTCCCATCCAAAAAATCTTTCCACGAGACCGAATAATCTTTGTTTTCAATTTCTTTAATCATTTTATAAAAAAGTTTACTACTGGGACGAGGGATATTCGGAGACTGAATATATTTGGTAGGTAGCCCATAATAAAAAATTAAAAACTGTTCGAGCGATTTGTAATAGCTATAATTGTCATAAACACTTCGTACTTCTTTTAGGTTGTTATTTTTAATAACAATCTTTTTGATTTTCCCTTTATTGAAAAAATAATCTACCGTAGAAACATAAAATCTATCTAACCATCGTCCTCCAATATGTCTTATATGATCCTTATCATAAACTGCTATAGAGTCCCTTTTATTAAAGAAATAACCAATATCTCCAATATGATTTAGCTTGCCAAATTGAAATGAATAATTCTGTCTGATACTCATAGGTCTACTATCTTTGGTTGCAGGAATCCATTTCGATATATTTTCAAATTTTTGTTTCAATGAGTCTATGCCATCAATATAACCTATAGAATTTATCTCTGAAACACTGCTGTCTTTCATTGCACTAAATTCTATAATAATTCTACCATTAGCATGTGGAAAAGCTTTTAAAAGTTCTTCATGAAACTCATATACACCAATTTTGGGCGTTGGTAGAAAGTTTTCATACGAGATAAATATAACCTCTTTATCTTCTTGGCTTTTGGCGATAAAACTTAAAGCTAATAATGAAGCAATTATCAAGCATCTAGCTAAACTATATTTAATACCGCTTGAATACATAGATTTAGTTATTGTAAGTATATAGGTTAATCGTATTAAGTTACGAATAAATACCATATATACATCATGGATAATAGTTGCGAATGGTTGAAAATCCTTATACATCAAAAGGGCCTAATTTTCATTAGACCCTTTATCTTGGCGTTTAACTGCACAGTAATTTTTATGTTTCTTATCGTTTCCTCTTTTTTGTTTCATCATCCAAATTGTTTTCAAGCAACTGGATTTATTTACTGTACTACGTCATTTATCGTTATACACTTTCATGCTGAAAGTATGTTTGTTATCGCTTTGTATAATAAGAACACCTGTCGAATAGAATAGTTCAAAAAAGTTTAAAATAATTTCACCTATTCATTTTGACCGTTCACCGAGTTTTTAGTTGGTTTAGTCTAATTGCCATAGGGTTGGGACGATTTACACCCTACTTTTGAATCAACAAATAAGAACTAACAAACTATAAAATAAAGACATTATGAAAACTTTAGCAAAAACATTCGCAGCAGCAGCCTTGATCGCAGTTTCTACTTTCACTATGGCAGCAGGCAAACCAGAGGTATCAAACCCTAAAAAAGCAGTGGTCAATTTATCTTCAGCAGATCTCGCCATAGATCATTACGTTGCGGTTATGACAGAAGGACAATCGGCAGGAGTAGAGCAGTTGTTTACAACAGACTTCAGCCAAAAAGTACAGGCAGTAGAAGATACAACCAATAGCCGTTCAGAAGTTATTTCCTTCTTGAAAAAGCAAAAAGGTGAGCAGTTAAACTGTAAAACAAGTACCACCATCGTACAGGAGTCAGCAGACTATATGATAGCAAAAGTAACGATGCAGTTTGAAGGATTTACTAAAACTGATCTAGTGACACTGGTAAATGACGAAGGTAACTGGAAAGTATCCCAATCGATCAATTCTTATAAGTAATCAAGTTTAATCATAAAACCCTAAAAAAGCGGTGGTCAATTTATCTACAGCAGATCTAGCCATTGATCATTACGTTGCGGTTATGACAGAAGGACAATCGGCAGGAGTAGAGCAATTGTTTACAGCAGACTTCAGTCAAAAAGTTCAGGCATCAGAAGATAAAACTAACAGCCGTTCAGAAGTTATCTCCTTCTTGAAAAAACAAAAAGGAAAGCAGTTAAACTGTAAAACAAGTACCACCATCGTACAGGAGTCAGCGGACTACATGATAGCCAAAGTAACGATGCAGTTTGAAGGATTTACTAAAACTGATCTAGTGACACTGGTAAATGACGAAGGTAACTGGAAAGTATCCCAATCGATCAATTCTTATAAGTAATCAAGTTTAATCATATAATAAGTAGAAGCCACGTCGTAAGATGTGGCTTTTTTTTGTGTCCGGAAAGCAAGACTAGGTTAACAAGTTGATGCTTTTGTTGCCAGCTAGCCGACAACAAACGACTACTGTCGACTACAAACGTTTAATAGCCGGCTAAAAATTTTAGTTTTTCTGATGTTTGCTTAGCAACATTAATTATTTAAGCAAAGCATATTATTATGAAAAAGACAAAAAGTAACATGGGCAAGTATGTTGGTTTTAGTGGCGACTGGAGCTTTAAATTTTATTTTGGAAGAGAAGAAAATAAGCCGATTTTAATTGGATTTTTAAATGGGCTGTTTGAGGGAGAGAAAGTTATTCAAGATTTTTATTATCGGCCTTTGGAGCAGGATGGCGATGTTGAAAATGATCGGAAGGTCATTTTCGATCTCTATTGTACCGGTATTGATGGTGAGCATTTCATTATAGAGATGCAACAGCTTTATCAAGATTTTTTTAAAGACCGAACCGTTTTTTATACATCCAGGCTTATCAATAAACTTATACCCAAGGGCTATAAGGGAAATACATATGAACTTCCCGAAGTATATTTTATTGGTATCTTAGAGTTTGAATTAGAGGAAACTGAATCCGGAAAGTATTTTTATGATGTTGCTCTTTGCGATAAGCAGAGTAATCGTGTTTTTTATGAAAAGCTTGGTTACAAGCTCTTAGTATTACCAAATTTTAATAAGAATGAGGCTGATATAAAGACAGATATGGATATGTGGTTATATCTATTGAAAAACATGAGTAAACTTGATAAAATACCTGATTTTTTGGATAAGCGGGTATTTGGTCTTATCTTTGACATAGGCGAAGTCGCAAAATTAACACCGGAGGATAAGATGGCATACGAAGCAAGTTTAAAACGTAAGCGTGATGCAGAGAATACCTATTCTACTGCTCAGCGTATTGGACATGATCGAGGTTTAAAAGAAGGTATTGCCCAAGGCCAATACCAAAAAGCTATTGAAACAGCTTTGAAATTTAAAAAGATGGGGTTATCAGTAGAGCAAATTGCTGAGGGTACCGGACTTACCATCGAAGAGATTGAAAAACTGAAATAAATTAAATAGATCATAAAAATAACAAATAAAGCCATTCTGCCAAGAATGGCTTTATTTGTTTAATACGATCCTTACGGCTTCCCGTATTTTTTAACAGATGCCGTTATAGGCTTCAGCGTCAATATTGATGAGATCTCGGGAAAAGGAACTCCGATCGTTTAAGATTACCGCTATCGGTACACCTGCATACCGATTTATTGTCATTACTCACGTGTTTATTTAAATTCGATGATTTTTACTGTCTTTTAATAATTTTAACAATCCAGTATAATACACAAAATATCAAAGCAATAGCAAACAAAGCTAAGCTAAAGTACAACGCGAACTTGATTAAACCATTTAAGTCATTCCAAGGAATTTTACCAGTGATTATTGAAATAATAATAAATCCAATAAGGAGTCTTAAATATAGTTTTAAAAAAGTTACTAAACTCGATTCACGTTTCATATACGCAGGTTAATATAATGGCAATTGAAGAGGATGTTTTGATGATGATTTTCTTAATAACTTTCCAATGATGACATCTGATATTAAAGTTGGAATAAAGCCATAGAATAATATCCAGAAGAATGGTTTAGCGTAATAATCAATGACAGCCTTCAAAATAGGTTCCTTAAATTCGATGGTCGATGGTGTTGAAAGAACTTCTTTTTGTCAATAATTTCATATGGACTTTTTGTTATTTTAACAGGTTATTTTTTAGGACATTCTACTTTAATTTTTTTAGTTTTAATTGTTCCACTTCTGTCAGTACCTATTTCATCTTATTATAGTTTACACATACAGATATAAATAAAAAGCCAATTGTCGATGATTTTATATTACTGTTTAATTCTTGATAAGAGAACTTCCTGCATTTGCAATAACAACATGCTGAAATGCCCCTACATCGGGATTACCAGAAGATAGTGCATTTCCAGAAAAATCCTTTCCACCATTATTTCTAATAAAAATACCTGCATTAAGAACCGGTGATCCCTTCCTGACTTGATAACCTTTCGCTGCATCAAGTCCGTTTCCGCCAACAGGATTAACAAATAAAGGGTCTTTATAAAAATTATTACTAAGAACAGTCGTCCCCCAATTCAAAGCAGTAAATGTACTCGCCGGATATAGACAATTATTGTTAAACTGGAGGCCGGTATCTGGCTGAGTAGAAAGACTGTTTATTGTTGATGTTGTATAAAAAATATTATTTGAAAAAGTTGCATAAGGTTTTCCTGAACTTTCCCCATTCATGACATGAAACAGACTCTCCACTGGATTTTTGATATAGAAAACATTATTGTAGATCTCACGGGAGTCATATATCGTTCTTTCGAACAAAAATAGTTTCTTTAACCGAGTCGTACCGATATCATTGACAGAAACATTATAGCGTACCTTAATATTCTTTGATTGATTCATAAAAAGCATAAAACCACCATTATTATCGTGCGAATAATTGTATTCAAAGATATCACCATCGGTCTCAGAATCATTATCATATCCATCCGCATCAAAGGCTACACCATCGTTGACTCCGCCACCTGTCAAACCATATACTTCATTATAAGCCACAAGTGTGTTCAAGCTACCGATTGTCCATATACCTGCATAATTGTCTGATCCAGTGTTCATACAAGCTTTGTAAACCGTATTGTGCGTGATCTTGCTTCCACCAGTTACACCGGACATGACAATACCATCACCATAGATATATTCAATCAAGTTATTATCGATTATAATATCTTTAGATCTTGCAACCATTGCTCTATCCCCAGTTGTTCTTATCCCTTCCACGGAACAATTCGCAACATGACAACTTTGTATCAATGCACCATATATTTTGCCATCAAGAATAATTCCACCAGAACCTTTGTTATAATTCTTATTTCCATCAATAGTGCCATTCACATCATGGACATAACAATTCTTAATCACAATATTATTAATTGACGGCTCTGATGGACTACCTCCTGCCACACGGATGCCGGTAGACGCATAATTTGTACCCGTTGATACTGTATTGGTCACTTCTAGATTATTCACCTCGAAATAAGAAACTTTATTGAGAAAAAGACCATTAGATCCATTTCTCTGTCCTCTTCCATTTATAATTGGCCGAACATCGCCACCATATTTATCTATGATAATAGGCGCTTTCGCTGTTCCCGAGTTTTTCATATGTAAAGTATCATTCCATACCCCTCCGCTTTTAAACAAGATACGGTCACCAGGACCAAACACCGAAGCATTGATTTTAGCGAGTGTTTTCCATGCCCCTATTATACTCGTACCCGTGCTGTCATCATCTCCAGAAGGATCTATATAATAGGTTTTACCGATATTTTTCACATCTATTTTTGTTTTCTGTGCGATCAAACTATGCAACCCAATAGGTCTATGAGAGCTTAATAATCCAACCATTGCAACTGAAATCAACATAATAAATTTTCGCATATCTTATTTAATGTTATAATGCTTATCGTTTGTTGCACATGTAGCTAATGTGCTGATGACATAAAGCCGTAAATTAAGAAAGAAAACGGAATATATCATCATTAAAAAATGAATAAAAGTATGGAGAACCATACAGCGCAAAAAAATTAAAGAAACTACAGATGATATCTCGTTTCCTTTTCGGATTAGTACATTATTTGTTTTTCGCTTTTACTTTATCATATTGGTTCGCAGATCGCTTTTTTCTCCAAACATATACGTACCATGTAGTTATTGGTTGGATTGTCTTTGTACTTTCAGGTGCAGGTGCTTTGTTATTAGCAATTGCAACAGTAAGCACTCAGGCTATCAAAGCGGCCTTAACCAACCCTGTGACATCGTTGAGAGAAGAATAAATCAATTAGACTGTTGGAATTCAAATAAAATTAGAACAGTTGCAGTACGATCAACATTACTCATCTGGATTAAAAAAGCCTCGTCAATCACAATTAAAAAAATTGAGGATGTGGCCTACATCAACGAGCTACTGAGCTTCAGGCGGTGGAATTGGTATAATTAAATATAAATTGGTTAGTTGAGTATTATAGGTTAATCGTATTAAGTTACAAATAAATACCATATATACATCATGGACAATAGTTGCAAATCCTTGAAAATCCATATACATCAAAAGGGCCTAATTCTCATTAGACCCTTTATCTTGGCGTTTAACTTGCACAGTAATTTTTATGTTTCTTATCGTTTCCTCTTTTTTGTTTCATCATCCAAATTGTTTTGAAGCAATTGGATTTATGTACTGTACTACGTCATTTATCGTTATCCACTTTCATGCTGAAAGTATGTTTATTATCGCTTTGTATAATAAGAACACCTGTCGAATAGAATAGTTCAAAAAAGTTTAAAATAATTTCACCTATTCATTTCCTTCATTCACCGAGTTTTTAGTTGATTTAGTCTAATTGCCATAGGGTAGGGACGATTTACACCCTACTTTTGAATCAACAAATAAGAACTAACAAACTATAAAATAAAGACATTATGAAAACTTTAGCAAAAACATTCGCAGCAGTAGCCTTGATCGCAGTTTCTACTTTCACTATGGCAGCAGGCAATCCAGAAGTAGCAAACCCTAAAAAAGCAGTGGTCAATTTATCTACAGCAGATCTAGCCATTGATCATTACGTTGCGGTTTTGACAGCAGGTCAATTGGCAGGAGTAGAGCAATTGTTTACAACAGACTTTACTCAAAAAATTCAGGCATCAGAAGATAAAACCAATAGCCGTTCAGAAGTTATTTCCTTCTTGAAAAAGCAAAAAGGAGAGCAATTGAATTGTAAAACCAGCACCTCTATCATACAGGAGTCAGCAGACTATATGATCGCCAAAGTAACCATGGAGTTTGAAGGTTTTACCAAAACCGATCTCGTGACTTTAGTCAATGACGGCGGTAACTGGAAAATATCCCAATCGATCAATTCGTATAAGTAATATACTGTTTAATCATATGTTTAATTAAAGCCACGTCATGAGATGTGGATTTTGTTTTTTCTGCATTGATGCTATCTCAGGAAAAGGAACGCCAATTGTTTAAGATCTCGTTATCGATACACCCGTACTTCTAAGGTTAAGAAAATAAAGAAACAAATGCTAATATATTTAGTTTTTATTTATATCTTTATTTCTGTTAACCAATTGATAGACAGTTATGAGTGTAGATTCAAGACATTTAAAGCCGCCTAAAAAGAATGATGAGCTTTTGAAAGCCATTTTTGAGGATAATTTTCCTGATTTTTTGCGGTTTATGTATCCAGATGCCGATGCTACCTTTGATCTCGGGCGTGGATTGACTTTCATGGATAAAGAATTGTTGGAGATCATTCCCTATCGTGAGCGTAAAAAAGGGAAGCGTGTGGCAGACCTTCTGGTCAAGGTTTATTTAAAAGACGGAAGCGAGAAGTGGATTTTAGTGAATACCGAAATCGAAGGCGGACATGATTCCGATTTCTCACATCGTATCTTTCAGTATTTTTACAGGCTATTAGATCGTTACCGTGTTCCTGTGGAGACCATTGCTGTTTTTACTGGAGGACGTTCGCAGCCATGTACTGATGAATACCATTTTGCAGTTTTCCGTACGTCATTACGCTTTCAGTATTTGAGTTATCAAATTTTTGATCATGACGAATCACAGCTACTTGATATGGACAATATATTTGCGTATATTGTTTTGGCATGCCAGAAAGCTTTATATGAAGATAAGATCCCGGAGCAGGAGCTCGCCGAGCAGCGTAGTACAATCGCTCGAAGGCTCATCGAGACGAATAAGTATAGTAAAGATCGTATAATGAGCTTTTTAGTTTTTTTAAAGAGTTTTCTTTTTATACGAGATAAAGAAATAAATAGTAACTTTGATCAATACATTTATCAAGTGACAGGAGGCACAATCGAAATGGGTGTAATAGAAACAATCAAACGACAAGAAAGAGAAAAAGGAATTCAGTCTGGAATTGAAAAAGGAATTGAAAAAGGCAAGCGAGAAGAATCTATTGCCATTGCTTTAGAGTTTAAGAAAATGGGCTTACCTATTGCCGATATTGCAAAAGGTACAGGCCTTACCATCGAAGAGATCGAAAAACTGAAATAAATTAAGTAGATCATATAAAATAACTAATAAAGCCATTCTGTCAAGAATGGCTTTATTAGTTCTATCTACCATCCTTACGGCTTCCCGTATTTACTAATCAAACCGATGCTTTATTTTCGGGCTTTTAAAACAGTATTCATCATACACCATGATCGTTACCAGTACCAATACCATCGAGGGGAGAGAAGTCCTGCGGGATTTTTCGGTGGGCGCTTCCGCAATTATGAAAACAAATTACAGGAGCTATATAAGAGCCTAGTGAAGTCTTTAAAGCAAAATGCGCGTAGCTATAGGGCAGATGCCGTTATGGGCTTCAGCGTCAATATTGATGAGATCTCGGGCAAAGGAACGCCGATCGTTTATGATCACCGCTATCGGTACACCTGTATTGCTCAATGAAATTAATCATATACAAGCAGAAGCGGTAGATGGAGATATCGATGGATCTGTTATTAAGAACAAAGTCAAAGCAAGCTTGATCATAGAACGCTATACCGGTATCTATATCATGGACAATGTTACAGCCGAGTTTATAGCCACATCCCGATTGACCGAATTTGTACCCCTGCTATTCAAAGCAATGAATTTAAAGCAAATATACTAATGTATATATCCTTAAAACCTACAGCCGCGAAAATTGCTAAAAGCAAACCATAGTTTTTTTTACAGTATCATTGTCTTAACTGTCTCCATGTAAAATATGTTTTATCTCAAATACGATTAGCATGATTGAAGCTTTTACTGGGATTGCCTAATAAGAAAGTAAGCTTTTAACGGTGCTGCCAGCACCTTCCTCCACCTACAACGGCACGTTTACAGTAGCCTCCCGATTTGTTTTTAGCTCCGCATACGGACGATGTCGGTTTGGTGCTACCGCCATTATTTCCTCCATTTCCGGAGTCTGTATTTTTAAAAGAGCCATAGACTCCATATCCCTTAGCTTTTTGTGCGTCATATGTTATATCAGTTTGGTTGTATCCCACATCACCAAATACAGTTTCTTTATTTTTTAGTATATATGCATTTATTGTCTGTTTAGATGCTAGCAAGGTTTTGATGGATAGCTTTAGCTCAAAGCTGATCTTTTGATCAAATCGATATTCCCACTTTCCTGTCGTATGCTTAACTGTCTTTGTGGTATTGGATTTATCGGTATAAGTGATTTCACAACTGGTACATTCCACTTCATAGCTGAATTCATCAATAGGTGGTTCTGGTATGGTTTCCTGGTTTTTGCTGCACGCATTAAGAGTTAGTAGAGCCACGAATAAAAATAGAGACTTTGTTAAGCCTTTTGCTTGAATTAAATTTTTAAACCTCATATAGAATTTAACTTTTGTGTTAGATTAATGTTATGGCAAATCTAATGGTTCATTTTGAACCTACCTTACGGTTTCCCGTTTTTGAACATCAAAACCTTTCTCGGACTTTAATTAAAATTTAACCTTAATTATTAAATTATGAAAAGTATATTTCTTCAGGCTGCAGCAGGATCTGGATTTGGCGATTTGTTTTATTTTTTAATTGTAATAGCCATAACGGTAGTATTATTTATTGTCTTTCGGAATCTAATACTCTGGTATTATAAAATAGATGTAATATCTAAAAATATTCAAGAACAGACGGAGATACAAAGGGCTATTCTTAGAAAACTTGAATCTTTTAATGATGACCAGAAAGCAAATCCTTAGTTTGGGATTGTAGGAACGAAAATATAAGTTATATGTTTAGTAAAAATTACGTCGTGAGACATAGCTTTTCTTTATATATTATGCCAATCATGCCCGCAACCATTTTTACATTCCGTATTCCGTCGTTGTGTATCGGTTTGTTTGAATATCCATAATAGAGCAATTATAGTCTTTTGTTGTTCATCTTTACTAAGTGTCCCAAGCTTGTTAAATGCAATTTTAGTAGGGAACGATTTTAAAATTACAACTGGAGTTAAGGTAGGTTTAAGTGGTATACTGGCAATTGCTTGAATGTATGTATCGGTAGTATAATTTACTTTTTCGGGAATTGAATTGAAAATATAATTCCTTAACAATGTGTAAACAAGTTCAAATTCAAAATTGGAGTGATTTAATATTAATGTACTGCCTTGAGTAAATTCAATTTTATCCTGAGCTATTTGATTTATTAGTTTATAAAATTCTTCCATTAGTATTCCGAATATTGATAATTGAATTTAATGCTTTTTAGTTTGATGTTTAATACAAATTGATTAACGATTTTTAACGTAACAAATTATTTTAAATCATTTGTTTCAGAATCATCATATAAAATGTCTTTCGGTATAATTTCGTTTTGCAAATATTTTACATCAGACTCTGCATTAAATTTGATATTCATAAGTGCTATTGTTTAGTCTTCAAGCCAATTGCCATCTTGATCTTGCATCTGTATTGTCCATTTGTATCCTTTACCTTTTATGGAGTATTCTTTAAGCCTGGCAATCCCTGCCAAACCAAAAGCTATGTAATCTAGCATTTCTTTAGTTTCTTCCTCCGAATTATCAAAATGCCAATGAAAAGGGCCAAAATAAAGCATGTTTTCACGTCCGCCTAACAGCAGTAAAATATCAAAACCTGTGTTTTCGCGTCCAAATATTTTTAATTCGCTGTCATTTTTCTTGCTAAATTTAATATCAGGATATTTATTCAGTTCTTTAACTACTGTTTGGATAATATTTTCTTCAGTCATTGGTATTTCAAACTTTTTCGATTATTAGATCATAGTTTTATTATTAATAATTGGCACATGTATGTAACTAAAATTTGTCTAAATATAATAAATCATTGATATCCACGGCGAACAAAATTAAATCCAATTAAACTAAAATTTATAGCAAAAATAAGCTAATATACTTAGTTTTATTATTTATCTTTGGATATTGAATAAGGATGTACACGATATAAGATAACCGGTTGCTCAACATTCTTGCGTGTTCATCCTGTTCAATATTGAATTAAAGCAGGGGAGAGTTCTGTAAGTTCACTTTATAGTAAAGGGACTTACTATCGAAATGTCAACCCTGTTGGAAAAGGTGAAAACGATAAATACTAATTGCGATGAATGTACCATTGACAACAGAGATCTTGAAGGACTTAAAGAATAAGGGATACAATATCCTAAAGTCTGAAAATAGTGTGGATGATGTTATACAACATTTTGTCCCGACAAAAGTAAATGACTTATGGGCGTTTATGAGCGAGTTTAAGGAAGAGTCTGCTACAGTAGTGATCGAGCAGATCCTGGATGTGCCAGAGGAAGTGTTAGAAGGAAAATTCTTAAGGGTTTTCTGATTGATCTATTAATTTTTAAAAACCAAACAGATGAATTTAAAGAAAATACAGCAAGAATATATACTCAATCATCCTACAGCTGTGAGAACAGGTAAAAGTAGATCACATCTAACTTTTAGACAGATTGCCGGTATCCGAGAGTCAGCCTTTAGCATCTCTCAGTTATTTACAATAGCAGATGGGGAGGAGATTATTAGACAAGGTTTTGCTCGTTGGCCAGATGTTATAGCAGTGGAGTTGGAGCTACTTAAGAAAAGAATGGTTGATTAATGTTTAGTTTCGGTGATAGTGAAATAGATCAACTTGAGTGGTTTTTAAATAATTAAAACCTAATATTTGATTGATATATTTCTATATGCACACAGTTATTTAAAATTTAGGTTGATAATTTTGTTTGCAACTTGCCGACAATGCTCAATATTACCGACAACTCCAATGGTTGCAATTTCTATTTCATGTAAAGCCTGTGCAATGGTTTCCTTATCCGATCCAGTATTTTTTAACTCAAATATTGTCGGTGTATAAATTTGATATTCATCTCTTGGTGCGATATCTTTAACTCCAATTGGGTCCCAATCTTTCCATAATATTAGGTCGATTGCCTCATAAAGATTGGTAGGTTCTTCGTTTTTAAGAACCTTATAAAAGTCTATAACAAGTGGTTTTATGCAAGTGTGGTCTGTTTGAAAACTGAATTTTAAGTAATGCTCTTCATGTGAACCACCAACTTGTCCACATGCAATTACTTTTCCATGAGGCTTCATTTGGAAATTTATAGTTGCGTCACTGTCGTTGTCCTCAAGTATAGTGTTGCCAAACATTTTTTGATCCATTATTGTCAAGTCAGAACACAACTTTTCTATTTGTTCACGCCTAACGCAAAAATGTGAAGTTCCGCTGAAGCCATTTGAAGAAACTGTCTAATCGAAAGTAAAATTGATTTGAACTAAATATCTAGTCGCAAACGAAAGCCGTTCAGTTTCGCTGTTAGTTTCTAGTTCGATTATGTTGTCAAGTACTATCATTCCATTTTTATTTTGCGTTCTATAATTTTTATAGGCTTGGCGTAATGGTGGGTTTCGGAGACCTAAAGTTTATATTAAAATACACCATTTAAATGGCATACGCATCTATTGTCTTTTAATAATTTTAACAATCCAGTAAACTAAATAAAATATCAAAACAGATGCAAATAAAGCTAAACTAAAGCCTAACGTGAAGTTGATGAAACCATTAAAGTCATTCCAAGGAATTTTACCAGTAATAATTGAAATAATTATTCCTCCAATAAGGAGTATTAAATACATTTTTAAAAAAGTTACTAAACTCGATTCACGTTTCATATTACGTAGGTTAATATAATGGCAATTGCTGCAGGTGCTGTAATGATCATTTTCTTAATAATTTTCCAATGATGACACCTGATATTAAAGTTGGAATAAAGCCAAAGAAGAATATCCAGAAGAATGGTTTAGCGTAATAATCAATGACAGCTTCCAAAATCGGTTCCTTAAATTCGATGATCGATGGTAGTCCTTTTTGTACGAAGCCGACTGTAGAGCCAGCTAATGTACCAATGAAAAGCACAATGAAAATAGACAATACTCCTTGATAGATTTGGATTCGATTCATTTTACTAAGGACAAGACCACAACCATATGCAGAAGCGTAAAGCCCTATAATGCCTATTGAAAAATTGAGAAAAAAATCTTGGATAAAGTCGAATACCTCTGACAGTTTAAAACTAAGCAGACAATAAAAGATAATAAATGCAATAAGCAGATTTAAACTAATTGTAATAAATAGTATTCTGGTTTCCTTCTTCATGTGATTATTACTGACACAACGGGTAAATTATCCTGTTCAAAATTAAGCAAAGAATAGAATTCATAGCGTATCAATACTTTAAAATCTGTCATATATCTCACAATCTTAACATTTTCTCAATGCTCATTCCCCTTATAAATCCACATTGGTTCTGTAAGGCCTGCACGCGTGAATCCCAACTTTTTGTAGAATTCTGTCGCATCACCATCAGCAGTTAGCATCTGCATATGAAATGAACCATATTTTTCCTGCATCTTATCCATGATCATTTTACCGATCCCTTTACCTTGATAATCCGGATGCACGAGTAGGTGAGGATAATATACGACCAGATGACCATCGGAAATAGCATTTCCTAAACCTACCAATCGTTCATTGTCCCACGCAGTGATCAACGAGTGCGAGTTACTTAAAGCATTATAAAGCTCCACAGGTTTATCAGCAGAACTCCATTCGTTAGCCCGGTACAAATTAATTATCTCTTCAGGTTCAATTCCTCTACGTTCAGAAAGGGTGATGTCCATATCGGTGATTGCTGTATTATAAATTGTAATTGTAAAATTTGAATGAACTTTCTTTGAATCCTAGTTTTTCATATAAAAATTGTGCAGGATTATTACGAGCGGTGCTTAAGGAAACTCTTGCGCAGTTGTTTTCTTTTGCAAATTCAATGACTTGATGTATTAAAAGTTTTGCTATGCCTTGATCTCTATACTTTTCAAGTACAAACAAATCGTTCAAGATATATACCTTCTTAAGAGAGGCAGATGAAAAAGTTGGAAACAGTTGCGTAAAGCCAACGATTTCATCATCTTTTTTAGCTGAAAATATTACAGATTCATTATTTTGCACTCTTTCTCTTAAGAAAGTGATGTTATCATCTCTGATACTTTCTACTTCATAAAATTTGAGATAAAGGGAGAAGATCACTTCTAAATCTTCAATATCATTAATATTAGCTTGATGTATTTTAATCATTATTATATTTTAACTCCATATTATTATTGACTATTTCATATAGTCTAGTTTTTTTATCTGGATGTCTTACCTCAATGCTTTCCATATCACCATTTGGATATACTAATATGCAGTATGGTATTCCATTGACAAAGTACTTCTCCTTGATTTTTTTGTTATCCTCACATGCTAATAAAGATCTCCATGGAATGTTATGTTCAGTAATCACCTTCTTAAAAGCCGGAATATTCTTTTGCTCGTCAATTGAGATATAAGTTATAATCAAATTTTGATCTAAATCATTGTGTATGTCTTTTAATAAAGGAATTTCTTCTAAACATGGCGCACACCATGACGCTGTGAAAACGATTAAATTAAACTTTGACTGATCCTGTATTATTTCCTCATGTCCGTTTTGATCCAAAGTTGATAATGAATAGTTCTCAAATTTTCTACTAATAAACGATTCAATCTTTTTGGCCCATTGTGTGTGTTTGTGTTTTTCAGAAAATAGAGAGTAGAGGATTTTAATATCTTCTACTGACCTGTAATTATTGAGATTGGAAGCAAGACCTGAGATTAGATATCTCGAGTCGGGATAAGTTTTTACAAAGCTTTTATAAGATGTTAAATATTCCTCGTAAGATCTTTTTTCATTATAGTAGTTATTGAACCAACTGAAATAAGGATCTTTTGCACGGATTGTTATATCCGAATTATCATTTTGTAGCATTAAGTCAAAATCTTCACAGATAAGATCCCCCATAATGGATGTATCCTTGTTGTTGATCTTAGTTGAAATTATATGCCCTGTAAAAACTGTTTTTTCCTTATAACGTGCATGAATATAGTTAACTCTATCCTCTACACCAATGTTTGCAATAGGAATTATTCTTTTATTCTGGGAGGTAATAAAACGTATATTCGTTGTTGTATTATAAATTGGGTCATAATCCCTTACTTTTAGGATCATGTTCTCAGAGTTGTTGACGATACTATCAGGAATTGTAATTTCCCAAGTAAATGGATCTTTTCTCTTTCCTGGTAACTGAATATTCCGATTATCCGTATAATCAAATAAGTAAAGCGTATCAAAAGGGGCATTCTCCAAAGTGACTAGCAGCTTATAATCTTTTAATGTCTTTTGCTGTGCCTTGATGTTAATTGAACACCCTATGGTTATTATTGTTAAGATAATCGTCTTAAGATACTTCATTCGTCAAAAGGAGGTTGAATTTTACTTGTAATCTAATCTTTCTCAAGTATACTGTTTTTATTTATTATCTGAATAATTGAGACGACTATATTTTGCTCTAGGTGTAACCTAAATAAATTTTGGGTAATTTCATGGTTCTACACGCACAATGATATCCTCATTTATAGAATTACTATTTTTTTTCAATACTAGTGTCTTAAATGGAAACTCATCTATATTGATTAAAATACCTGTTTTAATTAATTCTGAAAATAATTCGTTGTAATGATTTTCAGAGCTTATAACTGCATGAATAGATTTTAAAGATTCGCTAGTTTGTGAAAATTTATATAAATAGAAATGATCAATTGCGCCAAAATTTCCTTTTCTATTAATCTTCACATGCAAGTATTGCTTTGTCTTTTTATTTTCAAAATCACAGGCATCCCCATGGAAACAATATGTCCAATTGTTTTTTAAATTACCTTTCCACAGATTATTTTCTCTATTTATTAGCTTTTGAAATGATTGATCTGACTTTAAATCAAGATTAAATTCATCAGCTAAAATTTTTATCAGCTCGTTTGCTTTGTTTTCAAAAGCTTGAATTACTTCAATAAGCAAATTTAATTCTCGCATAATTAATTATTACAGTACCTTTTACGTAGGTTTTTATGTTATCGCCATTTGTTTACATGCTCTATTTTTTCGTCAAATTGTGCTGCTAAGGATTTTACTCTTGATTTCAAAAGTAATTTTCTTCCGTCAATTGTCCTTGTAAAAATCAAGTCACAAGCTCCAACAAGTCTTTCCCATTGGTTTTGAAAATACTCTGCTAAGTTTTTGTTTCGTCCGAGTATTTCAGGAACAGAATGATAGTCTTTTTGCTTAGCAAAAAGTAAAAATCTATTTTTTCTGATAATCACATACCTTGGATTGTCAATTGGTACGATTACTTCTTGAAGTGCATTTATAAAAGTTGATTTGTCGAAAGTTGTTCCACCTTCCAAATGACAGTAAACCGCACCCCAATAATCAACAGAAGTTTCAACCTTTAATTTTGAAGAGTCTGATTTAATTACTCCTGCCTTAATCAACGAGTTTAAAAGTGCATCTCAAATTTGTTGAATATCCTTTGAGATGTCTCTGTATGTGAAATATAGTCTTAATGTTTTGAATGTCAGTCTACCAAAAATAGCCATTCCTATTGTTCCAAAAATTGCAAGGAAAATATAAAAATCTTGTATCGTTTTTATATTTCTTGCAGCTCTGCCCTGACCTTGCAAACTCTCTAAACCAAAAGCAACTAATCCCGAACCTAAAGTTGCTAAGAGATTACCAATAGTCTTATTCAAATACATTGACTTCACAGCCTTGTATTCTTTCTCCTCGGGGAATGGGATTTTGATACTGCAGGATAGTAGGAGTAATAGCGCTAGTTTTTGTAATGGTTGCATCTTTATTTGGTCGTAGTCTATAATATGGTAAGTACAAGATAGCTATTTTATCAAAGTAATTTATAGTAAGTATATAGGTTAATCGTATTAAGTTACGAATAAATACCATTTATATCCTGTAAAATAGTTACGAATGTTTGAAAATCCATATACATCAAAAGGGCCTAATTCTCATTAGACCCTTTATCTTGGCGTTTAACTGCACAGTAATTTTTATGTTTCTTATCGTTTCCTCTTTTTTGTTTCGTCATCCAAATTGTTTTCAAGCAATTGGACTTATTTACTGTACTACGTCATTTATCGTTATAGACTTTCATGCTGAAAGTATGTTTGTTATCGCTTTGTATTATAAGAACACCTGTCGAATAGAATAGTTCAAAAAAGTTTAAAATAATTTCACCTATTCATTTTGACCGTTCACCGAGTTTTTAGTTGGTTTAGTCTAATTGCCATAGGGTAGGGACGATTTACACCCTACTTTTGAATCAACAAATAAGAACTAACAAACTATAAAATAAAGACATTATGAGAACTTTAGCAAAAACATTCGCAGCAGCAGCCTTGATCGCAGTTTCTACTTTCACTATGGCAGCAGGCAAACCAGAGGTATCAAACCCTAAAAAAGCGGTGGTCAATTTATCTACAGCAGATCTCGCCATAGATCATTACGTTGCGGTTATGACAGAAGGACAATCGGCAGGAGTAGAGCAGTTGTTTACAACAGACTTTAGTCAAAAAATTCAGGCATCAGAAGATAAAACCAATAACCGTTCAGAAGTTATTTCCTTCTTGAAAAAGCAAAAAGGAGAGCAATTGAATTGTAAAACCAGCACCTCTATCATACAGGAGTCAGCAGACTATATGATCGCCAAAGTAACCATGCAATTTGAAGGTTTTACCAAAACCGATCTCGTGACTTTAGTCAATGACGGTGGTAACTGGAAAGTATCCCAATCGATCAATTCTTACAAGTAATCAAGTTTAATCCATATATTAACTAGAAGCCATGTCGTAAGATGTGGTTTTTCTTTTTTATCGCCATTGATTCGCGTTGATAAATGTTCTCGATATAAAAAAATAAGCATATTTTTACTGATCAGTAAATTTAAACAGTATTTCTATGTTAGGTTTAATCGCATCCTTTCTTTCTATCGGTCTTGGATTTATGTTAAAGTATTCATCTCAAGATGGCTACAGTGAAATGAGAAAATATTGGCTATTTTTTGTGGCATCTGGAATTTTAACAATAATTTATAAAAGCTTTAAGCATTTTGGTTAATCGAATAATTTAGTAAATATTCTTTTGGTTTTGATATTATGTAGATTTAAATATTGAGGCTTTTTTTTCATAAGCCAATAATAGCAATCCCATTGCGTACTTACAGTCCTGTTCATTTGTAATGTAAAAACTGATCCAGCCTGAATTTTTAAAAACATGATGATTTTGTATTTTACCATCCTTGAGCAGCTGTTGTTTAATAGTTTTATTTAATCGGATGTCTAATAGTCCATTACTATGCAAATGCCCAAACTCTTTATCCAAGTAATTAAACTGAGTTCCACCATATTTATGAACAGTAATACTGGTGTTCGGATATTTTGAAATCATTTCTTCGATATCATCAAGCCAGTCCAACAATTGTGGTTTTGTAGTAAAGAACCAAAGTCTAATGAGGCTATCATATAAAATTGCTATTAGAGGGATAGACTTTAAGAAGCCAAGGTATTTCACGACAAATGAAAACATAAGTTATGATTCACTTAAAACCTTAACATGCTCCATTACCCTAAAATGAACATTTCTTGTAATACTTTCAGCCCATAAATCATAATACCAAGTAGGAAACACGTGGAGTTTATACCAGCTGTTTCCTGTTAATGTTGTGGTGCCGTCACCATTATCGTGTAATAAAAATTGACCTTTTGTGATATCAATATGTCCCATAATCTCAGGATCTTTAGGTTGATCAATAATGTCAAATGTCAAGTTTTTATTAATATCAAATTCAACAATAGTTTCGTCAAAGATGTAGCCGTTGCTAAAAATACATTTACGATTTGAACCAACCTTCCTGTCACTTACTGTCGTCGCCATAGGACTAGGCATACCAATTTTAAAAAGCCAATAATTTTCTTTGTTTTCAATCTTATCAAATGCCACTACGTTTTGCCAAATTTCTTCCGGGGTCGCATTGATTACTATTTTATCTGAAACCATATTTTCATGATCGTGGTCAGAAATAGAATCTACAATAAAAATGAGAATTAAGATACTTATTAGACTCACATTCAGTTTTTGATTGTTTCTTTTAAACATTGCTCTGCCTATGAAGGCCCCTGAAATGATAAACCCAAAGATCAATGGAGATACTATCAGTAAGCAGATTACTCCTTCATTTAAAAAAAAATAACTTAAAGCGATAGCAATTATGCCACTTATTATAGAATATCCTGTTATCTGTTTACCCTTTAAATTCAGATTTTTCCAATACCAGGTTGAGATTATGCCCATGAGCATCGGTATGATTACAAATTCCGAAAAGATAAGTATTCCTGCATCTTCATGACTAAAAGCGCTTTGTAGTCCGATAACTGTCATGGCAAATAAATTTGCTAACAAAATACCTGAAGCTATTTTTGACTGAATTAATTTTGAAATGATATTTGTCACTGAGTTTTTATAGTTAAAATAAGCTTTATTCTTTAGGTCTTATCAGTTTAAAACACTGAATGCTTAAATTTACATAAATTTTCAATAAACCTAGAGGGTCATCATAAATTTTAAAGTTAACTTATGTCTCTTGTCTTGCTGTATTTTAAACACTCCAGTGATTTACATATTATAAAGAGGATGTCTAGGGTCATTTATGTATTTGTAGATATTGTTGATATAATTCTACAATTATCACATTTGAAATCATAAAGATTGTGTAATTGTGTTTTTAAGGTCCATTTTTTATTACAATTTGGGCAGAGTCTATTTTTATCATTGCCAGTATTTTTTCTATAATTGTATAAATAGTAAAATGTTGGAATTGTCGTTTGTTCTTCAATTTGTTTACATACATCCAAACCTTGCTTTGATAATGGTGATTTTGTTTCTTGCATCTGATTTAAAGACCAACGTTCTCCGACCTCGCAATTCATTTGTAAGCTATCACAAGCTTGATAGCTTGTTTCCCAACTTAAAATTGGCATGTAGCCAAAGTCGTAAAATTTTGGTAGCTTATAAAGAGGGACAGATTTGTTACAGGTTCCACAAGTTAGGGGAGAGTCAATCGAAACGTAGTTTGTGATGAGAATATAAAACTCAGATTTACAACATATACAAGGTTTCTTATACTCTGAACTTGTTTTACCTAAATTCTTAATTGAAATTGTAGATCCACTCAGTTTTTCAATTTTATCTATTTGGCCTTTGACATATTTGTTATTATACTTTTTACTAAGGGAATTTTTTTCAAGTGTATATGGAAGACTTACAATTTTATTTTTTTTGATGTACTGACTTTCAATTTTTCCTTGCGTTTGACCGTTTCCTCTATAAAAGGAGAGGAGTAAATTGAACTCATCATAAATTTTGTCTTTATTTACTTTTGTTTTGATGATAATTGAAATCTTTTGTATAAACATTGAATTGTGGGTTAAACTTATAACTAATTAACATTCCATCGTTTAGCGTAGAAGTGCATTTAGGAACAGAAAGCGGTCTACCAATACCAAAATTGGATATAAGCAAAAAAATTTATTTAAGCAATCAATATGCTCTTTCGCAAAGAGCCCGTTGAAAATCATGATTTCTTATTTTGTATTAAATTTAGTTTGCTTGAATATACGTTTAAATACAAAACTAAATAGTATTAAAATTGGTAAAGCTAGCCAAGCCGTAAATGCAAGTTCCAATCCATTTTGTCCGCCATTCCCATTGCACAATGTCTTTTCGCTTATAAATAAAGGCGTTAAGCTTGATTGAATAAAAATATACTCAAATAAATTAAATAATGTTAGACGCGTTTTTAGTGATTGTAATTTATCGACCGTTAAACGAGTTATGTATCTGCAAAACAAAAATGGTAAGATTAGTCCTAAAATACTTGTTGTCGTCCAGATAATTGTCCAAGCAGTAGGACACTTGACATCAATATAACTTAAAAGCATTTGGAGTCCTAATAGTCCGATCGCAGTAAAGCCTGGAATAATTAGTCCAACGATTGCAAAAATTACTGTCGGTTTTATAAAATTGAATAACATTTTCTTTCTTTACTTGCGCATTATGACGGTATTAGTATTATCAATTGCAGTAGTAAAACTGATATACAAAAACTTTTATCAATACATCTCCATAGCTAATTTCGCTACTTTTATATTAAATTACAGAATGATTCTATTCGTCTATATCCTCATATATTAATTCATTTTTTAATTTGCTAATCGTAATTTTTCTAAAAGTAGGAGTATAATTGTTTTGTCCACTGGGTTTAAAATACTCCCTAACATAAGCATCTTCTGTTTCATAATTCTGTGTAATTTTTGGGCCCCAATATTGATTTAATGAATTATAAGATACAATGTGATTAGAATCTTCGGTCGAATGGAAATTTTTGGAATTTACAATTTTCGAAATAGCTTTTTGTTTATCAAAATTAGAGATTTTAAGCGTAAATGTTTCATAACTCTCACCAATTGCAAACGATGAGTTATTGTTACTGATCTTAAATTCATCTACTAATGTTATCCCTTGTTCTTCAACTAGTTTGAGCGCATCAGATTTTGTGAAAAAATAATCACTAAAAAATAGATAAAATGTAAATAATAGGCAAATAAAACCATAGGTAAATAGCAGATATCTTGCAAACCTTGGGTATCCCAGTTTTTTAGGTATTATATATATCAATAATCCCACAACAATTGGTATACCTATGAAGATGACAAATAAAATCAAAGGAAAAAGAAAATCATCCATAAAATTAAATGATTAGCAACAATCCCAATTGAACCAAGCTTTGTCAAATCGCTTATTTATCAAATCTTCAGGGTGAATGAAAAAATTGGCAACACCACAATCTCCAAACATGATCTGTTCATCAGTATCGATTTGCAAAAGTAGTAAATCCTCGCTAAGATTAGACATTTTATTATCTCTGGGATCTGATTGTGTGAAGTAAGCATATCCACTTATTTTATGCCCCGATGCATCAAAAAGACTTTCAACCTGATCTGCTTCCTCCTTTGATAATGTTTCGCAGTAATCATACAAGTCTTTGCCATTAAGCTTGATGTCAAATCTGAAATCTTCAGAACCCCCATATTCTGAATTTTTATTGAATTGAAGTCTGTGCTCACAAAAAATAGGTGTCTCTTCATAAAGATCATCCGTTAAGAAGGAAAAATCAGTTTGGTGATCAATTGAAGTATTTTCATGATATATTACTCTATAATCGGTCATGTCGTACCAGTCAGTCGCGGAGATATAAAATTGTAGAATACCTGAATCTGGATAATTTTGTAGAGTTGGTATTTCTGAAAAATTTAATTGTGCTATTAAAATTAAAGGCTTATCATTTTTACCCTTTGGATACTCAAATTGAAGGGGTAAGTAGGGATTACCCAAAAATTTACTTCTTTCAATCTCTAAAATTTCCCCATCCTCAATGGGCAAAGCTGTGATCTTGATTGTATCTAATTTATAATATTCTAACTCATTTTTGAATTCATTTAATACGGGTGGAATTACTGTTTGCATATTTTAATTCGTTATTAGTTTGGTGATACTTTCCAATTTAATAAAAGAAATGATAGGTTACAACTTCACCTATCCATTTCCTTCATTCACCGAGTTTTTAGTTGGTTTAGTCTAATTGCCATAGGGTAGGGACGATTTACACCCTACTTTTGAATCAACAACTAGAAAAAAAACTAATAATATAACATAAAGACATTATGAAAACTTTAGCAAAAACATTCGCAGCAGCAGCCTTGATCGCAGTCTCTACTTTCACTATGGCAGCAGGCAAACCAGAGGTGTCAAACCCTAAAAAAGCGGTTGTCAATTTATCTACAGCAGATCTAGCCATTGATCATTACGTTGCGGTTATGACAGCAGGTCAATCGGCAGGAGTAGAGCAGTTGTTTACAGCAGACTTCAGCCAAAAAGTTCAGGCATCAGAAGATAAAACCAATAGCCGTTCAGAAGTTATTTCCTTCTTGAAGAAGCAAAAAGGAGAGCAGTTGAATTGTAAAACCAGTACCTCTATCATACAGGAGTCAGCAGACTATATGATCGCCAAAGTAACGATGCAGTTTGAAGGTTTTACCAAAACCGATCTCGTGACTTTAGTCAATGACGGCGGTAACTGGAAAATATCCCAATCGATCAACTCGTATAAGTAATTTATTGTTTAATCATATGTTTAGTTAAGGCCATGTCGCGAGATGTGGCTTTTCTTTTTATACCCTAATTCCTCATGCTGAGTTCTTCAAAATGATCGACTTTTCGGTAGATCTCATTTACCGCTTAGATAACAGCTATTCTTCTTAGATCCCCCTATGGTTAGCTATACTTTTGTTGTACAAATTTAAAAAACATAAAATATGGCAAATCAATTTTTAATTAAGAACACGATGGCAGATATGAGAAACTTATCTGCAATGGAAATCGCATCATTGCAAGGTATAAATCCAACATATGCTGGAGTAAAATTATTGGGATATTACGAGAAAGGAGATACACCGGCACCTATTAATTATTTTCTAACTAATTCTAATTCTTTAGATGACGGTGGCTCTATTATCGTCATCAATAGTATAAAATTGAAAATATCAAAACTAGATTTAGTTGATGTTAGATATTTTGGATTATTTCCGAAAACAGAAAGTAACCATATCAAATTTACTAATTGTTGTAATTATGTAATTAATAATGGAGGATCTGTGTGGATAAACCGTTTTAATGAAACATATAATTTTAAGTATACCTCAAGAGTAATACTAGAAAAAGATAAGGCACAAAGCTTATCTATTAGATCAAATGGAGCAATAATCAAACTTGATCAAAAATTAATTGCTAGTGAGACAATCTGGAAAACAACTCAAAATAGAGAAAATATTATTTTCTCAATAGGTACACCCGCCAAATGGCCTATAAATAATGTTGATGAAGCTTTTGATTATAATTTGAAGCATGAGGTTTCAATCGAAGGTTTAAATTTTGATTGTTCTGTTTATAATGCGGAAAGAAGTGAAACTATTTATAATAATGATTTAATATCACCGATTCAAATTAGTGCTGAAAAAATTATTTTGAAAAGTATCAATACAAATGGAGGTATTGGTAGTTGCTATAAAATTCTAGGAGCCAAATATTTTGAAGCTTCTGATGTAAATGTATTTGATTACGGCAGCCGTGATAAGAAGTTAGTAAATGGAAAAACTGAATTAGGTGACAGCTATGGTGATGGTTTTCATTTTATGGGAAGTAAAGAGAATGCAGTCTATAGTTTGCATGATTGTAAACTCCACGGTAAACTAAGTAATTCAGGAACTTTTTCAAGAGCAGGTATTGTTTTTGAATTTATGAAATCTTATCAAAAAGAAAGCCTATTTAACATTTACGGTGGTGAAATTAAAAATTTCGCAAAAGGAATTCATACTGAGCTTTCGGGCATTTGGAATATAAATTTTAATAACGTGAATATCTCCAATTTGGATACTTTATCAACACAAGCTTCAGCCACTTCATTTTTTCATTTTAATAATTGTAATATCGAACTATCTGAAACAGATGGTTTAGAAGCTGGATTAAATATAACTTCCATCAATATAAAATTCGGAGATGGATATGTTATTTTCAATGGGGGTACAGTTATTGTAAATCCAAAGTTAAATACAATAAAGCATATTGTTCTAGGTTCTGCCGAAAGTTTCAATAATACATATTTTGACTTTAAAAAACAAAATGTGAATTTTTACGACGGAGCCAAGAATGTGAGTTTTAATTCCTGTATTTTTAAAAATTTTGGGAGTACAAATATTAAGTTTGATAGTTTCTATGGATACACCCAATGGTCCAATGATTTTTATTTAAATAATTGTATTTTCCAAATCCCGGATAATTTTTACATCCGAAGCACGTTCAAAAATGTATTTTTTCATAACTGTATTTCTTCCAGTAAAGTCCAGTCAATGACAAGTGGTAATATGACTTCATTTAATTCAATCAGTAATTTTGATATAAAAAAGGACACTAATTTTCAAATCTATATTCCTTATAATGGTGCTGATATTGATTTAAATGACTACATCCCTTCAGCTATTAGAGAGAATAAGAATGATTTTAAGGCGATAGTTTTAGGTACAGACTTAGCAGATCCATTGGGTCGAGGATTCAATAATTTAAAAGAAATTGTCAGAAAAGAGCAAGGATATGTTTTAATGGCACCTTATTGGTATCCTTATGGTGATGCTGGATATTGGCAGTTTACAATGGAGAAAAAAGGAAATATGGGTAGTTACGATATTAATTCTATTAATGCAGGGCAAACCTGGCCAGTGAATAACATTGGACAAAAAGTTAGAGGATTATATTTATATATTTGGCAATAACAATATTAACTATCACATTTCTAGTTAATAGAGGAGATTGAAATAAATAAATTACATTAAACATATTAAGCCATTCTGTCAAGAATGGCTTTAGTTGTTTTATACCATCCTTACGGCTTCCCGTATTTTTTAATCAAACCGATGCTTTATTTTTGGGCTTTTAAAACAGTATTCATCATACACCATGATCGTTACCAGTACCAATACCATCGAGGGGAGAGAAGTCCTGCGTTATTTTGATCCCATTTCAGCAACAGCTGTTATTGGAGCCAATGCTCTGAGTGCAATCCGGAGCCAGCTTAGTTTAGTTTGCTTCGCAGATCCCTGCGGGATTTTTCGGTGGGCGCTCCCGCAATTATGAAAACAAATTACAGGAGCTATATAAGAGCGTAGTGGAGTCTTTAAAGCAAAATGCACGTAGCTATAGAGCAGATGCCGTTATAGGCTTCAGCGTCAATATTGATGAGATCTCGGGTAAAGGAACGCCGATCGTTTATGATCACCGCTATCGGTACACCTGTATTGCTCAATGAAATTAAACATATACAGGCAGAAGCGGTAGGTGGAGATATCGATGGATCAGTTATTAAGAACAAAGTCAAAGCAGGCTTGATCATAGAACGCTATACCGGTATGTATACCATGGACAATGCTACAGCCGAGTTCATAGCCACATCCCGATTGACCGAATTTGTACCCCTGCTATTCAAAGCAATGAATGAAACAGGGGAGGATCAAGTATTCAAAGACCGTCAAGCCACGCTCTTCCGTTATTTTGATTTCCTGGACAAAGATCAAGCTATAGCCATACTCTATGTACAGTTACTGTCGGATGATTTAACCGGTGCGCAGTTTAAGATCATTAGCAAAGCTATCAGCGGTTCCAATCTTATCGATTACGATCAGGTGGCGAAACTGTTAGCAGGATCATTATTGGCAAAAAAGGCAGCATTGAAGGTGCTTACCTTAGACAAAGACTGGTATTCCGCTCAAGATATTGCCTATTTACAGACATTGAAAGGAGAGGGCTTGGTACAGCTATTTCCAGAAGTAGTTATCGTTAAAGAGTTAAAGGATTTTATTACTTTTTCAACATCAAAGAATGAGCTGGATATGGAATTACAATGAAGTGATCTGGTACTGATGGTGGCAGGTATTCCTTTAATTTGTATATTTGATAAACGCTTAGAAGTTTCAATACTATGCTCGTAAACCAAACGATTATAACCGACATCAAAACCATAATTGCACAATCAAAAGATAAAGCGATTCGTGCCGTAGATCATCAACGGACATTAATGTATTGGCATATAGGTAAACGTATTTTTGAAGAAGAACAAGATGGGAAAGAACGTGCTGATTATGGTACTTACCTTATCAAATATCTTTCGGAAAAATTACAACCCGAATTTGGAACTGGTTTTTCAATAAGACAAATCAATTTGTATCGTCAGCTTTATCGGACATTTCCAATTGTGCACGCACTGCGTGCACAATTAAGCTGGACACAGTACAAATTGCTTCTAGGTGTTGACAGTGAGGAGAAAAGAGAGTTTTATATCGCTGAAACCATAAAAAATAATTGGACGTCAAGACAGTTGGAACGCCAAGTTTACAGCAATCTATACGAACGCCTTTTATTGAGTAATGATAAAGATAGTGTATTAGCAGTTGCTAAAAATGAAAAACTCCCATCGGATGCCAAAGAAATTATTAAAGACCCAATGTTTTTAGAGTTTCTAGGTTTGAAACGTGAAGCCTCTTACTATGAAAGAGATTTAGAAAATGCCATCATTACCCATTTACAAGAGTTTTTGTTAGAATTAGGAAATGGATTTTCATTCGTTTCCAGGCAAAAACGAATTCATTTGGATGGCGATGAGTTTTTTGTGGATTTGGTTTTTTATAACCGTTTATTGCAGTGTTTTGTCATAATCGAAATCAAAACGCATAAACTAACCCATCAAGATATAGGTCAGTTGCAGATGTATGTCAATTACTACGACCGAATAGAAAAATTATCGCACGAAAATCCAACCATTGGTATCCTGCTGTGCGCTCATAAAAACGATACAGTTGTAAAATTCACACTACCCGAAGAGCAGAGGCAAATCATCGCCAGCCAATACAAACTTTACCTACCAACGGAAAAACAACTTTTGGAAGAAGTAAAAAAAGAATTGGATAATTTTGAGGAGAAAGAGAATATTTGAAAATAAGTAATCACTAAGATTCTTTTTTATGAGTTTTAATGGTATGTTGATATACTAAAGGAGTTCTAGCAATTGATGATATTTTTTAGAGATTTTGAATAGAGGTACACAAATTGTCTATCTCGGGCTTTTAAAACAGTATTCATCATGCACCATGATCGTTACCAATACTATCTACCGCATTGTTGAATTTGAAAATATAGATAACATTACAATATAGAATTTTAAGGAATATGATGAAACCCACATTATTAGTAATAAAACTAGTTGTTTTATTATGTTTTTTTGGTTGTAAAAAATCGATAAACTCGGAGGAAAATGAAAGTCACGATCCTCAATATGATGTTTTTATTGCAGGAACGGAAACTAACGGTTCAAATACTTTTGTTCAATTATGGAAAAATGGTCAATATACTAACCTTACAGATGGGAAATCAGTCGCAACCGTGAGCGATATGTATGTATCGGGGAAAGATGTTTATTTAGTTGGTTATATATGGCGCAACAATAAAAATTTAGTGGCAGCCTTATGGAAAAATAATGAATTAATTGAATTAACAGACGGAAAATATTCTTCTCGGGCAAATTCAGTTTGGATAGATAACAACGATGTATATATCGTGGGATACGAAGGATCACCTAATGGAGATATTGCCAAATTATGGAAAAATGGCATTGCATCAAATCTGTTGGATAAGTCGAAACAAGGACAAGCTAATTCCATTTTTATCAAACAGAATGATATATATGTAGGAGGTACATATTATGATATAGGCGATAGAGGTGGGTTTATATGGAAAAATGGTGTTGTGACAGATTTAGGTAAAGAAAACATATATGAATCAAATTCCATAAAAAAGATATTTGTAACTGACGGTGCTGTGTATGCTGTAGGATGGCGGGCTTTTGGTCAAGTTACTTATGCAACTGTTTGGAAAGATGGTGTTGTGACACTATTTGACAAGGATATAGAATCTAGTTTTGCAAGTTCAATTTACGTTAAGGGGGATGATGTCTATGTCGTAGGACAATCTAGTGCCTCTGATAACAGTAAAGCAGTTCTATGGAAAAATGGCGTAAAGACAATCTTATCTCAGGATGATATGGAGGCAAGTGCAATAGATATTAAGGTTATCAATAATGATGTTTTTATTACAGGTTTTGAAATGCCTAAAAAAGGGACAATCAGTGTTATGTTATGGAAGAATAATACACCCTTTAAGATTTCCAATAGTAACAAATATGCTGTAGGTAATAGTATTTTTGTCTCAAAGAGATAATTTTAATTGAATAACTTGAAAAACTGAAATAAATCAAATAGATCATATAGATAAACATCTAAAGCCATTCTGTCAAGAATGGCTTTAGATGTTTTATACCATCCTTACGGCTTCCTGTATTTTTTAATCAAACCGATCACCACAAAAATCCCTTTTCAGCACCAGCTGTTATTGGAGTCAATGCTTTGAGTGCGATCCGGAGCGAACTTCGTCTTGTTTACTTCGCAGATCTCTTCGGGATTTTTCGGTGGACGCTCCCGCAATTATGAAAACAAATTCCAGGAGCTATATTGACTACTTTAAGTCACCCTTATTGGAGATAATTCTCCTTTTCCATTTCTTGTATCTCTTTTTCGATTTCATCATCAACAATACTATAAAGATTAGTTTTTACTTCTTTAATAGATTTGTACCTCCTTACGTCTTTATAAAATCGTGATATATAAATATCTTTTTCCCATTGTAGAAGATTAAAACTGAATGTAAAATAGTCTGAAGGTGATTTTATTACACAAGTCACCACGTAGTTGTCGCTACCTTTTTTATCAAAATATGTTTCGTGATAGGAAGAGTTCGCATCAATGTTCAGTTTATTGGCTTTAACTTTTAGTTCATTCCAAGCAACGGGTAATTCCAATTCCGAACCTTGTAGCATTCCTAAGACAAATTCAGCAGGACTATCTTTAAAACTAGAAAAATCTTCTTTTGGAAACAGACTTTTAAGTTTAAGCGCATACTTGAAATCTTCGATTTTTCCTCTTTGTATTAAAAATTCGGTGGTTCTTTTTCCAATATCTTCAATTTTGGTATTGATTTGTGATAGCAAAATGTTGTGCGTAAAAAGGGAGATGATAAGTAAAATTAATTTCATAAATGTATTATAGTATTAAAGGTATTTTTCAAGGGATAAGTACTTCCCATTGTTAGTACAATCATCATCAAGGGAACCATTAACAGTTAATATATGAAAATCGTATATATAAGTCCCAGTGATTCAATTTGGAAAATAATAATTATCAAATGCGATTGAAATCCCAATAAACAATACTACTAAAAAAAAATATAATTCGTTTTAATTTCGTTGTTCTTAGCATTGCGTATAATCAAGTTTTAGAATTTTGTGATATAAACACCATTTAGATGATATAGGTAGCTATTGTCTTTTAATGACCTTAACTTTAGCCATTATAAGTATATAGGTTAACCGCATTAAGATACAGATAAAAACCAAATATCTATCATGGATAATAGTTGCGAATTCTTGAAAATCCATATACATCAAAAGGGCCTAATTCTCATTAGACCCTTTATCTTGGCGTTTAACTGCACAGTAATTTTTATGTTTCTTATCGTTTCCTCTATTTTGTTTCATCATCCAAATTGTTTTGAAGCAATTGGATTTATTTACTGTACTACGTCATTTATCGTTATCCACTTTCATGCTGAAAGTATGTTTGTTATCGCTTTGTATAATAAGAACACCTGTCGGATAGAATAGTTCAAAAAAGTTTAAAATAATTTCACCTATTCATTTTGACCGTTCACCGAGTTTTTAGTTGGTTTAGTCTAATTGCCATAGGGTAGGGACGAATTACATCCTACTTTTGAATCAACAAATAAGAACTAACAAACTATAAAATAAAGACATTATGAGAACTTTAGCAAAAACATTCGCAGCAGGAGCATTGATCGCAGTTTCTACTTTCACTATGGCAGCAGGCAAACCAGAGGTATCAAACCCTAAAAAAGCAGTGGTCAATTTATCTACAGCAGATCTCGCTATTGATCATTACGTTGCGGTTATGACAGCAGGACAATCGACAGGAGCAGAGCAGTTGTTAACAACAGACTTCAGCCAAAAAGTACAGGCAGTAGAAGATAAAACCAATAGCCGTTCTGAAGTTATTTCCTTCTTGAAAAAGCAAAAAGGAGAGCAGTTAAACTGTAAAACTAGCACCACCATTGTACAGGAGTCAGCAGACTATATGATCGCCAAAGTAACGATGCAGTTTGAAGGTTTTACCAAAACCGATCTCGTGACATTGGTTAATGATGGCGGTAACTGGAAAGTATCCCAATCGATCAACTCTTATAAGTAATTTATTGTTTAATCATATGTTTAGTTAAAGCCACGTCGTGAGATGTGGCTTTTCTTTTTTCTGTTGTATTTCTAAAGACTGATTAAAGTTGCACTAGCCGACAACAAACGACTACTGTCGACTACAAACGTTTAATAACCGGCTAATAATATTAGTTTTTCTGATGTTTGCTTAGCAACATTAATTATTTAAGCAAAGCATATTATTATGAAAAAGACAAAAAGTAACATGGGCAAGTATGTTGGTTTTAGTGGCGACTGGAGCTTTAAATTTTATTTTGGAAGAGAAGAAAATAAGCCGATTTTAATTGGATTTTTAAATGGGCTGTTTAAGGGAGAGAAAGTTATTCAAGATCTTTATTATCGGCCTTTGGAGCAGGGTGGCGATGTTGAAAATGAGCGTAAGGTTATTTTCGATCTCTATTGTACCGGTATTGATGGTGAGCATTTTATTATAGAGATGCAACAGCTTTATCAAGATTTTTTTAAAGACCGAACGGTTTTTTATACATCCAGGCTTATCAATAAACTTATACCCAGGGGCTATAAGGGAAATACATACGAACTTCCCGAAGTATATTTTATTGGTATCTTAGAGTTTGAATTAGGAGAAACTGAATCCGGAAAGTATTTTTATGATGTTGCTCTTTGTGATAAGCAGAGTAATCGTGTTTTTTATGAAAAGCTTGGTTACAAGCTCTTAGTATTACCAAATTTTAATAAGAATGAGGCTGATATAAAGACAGATATGGATATGTGGCTATATCTATTGAAAAACATGAGTAAACTTGATAAAATACCTGATTTTTTGGATAAGCGGGTATTTGGTCTTATCTTTGACATAGGCGAAGTCGCAAAATTAACACCGGAGGATAAGATGGCATACGAAGCAAGTTTAAAACATAAGCGCGATGCAGAGAATACCTATTCTACTGCTCAGCGTCTTGGACATGATCGAGGTTTAAAAGAAGGCTTAAAAGAAGGTTTAAAAGAAGGTATTGCCCAAGGCCAACTCCAAAAAGCTATTGAGACAGCTTTGAAACTGAAAAAGATGGCGTTATCAGTAGAACAAATTGCTGAGGCTACAGGCCTTACCATCGAAGAGATTGAAAAGCTGAAGTAAATCAAATAAATTATATAGATAAACGAATAAAGCCATTCTGTCAAGAATGGCTTTATTCGTTTAATACCATCCTTACGGCTTCCCGTATTTTTTAATCAAACCGATGCTTTATTTTCGGGCTTTTAAAACAGTATTCATCATACACCATGATCGTTACCAGTACCAATACTATTGAGGGGAGAGAAGTCCTGCGTTATTTTGATCCCATTTCAGCAACAGCTGTTATTGGAGCTAATGCTCTGAGTGAAATAGGAGCCAGCTTCGTAGCGTTTGCTTCGCAGATCCCTGCGGGATTTTTCGGTGGGCGCTCTCGCAATTATGAAAACAAATTACAGGAGCTATATAAGAGCGTAGTGGAGTCTTTAAAGCAAAATGCGCGTAGCTAATGGACAGATGCCGTTATAGGCTTCAGCGTCAATATTGATGAGATCTCGGGCAAAGGGACACCGATCGTTTATGATCACCGCTATCGGTACACCTGTATTGCTTCAACATCTTTAGTAGAATTCATACGTTAACTGAGTTGTACCTTTTGTCGTTTCCAATAAAATTTTTCCATCCAAAAAATCGTTCCAAGAGACCGAATAATCTTTGTTTTCAATTTCTTTAATCACATCAAACGATTCTTTACCCATTACAGGAATCGTGGGAGACGCAATATATGAGCTTGGAAGACCATAATAAAAAACTAAAAACTGTTCTAACAACTTGTAATTATAGTAATTATTATATTTTTTAAGATCCTCAATATGATTTTGAGAATATTTTTTTTCGATAATAATTTTGTTGATTTTGCCCTTATTATAAAAATAGTCTACCGTAGACACTTGCATGGTTCCTAACAACTTTCCTCCCACATATCGAATATGATTTTTATCATAAATAATTACAGAATCCTTATTTGTGAAGTAAAATCCGACATCTCCTATATCAGACAGCTTGCCAAACTGAAAGGTATAATCTTGATTGAAAATGGAAGCTCTACCGTTCATATAAACAGGTATCCATTTTGATATATTTTCAAACTTTTGCTGTATTGAGTCCATTCCAAAACTTGGATAATCAATATTTTTAACCCTAACAGAGCTATCTTTTAATACAAGAAAACTAATTTTTTGTTTTTCATGAGCTTTAGGGAAAGCTTTTATAAGTTCTTTATAAAATTGATAAACGCCTATTCGGGGAGTCGGTATAAAGCTCTCATATGAATAAAATCGAATTTTTTCTTCTTCTTGACTTTTAGCAATATAGCTACATACCAATAATGAAAAAATGATAAAGTACCTAGATAAGCTATATTTGATGAAGATTGAAGACATAGATTTAGCCATTATAAGTATATAGGTTAACCGCATTAAGATACAGATAAAAACCAAATATCTATCATGGATAATAGTTGCGAATGCTTGAAAATCCATATACATCAAAAGGGCCTAATTCTCATTAGACCCTTTATCTTGGCGTTTAACTGCACAGTAATTTTTATGTTTCTTATCGTTTCCTCTTTTTTGTTTCATCATCCAAATTGTTTTGAAGCAATTGGATTTATTTACTGTACTACGTCATTTATCGTTATCCACTTTCATGCTGAAAGTATGTTTGTTATCGCCTTGTATAATAAGAACACCTGTCGAATAGAATAGTTCAAAAAAGTTTAAAATAATTTCACCTATCCATTTCCTTCATTTACCGAGTTTTTAGTTGGTTTAGTCTAATTGCCATAGGGGAGGGACGATTTACATCCTACTTTTGAATCAACAATTAGAAACAAAAACTAACAATATAACATAAAGACATTATGAACCATCATTAGTACATTGGTAATTAGTTTCAGAATTTATACTCATGATAGCCTTATCACCTTTAAATAACAAATTATCTAGATAAAAAACTTTAGCAAAAACATTCGCAGCAGTAGCCTTGATCGCAGTATCTACTTTCACTATGGCAGCAGGCAAACTAGAGGTATCAAACCCTAAAAAAGCGGTGGTCAATTTATCTACAGCAGATCTCGCCATTGATCATTATGTTGCGGTTATGACAGAAGGACAATCGGCAGGAGTAGAGCAGTTGTTTGCATCCGATTTTAGTCAAAAAGTTCAGGCATCAGAAGATAAAACTAACAGCCGTTCAGAAGTTATTTCCTTCTTGAAAAAGCAAAAAGGTGAGCAGTTAAACTGTAAAACCAGTACTACCATCTTACAGGAGTCTGGAGATTATATGATCGCCAAAGTAACCATGCAGTTTGAAGGTTTTATCAAAACCGATCTCGTGACTTTAGTCAATGACAACGGTACTTGGAAAGTATCCCAATCGATCAATTCATATAAATAATTTACTGTTAATCATATGTTTAGTTAAGGACACGTCGCGAGATGTGGCTTTTTTCTTGAACATTGAAGGGCTCTATCATTCCATCAAGATAAATTATAGATGATAAATTGTTTTTTTTGTTAAAAGCGAAGTAGAAGTTTGAATTAAAACAAGATAAAGAATTTTATATGCTCAAGAATATGGCTATCTTAAAGATTTTGCCACGATGCATGAACTCGGTCATCTTTCAAGGGCTCTTTCAGTTGGTCAGCTACCCAAAATTGACAAAGGAGGAACGAACTATATATGATATTCCTTCTAAACGTAAGTGGGATGCCGAGGCAGTGCCCATATACTAACAGAAACAACTGGAAGGACTAGAGTAGCAATAGCAGATAGTTTTAAATATTAACCAATAGGGTCAATTATTTTTGGAACGATAAATATTATTTCATATGTTAGCAATATTGCTATTTATTATATCTTAGACCATGATCGTTACTTAATGGAGAAAAAAACATTAATAAATTACTGTTTAAGGGGTATTGGAGTCTTGGTCGTATTTACTTATTTATATGGTATTAGCGATGGAGTTTTTCAATACAGTGGAAAATCGAGAAGATTTTATATAGAATCTATCCGCTATTATATTTTGTGGGTTCTTCCAAATTGGTGGTTAATTATTCTTGTCGGAGGTCTGATGATAGGATTTACTTCCTACTTTATAAAACGGATTATTGATAACCTATAGTGTAGTTTATAAATATAATGCTCAATGGGGCAGCATTAGTCAATATATTTGATAGGGGATAATAAAGACGCATTTTAAAATGGGTACATTCGATTTTTTAAAACGATGGAATAGCAAACCTTCAATAAAGAAGAGATTAAGAAAACTGCTTAATTCCCTTTACGAATCATTTGCTGATAAGCAACATTTTCAACAAAGTGTAGAATTCAACCGTGAGGAGGAATGGGAGCTTACAATTGAAAGTCTAATAGAATTGGGTAGTACCGGTTCCGCACAGTTCACTAGAGAAGTGTGGGGTGAACTATATCAGCTGGCTAGCGAAATGGGGCTAGATGAAGATGCAAATTATTGCCGAAAACAAATTGACTTGATAGCACCTGAAATTTATGAAATAGACGAGGTTGATGAATTAGGATTTACTAAGTCTGAATTGGAATATTATGACAAGCACGTCAGGTTTTACTATACCAATATCGTCAATTCGCTTATTCTGTTTACTTATAAATCTAGAGAACTAGAGCTGATGGCGTCTCCAATTTTCGACCCAATGACAGAGCTTTATGAGGAATTGGAATATGCATATACACCGGTGTGCTTCGAAACGGTATTTAGAAATAACCTAATACCAATCATATACAAAAAAGAACTACTGACGTTCAAAACTAAGGTCGATCAAATGCCAAGTGAGATATGGGATTGGGAATATTTGGAAGAACACCCGAGCTGGATAAACATAAGAACTGATGCTGAAGAAATATTAAAGAAAATGGGAATAACGCACCGCGTATATGATTATTCATTCACCAATATAATATCATCAAGTGGAGAAGTGATCAAAAAGAAAGAAAAGTGAAGATGGCTGAGATCTCGGCCATTTTGATAAACTTTTTTAGAAGAAATAACATCTCAAAAATACCTCATTTGTGATTTTTTTTAGAATAAATAATTAACAATATGATTGTAGAAAATCGAAAGTCGTTCTTAGAAATTAAAGTTATTTGGAAGGATGACGAAATGTTTGAGCTAAGGGTAACAGCGTCAAATATTAACTTTTTTGGAACAACAGATGTATATGATAAATCAGAATGCTTAGCTAATTTCGCGAAGACTTTAAAAGGTTTTCCGAAAGATAACGAAACAATATTCTATGAACTGGGAGAGAAAGACTGTTATGCTTACTTTTCTATGAAATATTATTCAATCGGTAAAAGTGGTTATATTGGAGTGGAAATAAATCTCGAGAGCGATGTGCCAACTGTATATCGACAAGAGGAAAAGAATAAAATAAAACTGGAAATTATTGTTGAGCCAAATGCAATTGACAATTTTCAAAAAGAACTATTTTATATTGCTTCTAGAGAAGAAGGAGTAGCCACACTGCTCGCCACCAATGATATACTTTATATTTAACAAGTTTATAACCAAGACAGGCGTACGAGTTTTCATATGATATTAAACAGATTTATTAAAGTCAATATTAGTTATTTTGTAATTGTATTCATTTGTATCCAGCCTACGAACTACATATTTGATGGACCTGAGAAAATTCTTACAGGTGTTTTCTGATTGATCTTTTAAAGGCTTGGCACGAGGCCCAGACTAAGCTCATTTAAGAGCCATCAGGTGATGGCTCTTTTTTATTCTGATATTGTGAAGTCAAACTTTATTTCCAAAAATGTTCAAATAATTGTGGACATAGTTTTTTCATACTGTCAGTATTTTCTTCTTCCCAGTCGAATTCAAATTGAGGATAATTTCCTTCCCTTGTTTTAAAATTATTATAGTCGATATAATCGTACAAATCTTTTCCTGTTTTTTTCTTGAAAGCTTCTAACGCAACATACCAGAAACTTTCAAATTCAAACATTTCAAATTCACCGTTTTCTTTTTGGCTAATTAAGGTATCAGGATTTTCTTTTGCTTTTTCATAAACATCCTTTCCTCTTGAAATTACCCAATTTCTAAAGTATTCAAATCCATCATCAGAACAACCTCCATTCATAAGGTACCCCGCGCACCACATTTTTGAATTATATGTATCATATAAGAGTTTATCAGTTCGTAAACGAAAGCCTACAATTTCTTTTGGTGTTAGGTTTGCAATTTCTTTTATCAAAAATACTTCTTGGTCTTGTTGATTATTTGTGTTTTTTAATGATTTATCAATTATATTCCAAAAAACAGTTTCGTTTAACATTTCAGTAGTTTTTTTCATCTCCTTATTGTCTATATTTTTTGAAGTTTCTTCAGTAGAATTTGATTTATTAAAATATCCCATAGAGTTATTGTTTGTATTTGAACAACTTAAATTTATTATCGAAATAGTTATTAAGAGTAGTGGTCTCATAAAAATTTAGTTAGTGACATATCGATCATTGCTTTGTTTATTGAAACTGTGTAAAGAGCTACTGTTTATAATTTTATCCTTAATCTCTCAATTGACTCTTTAATTTTAATTCGATTTTTCAGGATAAATCCAAAACATACTATGTGTAAATAAGGAGATTACAAAAGTTCCAATTCTATCTTTTCCTGCGTTAATAATTGCTTCAACTAAGATATATAGACCTTTTGTGAAAAACAAGGTTTTGTGTTAAATATATGTTAGTGTTTTTTAAATTTCTATTAATCTGCGAAAATATTAGAAAATTGAAAGAAATATTTACGGGGAAATCGTATAATCAAAATAAGTAATAGCTCTTTATGTAATTCGAGTGATTTTTAGGAGTTTGTGTTGCTCACTATGATTGTATTATAGAGCCTAAATAACCATTCGAACCTAGCATAATTAGGGAGCGTGATCCAGTCACAAATAATGGTTTCTTAAAGGACATAGATCTCAAAATCTATGTATAATTATAAACTAAGGGAGATTTAGTAGTCAATTAAACTTTATCCTACAATGCGGGTGGTTTTAGCAATTCACAATATATCGTGCACAAAAAGCTTTAAAATTTCTTGAGACAATCACTCATTTATATTGTATAATAGTTCAACCTGAATGAATTGTATTTTTTAACCTTATAATCCCGATTTATTATTAATAATTTTACTATCAAAGCCATGGCTTTATTTGGGCTCATGCTACTTGTGTCTGATGTTGTTTTTTCACAAACCGATGCAGAGAAATTGAATGGTAAAAAAAATGTAGAAGTTGAAATTGCTAATCAGAATGAAGAAGCTTCTGCAATAACACTTGGACATGAGATGTTTTTACACCTCAAGGAATATACTGATAATCCTGAAGGAAAAAGTACAGCTGCACACGAGGATCATAAATGATGGGATAAGAATAGTACTAAAAATTCAAAAGTATTTAATAGATATATTAAGTATTTAAGAGGGTGGTATGGTAATAGTCAAATTTTTAATAACACTGAAGATGAAAAGAGGAAATCAAATCACAATACTGTTAACTCTGGTAATTAGTTTATTTTTTTATAGTTGTAATCCTTCAAGTGTAAAGGTAGTAAAGTTAAGGGATGTGAAATCGAAAAGATTAGAAGTAGTGTATAAATATTATGAAACTAATTTTGATAATATATATTTTGTAAATAGGTACTATGCATCGCAAAAAGATACTACGTTTCCTGAGAAGTATTTTTTATCAGTTAAAAATGACACTACGTTTATTGGCTTACAATTTAGCGATTCATTATTTTTTTTACCTTATTTATTTAGAAACTCAAATGACTCAGCGGTATTTGATTTTAATAAATTTTCATTGAAGGATGAAGTTATACTTAATTCTTCGGGTAGTTTAAAAAAAATACAAGAACAACAAGGTCAGGTAATTTATGAAGGTTTTGATTACTATAATATTTATAATGAAAATATAACTATCGGTTTTGAGGGAGGTTATATTGCAAAGTCAATAAAGACAAAATCTTTTGAATTTGAAATCGACACTTTATTTATAGAAAAATCTAGCAAGGTTAAAATTAGGAATTTGAAATATTTTAAATAATTGCTCATTCGAATTTTTTGATAGAAGATGCATATGCTTTTTTAATTTTTCTGGATCGCCTTTCAAAAAACAGGAACACTGGAATTGCTAACTTCGTTGGCAGTGTAAGTTAAGAACCATAAATATCTTAATTTTGAAACGATGACTAAAATCCGTTAAAAATACGATCGCACCTTTAAAGAACGTGCAGTTGAGTTAAGTAAAGACCGGAAAAACATTTCTGAGCTAGCCCGAGAATTAGGTATATCAGAAGCCCAGTTATATAAATGGCGTAAAGAATCAGAAGGTTTCGTAGCAGGTAGTTTCCCTGGCAATGAAAATGATGTCAAACAGACACCAGAGCAGGAACGTATAAGTGCCTTAGAGAAAAAGCTTAAAGATTCAGAGCTTGAACTGAGATATTAAACTATCTCTATGCAGGATAAGCAAGGGGAACTGTGACGCATCAAAAAATGCCATAGGCATCTTTTATTCATAATTGTCTGTTTTTAAATGTATTCATGATTGCTTCGCAGTTCCAAGAACGATCAGTAATATATAAGTTTATCAGGCTGCATCAACAAATATATCCGATTGAAAAGATGTGTAAGGTAATGGAGTTGGTTCCAGAAGCTATTATGCTTGGAAAAATAGTTCTAAACGCGCTGGTGGCTCTAAAGTTGAAGTTCTTGAAGAGAAGATAAAAGCAATTTACTTCAAGGAAAAGCAGCGTTATGGGAGTCCTATTTCATTTAATAAAATGTGCTTGATTAATTTTATCGTTTTTTTCCATTATAATAGTTGTTAAAAAATATTATCCACTAACATCCACTAATCTCTTAATCTTTCCATCATCTGAAAACTCAAATATTGATTTGCCTTTTAAGCGTAATTCTTGCCCTTTCTTTAGTCCGTTTGGGAGATCTTTGGCGAACTTAGCTTCGTAGTCGATTGTGATTTCAGAGATATTTCCATAAGGAAGGAATATAGCTTGTCTTCTGCTTTCGGTTAGTGTAAATAGACCTTTTTTGTCTTTTTAATTTTAGTAAGCCTTAAATAACTGTTGACAGCACATAGCTAAATTATCTATTTTTTTAAATTAATTTTTAGAAATTCCGTCAGATAGTGATTCTCCATTGATTTTATTGTGTCCTTTCCTTTTTTTATGTAATATACAGTATCTGATTTTGCTTTTTTTACAACATAATCACCTAATTCTATATTATTATAAATTTGGTTATTAACATTATGAGAAATACCAGATTTTAAATCTATATAACGAGTTATATTAGCTCCGGTACCAGTTTGATCTTGTCTTTTATCATAGATTTCACCCTCAAATTTATAATTGTTAAATTCGTAATATTTGCTGGTGATGTATTCATCTGAATTTGTTATGAAATAGTTGCCAATTACGAAAACTATTAAAATAGATAATATTATTATCGCTATAATATTAATGGATTTTTGGGTATCATTTTCTTCGTTTACAATCATTGAAAATAAGATATTTTATCTAAAGCCATAGTATGACAGATTTCAACACCTAAGCCGCCATTTTGCCAAATTGCTGTTACGTGCCGTATTTTATTCGTTTATAAATTTTTCTTCCAATAAATATAAGTCCAATTAAGTTTATAATGTTCCAAAACTGCAATGCACAGTAAAACATTAATTGTCTTGTATTCATACTTGCTAAACTCCAATATTCACCTTTTGAGCTGTCATAGGTATCGTCATAGTCCATTTGTAACAAGCCCAAAATCATATAAATAAAAATATCCGCTCCAATAATTGCAAGCCAATAAATAATGTCAACGAAACGAATTTTTGTCTTAACCATTTTTTGTTTCATAAAGTTTAAAAGGTCAAAAAAAACATAGTCCGTCTGCTAAACTGTTGTTTTCAATTCTCCCTTTGATTTCTAAAAGGTCAATAATAATGTCCGAAAGGTCGTCAATTGCGTCACCGATTGCGTTATCCTTTAAATACAGTTATTTTTTCACGAACTTTATTACTTCTTTAAGTTTTTCTACATTATCCTTATAAGTCTCTATTAGACCAATATTTTCCATGGTATAATTTAATAAAGTATGATTCGGTTCAGAAATCCTATTATGTCTTTTTTCTTTGATATTATTGTAAATATAAAATGGAGTTTTAAATAGTCCCCATGGGATTCCCCACCAGCCTAATAGTGCCGTTGATGAAATTGATTCTTCATTTTTTTCGTCTAAACAATCTGGACACCCAATAATTGGATCTTTTCTAAAAGTTGAAAAGATAATGAAACTTTGTGCAGTATGCATAATAGTTCCGTTAAGTTTTTCAGTTGTTCTTCCACATAATGGACATGGTAAATTTCTTAATATCTGGGACAATTCTATTACTTCTTCAATAGAGAAAACTCTATTTTGAGCTTTCACGCCATCTAAAATTTTAGGGTCTAGGTTTCTTTTTAGAATTTCTTTTTCAATAATCTCTAACACTCCTGGTCTTAATCCTTGAGCGTTTGATGTTGCTATGTGAATTAAGTCAGCATCGGATTTTCTTGAATAGTTTTCTGCAATATCGTTTAAATCATAATCATTGCTCATAATTAATATTTGTGTTAACTTTTTAGTAATAACGGTTTATTATCTCCTCAACAAAAATTTCAAAGACAACTTATTTCTAAGAATACATTTTTTCATTAGCCTGGATAGGGGATCATCAATTTTCATCCTTTTATATCTAATTGTAAACTGGTCATCATCAAGTAAACAGGTGATAGTTTTTTATTAATCTATTTTAGAGAAGTAGTAATTCAGATCTGAGTAATTCCCAACGATTGAATTTTGAGGATAATAATTATCAAATGCTACTGAAATTCCAATAAACAATATTACTAAAAAAAAGTATTATTTGTTTTAATTTCATTTTTCTTTACATATGATCAAGGTTTAAAATTGCGTGATTTGGAATACATTGAGCAGCGAGCCGTCAATTAAATTCTTCTGTTCTTTATATCTTTATTATATCTTTTTCGTTCCTAGATAATACTCTAGGGGTATGGCTTTTTAATAATTAAAACCTAATATTTGATTGATATATTTCTATATGCACACAGTTATCTAAAATTTAAGATTGATAATTTTGTTTGCAACTTGCCGACAATGCTCAATATTACCGACAACTCCAATGGTTGCAATTTCTATTTCATGTAAAGCCTGTGCAATGGTTTCCTTATCCGATCCAGTATTTTTTAACTCAA
>Ga0213828_1000225_pt1 | contig 58244 bp, 50 predicted proteins | sample MC6MC0897MG_FD_180664 | JGI IMG/M metagenome (GOLD analysis project Ga0213828, IMG submission 180664) | Enriched soil aggregate microbial communities from Iowa State University, Ames, United States - MC6-MC0897-MG | ecosystem: Environmental > Terrestrial > Soil > Unclassified | place: USA: Iowa...
GTAATCGGTTCCGCTAAGGTTTTATCGGGCGTTCGCACGAATACATCTGCAAGACAGTGCAACATCCCGGGAAGTCCTAGTTGGGTTGTTACTGTGTTCTAGGCGAATATCACCCCGAGGTATCGGCCGATACGCGGCAAAGCTTGAGAAGAGGATGAAAGAAGATGTCAGATCCTTCGCAAATTGTTGTAGGAGCGGGCCTTGATGGCCAGCCTGTCCATCAAGCCATGCGCCTCGCCAACCGCCACGGCTTGGTCGCTGGGGCCACCGGCACCGGCAAGACCGTCACCTTGCAGCACCTTGCCGAAGTGTTCAGTGATGCCGGCGTGGCGGTGTTCGCGGCCGACGTCAAAGGCGACCTGTGTGGCCTGGGCGCGGCGGGCGCGCCGCAGGGCAAGGTGGCCGAGCGCATTGCCGGCATGCCGTGGTTGGGGCATGCACCGCAGGCTTACCCGGTGAGCTTGTGGGATATCGCCGGGGAGTCCGGCCACCCGTTGCGCACCACCCTCAGCGAAATGGGGCCGCTGCTGCTGGGCAACCTGCTTGAGCTGACCGACAGCCAGCAGGCGGCCTTGTATGCAGCGTTCAAGGTGGCGGACCGAGAAGGCTTGCTGTTGCTCGACCTCAAGGACCTCAAGGCGCTGCTTGCGCACCTGAAGGACAACCCGCAGATGCTGGGTGAAGACAGCGCGTTGATGACCAGCGCGTCCACCCAGGCCTTGCTGCGTCGCCTGGCGACCCTGGAACAGCAAGGCGCCGAGGCGCTGTTCGGTGAGCCTGCGTTGCAGCTCGAAGACTTGTTGCGCCCTGGCAGCGACGGCCGTGGGCGTATCCACTTGCTCGATGCCAGCCGGCTGGTGCATGAGGCACCGAAGGTGTATGCCACTTTCCTGCTGTGGCTGTTGGCGGAGTTGTTCGAACAGTTGCCCGAGCGCGGCGATGCCGACAAGCCGGTATTGGCGCTGTTCTTCGATGAAGCGCACTTGTTGTTCAATGGCACGCCCAAGGCGTTGCAGGACCGCCTGGAGCAGGTGGTCAGGCTGATTCGCTCCAAGGGCGTGGGCGTCTACTTCGTCACTCAGTCGCCGGGCGACCTGCCCGATGCGGTGCTGGCCCAGTTGGGCCTGCGTATCCAGCATGGGTTGCGTGCATTCACCGCCAAAGAGCAGAAGTCGCTGCGGGCCGTGGCCGATGGCTTTCGCCCCAACCCCGCGTTCGACAGCCTGGCGGTGCTGACCGAGCTGGGTATCGGTGAGGCCTTGGTGGGTACGCTGGAGGATAAGGGCACGCCCGCGATGGTGCAGCGGGTGCTGATCGCACCGCCGCAATCGCGCATTGGGCCACTGAGTGCCGCTGAGCGCAGTGCATTGATTGCTTCGTCGCCGCTGGTTGGGCGCTATGACAAGCCGGTTGACCGTGAGTCGGCCTACGAAATGCTCACCCAGCGCAAAGGCGAGCCTGTGGAGCCTGCACCCGTGCCTAAGGCCGATGAGGAGAGCTTTGCCGACAAGGCCGGTGACTTCTTGCAGAGTGCGGCAGGGCAGGCGATCAAGTCTGCGGTGCGCCAAGCGGCCAATCAGTTGGGGCGGCAGTTGGTGCGCGGGTTGATGGGGTCGTTGCTGGGTGGCAAGAAGCGCTAGTGAGGCGCATGAAAAAGGCGCCCGAAGGCGCCTTTTTCTACAGCGGTACCGCTCAGCCGATCGCCTTGGACGCCAGCCAGAACAGGCCAGCTGCCAAGCCCATCGAGGCTGGCAGGGTCAGTACCCAGGCCAGCAGGATGGTCTTCACGGTGCCGCCTTGCAGGCCGCTCTTGTTGGCGACCATGGTGCCGGCGACGCCGGATGACAACACATGGGTGGTCGATACCGGCAGGCTGAACACGTTGGCCATGCCGATGGCGCAGGCTGCGGTGATCTGCGCCGACATGCCTTGGGCATAGGTCATGCCCTGCTTGCCGATTTTCTCGCCAACCGTCAGTACCACGCGCTTCCAGCCGACCATGGTGCCCAGGCCCAGAGCCAGGGCAACGGCCACGATCACCCAGAACGGTGCATATTCAGTGGTGGCGGTGAGGTCTTTGCGCAGCTTCTCCAGGTCGGCCTTTTCACGGGCATCCAGGCCTGGCAGCTTGCCGACCTTTTTCGCTGTGTCATCCAGGCAGAGCAGGTAGCGGCGCACTTCAACGCGCTTGTCGGCTTCCAGGGTGTGGTAGTCGGTCACACCCTTGAGCGAAGCCTGCAGGGCCGCGATGGTCGGCTCGGTCTGCTGCGGGTTGCAGCTGAACTGCTCTGGCAGGTCGGTCGACTTGGCCTTGCCCAGTGCCAGGAACTCACCCAGGGTGGCGGCGTTGCGCTCGTAGAACTGGCTCATGTGCAAGGTGGCGTCGCGGGTGCGCTCGATCTGATAAGTGGTGCTGTTCAGGTCGAGTACGAACTTGGCCGGTACGATACCGATCAGCACCAGCATGATCAGGCCGATACCTTTCTGACCATCGTTGGAGCCGTGCACGAAGCTCACGCCCATGGCCGAAATCACCAGTACCAGGCGGTTCCAGAAGGGAGGGTGCTTCTTGTCGTCGAGCTTGCGACGCTGTTCGGGCGTCTTGTGCATCTTCGACAGCGGGCGCCACCATTTCAGGCCGAGCAGCACCAGCGCCGCGACGGCAAAGCCGGCCATTGGCGAGACCACCAGCGACATGGCGATGTCGATCGCCTTCTGCCAGTTGACGCCATCGCCCAGCGGGATGTCGTTGATCAGGGCATTGGCCAGGCCAACACCGAGGATCGAGCCGATCAGGGTGTGCGAGCTGGACGCAGGGATACCGAAGTACCAGGTGCCCAGGTTCCAGGTGATGGCCGCAGCCAGCAGCGAGAAGACCATGGCCAGGCCGTGTCCGGTGTTCACATTGATCAGCAGCTCTACCGGCAACAGGTGAACGATGGCATAGGCCACCCCGACACCACCGAGCAGAACGCCAAGGAAGTTGAACACGCCGGAGAAGAACACGGCGAGGTGCGGCGGCATGGCTTTGGTATAGATGACGGTAGCTACCGCGTTGGCGGTGTCATGAAAGCCATTGATGAACTCGAAGGCGAGTACGAAGGTCAAGGCGAGCAGCAGGCTCACCAACACCCAGGCATCCAGTCCGCTGAATAAATCGATCATGAAGGTTGTCTGGCGGTCATAGGGGGGCGCGATTATGCCAGAAAACCTTGGCAATCGATGCACCTGCGACAGACCGATGGCAGGTATCCAGGTGCGACCAGCAAGCGCAATACCGCGCTATCTGGCAAAGAACTGTCCGATAAAAAACGAGAAATATCACTAAAATCGGCAAATATCTGGAAAACGTACGACGTGGCATTCATTCAAACGGTCGTATGAAATTTGTGTAATTCCATTTCATCTACGACCTCTGGGTAAAGATCGACCGCGCCCGGGCTTGCCGGGCGACGACGCGGATGGCGTGAACCTGGCGCTCAGGGCTTGTCGCTGCGCAGGTCCTTTTCCATTTTTTCCAGTTCCTCGTTGAACGCCTGGTCGCGCACGCTGGCACGCTTGCGCCACGGTTTGCGCTCCGGGTCCGGTTGAGCGGCGTACGTGGTGACTTCACCACCGTAAACATCCTTGTAACGTTCAGCCTGGCGCTCGAGCTCTGCGCGCAGTTCATCTTTCGTCACAGTAGTACCTGAGTAAGTTGAGTTAAGACTGTTGTTGTTTGCTGTACAGCGTACCCCTGTGCATACAAAGACGGCACATGGAAAGCTGCGGGGATGCCATACAGGGCCTGCACACACATGGGTTGAAGCGAAGTGCTGATTACAGCGGTGTGTTCCATTACCCCAGCATCGGGCATTCAACCAAATTGATTATAGCAACCGACCCTTCTTCGAACAGGGGTATTTATGCGGGCCTGACAATGCCGGTCGAAGTTGTCGGTTTCATTCGGCAATGTCTTACGACGTGCGTATAACTTTGAAGGGCGGCAAGGGCAAAAGTTCGTTGCCACGCACACGCGAGGAGGGGAAGTAAAAACGGCCTCGCACAGGGCGAGGCCGTTGCCTGGGACTTCTACGGTGGGTACCTGACCAGTCTCTCCAAAGAAGCCACAAGTGGCAGGAGAAAGGTATAAGCAAAAGTGTCAGCGGTCAATTGCGATTATCGGCCGTTCGTTCGATAATCGCACGAACCAGCGATTTTTTTGAGGTGAGCGATGAGCGACGAAACACCGGCCAACGAATCTGCCAACCCAGAGTCGGCACGCCCTGCCGCCCCCGCGCTGGCGCCGCCGATCGTGGCATCGCCGGCCAAGCGTATTCAGGCGTTTACCGGCGACCCGGACTTCATGACCTCGCTCGCCCGGGGGCTGGCGGTGATTCAGGCGTTCCAGGAGCGCAAGCGCCACCTGACCATCGCCCAGATCAGCCACCGCACCGAGATTCCTCGTGCGGCGGTACGCCGCTGCCTGCACACGCTGATCAAGCTGGGGTATGCGACGACCGACGGGCGCACCTATTCGCTGTTGCCCAAGGTGCTGACATTGGGCCATGCGTACCTTTCGTCGACGCCCTTGGCGATTTCCGCCCAGCCGTACCTGGACCGCATCAGTGACCAACTGCACGAGGCGGCCAACATGGCCACTCTTGAAGGCGACGACATCCTTTATATAGCCCGCTCGGCAACCGTGGAGCGGCTGATCTCGGTCGACCTGTCGGTAGGCGGGCGATTACCGGCGTATTGCACGTCGATGGGGCGTATCCTGCTGGCGGCGATGGATGACACCAGCCTGCGCGAGTACCTGGACCGGGCTGATCTCAAGGCGCGCACCAGCCGCACTTTGAATGATGCCGAATCGTTGTTTGCCTGCATCCAGCAAGTGCGTGCCCAGGGCTGGTGCGTAGTGGACCAGGAGCTGGAACAAGGGCTACGCTCCATTGCCGTGCCGATCTATGACGCGTCGGGGCAGGTGCTGGCAGCATTGAATGTCAGTACCCATGTCGGGCGGGTAACGCGTAGCGAGCTGGAACAGCGCTTCTTGCCGATCCTGTTGGCGGCCAGTCGGGATCTTTGCCACCAGTTGTTTGGTTGACGCGCGCAGGGGGCAACCCCCTGCATGCCCCATTATCGAACACGCCCGCCGTTTCCTGTTCGATAAACGCACAATGTCGCTCCCAGCGAATTGCGTCCGCCCCGTCTGCTGATTAATGTCTCTCGCAACGGTCGGCTGTGCCGACCGAACAAGAAAAACTCGAGAGGCACACACCATGACTGCTGTCCCATCGCTGCTGCGGCCGCACCCGCACGCAGTACTGTTGTATCCAGGCTGAAGCAGGCCACCATCATCCTATTACCCAACCCTGTACTTGCGCCCTGAGTGCAGTGGCATGGCTGTGCCCTAATTCTGGATAACAACAATGAACCAACCACACACCAACGTCGGCAGTTGCCTCGACGTTCAGTCGTTCATCAACGATCAGCCGCTGTCCCGCTATCAATGGCGGGTGGTGTTGCTGTGCTTTCTGATTGTCTTCCTCGATGGCCTGGATACGGCCGCCATGGGCTTCATCGCCCCGGCCCTGTCGCAGGAGTGGGGTATCGACCGCGCCAGCCTCGGCCCGGTCATGAGTGCCGCGTTGATCGGCATGGTGTTCGGTGCCTTGGGCTCTGGGCCGCTGGCCGACCGTTTCGGGCGCAAGGGCGTGCTGGTTGGCGCGGTGCTGGTGTTCGGCGGCTTCAGCCTGGCCTCAGCCTACGCGACCAATGTCGATCAGTTGCTGATCCTGCGCTTCTTGACCGGGCTCGGGCTGGGCGCGGGTATGCCCAATGCCACCACGCTGCTTTCCGAGTACACCCCTGAGCGCCTCAAGTCGCTGCTGGTGACCAGCATGTTCTGTGGTTTCAACCTGGGCATGGCTGGTGGTGGCTTCATTTCCGCGAAGATGATCCCGGCCTACGGTTGGCACAGCCTGCTGGTGATCGGTGGCGTGCTGCCGCTGCTGCTGGCGGTGGTGCTGATGGTCTGGCTGCCGGAGTCGGCGCGGTTCCTGGTGGTGCGTAACCGCGGCACGGACAAGGTGCGCAAGACCCTCGCGCCGATTGCGCCGCAGGTGGTGGCCCAGGCGGCCAGCTTCAGCGTGCCGGAGCAGAAGGCGGTGGCTGCGCGCAGCGTGTTTGCGGTGATCTTCTCCGGTACCTACGGGCTGGGCACCATGCTGTTGTGGCTGACCTATTTCATGGGCTTGGTGATTGTCTACCTGCTGACCAGCTGGCTGCCGACGCTGATGCGTGACAGTGGTGCCAGCATGGAAGAGGCGGCCTTCATCGGCGCGTTGTTCCAGTTCGGTGGCGTGCTGAGTGCGGTGGGCGTGGGCTGGGCCATGGACCGCTTCAACCCGCACAAGGTCATCGGCATTTTCTACCTGCTGGCCGGGGTATTCGCCTACGCCGTTGGGCAGAGCCTGGGCAACATCACCTTGCTCGCCACCTTGGTGCTGATCGCAGGCATGTGCGTCAACGGCGCCCAGTCGGCGATGCCGTCGTTGGCAGCACGCTTTTACCCAACCCAAGGGCGTGCCACGGGCGTCTCGTGGATGCTGGGCATCGGCCGCTTTGGCGCAATTCTCGGCGCCTGGAGTGGGGCGACGCTGCTGGGCCTGGGCTGGAACTTCGAGCAGGTGCTGACGGCATTGCTGGTGCCGGCTGCATTGGCAACGGTGGGGGTGATTGTGAAAGGGATGGTCAGCCACGCGGACGCGACCTGAGCAGCGCTGGAAAGTGGAGGGTCAGGGTGACAAATAGTTCGATAATCGCACGGATAGTCGATTATCGGATTGTCACCGACCTGCCAGCCTCCTTAATCTGAACTCACTGATGCACCCTGACCAGGAGTCTCCAAAATCATGCGTGACGTATTTATCTGTGATGCCATCCGCACCCCGATCGGGCGCTTCGGCGGCGCCCTGGCCGGCGTGCGCGCCGATGACCTGGCGGCTGTGCCGCTGAAGGCGCTGATCGAGCGCAACCCGTCGGTGCAGTGGGACCAAGTCGACGAAGTGTTCTTCGGTTGCGCCAACCAGGCTGGCGAAGATAACCGCAACGTGGCGCGCATGGCGCTGCTGTTGGCAGGCCTGCCCGAGAGCATCCCAGGCGTGACCCTCAACCGCCTGTGCGCATCGGGCATGGATGCCATCGGCACGGCGTTCCGCGCCATCGCCAGTGGCGAAATGGAGCTGGCCATCGCCGGTGGTGTCGAGTCGATGTCGCGTGCGCCTTTTGTCATGGGCAAGGCCGAGAGCGGTTACTCGCGCAACATGAAGCTTGAGGACACCACCATTGGCTGGCGCTTCATCAACCCGTTGATGAAAAGCCAGTATGGCGTGGACTCGATGCCGGAAACTGCCGACAACGTTGCCGACGATTACCAGGTCTCCCGCGCTGACCAGGATGCCTTTGCCGTGCGCAGCCAGCAGAAGGCCGCAGCGGCCCAGGCAGCTGGGTTCTTTGCCGAAGAGATCGTGCCGGTGCGCATTGCCCACAAGAAGGGCGAGACCGTGGTCGAGCGCGACGAGCACCTGCGCCCGGAAACAACCCTTGAAGCCTTGACCAAGCTCAAACCGGTCAATGGCCCGGACAAGACGGTCACCGCTGGCAACGCGTCGGGCGTCAACGATGGCGCGGCGGCGTTGATTCTGGCCTCGGCCGAGGCGGTAAAAAAACATGGCCTGACCCCACGCGCCCGGGTACTGGGCATGGCCAGCGCCGGTGTGGCGCCACGGGTGATGGGCATCGGCCCGGTACCGGCGGTGCGCAAGCTGACCGAGCGCCTGGGCGTGGCGGTGGCTGATTTCGATGTGATCGAGCTCAACGAGGCGTTTGCCAGCCAGGGCCTGGCGGTGCTGCGCGAGCTGGGTGTGGCGGACGATGCGCCGCAGGTGAACCCTAATGGCGGCGCGATTGCCCTGGGCCACCCGCTGGGCATGAGCGGTGCGCGTTTGGTGCTGACGGCGCTGCATCAGTTGGAGAAGAGTGGCGGACGTAAAGGCCTGGCCACCATGTGCGTGGGCGTGGGCCAAGGTTTGGCGCTGGCTATCGAACGAGTTTGACCACTACCGGCCTCTTCGTGGGGCAAGTCGGATCGCCGCACCGCTGCCCCCACGGCGGACCACGCATTCTCTGTGGGAGCGGCGGTGCAGCGATTCGATTTGCCCCGCGAAGAGGCCGGTACTGTAAGACACAAGGCCAATTGCCAGCCTGCGAGCGGAACGAGTGTGTTACTAGGTATGTCTAGACTTACCTAGGACCCTCCAGGAGTAAAACCACCATGACCTCAACCTATTACACCGGCGAAGAGCGCAGCAAGCGCATCTTCGCTATCGTCGGTGCCTCTTCGGGCAACCTGGTGGAATGGTTCGACTTCTACGTCTACGCCTTCTGCGCGATCTACTTCGCCCCGGCCTTCTTCCCCTCCGACGACCCCACCGTACAGTTGCTCAACACCGCCGGCGTGTTTGCCGCGGGCTTCCTGATGCGCCCCATCGGTGGCTGGATCTTCGGCCGCCTGGCCGACCGCCATGGCCGCAAGAACTCGCTGATGATCTCGGTGCTGATGATGTGCGCCGGGTCCTTGATGATCGCCTGCCTGCCCACCTACGCCAGCATTGGTACCTGGGCACCCGCGCTGCTGTTGCTCGCCCGCCTGATCCAGGGCCTTTCGGTGGGTGGCGAGTACGGCACCACCGCCACTTACATGAGCGAAGTGGCGCTGCGCGGCCAGCGCGGCTTCTTCGCCTCGTTCCAGTACGTGACCTTGATCGGCGGCCAGTTGCTGGCCGTGCTGGTGGTGGTGATCCTGCAGCAACTGCTGACAGAGGACGAGTTGCGTGCCTGGGGCTGGCGCATTCCGTTCGTGGTCGGCGCCGTGGCCGCACTGATCTCGCTGATGCTGCGCCGCTCGCTGCACGAAACCAGCAATGCCGAAACCCGCAATGACAAAGATGCCGGTTCGATCAGCGGGCTGTTCCGCAACCACACCGCAGCGTTCATCACCGTGCTGGGTTACACCGCGGGCGGGTCGCTGATTTTCTACACCTTCACCACCTACATGCAGAAGTACCTGGTCAATACGGCCGGCATGAACGCCAAGAACGCCAGCTACGTGATGACCGGCGCGCTGTTCCTGTTCATGATCCTGCAGCCGTTCTTCGGCATGTTGTCCGACCGGATTGGCCGGCGTAATTCCATGCTGCTGTTCGGCGCCTTGGGCACGCTGTTCACCGTGCCCCTGCTGATGGCGCTGAAGACCGTGACCAGCCCGTTCCTGGCCTTCGTGCTGATCAGCCTGGCCTTGTGTATCGTCAGTTTCTACACCTCGATCAGCGGCCTGGTAAAAGCGGAGATGTTCCCGCCGCAGGTGCGCGCGCTGGGTGTCGGCCTGGCCTATGCAGTGGCCAACGCGATGTTCGGGGGGTCAGCCGAATACGTGGCGCTGGGCCTGAAGACGCTGGGCATGGAAAACACCTTTTACTGGTACGTGACGGGCATGATGGCGATAGCCTTCCTGTTCAGCCTGCGCCTGCCGAAGCAGGCCGCGTACCTGCACCATGACGATTAAGGACCTGCAATGACGTACCGTGCGGACAACCAGCTGTTCGATGCCTACTTCACCGCGCCGGCCATGCGCGAGATCTTCTCCGACCGCGGCCGCCTGCAGGGCATGCTCGATTTCGAGGCTGCCCTGGCCCGCGCCGAAGCGGCCGCCGGGCTGGTGCCGCACAGCGCGGTGGCGGCCATCGAGGCCGCCTGCAAGGCCGAGCGCTACGACACCCGCGCCCTGGCTGATGCCATCGCCAGCGCTGGCAACTCGGCCATCCCACTGGTGAAGGCGCTGGGCAAGGTGATCGCCAGCGGCGTACCCGAGGCCGAGCGCTATGTGCACCTGGGCGCCACCAGCCAGGACGCCATGGACACCGGGCTGGTACTGCAACTGCGCGATGCCCTCGACCTCATCGAAGCGGACCTTGGCCAACTGGCCGAGACCTTGTCGCGCCAGGCCTTGCAGCATGCCGATACGCCCCTGGTGGGGCGCACCTGGCTGCAGCACGCCACGCCGGTCACCCTGGGCATGAAGCTGGCCAGTGTGCTGGGCGCGCTGACCCGCCATCGCCAACGCCTGCAGGAGCTGCGCCCGCGCCTGCTGTGCCTGCAGTTTGGCGGTGCTTCGGGCAGCCTGGCGGCATTGGGCAGCAAGGCCATGCCGGTAGCCGAGGGCTTGGCCGAGCAGCTCAAGCTGCACTTGCCTGAGCAGCCTTGGCACACCCAGCGCGACCGCCTGGTGGAATTTGCCTCGGTATTGGGCCTGATCGCCGGCAGCCTGGGCAAATTCGGCCGCGATATCAGCCTGCTGATGCAGACCGAGACGGGCGAGGTGTTCGAGCCTTCCGCGCCGGGCAAAGGTGGCTCGTCAACCATGCCGCACAAGCGCAACCCGGTGGGCGCCGCCGTGCTGATCGGTGCCGCCACCCGTGTGCCTGGCCTGGTGTCGACGCTGTTTGCCGCCATGCCTCAAGAACATGAACGCAGCCTCGGCCTGTGGCATGCCGAATGGGAAACCCTGCCGGATATCTGCTGCCTGGTGTCCGGCGCCCTGCGCCAGGCCCAGGTGATCGCCGAAGGCATGCAGGTGGACGCCGAGCGCATGCGCCGCAACCTCGACCTGACCCAGGGCCTGGTGCTGGCCGAAGCCGTCAGCATCGTCCTGGCCCAGCGCCTGGGCCGTGACCGCGCCCACCATCTGCTCGAGCAGTGCTGCCAGCGTGCCGTCGCCGAGCAGCGCCACCTGCGCGCGGTGCTTGGTGACGAGCCGCACGTCAGCGCCGAACTGTCGGCGGAAGAACTCGATCGTTTGCTCGACCCTGCCCATTACCTCGGCCAGGCCCGCGTCTGGGTGGCGCGCGCCGTGGCTGAACATCAACGTTTCACTGCCTGAAGGAGACTGCTGTGGCGCATTTGCAACTGGCCGATGGCGTACTGAACTATCAAATCGATGGCCCGGCGGATGCTCCGGTGCTGGTGTTGTCCAATTCCTTGGGTACCGATCTGGGTATGTGGGACACGCAGATTCCGCTGTGGAGCGAGCACTTGCGCGTGTTGCGTTATGACACCCGCGGCCATGGCGCCTCGCTGGTCACCGCAGGCCCTTACAGCATCGAGCAATTGGGCCGCGATGTGCTTGCCCTGCTCGATGGCCTGGACATCCAGAAAGCGCACTTCGTCGGGCTGTCGATGGGCGGCCTGATCGGCCAGTGGCTGGGGATCAACGCAGGCGAGCGCCTGCACAGCCTTACCCTGTGCAACACCGCGGCCAAGATCGGCAGTGACGAGGTCTGGAACCCGCGCATCGACACCGTGCTCAAGGGCGGCCAGCAGGCCATGGTTGCCCTACGCGATGCCTCCATTGCGCGCTGGTTTACCCCAGGCTTCGCCCAGACGCAGCCCGAGCAGGCCCAGCGTATCTGCCAGATGCTGGCGCAGACCACGCCTGAGGGCTATGCAGCCAACTGCGCTGCGGTGCGCGACGCCGACTACCGCGAGCACGTGCAGCGTATCCAGGTGCCGACCTTGATCGTTGCCGGTACCGAAGACGTGGTGACCACCCCTGAGCATGGCCGCTTCATGCAGGCTGCCATCCAGGGCGCCGACTATGTCGACTTCCCGGCTGCGCACCTGTCCAACGTCGAGATTGGCGAGCGCTTCAGCCGCCGAGTGCTCGACTTTCTGCTGGCTCACTGAGGATAACGCCATGGATGAGAAACAACGCTACGACGCAGGCATGCAGGTGCGCCGCGCGGTGCTTGGCGATGCGCACGTGGACCGCAGCCTGGAGAAGCTCAACGACTTCAATGGCGAGTTCCAGGAGATGATCACCCGCCATGCCTGGGGTGATATCTGGACTCGCCCCGGCCTGCCGCGTCACACCCGCAGCCTGATCACCATCGCCATGCTGATCGGCATGAACCGCAACGACGAGCTCAAGCTGCACCTGCGGGCCGCTGCCAACAACGGCGTGACCCGTGACGAGATCAAGGAAGTGCTGATGCAGAGCGCGATCTACTGCGGCATCCCGGCGGCCAACGCCACCTTCCACCTGGCGGAATCGGTGTGGGATGAGCTGGGCGTCGAGTCGCGCTCTTAAGCCTCACGGGCTCTTGGTAGGAGCGGCCTTGCGTCGCGAAAGGGGCGCGCAGCGGCCCCGGATATGTGCGGCGACGCTGAAATCGAGGGGCCGCTGCGCAGCCCTTTCGCGACGCAAGGCCGCTCCTACGACGACCGCAGGGCCACTGGGCCGGCATTGGCCTCTACGGCTTGCTTGAGCGCTGGGCACAACCCCAGCATGAATGCCGCTTCCGCCACCACGAACAGGGGCCCGATGATCAGCCCGCTGATATCGTCGACGAACGCCGGCTTGCGGCCTTCGTAATAGTGGCCGACGAACTGGATGATCCAGCCCACCACGAACGCCCCCAGCCCCGCACCGAGCCACAGCCCGGTGCTTTGTACCGCCAGTACCTGGCCAAGCCACAGGCACAGACCCAGCAGCAGCCCCATGACCAGCCCGAAGCGCAGGTCCAGGCGCAGGTAGAACCACACCGAAACCGCCGCCGCGAGCAGGGCAGGGGATAGCCAGATACCGGCAACGTCCCAGCCTGGGCGCGACAGCAGGATGGTCACGGCTAGCACGATCAGTGGGATGCCGACGAAATGAGTAGCGATGTTGCGTGGGTCGCGGTGGTAGTTGGCGTATTGGCTCAGGTGTTCGACGAGGTTTTTCATTGTTGTGCCTCCCTGGTTTGCCGGTACAGGCCCCCATATAGCTCAGGATAGCCCGCACGCACCATCTTCATCATTTCAGCGAATGGCGGCACTGCGCAGGGGCGCATCCAGCCCCACCAGCGTCTCGATCATGGCCCGCGCCGCCGGCGACAAGCGATAGCCGCTGCGGCTGACCACGCCACAGCGCACGCTGAGCACTTCCAGTGCCGGCGGCAGGTTGCGCCAGTGCAGGCGCACCAGGCGCCCGGCGGCCAGGTCTTCGGCAACGGCTTCCTCGCTGGCGGTGCCGATTGCATCACTGGCCTGCACCACGCTGCGCAACACCGCCAGGTGCTCGGTCTGCAGGTGTGGGGTGAAGTCGCTGCGCCCGCTCAGGTTGGCCAGGCGCTTGCGCACGCCAGGTGCAAGCAGGGCGCTGGCCAGCGGGTAGGTGAACAGGTCGTTGGTCGACAGGCTGTCCTTGGCCAGCAAGGGGTGGCCGGGGCGGCAGAAAAACAGGCCGGGCCGTGGCGACAGTGGCTCGGTATGGAAGTTGGGGTCGGCCTCGAAGGGGCGGATGTCGTCGACGAAAAACTCGATCTGCTCACGGCGCAGTGCCTGGCCAAGGCGTTCGGCATTGTCCACCAGCAACGCGGTGCGGATCCCCGGGTGGCTGTCGATGAAGTGGCGCAAGGCTTCGGGGACCAGGCGCACGGCCAGGGCCGGCCCGCTGCCAAAGTGCAACTCTCCGGCATCGAGCTTGGTCATCTGCAGCACTTCGTTGCTCAGTTGCGCGGCACCTTGTACCAGGCGGCGGGCGTGCTGCAGTACCACCAAGCCTTCAGGGGTGGGCGGCAGCGCTTTGCTGGCACGGTCGACCAAGGGGCAGCCGAAGGTTTGTTCCAGGCCCTGGATGGCGCGGCTGAAGGCGGGCTGGGTGATGCCCATGGCCTCGGCGGCGCGGACGAAACTGCGGTACTCGTTGAGTGCAATGAAATAGCGCAGTTGACGAAGGTCCATGGTGAGGCTCTAGGGCGGGGAACAGACGTCGATTTAAGCGGTTACCGCATATGTCGTCAAAGATGGTTTATTTCGTTAGTTATTCTTTTTTGTTATTTAAACCCTCGTCACGGGTTTGACTGCGACGAGGGTGGCCAGATCACAGCAGATTCAACGGGTAACTCACAATCAGTCGGTTCTCATCGAACGCATTGGTGCTGAAATCCCGGCGCATGGTGGAGTTGCGCCATTTCACCGACAGGTCCTTGAACGACCCCGACTGCACCACGTAGGCCAGCTCGGTCTCCCGTGCCCATTCCTTGCCATCGTCGACGCCACCCGCCGTCACGTTGTCACCCTTGATATAGCGGTTCATCAAGGTCAGCCCCGGTACCCCGACGGTGGCGAAGTTGAAGTCATGGCGCACCTGCCAGGAACGCTCCTTGGCATTGTCGAAGCTGGCGTTGTAGCTGTCGTTGGCCAAGGTGCCGCCGCTGGTGCCGTTGACCCGCAGCCAGGCGTCATCGCCACTGACCTTTTGCAGGCCGACGTAGAAGGTATGGCCTTGGTAGCGTGCCGAAAGCAGTGCCGAGGCGGTGCGGTTATCCAGTTCCCCAGCGCGCTCGGCGCCGTCTTCCTTGCCGATGAAGTAGCCGAGGTTGGCGCCCAGGGTCCAGTCGCCCAGTGGCTGGCTGTGTACCAGGTTGAGGTACTGCTGGCGGTAGATGTCCTTGAGTTGGGCATCCCACAGCCCAATCATCGTGCGCTTGTCGTTGAAGGTGTATTCACCGCCGCCGAAGTTGAAGCGGTCCGAGGTGAAGGCTGCACGGCCATTGAGCGACATGTCTTCCATGCTGGCGTCGTTGCGTGGGCTGTTGCCGCGGAACTGGCCGGCGTACAGGGTCAGGCCGTCGATTTCCTTGGAGGTGAGCTGGCCGCCGCGGAAGGTCTGTGGCAGCGAGCGGCCATCGTCCGAACGCAGGATCGGCAGCACTGGCATCCATTCGCCGACCTTCAGTTCGGTCTGCGAGAGCTTGGCTTTCAGGGCCACGCCCAGGCGGCCGAAATCGTCTGCGGGACGGCCGTCATCGTGCACCGGCAACAGGTGGGTGTTGGTGGTGCCTCTGCCGCCATCGAGCTTGACCGAGTACATGCCCAACACATCCACGCCGAAACCCACGGTGCCCTGGGTGAAGCCGGAGCGGGCATCGAGGATGAAGCTCTGGGTCCATTCCTCGGCCTTGCTCTGGGGGTGGGCTGGGTCGACGAAGTTGCGGTTGATGTAGAAGTTGCGCAGGTTGAGGGTGGCCTTGGCGTCTTCCATGAAGCCGCCGTCCGCAGCAAACGCGGGGAGGGTGCAGGACATGGCCAACAGGCCGGGCAGCAGCTGGCGTGCGGTATGCGAAGTGCTCATCTGTCGTGGATCTCTTGTTTTTATGGGCGAGCCGTTGCGCTGCAGGATGCGGCCTGCAGGTGCGGGTCTTTGATGAACGTGGGCAACGTTGCGTGAGCGGATGGTGCGGGGAAGGGAAGGGGCGAGGCAATTCGTCGCAGACGGTATGGGGCGATAATCGAACGGAATGTTCCAGGTGGTTAATTGTTTGCCTGCCCAGGCAAGCGACAACAAAAAGCCCACCGCGAGGGTGGGCTTGATGTTGCTACCAGGGCATTCAGCCTTTCGGTGTTGCCACCGAAGCCTGCTGATTGGCCTGCCCGGTCTGCTCGTACCAGCCGCCGCCGAGCGCCTTGTACAGGTTGACCTCGCTGGTCAGCTGCGACAGGCGATCACCGATCAGTGCCTGCTGGGCGCTGAACAGGTTACGTTGGGCGTCGAGGAAGGTCAGGTTGCTGTCGATACCGATACGGTAGCGACGCTCGGCCAGGCGGTAGTAGTCCTGGTTGGCCTGCACCAGGTCACGCTGGGCCTGCAACTGCTCTTCGAAGGTCTTGCGCGCCGCCAGGCCATCGGAGACTTCCTGGAAGGCGGTCTGGATGGTCTTCTCGTACTTGGCGACGTTGATGTCCTTCTGGATCTTCGAGTAGTCCAGGCTGGCCTTCAGGCTGCCGGCGTTGAAGATCGGCAGGTTGATCTGCGGCTGGAACAACCAGGTGCCCGAACCGCCTTTGAACAGGCCGTCCATGTCGGTACTCAAGGTGCCGGCGTTGGCGGTCAGGCTGATGCTCGGGAAGAACGCTGCACGGGCCGCGCCGATGTTGGCGTTGGCGGCCTTGAGCAGGTGCTCGGCTTCCTGGATGTCCGGGCGACGCTGAAGGATGTCCGACGGCAGGCCGGCCGGTACTTCGGCCAGCTGGTCGGCGTTCAGCTCCAGCGGCTGGGGCAGGTTGGCCGGTACGCCGGTACCCAGCAGCACAGTCAGGCTGTTGAGGTCCTGGGCAACCAGGCGCTGGTACTGCGAGTACTTGACCCGCGCGCCTTCCACGGCGGTGCGTGCCTGGCTGAGGTCGAGCGCCGAGGCGACACCGACTTCATTGCTGCGACGGGTCAGGTTGTAGCTTTCCTGGTAGGTCTTCAGGGTGTCTTCGGTCAGCTTGAACAACGCCTGATCCGCCTGCCAGGTGTAGTAGGCGTTGGCCACGCTGGCCACCAGGGCGATCTGCGTGGAGCGCCGTGCCTGTTCACTGGACAGGTAGGTTTCCAGCGCTTGCTCGCTCAGGCTGCGCACACGGCCGAAAAGGTCCAGCTCATAGGCACTGACGCCGAGAGTGGCCGAGTACTGGCTGGTGATACCGGCTTGGCCGGTCTGCGACATGTCTGCCGGTACCCGCTGGCGGCTGCCGCTGCCAGTGGCCGAAACCGCCGGGAACAGGTCGGCCCGCTGGATGCGGTACTGCGCGCGGTAGGCGTCGATGTTCAGCGCCGCGACACGCAGGTCGCGGTTGTTCACCAGCGAGGTCTGAATCAGCTGCTGCAGCGCCGGGTCGTGGAAGAACTGGCGCCAGCCCTGTTCGGCGGCAGCAACGTCTGCCGATTGGGTCGGCGAATACGCAGGGCCTTGCGGCCACTGCGCTGCCACCGGCGCTTCCGGGGTCTGGTAATCAGGGATCAGCGAGCAACCGCCAAGAATGAAAGCGGTTACCGCCAGGGACAACAAAGACTTGGTCATTGCCCAGCCTCATAACGTGGAGTTTCAGGGGTGTCGTCTTTTTTCGGCTCTTTGCTGCCAAACATCGACGACACTGCGACGAAGAATAGCGGTACCCAGAAGATTGCCAGCACGGTCGCACTGATCATGCCGCCGATCACGCCGGTGCCGATCGCATGCTGGCTGCCGGCGCCTGCGCCGCTGGCGATGGTCAACGGTACCACGCCGAGGATGAACGCCAGCGAGGTCATGATGATCGGGCGCAGACGCATGCGGCACGCCTCGATCGCAGCGTCGTACAGGCTGCGGCCCTGCTCGTGCAGCTCTTTGGCGAACTCGACGATCAGGATCGCGTTCTTCGCCGCCAGGCCGATGGTGGTCAACAGGCCGACCAGGAAGTACACGTCGTTGGACAAACCGCGCAGGCTGGCGGCGATCAGGGCACCGATGATACCCAGCGGTACCACCAGCACGACCGCGATCGGGATCGACCAGCTTTCGTACAACGCTGCCAGGCACAGGAACACGAACAGAATCGAGAGGGCGAACAGTGCCGGCATCTGCGAGCCGGAGAGTTTTTCCTCGTAGGACATGCCCGTCCAGGAGAAGCCGATACCGTCCGGCAGCTCGCCAGCGATGCGTTCCACTTCAGCCATGGCCTCACCGGTACTGTAGCCCGGCGCTGGCGCACCAAGGATTTCCATCGCCTCGACGCCGTTGTAACGGGACAGCTTCGGCGAGCCGTAGGTCCATTCGCCCTTGGCGAAGGAAGAGAACGGCACCATCTCGCCCTTACCGTTGCGTACGTACCACTTCTGCAGGTCTTCCGGGCTCATCCGGGCATTGGGTTCACCCTGGATGTACACCTTCTTGACCCGGCCACGGTCGATGAAGTCGTTGACGTAGCTGGCACCCAAGGCAATCGACAGGGTGTTGTTGATGTCGGCGATGGTCACGCCCAGGGCGCTGGCACGTTCGTCATCAATGGTCAGCTGGTACTGCGGTTCATCGTTCAGGCCGTTAGGGCGCACGGCACTGAGTATCTTGCTCTGTGCAGCCTTGGCCAGGAACTGGTTGCGTGCTTCCATGAGTTTTGCATGGCCGACGCCGCCGCGGTCCTGGAGGAACACGTCGAAGCCGGTGGCGTTACCCAGTTCGAGTACCGCAGGCGGGGCGAAGGCGAACACCATCGCATCGCGGAAGGTGAAGAAGTGCTGCTGCGCACGCTGGGCCAGGGCGAACACACTGTTCTCCTGGGAGCGCTCGCCCCACGGCTTGAGCATGATGAACGCCATGCCCGAGCTTTGGCCGCGGCCGGCAAAGTTGAAGCCGTTGACGGTGAACACCGACGAAACGGTATCGGCTTCGTCCTTGAGCAGGTATTCACGCATCTGGTCGACCACCACCTGGGTGCGTTCGGCACTGGAGCCTGCCGGGGTCTGCACCTGGGCAAACAACACGCCTTGGTCTTCTTCAGGCAGGAACGCCGTCGGGATGCGGGTGAACAGCCAGATCATGCCAACCACGATCAGTGCATAGCCCAGCAGGAAGGGCACCTTGTTGCGCAGGATGGTGCCCACGCTGCGCTCGTAGCCGTTTACGCTGCGGTCGAAGTTGCGGTTGAACCAGCCGAAGAAACCACCTTTGGCTGTGTGGTGCTCGCCCTTCTTCAGCGGCTTGAGCATGGTTGCGCACAGTGCCGGGGTAAAGACCAGCGCCACCAGCACCGACAGGCCCATGGCCGAGACGATGGTGATGGAGAACTGGCGGTAGATCACCCCAGTGGAACCGCCGAAGAAGGCCATGGGCAGCAGTACCGCCGACAGCACCAGGGCGATACCCACCAGGGCACCCTGGATCTGCTCCATGGAACGCTTGGTGGCTTCCTTGGGTGGCAAGCCCTCCTCGGACATCACCCGCTCGACGTTCTCCACCACGACGATGGCGTCGTCCACCAGCAAGCCGATGGCCAGGACCATGGCGAACATGGTCAGGGTGTTGATGCTGAAGCCCGCAGCGGCAAGGATGCCGAAGGTACCCAGCAACACCACCGGTACGGTCATGGTGGTGATGATGGTAGCGCGGAAGTTCTGCAGGAACAGGTACATCACCAGGAACACCAGGACCACGGCTTCGATCAGGGTGTGGATCACCCCACTGATCGATTCGGTGACCACTGGCGTGGTGTCGTACGGGAACACGGCCTTCACGCCCGGCGGGAAGAACGGCTCGAGGTCGCTGATGGTCTGGCGCAGCGCCTTGGCAGTGTCCAGGGCGTTGGCGCCGGTGGCCAGCTTGACCGCCAGGCCCGAAGCCGGTTTGCCGTTGAACTGGGCACTGACCGCGTAGTTCTCGCCGCCCAGGCCAACCTCGGCGACATCACCCAGGCGTACCTGGGAACCGTCGTTGTTGACCTTGAGCAGGATCTTTTCGAACTGCTCGGCGGTCTGCAGACGGGTCTTGCCGATGATGGTGGCGTTCAGCTGGGTACCCGGCAGGGCAGGCAAGCCGCCGAGCTGGCCGGACGATACCTGCACGTTCTGCGCAGCGACCGCAGTCTTCACGTCGACCGGGGTCAGCTGGAACTTGTTCAGCTTGGCCGGATCGAGCCAGATACGCATGGCGTACTGGGCACCGAACACCTGGAAGTCACCCACGCCGGCGGTCCGCGAAACCGGGTCCTGCATGTTCGAGACGATGTAGTTGGCCAAGTCGTCCTTGGTCATGCTGCCATCTTCGGACACCAGGCCGATCACCAACAGGAAGTTTTTCACTGCCTTGGTGACACGGATACCCTGTTGCTGCACTTCCTGCGGCAACAGCGGGGTGGCCAGGTTCAGCTTGTTCTGAACCTGTACCTGCGCGGTGTCGGCGTTGGTGCCTTGCTCGAAGGTAGCGGTGATGGTCATGCTGCCGTCGGAGTTACTTTCCGAAGACACATAACGCAGGTTGTCGATACCGTTGAGCTGCTGCTCGATGACCTGCACCACGGTGTCCTGCACCGTCTGCGCCGAGGCGCCCGGGTAGGTCACGGCGATGGCGATGGCCGGTGGCGCGATGCTTGGGTACTGGTTGATCGGCAACTTCAGGATCGACAGGGCCCCGACCAGCATGATCACCAAGGCGATCACCCAGGCGAAGATCGGGCGATCGATAAAGAACTTCGACATGGTTTACTCCGCTTTGGCGTCTGCTTTCGCCGCGTTGGCCTGATCAGGGCTGGCCGGCTTGTTGACGTTGGTGGCTTCGCTGACCTTGACCTCGACGCCCGGACGCACGTATTGCAGCCCTTCGGTGATCAGGCGATCGCCCGGGTTCAGGCCTTCCTCGATCAGCCAGTCACTGCCCAGGGTACGGCTGGCCTTGAGCTGGCGCAGTTCGACCTTGTTTTCCTGGTTGACTACCAGTGCGGTCGGCGCGCCCTTGAGGTCGCGGGTCACGCCCTGCTGTGGGGCCAGGATGGCGTTGGCGTTGACCCCGGCGCGCAGGCGGGCATGCACGAACATGCCTGGCAGCAGGGTGTGGTCTGGGTTCGGGAAGATCGCACGCAGGGTCACCGAGCCTGTGGTCTCGTCGACCGAGACTTCGGAGAACTCCAGGCGGCCTTGCTGCTTGAACAGGCTGCCGTCTTCGAGCACCAGTTGCACCGAGGCGGCGTTTTCGCCGGCCTTTTGCAACTGGCCGCTTTCCAGGTCACGGCGCAGCTTGAGCAGCTCGGCGGTGGACTGGGTGACGTCGACGTAGACCGGGTCGAGTTGCTGGATGGTGGCCATGGCGTTGGTCTGACCATTGCTCACCAGCGCGCCTTCGGTAAACGCGGAACGGCCGATACGGCCGCTGATCGGTGCCAGGACTTTGGTGTAGCGCAGGTCGATCTGGGCACTCTTGAGTGCAGCCTCTGCCTGCAATCGTTTGGCATTGGCGTCGTCGTATTCCTGCTTGGACACAGCCTGTTCATCGATCAGCTGCTTGTAGCGCTCGGCCAGCGAGCGGGTGGCCTGCAGGTTGGCCTGGGCATTGGCCAGGTTGGCCTCGTAGACGGCAGGGTCGATCTGGTACAGCTGCTGGCCTTCCTTGACGTCGCTGCCTTCCTTGAAGAGGCGCTTGAGAATGATGCCATTGACCTGTGGTCGCACTTCGGCAACCCGGTAGGCACTGGTGCGCCCCGGCAATTCCGAGGTCAGGGTGAAGGCTTGCGGCTGAATGGTCACGACGCCGACCTGAGGAGCCTGCGCGGCAGGCGCTGCTTCTTCTTTCTTGCAGCCACTGAGCAGAGTTGCCAGGGCGACGGCGGAAACCAGAGCGGTAACGGCTGGCTTGAATTGCATGAGGATCCTCGGGGCGCTGGAGCAGGAGACGCTCAAGAGTAATGGAAGAGTCTGATTCAGAAAAATGCTATCCGGTGGATAAATAGCTTGCTAAGGAATATACTTACATTCATGGTTGTTTGTAAATACCGCTGCGCAGTACTTGGTGACTGCCGCAGCCCTTGATTAGCCCATTCGGGAGACGCCCTGCAGAGGCGACCCCGGCGGTTTCCCCGAGCGCGCCGTGCGCTCGGGCCCAGATGAGGTTGTACTGCCATGGTCCGTAGAACCAAAGAAGAAGCCCAGGAAACCCGCGCCCAGATCATCGAGGCGGCGGAAAAGGCCTTCTACAAGCGCGGGGTTGCGCGAACCACCTTGGCCGACATCGCCGAACTGGCGGGCGTCACCCGAGGTGCGATCTACTGGCACTTCAACAACAAGGCGGAACTGGTGCAGGCGTTGCTCGACAGCCTGCATGAAGCCCATGACCACCTTGCACGCGCGAGTGAAAGCGAGGACGAACTGGACCCGCTGGGTTGCATGCGAAAGCTGCTGCTGCAAGTGTTCAACGAGCTGGTGCTCGATGCCCGAACCCGGCGTATCAATGAAATTCTGCATCACAAGTGCGAGTTCACCGATGACATGTGTGAAATTCGCCAGCAGCGCCAGAGCACGGTGCTGGATTGCCACAAGGGCATTGCCCTGGCGCTTGCCAATGCCGCGCGCCGGGGCCAGTTGCCTGTCGAGCTGGATGTCGAGCGCGCGGCGGTGGCCATGTTTGCCTATGTCGATGGCCTGATCGGGCGCTGGTTATTGCTGCCGGACAGTTTCGACCTGCTGCGTGATGTCGAAAAATGGGTCGACACCGGGCTGGATATGCTGCGCTTGAGCCCAGCGCTGCGCAAATGACACTTTGTTAAGGATTGTGAGGGAGTGTTGCCCCATTGTATTAACGGGGCATTAAAGGCGGGGTCGCTTGCGGCCCTGCTTTATTAGTGCCCGCGCAATTGCCGGTCCGGCAACGCCAGCGCCGCCACCAACCCCAGCAGTGCAACCACACCACTGCCCATCAACAAATGCTTGAACGTCTCCAGTAACCTTGCCTGGGTCAGTGGGTCGGCCTCGCCTGCCTTCAGGCTGCCCAGCAAGGGGTTGCCCAGCAGCTCGAACCCACCCTGGTGCAGCAACGCCAGCAGCAGGCTGGACATGCACGCCACCCCCATGGCCCCCCCAAGCGAGCGGAACAGGTTGGTGGTGCTGGTGGCCACGCCAATGTCCTTGCTGGCCACCGCGCTTTGCGTGCCCACCAGCGACGTCGGAAACTGCAGCCCGCAGGCAATGCCGGTCAGCAACATGAACACGGCGCTGAGCAGCGACGACTGCGGCGGTGTCATGGCCATGGCGAAGATGGCCACCGGCATCAGCAGCGCGCCGGTGAGTATCTGCGGTTTGTAGCGCCCGGTGAGGCTGGTCATGCGGCCGCCGGTGAAGGCCCCCATCGGCAGGCCCATGGCCAGTGGCAGCAGGTGCAATGCCGCGCTGTCGGCACCTGCACCGGTGATGCCCTGGTAGCGCAAGGGCATGAGCATGGTCAGGGAAATCGACTGGAAACTGGCAAAAAATATCACCCCCCAGCACAGCACGGCGACGCGGTTGCCGAACAGGTCGAGGGGCAGCAGCGGCTCCGGGCAGCGCCGTTCATGGCCAATGAAAAGCGCCAGGCCAAGCACCGCGCAGGCGGACAGCGCCAGTACGGATGGCGCTGCCCAGGCGTGGCCCTGGCCGACCAGGGTAATGCCCAGCAGCAGGCTACCCAGGCCAACAATCAGCAACACGGCGCCGAGGTAATCGACCTGGGCCTCGCGGCGCTTGACCGGCATGTCGCGCAGTGCCCGATGGATCGCCCACAACGCGACCATTCCCAGTGGCAGGTTGATCCAGAACACCCAGCGCCAGGACAGGTACTCGGTCAGCCAGCCGCCGAGCACCGGCCCGGCGACGCTGGCCACTGCGTACATGCTGCTGAAATAGCCCTGGTAACGGCCACGTTCGCGCGGTGGCACGAAGTCGCCGATGATCGCCTGGCTGACCGACACCATGCCCCCAGCACCGACCCCTTGCAGCACACGGGCCAGCACCAGTTGCTGCATGTCCTGGGCGAGGGCGCAGGCAATCGACGCCAGGGTGAACAGCGTGATGCCGGTAAGGATCATCCGCCGCCGGCCATACAGGTCACCCAGTTTGCCGTAGATCGGCACCGCCACCGTCATCGCTACCATGTACCCGGAGATCACCCAGGCCAGCAGGCCGACATCGTTGAATTGTGCGGAAATGGCCGGCAGCGAGACGGCGACAATGGTCTGGTCCAACGCGCCGAGGAAGATGGCCAGCATCAGAGCGGTGAGCACGTTGCGCAAGACGGTCGGGGGCAGGGCGGCAGTCACGAAATTACCTTAGGCATGGCAATGAGGCCGATGAAGTGTAACCTGACTTAGGTAGCTTCCTATGTACTATCTGCATCCCCTATGCAAGATCGGCATTGGCGCATTCATCCAGTGAGGCATGGCCGCGTGATATCGTGGCTGGACCGCAGGGGCTGTGATCCGTGGCCTGCACCAGCTTGGTGCAGCTAATTGCCGCAGGGTTTTCGTGTCGCTGTATCCCATACCTTTTATTCCTCTGCCTGCATGTCGAGCATGACCGCCCGGTTGGCGACGGTTGGAACAGGTCAGGTAGACCCGATTCAGGGGTTGGTAGCAACCGTTCAATTTCACGTTATTGCGGAGTGATCATGCCCAGGGCTTCCCACCAAGATTTGCGTTTTGCCTTCCGCGAGCTGCTCGCTTCAGGTTCCTGTTACCACACAGCGTCCGTGTTCGACCCGATGTCGGCGCGCATTGCCGCTGACCTGGGTTTCGAAGTCGGTATTCTTGGTGGTTCGGTGGCTTCGCTGCAGGTGCTGGCCGCACCGGATTTTGCCTTGATCACGCTCAGCGAGTTCGTCGAACAGGCCACACGCATTGGCCGTGTGGCGCAACTGCCGGTGCTGGCCGATGCCGACCACGGCTACGGCAACGCGCTGAATGTCATGCGCACGGTCATCGAACTGGAGCGTGCCGGCGTTGCGGCACTGACCATCGAAGATACGCTGCTGCCGGCCCAGTTCGGGCGCAAGTCCACCGATTTGATTCCAGTCGATGAAGGCGTCGGCAAGATTCGCGCGGCGCTTGAAGCACGGGTCGATTCGTCGCTGTCGATCATCGCCCGCACCAACGCCGGCGTGCTGAGCACCGAAGAAATCATCGTGCGCACCCAGAGCTATCAGAAAGCCGGTGCCGACGGGATCTGCATGGTGGGGGTGAAGGATTTCGAGCAGCTCGAGCAGATTGCCGAGCACCTGACCGTGCCGTTGATGCTGGTGACCTACGCCAACCCCAACCTGCGTGATGACGAACGCCTGGCACGCCTGGGCGTGCGCATCGTGGTCGATGGCCATGCGGCGTACTTTGCTGCCATCAAGGCCACCTACGACTGCCTGCGCCTGCAGCGCGGCCAGCAGAACAGGTCCGAGAACCTCAACGCCACCGAACTCTCGCACACCTACACCCAGCCCGAGGATTACATCCGCTGGGCCAAGGAATACATGAGCGTCGAGGAGTGACCGGCAGGGCGCCGTCAGCTCAACGGACGGCGCTCAAGGTTGCGCTTTGCGGCACGCAGTGCGCGTGCTGACAATTGGCTGCCGAGCTGGGTTGGTCGCGGAGCAGTTCGACCCGCCAGCAGGCTGAGCCGTAAAGCCCGGCAACGGCAAACAGCGCCATCACCACTGCGAACCTTCTTGTCTTGATGCCCATGGTGCTCACCTCCTGTTACCGCGCCAGGTGATACCGGTAAGCGTAGGCCAATTCGCGGCGCCATGGGCTTACATCAGGTGCTTGTCCCATTCCGGCTCGTCCCGGAACCGCTGTGCGAGAAAGTCCAGCATGCTGCGCAAGGTCGCCGGCATGTGCTTGCGCGAGGTATACACCGCATTCAGGTTGAGCTCGCGCGGCCGTGCCTCGGGCAGCAGGCGCACCAGTGCGCCCGAGCGCAGCGCAGCGGCAGCCTGGTAGGTTGGCAGCATGGCAATGCCCGCACCGGCCAGTGCCGCCTTTTGCAACGTCATGGCCTCATTGGCACTGATGTTGCCCTCGACCGGGACGGCAATGGCGTGGCCCTGCACCTCGAAATGCCAGAGGCTGTGGCCGAAGTAGGCATGGGTCAGGCAATTGTGCCCGCTCAGTTCCTCAACCCGCTGCGGCGTCCCATGTTCGCGCAGGTAGCCCGGTGCCGCGCACACCACCGAGCGGCACACGGTCAGGCGCCGGGCGATCAGGTTCGGGTCCAGGTCGTTGCTGGTGCGGATGGCCAGGTCGATGCGCTCATCCACCAAGTTGACCGTGCGATCGAGCATCTGCAGTTCAACCTTCACCCCGGGATAGCGCCGAACATACGCGGCCACGGCATCCACCAGTTGCGCTTGGCCGAATGACGTACTGACGCTGATGCGCAGCGCGCCGCGGGGCGCGTCGTCCGGTTGGCGTACGGCAACCTGCAGGTCGCCGGCAAGTTCCAGCAGTTGGCGGCAGCGGGGCAGTGTCTCCTGGCCAGCGGCGGTCAGGCTCAGCTTGCGCGTGGTGCGCTGCATCAGCCGCGCTCCGACCCACTCCTCGAGTTCTGCCAGGTAGCGTGAAACCACTGGCCGCGACAGCTGCAGGTGATCCGCTGCCGCAGACTGGCTGCCCAGGTCGACAACAGTGACAAAAACGCGCATGGCGTTGAGACGGTCCATGATTTGCCCGATTTTAGAAACAAACTATGTTCGAGCATCGCATTTTTTGTCATGGATTTGGCAACTAAGCTGTTGACCATTCTTCTACAGACGGACCGTTGCGATGTCGCTATTCACTCCCTTGCGTGGCCTGTTATTGGCCTGTGTTGCGTTGACCGGCCCGGCCCTGGCTGCCGAGCCGCTGCAGCTGGAGGTCTACAACCCTGGGCACGAGGCCATTTTCCCAGTCAGTTCGGTGATTGTCAGCGGCGCCCACGATGCCATCCTGGTCGACGCCCAGTTCGGCAAGGCGCAGGCTGAACAGGTGGTCGAGCGGTTGCGTGCCGGCGGCAAGCGGCTGACCACCATCTACATCAGCCATGGCGACCCGGACTACTACTTCGGCCTCGACACGCTGACCCAGGCGTTCCCCGCCGCCAAGGTGGTCGCCTCGGCGCCCACGGTTGCGCACATTCGCCAGACCATGGACGCAAAGCTGGCCTACTGGGGCCCGCAAATGGGCGCGGACAAACCGGCGCGGCTGGTCGTGCCACAGGTCCTGGCGGGCGATCGCCTGACGCTGGAAGGCCAGACGCTCGAGGTGGTCGGCCTGGACGGGCCGCAGCCTGATCGCAGTTTTGTCTGGATTCCGTCGATCAAGGCAGTCGTCGGCGGCGTGGTGGTTGCGGAGCATATCCACGTGTGGATGGCCGATACCCAGTCGGCCCAGTCGCATGCCGACTGGCTGGGCACGCTCAAGCACATCGAGCAGTTGGCGCCGCGCACCGTGGTGCCTGGGCATTACCTGGGCCAGAGCAGCCGTTCGCTCGCCGCTGTGCGCTTCACGGCCAATTATGTTGAGGCGTTCGATGCCGAAGCCGCCAAGGCGAAAGATGCCGCTACGTTGATCGCGGCGATGAAAAAACGCTACCCGGGTCTGGCTGACGAGAGCTCGCTGGAGCTCGGTGCCAAGGTCGCCAAGGGCGAGATGAAGTGGTAATTCCGTTCAATTGATGGAGTGTTTCCCATGAGCAAGATCGCAATCATTGGTGCCACCGGCCGAGCCGGCAGCCAGTTGCTGGAAGAAGCCCTGCGCCGTGGCCACAGTGTCGTGGCCATTGCCCGCGACCCGTCGCGGCTGCAGGGGCGTGATGGGGTGACGGTCAAGGCGCTGGACGTCAAGGACAGTGCGGCGCTACAAGCGGCTGTCGCCGGTGTGGACGCGGTGTTGAGCGCTGCGCACTTTGCAACTATCGACGCGCACGCGATCATCGAGCCGGTCAAGCGCGCCGGGGTCAGGCGCCTGCTGGTGGTGGGCGGGGCCGGCAGCCTGCTGCTGCCTTCCGGGCACAGGGTGATCGACAGCCCGGACTTCCCCGAGGCCTACAAAGCCGAGGCGAGTGCCGGCGTGCGCTTTCTCGAGGTGCTGCGCCAGGAGCAGAATCTGGACTGGACGTTCCTGTCGCCGTCGGCGGAGTTTGTCGAGGGCGAGCGGAGCGGGCACTACACGCTGGGCAAGGATCATCTGCTGATCGGTGCCGACGGCAAGAGCTGGATCACCTTTGCCGACTATGCGATTGCCATGCTCGATGAGCTGGAAAAGCCGGCGCATTCGCGGGCGCGGTTTACCGTCGGGTACTGAGCCGCAGCACGGCCTCGTGTAGGAGCGGCCTTGCGTCGCGAAAGGGTCGCGGAGCGGCCCCCTACGTTCTTACAGGCGCCCAAAAACCCAGGGCCGCTCCGCGACCCTTTCGCGACGCAAGGCCGCTCCTACAAGGGATCGCGGTTGGCGCGCGCCTGCAGCCAGTCCATCAGCTCGACCAGGCCGGCGGGCAGGTGCTTGGCCTGGCTGACCAGGTAATAGCCTTTGCCGGTCGTCACCTTCAAGCCAAAAGGCATGCACAGCCGTCCGCCGTGCAGGTCATCGCCGATCAGCGACCAATCGCCAATGGCCACCCCGGTGCCCTGCGATGCCATGGCCATTGCCATGTCCAAGGTCTCGAAGTGCTGTTTCGGCCCTTGAGCAGCAAACGTCGCGCCAGCTGCCTGCAGCCATAGCCGCCAGTCGTGCTCGTCACGCGAGGGGTGCAGGAGCATGTGGCGCATCAGGTCGTCGATCTGCGCCAGCGGCAAGGCGCCTTCCAGCAGTGAAGGCGCGCAGACAGGTGTCAGCTGCTCGTCGAACAATTTGCGAACCTGCAGGCCATGGTTCGGCAGGCTGCCGTACACCACCGCCGCATCGAAGCCTTCGCGGCGGAAGTCCACGCCATGCTGCACCGTGGTGGTCAGCTCTACCGGTACGTCGGGGCGCAGCGCCTGCCATTCCATCAGGCGTGGCAGCAGCCAACGCATGACGCAGGTCGGCGCCTTGAGCTGCAAGGTGGCGCGATGCCCACCCACTTCACGCACGCCTTGTTCGACCAGCGCAAACACCTGCTGCACCCGCGGCAACCAGTCCTGGCCTTCACGCGTCAGGCTCAGGCCGCGGGCCTGGCGCTGGAACAGGGCGTAACCGAGGTGCGCTTCTAGTGCGCCGATCTGCCGGCTGACGGCGCCTTGAGTGATGTGCAACTGCTGCCCCGCACGGGTGAAGTTGCAGTGCTGGGCTGTGACCAGGAAGGTGTACAGGGCGGGCAGGGGCGGTAGCCGTTTCATTGCATTAAGCCATGACGTGGAGACATGGCTAGTATGTGTTTTTTTGCATTGTGGCGATAGCGTTGGCTTGGGTCCAATACGGGCAGATTCCAACAAGACTCAAGGTAAAAACACATGGCAACCTGCGGCGAAGTACTGGTCAAACTCCTTGAAGGCTATGGTGTGGACCATGTCTTCGGCATTCCAGGCGTGCATACCGTCGAGCTCTATCGCGGCCTGGCGGCTTCTTCCATTCGTCATATCACCCCGCGCCACGAGCAAGGCGCCGGGTTCATGGCCGACGGATATGCCCGGACCCGGGGCAAACCAGGGGTGTGCTTCATCATCACCGGCCCTGGGATGACCAACATCACCACCGCCATGGGCCAGGCCTATGCCGATTCGATCCCGATGCTGGTGATTTCCAGCGTGCAATCGCGCGATCAACTGGGCGGCGGCCGCGGCAAGCTGCACGAGTTGCCGAACCAGGCTGCATTGGTGTCGGGCGTGGCAGCCTTCTCGCAGACCCTGATGAGCGCCAACGACCTGCCACAGGTACTGGCCCGCGCCTTTGCCGTGTTCGAGGGCGCCCGCCCGCGCCCTGTGCATATCGAGATCCCACTGGACGTGCTGGTCGAGCCAGCCGATCACTTGCTGCCAGGCCGCCCGGTGCGCAGCAGCCGCGCAGGTGCCGCCCCCCAGGCCGTAGCGTTGATGGCCGAGCGCCTGGCCAAGGCCAAGCGCCCGCTGATTCTGGCGGGTGGTGGTGCGTTGAGCGCTGGCGCCCCCTTGGCCCGCCTGGCAGAGCTGCTGCAGGCACCGGTAGCATTGACGATCAATGCCAAGGGGTTGCTGGCGTCCGATCACCCGTTGCAAATCGGCTCCACCCAGTCGCTGCCGGCCACGCGGGCGCTGGTGGCCGAGGCGGACGTGGTGCTGGCCATCGGTACCGAACTTGCCGAAACCGACTATGACGTGACCTTCAAGGGCGGCTTCGAGATCCCGGGCAGTCTGCTGCGGATCGACATCGACCCGGACCAGACAGTGCGCAACTACCTGCCCGAGCTGGCGTTGGTCGCCGATGCCGAACTGGCTGCCGAGGCGCTGTGCGCGGCCTTGCAGGGGCAGCCGCTGCCAGCGCGTGACGGTGGCTGGGGGCAGCCGCGCGTGCAGCAGCTGCGCCAGGCCCTGGCGAGCGGCTGGGACCAGCCGACCCTGAGCCAGACCCGCCTGCTGAGCAGTATCCTCGAGCGCCTGCCCAACGCCATTCTGGTCGGCGATTCGACCCAGCCGGTGTACTCCGGCAACCTCACGCTGGACATGGACCAGCCGCGCCGTTGGTTCAATGCCTCGACCGGTTACGGCACACTGGGCTATGCATTGCCAGCGGCGATGGGCGCCTGGCTGGGCAGCGCCGCGCAAATCGCCGAGCGTGCGCCGTCGGTTTGCCTGATCGGCGATGGTGGCTTGCAGTTCACCCTGCCGGAGCTGGCCAGTGCGGTGGAGGCCCAGGTACCGCTGATCGTGCTGTTGTGGAACAACCAAGGGTACGAGGAAATCAAGAAGTACATGGTCAATCGCGACATCGAACCGGTCGGCGTGGATATCCATACCCCAGACTTCATCGGCGTGGCACGGGCCTTGGGCGCCGAAGCGGAGCATGTGGTTGATGTCGCGCAGTTACAGGCGGCGTTGGGGCGTGCGGTGGAGCGCAAGGGGCCGACCTTGATTCAGGTTGACCAGAATCAGTGGCAGGCGGCGGTGGTCGCGTAAAAAGCTGCCGGCCTGTACCGACCCCTTCGCCGGTACAGGCCGTGCACAACTTACCCGGCCGGGGCTCGCAACCGTGCCACATCGCGAATCGGCGGCGCGCCGTACAGCCTGCTGTATTCGCGGCTGAACTGCGACGGGCTTTCATACCCGACCCGATAGCCCGCCACTGCGGCTTCAAGCCCGTCATTGAGCATCAACCGCCGTGCCTCTTGCAGGCGCAATTGCTTTTGGTACTGCAGTGGGCTCATGGACGTCACGGCCTTGAACCGATGGTGCAAGGTCGAGGTGCTGAGGTTGACCTCCCGGGCCAGGTCCTCGATGCGCAACGGCTGCTGGAAGTTCTGGTTGAGCCAGGTAATGGCCTGGCAGACTCGGTGGGTCTGGCTGTTGGCCAAGGCGATCTCATACAGCCGATAGCCCTGCGGGCCACGCAGCAGGCGGTAGAGAATTTCTCGGCGGAACAGCGGCGCCAGCATGGCAATGTCCCGTGGCGAATCCAGCAGGCGGATCAGCCGCAGCAGCGCGTCAAGCAACTGTGCGTCGGTCCTCTCCACATACAGCCCACGGCCGGACGGCAGGTTGGGCACCAACATCGGCCCACTTTCGGCGATCAGTTGGCTGATTTCGGCTGGGTCAAGATCCAGTCGCAAGCCCAGGCTGGGGTTTTCGGGGCTGGCATCGAGTTTGGCCGCGCTGATCGGCAAGGTCACCGACACCACCATGTAGTGCAGCGGGTCATAGGCGTACTGCTCGTCACCGAGGAACAGGCTTTTGCTGCCCTGTGCCAGGATGCACAACGCCGGCAACGCCAAGGTAGGCATGGCGCGGATGTTTTCCGTGTAGCGCACCAGATACAGGTCGTCGATGGCCGACACCGTGCCTTGGGGCTCGCCGGCATGGCGGCGGATCAGCTCGGCCAGCTCCTGGCGTTGCACTTCCAGGGACGGCTCGATGGGCGTGGCGGTGGTCATGATGGTTTCCTCTACTGACTGACGCAGCATAGGTTTGGGCAATGGCGGGCGCTAGTCGAAAGCTGCACGGCGATTGCCTGATCCTGCCGTGCTGCAGGATCAGGCAATCGCCGTGCAGTAATAGCCTAACGCGTTGCGCGCGCCAGCCTCTAACCTTGGCAGCCTGGTTTTTCGTCCGCCTGCTTCAAGGAGATCGTGCAATGACCCAACGACAACCGGTCACCCACTTGGCTTTCATTCGTGCCAGCAGCGGACGTTCGGCAGAGCTGGGCGCGCGCCTGCGCGATCTGCTCGAGCCTTCTTTGCGTACACCGGGTTGCCTTAGCTTCACGGTCCAGCGCTCGCAGGCCGACGCCGACCTTTGGCTGCTCAGCGGCAGCTGGCGCGACCAGCAGGCGATGAGCGGCTACTTCGCGTCACCGACCCTGGAGGTGTTCGGTGAGCTGGTGCAGGCTCAGGTGGTCAGCAGCCTGGATTTGCATACCTTCGATTGATCGCTGGTGTGTGCAGGTTAGAATGCCGCCCTCGATCAATGGCGCGGAGCGCAGCATGGCACGTAGAGAATTCCCGCAGTTCGAAGCGGTTTCGGCGATGGTCCCGGTGGAAGGGGGTGGCTACAACGCGGCCATTGCGGTGAAAGCGCTTGGCATGGGCGGCGCCCCGCGCTTTCACAAGGTACTGGACGGCCAGGTGTTCAAGGGCGCCATGGCGGCCGACGAGGCCGCCTGCGCCGAACTCGAACGCCTGCAGGGCGTCAGTGATGAGGGCGAGCTGATCTGGTGATCAGTTGCCCGCCTGCGGCCTGGCCATCTTGAACAGGTTGCCCAGTTCGAAGTAATCCGCCGGGCCGCCACCACGCAAGATCGGCTCGGCGGCAGCGGTATCGTAGACGCCGTCCTTGAGCAGGTGCTCGGCAATGTGCACCGCCACCACTTCACCCAGGATCAGCCAGCTGGGCACCAGCGCCTGGTCCGCCCGCTGCAGCTGGACGATCTGGCTGACCTTGCACTCGAACGCCACCGGCGTTTCGCCTACGCGGGGCACCTGCACCACACGCGACGGTGCTGGCGTCAGGCCGCTCAACGCGAACTCATCGATGTCTGCCGCTACCGCCGCACAGCTCTGGTTCATCGCCTCGGCCAAAGGCCGGGTCGCCAGGTTCCAGACAAACTCGCCGGTCTGCTCGATGTTGTTCAGGCTGTCTTTGCGCCCGACACTACAGAAACCGATGATCGGCGGGATGTAGTTGAAGGCGTTGAAAAAACTGTAGGGCGCCAGGTTCAGGCGGCCTTCGCGGTCGTGGGACGAGATCCAGCCAATGGGGCGGGGGCCGACGATGGCGTTGAAGGGGTCGTGGGGCAGGCCGTGGCCTTTGGCAGGTTCGTAGTAATACATCGGTGCTGGGCTTGCTTGCCCTACCTCTTGGGGACGAAGGCCTCTAGTGTGCCAAGCCTGTGCCCGCCTGAAAATGATCAAGCCCGGCCGAAGCCGGGCTGGGTACGCGCATCAGGGGTCAGCTGATGCGGTGAGCGTTGGTGCGATCGAAGCCGTCTTCGGCGAAGCGCTGGCCGCCGGTGCGGTCGAAGCCATCTTCAGCGAAGCGTTGGGCGCCAGTGCGGTCGTAGCCGTCCTCGGCGAAGCGTTGGCCGCCGGTGCGGTCGAAGCCGTCTTCGGTGAAGCGTTGGCCGCCGGTGCGGTCAAAACCGTCTTCGGCGTAAGTGGCGGCTTGGGTTTGCACCGCTGCGAAGGTATGGGCATTGGTACGATCGAAGCCGTCTTCGGCGAAGGCGCCAGCAGCGAAAACCGAAAGGGCCAGGGTGAGGATCAGTTTGTTTTTCATGGTCGTTGCTCCAGGGTGGCGAGGGGTTGTTGTTTCTATGGGTTTAATCCTACGCTTATAAAATTGATTAAAAAGCGCAAAAAATAGCGTCTAAATATCGTTTTAATCGATTGGTTAGCCCATGCTGACGGTGAATCAGGCAGTGGGCCTGAGGTGTATTGTCTGGGCGCGGATCATCGCTTCGTCAGCCCTTGCAGAATGACGGCGTGAAATTAATGGGGCGTTAAGATCGAAAATCAGTCTTTATGGCCACCTATTACCAGCGGCGTGAACCCCGTCAGGCGCTTGGGATGTCCTGAGTATTGATGCGATAACGTGTGCTGCGCCCTCCACCTGGCAGGCGGGTCAGGCAAGCCTTGTCGAGCAGGTCGGTGAGGTGACGGGTTGCGGTGGCCTTGGAGACTTTCGCCACGGCCTGGTACTGCGCGGCATTGATACCGTCTTCGAAGCCGCGTGGGCCTCCGTCGAGCAGCCTGTTAAGTACCTTGACCTGTTCGGGCAACAGGCCGTCCGCGCGGTGTGTTTGCCAGAACCTGGCTTTGCTGAGTATCCGGTCGATATTCAGCAAAGCCTGTTCGAGACTGCGTAGCAGGGTTTCGAGAAACCAGGTCAGCCAGCGGGTGATATCAAGGTCGCCTTTCTGACTGCTCTCCAATATCTGGTAATAGCCAGTCCGGTCTTCGAGGATGCTTGCAGACATGGCATAGAAACGAATCGCCTGCCGCTCTGCCTGAGCCAGCGCCAAGTCGGTGATGGCCCGGGTCAGGCGGCCATTGCCATCGTCGAAAGGGTGCAGCGTGACGAACCAGAAATGCGCGATGCCTGCACGTAACAGCGGGTCCAGGTTGGTTGCTTGGCGGCTGCTGGCAAACCAGTCGAGAAAAGCATCGACCTGTCCTTCCAGGCTATCACGGGGCGGTGCCTGGAAATGTACCGTGGGCTTGTCGAGGCGTCCTGAAATCACCTGCATCGGTGCCTCGGCACGCAGCTGGCCCACCCGTATCGCTTTGCTCAGGCTTTCTTCCACCGCAGGGAACAACCAGTGATGCCAGGTGAACAGACGCTGCAAGGTCAGCGGCTGGTCGTACCCTTGCGTCGCATCCAGCATCAGTTGCGCGAGCCCTTCGCTGCGGACAGTGGTCGGGCCTTGTTCATGGATGCCCAAGCGTCGTGCGAGCGAGGAGCGCACGGAACCCACGTTCAACTGTTCACCCTCGATCGCCGACGAAGTGACAATGTTCTGCAGGAGGGTATCCAGGATGTTCTGGCACTCACTGAGCGCGTCGATGGAGCCGATCTTGCCCAGTAAGCGTCCTTGCCTGTCGACGCAACCGCGTAGCAAGGCCCCGATTGGCTCGCTTTGCCATTGGAAATGGGGCCAGTCGGGTTGCTGCCAGATCCACATTGGGCTGTTCATGATCGTTTCACTCCACCCGTGAGCCGAATGAGCTGTCTATTCGGCTCATTATGTGAGCCGAATAATAGCGCTATTCGGCTCACGTACGGTGACCCACCGCAAAAAAGGGGCGCCCCCATGAAGGAGCGCCCCTGTTCAAGACCCGCGGACCTGAATCAGTCAGTGGTGATCCGCGAATGCTGCTTGGTGTCTTTCATGGTGGCATACACCAGCAGCGAGCAGGCGATGCAGCCGGTGACGTACCAGTAGAAGCCGGTTTCCATGCCGTTGCTCTTGAACCACAGGGCCACGTATTCGGCGGTGCCGCCGAAGATCGATACGGTCAGGGCGTACGGCAGGCCAACGCCCAGGGCGCGGATCTCGGTCGGGAACAACTCGGCTTTGACCACTGCGTTGATCGAGGTGTAGCCGCTGACGATGATCAGCGCAGCCATGATCAGGAAGAACGCGCCCCACCAGCTTTGCACGGTGTGCAGGGTGCTGAGGATCGGCACGGTGAACAGGGTGCCGAGCACACCGAAGGCGATCAGGATCGGGCGTCGGCCGATCTTGTCGGACAAGCCGCCGACCAGCGGTTGCAGGCACATGAACAGGAACAGCGTGGCGGCCGAGATGGTGGTCGAGTCGGTGATGCTCATGCCCACCGTGTTGACCAGGTACTTCTGCATGTAAGTGGTGTAGGTGTAGAAGGCCAGAGTGCCGCCCATGGTCAGGCCGACCACGGTCATCAGCTCTTTGGGATGACGCATCAGGGTGCGCATCAGGCTTTCCTTGGCCTTCTCCTTCTTGGTGAAGGAGGTGGTCTCTTCCATGCCGCGACGCAGGTACAGCGCAACCACCGCGCACAGCGCGCCGATCACGAAGGGCACACGCCAGCCCCAGGCATACAGCTGCTCGGTAGTCAGCGTCTGCTGCAGGATGATCAGCACCGCCAGGGCGATGAGCTGGCCAGAGATCAGGGTCACGTACTGGAAGCTGGAGAAGAAGCCACGGCGTTCCTTGCTGGCCATCTCGCTGAGGTAGGTGGCCGAGGTGCCGTACTCACCGCCCACCGACAGGCCCTGCAGCAAGCGCGCAAGCACCAGCAGAATTGGGGCGGCGACGCCGATGGTTTCATAGCCAGGGGTCAGGGCAATGACCAGGGAGCCTGCGCACATCAGCAGCACCGAGGCCATCAGTGCGGCCTTGCGGCCTTTGCGGTCGGCGTACAGGCCCATCAGCCAGCCACCGATCGGGCGCATGAGGAAGCCCACGGCGAAGATCGCGGCGGTGTTGAGCAGTTGTGCAGTGGTGTCGCCGGCAGGGAAGAACGCTTTGGCGAAGTACAGCGAGAATGCGGCGTAGACGTACCAGTCGTACCATTCGACCATGTTGCCGATGGACCCGCTGAAGATCGACTTCAGGCGGCTGGCGGTGGTTTTTTCTGCGGTCGGCGCAATGGCCGCCCCGGTGGGCAGGGAGGTGGCGTTATCCATCAGGGATACCTTCTCGTTGTTTTTGTGGAGCGCGCCGGAGCGCTGCTTGCCACGGTGATTGCAGAAGGTGTGCCAAATGGGTGCGAAGTGATTCATTTGCGGGCACGCATGGCACCCAGCCCGCCTACCAAGGCCTGGCAAGGCGCCCGTGCAGGAGCGGCCTTGCGTCGCGAAGGGCTGCAGCGCAGCCCCAAACGAGCCGCCATAAGCAAATATCCGCTTACCCCGCTCATCAGATAAGCGGAAAACCGCCTACCGCTCGATATAATCCTCCCGCACCAGCCCATGCCGCTGCATCTTCTCGTTCAACGTCCGCCGCGGCAGTTGCAAAGCCTCCATCACCCCCTTGATCTCGCCCTTGCTCTGGCGCAACGCCGCCCGCAAACACTGCGCTTCGAACGCTTCCATCTGCTCGCCCAGCGACTGCCCGGCCGGCACCACTTCACTGTTCGGCGAACCCAGCCCCAGCGCGTGCCGCTCTGCCGCGTTGGCCAACTCGCGCACATTGCCCGGCCAGTCATGGCACAGCAGCTGCGCCAGCTGGCTGGCGCTGAGCACCGGCGCTGTTCGGCCCAGCTTCTCAGCGGCAGCACGGGCAAAGTGCTCGAACAGCAACGGGATGTCTTCACGCCGCTCACGCAACGGCGCCAGCCGCAGCTCGGCGACGTTCAGGCGGTAGGCGAGGTCTTCACGAAAGCGCCCGGCACGGGCTTCTTCCAGCAGGTCGGGTTTGGTCGCGGCGATGATGCGCAAGTCGACGCTGATGCTCTGGTTGGCGCCCAGCCGTTCGAGCTTCTGTTCCTGGATCACGCGCAACAGTTTTGCCTGCTGGGCCAGGGGCATGCTCTCGATCTCATCGAGGAACACCGTGCCACCATTGGCATATTCCAACTTGCCGATCCGTTTGCCCTGGGCGCCCGTGAAGGCACCGCTCTCATGGCCGAACAGCTCGGCCTCGAACAGCGATTCGGGGATTGCCGCGCAGTTGAGGGCAACGAAGGGCTTAGCCGCCCGCGGGCCGAAATCGTGCAGGCAGCGGGCCACGCGCTCCTTGCCACTGCCCGTTTCGCCGCGGATCAGCACATTGACCGGCAAGCCGGCCAGGTCCAGTACCTGCCGACGCAGTTGCTGCAGGCCTTGGGACATGCCTAGCAGGGTGCCTTCGAGGCGCGACTTGAAGTCTGCCTGTTCGTGCAGCCGGCGGTTTTCCAGCACCAGCTGGCGTTTTTCCAGGGCTCGGCGCAGGCTGCCCAGCAGGTGTTGCGGGGTGAAGGGCTTTTCGAGGAAGTCGTAGGCACCGTTGCGCATGGCCTCCACCGCCATCGGTACGTCACCGTGGCCGGTCAGCAGGATCACCGGCAGGTCGGGGTCAGCCGTTTGCAGGCGTTCGAGCAACTGCAGGCCATCGATGCCCGGCATGCGCACATCGCTGATGATCACCCCGGCAAAGTGCTCTGGCAGTTGCGCCAGGCACGCTTCGGCGTGGGCGAACAGTTGCACGCTGAAGCCGGACAGGCTCAGCCATTGCTCGACGGCGGTACGGATACTGGCTTCATCGTCGACAACGATCACTGAATTCAACATACAGGCTCCAGGTCGCGGGGCAGGGTAAGGCTCAGGCGTGCGCCGCCAGGCAGGTTTTCGGCCTGCAGCTGGCCGCCCGCCTCATGCACGATGCCATAGGAAATGGCCAGGCCCAGGCCTAGCCCTTCACCCACCGGCTTGGTGGTGAAAAACGGGTCGAAGACCTTGGCCAGGTGCTCATCATCAATACCGCCCCCAGAATCGAGCACGCTCAGGCGCCACTGGTCGTTATCCAGCTCGATGCGGACCTCCAGGCGCTTGTAGCGTTTGTCGGCCATGGCGTCGAGGGCATTGCGCAGCAGGTTGATCAGCACTTGCTCCAGGCGGATCGCATCACCGCGGACCCAGGCGGGGCGCGCCAGGTACAGCGCTACCTCGACGCCTTCGGTGCGGATGCGCGTGTCCAGCAGGTGCAGTGCCTGGTCGACTACAGAGGCCAGGTCCAGCCGCTCGCGCAGCCCGACCGGGCTGTTGCGGGCAAAGGTTTTCAGGTGGCTGGTGAGCGCGGCCATGCGCGTGAGCATCTGCTCCAGCGGCTCCAGGGCTTGGCGGGCCTCGTCGTAGCGGCCATGGTCGAGCAGCAGGCGCAGGGTCTCCAGTTGCATGCGTTGGGTGGTCAGGGGCTGATTGATCTCGTGGGCCATGGCGGCTGACATCTGCCCCAGTGCAGCCAGCTTGGCCGATTGCACCAGGCCTTCCTGTGCGGTTCGCAGCTCACGGGTGCGCTCCTCGACCTGGCGTTTGAGGGCTTCGCGGCTGCGCTGGCGCAAGCGTGCCAGGCGCAGCCGCTGGCTGACGAACAGCGCCGCGAAGACCAGGCTCAGCCACACGGCGGCGGCCCCCAGGGCGGCATTGCGGCCGTCGGCCGCGACCTGCGGTTTGCGCAGCAGGTGCAAGGTCCAGTCCTCACCGTGCAACGGCAGGCTTTCCCACAGGTATTCGGCGACCCCCTGCGGGCCATGCACGCGGCTCAGGTGGCTGTTGTCGGCAAACTGGGTCAGCACCTGGTGCTGCAACGGCACCAGAGGCTGTTTGTCGTATTGCCGAGTCTCGGCCAGTTCGGCACGGTCAGCGCCGCTGAGCGGCTGCAGCTCGCGGTAGCGCCAACCGTCCTGGTTGGCAATGAAGGTGATACCGCGGGCATCACTGACCAACAGAATATCGCTGCCTTGGCGCCATTCGCGTTCCAGCTCGGGGAACTCGAGCTTGACTACCATGGCACCGAGGAAGCGGCCTTGCTCGTCGGTTACCGCGCTGGCGAGGAAATAGCCTGGCACGCCGCTGGTCACACCGACGGCGTAGAAACGCCCGCTGCCCTGGCTGCGGGTCTGCTTGAAGTAGGGGCGAAAGCCGTAGTTGGAGCCGACGTAGCTGCTCGGCAGTCGCCAGTTGCTGGCCGCGATGGCCAACCCGGTGTGGTCGAGCAGTTCGAGGGTGGACGAGTTGGCGGCACCGTTGATGCGTTCGAGCTTACGGTTCAGGGCGTCCTGTACCGGCTCGCTGACCGGGCCGCGCAACGCTTCGATCAGCTCCGGGTCGAGCGCCAGCACCGCCGGCAGGGCGCGGTAGCGTTCGATCAGGGTGTGCAGTGCGTTGGCATAGAGGCCGAGCTGCTGGCTGGCGCGCTGGGCGTCGTCCTCCATGGCCTGGCGCTTGGCCTGGTGCATGGCCCAGCCCGCGCTGAGGGCGGTGCCGAGCAATATGAACAGGATGATCAGCCCCAGACGCAGGGCGCGAAAGGAAAAAGCCATGGGGCAGATCCGCATGAAAGGGATAGCAGGGCCGGCCTGTTCGCGGGTAAACCCGCGAAGGGCCGGTACTGTTCACAGGCGTGTCACAGCAACTCGAAACTTTGCTGTTGCACCGACTCGGAATCCAACCCTACCTGAACGTTGAACTCGCCAGGTTCGGCAACCCGCTGCAGTTGGCTATTGTAGAACTTCAGGTCTTCTTCGCTGATGCGGAAGGTCAATGTCCGTGACTCGCCGGCCTTGAGCGGCAGTTTCTGGAAGTTCTTCAGCTCCTTGACCGGGCGGCTCATGGACGCCGAAACGTCCTGCAGATACAGCTGCACCACGGTTTCGCCGTCGCGTTTGCCGGTGTTCTTCACCGTGACCTTGGCCTCCAGCGTATCGCCACGCTTGAGGTCCTTGGCCGACAGGGTCAGGCCCGACAGTTCGAAGCTGCTGTAGCTCAAACCATAACCAAACGGATACAACGGGCCGTTGGGCTCTTCGAAGTACTGCGAGGTGTAGTTGCCAGGCTTGCCGGGGGTGAACGGCCGGCCAATGCGTGTGTGGTTGTAGTACATCGGAATCTGCCCGACCGAACGCGGGAAGGTGATGGCCAGTTTGCCGGACGGGTTGTAATCGCCGAACAGCACGTCGGCGATGGCATTGCCGCCCTCGGTGCCGCTGAACCAGGTTTCGAGCAGGGCGTCGGCCTGCTCACGCTCCCAGGCGATCGACAGCGGCCGGCCATTCATCAGCACCAGTACCAGCGGTTTGCCGGTGGCTTTCAGGGCCTTGATCAGCTCGCGCTGGCTGGCCGGGATCTCCAGGGTGGTGCGGCTCGACGACTCGTGGGACATGCCGCGCGACTCGCCGACCACTGCCACTACCACGTCGGCCTGCTGGGCCGCCTTGACCGCTTCATCGATCAGCACGGCGGCTGGGCGCAGGTCATCGACGATTTCCGGGGCATCGAAGTTGAGGAAGTTCAGATAGTCGAAGATCGCCTTGTCGCCGGTGATGTTGGAGCCTTTGGCGTAGACCAGCTTGGCCTTGCCATCCATGGCGCGGCGCAGGCCTTCGCGCACGGTCACCGAATGCACCGGTTTGCCGTCGGCGGCCCAGCTGCCCATCATGTCGATCGGTGCATCGGCCAGCGGGCCGACCAGGGCGATCGTGCCGGCCTTCTTCAGGGGCAGGGTCTGGTTGCGGTTTTCCAGCAGGACCAGGCTGCGGCGGGCCACGTCACGCGCGGCGTCGCGGTGCAGGCGGTCGTTGCCGTAGTAGTCCTTGAGGTCGGTTTCGGCCTTGCCGATTCGCACGTACGGGTCTTTGAACAGGCCCATGTCGTACTTGGCGCCCAGCACTTCGCGCACCGCCTGGTCCAGCTCGCCCTGGGTCACTTCGCCGGCCTTCAGCAGTCCTGGCAGCTCTTCGCCGTACAGGGTGTCGTTCATGCTCATGTCGATGCCGGCCTTGATCGCAAGCTTCGCGGCTTCTCGGCCGTCGCGGGCGACGCCGTGGCGAATCAGCTCCTGGATGGCGCCGTGGTCGCTGATGGTCACGCCCTTGAAGCCCCACTCCTTGCGCAGCAGGTCGTTCATCAACCAGGTATTGGAGGTGGCTGGCACGCCATTGATCGAGTTGAGCGCCACCATCACTCCGCCCGCACCTGCGTCGAGCGCGGCGCGGTAGGGCGGCAGGTAGTCGTTGTACATTTTCGGCAGGCTCATATCGACCGTGTTGTAGTCGCGGCCGCCTTCCACCGCGCCGTACAGGGCGAAGTGCTTGACGATGGCCATGATGCTGTCGGGGTTGGCCGGGCTGCTGCCCTGGAACGAGCGGACCATCACCTGGCCAATTCTGGAGGTCAGGTAGGTGTCTTCACCGAAACCTTCACTGGTGCGGCCCCAGCGCGGGTCGCGGGCGATATCGACCATCGGGGCGAAGGTCATGTCCAGGGCGTCGGCCGCGGCTTCGATGGCGGCGGTGCGGCCGACCTTGGCAATGGCGTCCATGTCCCAGGTGGCGGCCATGCCCAGGCCGATCGGGAAAATGGTGCGTTCGCCGTGCACGGTGTCGTAGGCGAAGAACATCGGAATCTTCAGACGGCTGCGCATGGCCGCGTCCTGCATCGGCCGGTTCTCGGGCGCGGTGCGCGAGTTGAAGGTACCGCCGATACGCCCTGCGGCGATTTCCTCGCGGATCTTCTCGTGCGGCATCTCCGGGCCGATGCTGATCAGGCGCAACTGGCCGATCTTCTCGGCCTCGGTCATCTGGCTGATCAGGTGATTGATGAACGCCTGCTTGTCTTGCAGGGGCGGGGCGGTTTGGGCGGCGAGGGCCGCCTGACTGGCAAGGCCCATGGCCAGGCCCAGCAAAGACAGTTTCATCATGGATTCCGTTGTGGGGCCTCTACCGTATCCACAGTGATACGCGCGCGGCCGAAGTTATCAGGCGACTATTGTTGTACAGTTCGGGGGCAATGCTGCCAGCGGCGGATTATGCCTGAATATATCGGCTGCCGATGGCGCCCTGCGTGCCTGGACAACAACAATAAGAACGATCGAGAGACCGCTGGCATGACCCCTTTCAACGAATACGATCAACGCCAGATCGCCGAAGCCATTGCCCGCGCCGAACGGCGCACCGATGCCGAACTGGTCACGGTGCTGGCCAGGCGTGCCGACGATTACGCCTACCTGCCGCTGTTCTGGGCTGCCGTGCTGGCCTTGGCCGTGCCTGGCCTGCTGCAGTTAGTGCTTGGCTGGCCCGGTATGCGTGGCCTGCTGGTGGCCAATGTGCTGGTGTTCATCGGTTTGTGCCTGCTGTTGCGCAACCCGCGCCTGGCCGGCTGGTTGATCCCCCGTGCCTTGCGCCGCTGGCGTGCGTCGAGCCTGGCCCGTCAGCAGTTTCGCGAGCAGAACCTGCAGCGCACCACGGCTGCCACGGGGGTGCTGATTTTCGTCAGCGAGGCGGAGCGGCATGTGGAGATCCTGGTCGACCAAGGGGTCGAGCGTTACCTCGATGCCAGCGCCCGCGCGGCCATCGTCGGCCGTTTTGCAGAACAGGTCCGCCAGGGTCGGACCGTGCAGGGGTTTGTCGAATGCATCGAGGCCTGTGGCGAGGCACTCAGCCAGCATGTACCCCCCACCCATACGCGCAACGAGCTGCCTAATCGCCTGGTCATTCTGGACTGAACGCGGCTGGCGAGTGAGGGGGCGGCAAGCTCGCCGCCACACCTGTAGAATACGGGGCATTGCGCAACGCGCCCCCTGCTACCCGAGGCACCGTTTTTCATGTCCGCCAGTTCTTCTGCTTCAACCGCGCCAGATGCGCGTGCCCAGTTCCTCGCGCTGTTGAGCACCGCCCTGCACGGCAATACCTTGGTCAAACTGGTGCTGGCGCGCCACGTCGGTGCCGACTCGACCTTGCAGCGGATCATCGCCAAACCGTTGCAGGTCAAGGGCCAGCCCTGCCTGTCGCTGGTGTATCGCCACCAGACCCGGGACATCACCCGCAACCTGCCGCTGGAGCAGGCCGAAGTGCTGGTGGCTGAATTGCTGCCTGAGAGTTTTCGCAATGCCCACCTGTTCGATGCCGACGGCGAAGTGCAGTTGACGTTCAGCAAGAAGGGCAAGCCCATGCTCCAGCGCCACGGCGCCCAGGCCCCGCGTGAAGCGGCAGCGAGCAGTGCCCATGACCGCGAGAAGAAGCGCTACCTGGAATTGTCGCGGCCCTTCCTGCGTGACCTGGGTGTGACCGATGCACAAGGGGCGTTGATCCCGTCGATGTCGCGCAAGTGGAAGCAGATCAACAAGTTCATCGAGGTGTTCGAGCACGCCCTGGCCAGCGCGCCGGTGCCAGCCGAACAGGCCCTGCGGGTGGCCGACTTCGGCTCGGGCAAGGGCTACCTGACCTTTGCCATGCACGACTACTTGCGCAATACCCTGGGCCGCGAAGCCCAGGTGACGGGTGTCGAGCTGCGCCAGGAAATGGTCGACCTGTGCAACGCCGCCGCTGCGCGGCTTGAGCACCCTGGCCTTGAGTTCCAGTGCGGTGATGTGCGCAGCGTGGTGCCCGAAGCGATCGAGGTGATGATCGCCTTGCACGCCTGCGACATCGCCACCGACTACGCCATCCACACCGGCATCCGTTGCAACGCCGCGATCATCATGTGTTCGCCGTGCTGTCACAAACAGATCCGCCCGCAGTTGCACAGCCCGGGGTTGCTGCAGCCGATGCTGCAGTACGGCCTGCACCTGGGGCAGCAGGCCGAGATGCTCACCGACAGCCTGCGCGCGCTGTACCTGGAAGCCTGTGGTTATGAGACCAAGGTGTTCGAGTTCATCTCGCTGGAGCACACCAACAAGAACAAGATGATTCTGGCGGTGAAGCGCAGGCAGGCGGTGGATAACGGGGCGCTGCTGGAGAAGATTGCGCAGCTCAAGGCGTTTTATGGGGTGCAGGAGCATTGCCTGGAGACACTGTTGCGCGGGGATGGGTTGATTGCGGGTTGAGGGGTGGGGTTTTGCGCGCATGCCTTGATTGATGCAGTGCCTGTGAGATCGAGCGCCGCCGGGCATGCCTTGGGAGGTTTAGCGCCTATGAGATCGAGCGCCGCCGGGCATGCCTTGGGAGGTTTAGCGCCTATGAGATCGAGCGCCGCCGGGCATGCCTTGGGAGGTTCAGCGCCTATAAGATCGAGCGCCGCCCGCGCGGCGCATCGCGACGCAAGGCCGCTCCTACATCTGTTTCGGGCCAATTATTCCTGAGGGATTGGCGCGCGGCCCCTTGGTGCCCGCCTCAATATCGCGTCGTACAAACAAGGCGGTCGCGCGCAAATGCCACTGGCCTCACTGGCCCGAAACAAATGTAGGAGCGGCCTTGCGTCGCGATGCGCCGCGCGGGCGGCGCTCGGTCTCAAAGGCGCTAAAAATGTGATGGCGAACAAACACCCGCCTCAACGGCGAGCAGTCGGCACCTCGATCGCCAGTTCCGCCAACCCCAACGGATGCGTGCTCGCATCGAAAAAGTGCAGCGCAGTCGCCGGCAGATCCCCGAACCGATCAATGTAGTGCTGCTGCTGATTGATCACCGAAGCCTCCCCCAACGGCCGGATGGCAATCGACAAATGGCGGGGGCGAGCTTGGCGAACAGCCTCGACCAAGTGCTGGTCACTGTTGTCCAGATGCTGCCCGAACAGGCACAGCCCCTGGCTTTCCTGCGCGAGTTGCCCCAGGCACCAGTTCAGGTAGTCCGAGTGACGAATAGCGCGAAGCTTCTCGTCGCTGCGGTCTTCGTTGACGAACAACGGCACTTCACCCGGAATGTTCACGGCAAAGCCATCGAGCAGTTCGGCGCTTTCGGCGCTGCGCTGGCGGGTAGTGCCATCCGGCAGCTTCAGCAGGTGCAGGCCGCCATGCAGGTGCAGTACGCGGGTGCCTTCGCTGCGGGTGCGGCGTACGTCGAAAAAACCCTGCTCATCGAACAGCTCGGCAAAACCTTGCGGGGCGTGCTGCACGGCCCATGGCAGGATCAGGTCGTAGTTGCTGGTGTAGATGTTGCGATAGCCGCGCAGGGCCTGGTTCAGCGTGGCCAGCGTGGTGGCCGGCATCAGCGGCCAGGGCAGGTGCAGCGTGCGCACAGCATGGATCAGCGCTTCCTTGATCGAGTAATAGCGGTTCAGCGGCGCGGTGGAGTTGATGGCCAGGGCGGCATTGGCCCGTACGGTGGTGTTCAGCGCGCTGAGCACCGGCTCGAACAGTTCCGTGGAAAGCGACTTGAACAGGGCCTGGTCACTGATCGCCAAACCCTTCTTACGGCCCGCACGTTGCGCTTCCTCGAACAGCGAGAAATAGCCAAACGGCTTCCACAGTGCGCGGCTGGCGCCGTTGCCCAGCAGCAGGGCGTCGCAAGGGTGGCGTTGGTCGAGTGCTGGCCAGGTGGCGAGGTGAGTGTCAGGTGCGGGCATGCGGGGTCCGTTGGGCGGCGCGGGAAACGGGGGCGACTTTAACATGCCAGGCAAGCCCCTGGTGATTGAGGCTGGCGATGGCCAGAAGGCTTGCATGATAATGATATTGATTCATATTAACGCCGCGGCGTTCAATGACCTCCTTCCTTTATTCAGCCGCTGGCGCACGGCTCCTATTGCGCCATACCCGGTAAGCGCGGATCCCGGCCCGTACCGAGCCGAACAGCAGTTTGTCCTCCATCTCCCGGGCCATCCCTGAGCGCACCAGCATGCGCAGGAAGGTGCCACGGGCGCGGGCGATGGCGAAGAAGATGCCTTGGGCGGCCAGGGTGTCGCGCACCTCGCGCAGTGCGGCGATGCCGCTGACGTCGATGCTGGTCACCGCTTCGGCATCGAACAGCACGGCCTTGGGTTGGGCCTGGCTCTGCACGGCTTCCAGCAGGCGCATCTTGAAGTAGTCGGCGTTGAAGAACAGGATCGCGTCGTCGAAGCGGTACACCACCAGGCCCGGCACGGTGCGGGCGTCCTTGAACTTGCGGATGTCGACCTGGCCCTCGGTGCCTGGCAGCCAGCCCAGCACCGCGTCGGTGGGTTGGTAGATGCTGTACAGCAAGCGCAGGATCGCCAGGGTCACGGCAAATACGATACCCGGCAGCACGCCCAGGCCCAGTACGCCAACCGTGGTCAGCAGGCACAGCCAGAACTCGAAGCGGCTCAGGCGCCTTATGGTCTTCAGCGACTTGATGTCGATCAGCCCCCAGCCTGCCATCAGCAGCACGGCGCCCAGCGCCGCCTGGGGGATCCAGGCCATGGGGGCGGTGAAAAACAGCAAAATCAGGGCGATCACCAGCGCGGCGATGATCCCCACCAGTTGGCTCTTGCCGCCGACCATGTCGTTGACTGCGGTGCGTGAATCGGCGCCACTGATGGCAAACCCTTGGGACATCCCCGCAGCCAGGTTGCTTACGCCCAGCGCCACGAACTCATGGTTGGCATTGATGGCATAGCCATGGCGCGCAGCAAAGCTGCGGGCGGTGAGCATCGCGCTGCAGAAACTGACGGTGGCGATACCCAAGGCATCGCGCAACAGGCTCTTCATTTCTGCCAGGTTGCTTTGCGGCCAGGCCAGTTGCGGCATGCCGGCCGGTACCGGGCCGAGGATAGCGACACCCAAGCGGTCCAGGCCGAACAGGCCGACCAGTACGGTGAACAGTGCCACGGCCACCAGCGCCGCAGGCAGCCGTGGGTAGCGCTGTGGCAACCAGATCAGCAGGGCCAGCGCGCACAGGCCGATGGCCAGGGTAGGCAGGTGAATCTCGCCCAGGCGCTGCAGGAAGTTGACCAGGCTGAGGATGAACCCATCGCCCTCGATCTTGAACCCCACCACCTTGGACAACTGCCCGGCGATCAGGCTCAGGCCGATGCCGTTGAGGTAGCCGATCAGGATCGGCCGCGAGAAGAAACTGGCGATGAAGCCCGCTCGGGCCAGCCCCGCCGCGATCAGCATCACGCCAACCAGCACGGTGACGATCACCGACAGTTCGGCGATGCGCTGTGGGTCGCCCAGTGCCAGGGGCGCCACGGCGCCGGCGATCATTGCGCAAGTGGCGGCGTCCGGGCCGACCATCAGCTGGCGCGAACTGCCGATCAGGGCGTACACCATCATGGGCAGTACGCACGCATACAGGCCATATTGCGGTGGCAGGCCGACGATCTGGGCGTAGGCGATGGCGATGGGGATCTGGATGGCGGCAACCGACAACCCGGCCTGCAGGTCAGCGTGGAACCACGCGCGGCGGTAGTGCAGCAGGTTGGCGAGGCCAGGTAGCCAGCGGGACAGAAACATGCGGGGTCCTTTCTGAATGTTTCACGAATCCCTGAAGCATATGCGCTTCAAGCCGTTTCGCTTGCAAGCGGATTCGTCGGTCGCGCATTCAAGCGGATCGGCAACAAAGTGGCCATGGGCCAGGTCAAGGAAAGGGCTTGGAGATGGAAAGGCGGGGACCAGAAACGAAAAAAGGAGCCAAGGCTCCTTTAAACAGCGATGACGTTGCTGGAACGTCATGCGGGAATGCGTGGTGGAGCGGGTAGAGGGAATCGAACCCTCAACTAAAGCTTGGGAAGCTTTCGTTTTGCCACTAAACTATACCCGCGTCTGCGTTCGACTTTTTACCAGAACCCTTCACGAATTAGAAGCCCAAGTTATAAAAAAGCTTGTCGGCGGCCCATAGCCTGCGGGTAATCACTACAGGACGCCGATGCGCTCAGATGGCCAGTGCATGCTGCCCCTGTACGTGCTGGTAGCGTTGACGTGGCTCACGCTCGGTTGGCTTGAGGAAGCCGAGCAGTACGCTGCGGGTGTCTTCGCAGGCTGCCTTGGTCTCCATGTCGAGGAAGTGCCCGGCATCGCGGATGACACTGAAGTGGCTCTTGCCTACATGGCGGCCAAACTCACGGGCATCTTCGGCCGTGGTGTATTCGTCACGTTCGCCGTTGATGAACAGCACCGGGATGTCGATGTTGCGCGCCCTGCTCAATGCCCGTTCCAGGTCATGTTGCAGCACCTCGTTGATGTGAAAGTGCATCTGCGCGTACTCGTGGCTGTCCAGGCTGCTGACGTGGCGGTAGTTGAAGCGCTTGAACAGTGACGGCAGGTGCTTGCCGATGGTGTCGTTGACCAGGTTGCCGACCTGGTAGCGATCACAGGCGGCCAAGTACTGGCAGCCACGGTCCAGGTAGTCGCGCATCGGTTCATTGATCACCGGCGAGAACGAACTCACCACGGCCTTCTTCACCCGCCGCGGCTGGTGCGCCAGCGCCAGCAGCGTGCTTGCACCGCCCCACGAGAACGACATCACGTGGTCGGCCTGGAAGTGCTCGATCAGCTCAAGAAGGATATGCGCCTCGGCCTCCTTGGTAATCAGCCGCTCCTGGCGGTTGTGCGGCTTGGACTTGCCGGCGTACGGCTGGTCGAACAGCACGACGTTGAATTGCGGGTGCAGGTTACGCACCGTCTGGGCGAACGAGGCCGTAGTGGCCAGCGAGCCGTTGATCAAAATGATCGTCTTCTCGGCTGCATCCGCGCGATGGAACTCCGTGTAAACCCGATACTGACCTTGGATATCAAGTACAGCAATTTCTGGCCTCATGTCATCGACTCCTGGCGCAAAAAGGGTATTCGCGTCACCTAGGGTGCACGTTCTTTATGACAGGTAGGCATTTGCCTTGAAGAGTAACGGGGGGCCCAGTGTCGATCCTTGGCACACGTGTCGACGGTATTGTTTTTGGCGGGCAATTTGCCGTGCCCCAAGGCATCTAGGCCTTGGGTGGCCGGCAAAAAGTGTCTTCGGCTGCGGGCGTGACTCACGAGTCACATGCAGACTGACGATTTGGATTCAAGCAGTGGCCTGGGAATCCTGCAAGTGCCGTTCGGGTAAAAATGTGACCTGAACCGCTGGGCGGTCGTATTGGACCAGGCAGAGGCCTAGACGCCGGCAACTTCCTCGTCGGTCAACGCCCTGTAGGCGCCTGGCGCCAACCCTGGGTCCAGGCGAATCGCGCCCATGCTCTCACGGTGCAACCCCACCACCTTGTTGTCGAAATGGCCGAACATGCGTTTGACCTGATGGTACCGCCCCTCGACGATCGCCAGCCGGGCCCGGCGCGGGCCGAGGATGTCGAGCTGGGCGGGCAGGGTGGTGAGGTTTTCGAATGCAAAGTACAGGCCTTGCTGGAACGTGGCGGCATAGTGCGGGCCAATGTCGTCCTCGGTCTCGACCAGGTAATGCTTGGGCAGCTTGGTGGTTGGCTGGGTCAGGCGCCGTGACCATTGGCCGTCGTTGGTCAGGATCAGCAGGCCGGTGGTGTTGAAGTCCAGGCGCCCGGCAATGTGCAGGTCCTCGCGCATCTCGGCGGGCAGTAGCTCAAGCACCGTGCGGTGCTGCGGGTCGAGCGTGGCACTGACGTACCCGGCTGGCTTGTTGAGCATCAGGTAGCGCGCCGGCCGCCCGGCCTGCAGCAGTTGCTCATCCACTTCGACGCGGCTGAACTCACGCACCGGGGTCAACGGGTCGGCCGCGACGATGCCATCGACCCGCACACGGCGCTGCACCAGCAGCAGGCGAACTTGCTGGCGGTTGTAACAGGGCAGGTTGGCAAGGAAACGGTCAAGGCGCATGGCGAACAGGGCAGAAGAAGCGGGCGCGCAGTCTAGCGCTTTGTGCCGGGCGCTGCTGCCTGCAGTTGCGTTTCGACTGCTGCACAGCGTGGGCACAGGCAGGCCTTGTCCCTTAATTCGGCGGGCAGGGCCTGGAGCACGGCGGGGTCGATGGTCACGCTGTAGCACCAACAGGCCTGGGTGGCGCTGCGGGGGTCGGCGAGGCTGCACTGGTTGAGGGCGCCGCAGGCGGGGCAGTGCTGGCTGTCATTCATGGCTGGGTCCGGGGGCTTCACTGCAGACGCGGTTGCGGCCGGCCTGCTTGGCACGATAGAGCGCGCGGTCGGCGCGGGTCAGCAGGGCATGCAAGGTATCACCCGGCTGCAGGCTGCTAAGGCCGATGCTGGTGGTCAGGCGCAAGGGTTGGTCGTCATAGCTGAAGGTCAGTTGCTCGGTGCGGCGACGGATTTTCTCCGCCACTTCGATGGCTTGCCGGCCTTGTGCTTCACGCAGCAGCACGATGAACTCCTCACCGCCCCACCGGCACAGTATATCCGACTGGCGCAGGCTGCCCTGCAGCACATTGGCGAACTGGCGCAGCACTTCGTCGCCTGCCAGGTGGCCGTGGGTGTCGTTGAGGGCCTTGAAGTGGTCAAGGTCGATCAACAGCGCCACCAGTGGGCCGCTGTCACGCTGGGCTTCATGCAAGGCCTGGGCGGCCAGCAGGTCGAAGCTGCGCCGGTTGGGCAGGCCGGTAAGGCTGTCGAGGGTGGCCAGCGCCTCGGTGCTGGCCTGGTGGCGCTTGACCATGGCATGCACCAGCGCCAGCACCACCAGGGTGATCATCGCGCAGATCGCCAGGTTCAGGTACAGCGAGTGGCGGATGCGGTCCAGAGCACCGGTCTCGCGCTTGTCCACCAGCAGGTACCAGTCCAGCTCGGGAAGGTGGCGCACATTCAGGAAGTGGCTGTGGTTGTCGCTGTCGCGGTATTCGTGGCTGCCTTCACCGGGTATCGGTTGCTGGGCCAGCAGGTCGCTCAGTTCGGGGTTGTCGCTCAGCGGCTGGCCGACCCGCAGGCCATGCGGGCCACCGTCGGAGCCGGTCAGCAGGACCTTGCCCTTGGCGTCGGTGAACAGCACCGAGCGCTGGTAGCGCCGCTGGTACTGGTCGATCAGCTTGACCACCGACGACACGCTCAGGCCTACGCCGGCGGCGCCGATAAAGCGCTGTTGGTAATCCAGCACCTGGTAGTTGATGAATACCGTCAGGCTGTCCTGGTTGGCCATGTCCAGGTCGACGTTGATCTCGTAGGGTGCCTTGAGGTCGCGCAGGCGGAAGTACCAGGCATCGCGCCAGCTGCCTGGCTTGATCTGCTTGAGCACACCCTTGGCCTGATAGTAGGTGAGGCTGCGTTCAGAGACGAAAAACGAGGTGAAGGTGTCCTGCTTGCCCATGATCTCGCCCAGGTAGCGGGTGATGCGCTGGGTGTCCTGCTCACCGGACAGCACCCAGTCCCGCAGGAAGGTGTCCTGGGCCATCATCGAGGCGATCAGCACGGGGCGGATCAGGTCTTTCTGGATTTCCGAATAGACCGTGTCGGAGGTCAGTGGCAGTTCGGTATTGACGATGCCATCGCGGATGGCGCTGCGCGAGGCGAAGTAGCTGAGCAGTGAGGTGGCGAGGAAGCCGCTGGCCAGCAACATCAGCAGGGTAATGATCAGCGAGCGCTGCGAAAACAGAGCGGAACGTACAGGCATGATCTTCCCGTGATGTGTGCCAAGGCGCTCATTCTAGTGAGATGGCCGGCAAATGACTGCTAGTTTTTCAGGGTTATCCGAGCTGTTTCAAATTATTGCAAAAATGGCACTGCACCCGGGTCTGGCGGTCTTATTCAGTATCGATGAACGCCTTACGCATCGATGCTCGCCAGCGCCGCTGTGCGGGCACTCCAGCGGTCCAGGAGGCCGCCATGTCCTATCGAATTCTGTTGATCGCCCTGCTGGGTCTGATGACGTCCGCCTGCGCCCCTTACTACGGTGGCGGGGGCTACTACCGTTCCGATTACTACACCAGCGACCGCTACGTGTCGCCGGGGTATTACCGCCACGACCGCTACTATGTGGCGCCGCAACCGCGCTACTACTACCAGCCAGCACCGCGCTACTACCGCCCGGCGCCGGTGCCGCAATACAGGCCACACCCCCAGCCAGGGATGAACCAGTGGCACGGTAACCCGCGGTATGACTATGGCAATCGCCAGCGCTATGACTATGGGCGCGACCGCGATCGTCACGACTATCGCGATGGCAGCCAGCGTTACCAGAACGATCGCTGGCACTCCAATGGGCGTGGGGATCGTGACCGCAGGCCGGAGGGCGGCCGGGGGCAGGGCCGCAACTGGCAGCGGTGATGCAATGGGGGGCGCTTTGCGCCCCTTTCCACGACCCGGTCATACCTGATCAGCGAGATCCGCCAACGGGTGGCGCCCTTCCCAGACCTTGGCAAAGTGCGCCTCGACCACCGCCGCCGGTACCTGGGCTACATCCGGCCAGTGCCAGCGCGGCTGATTGTCTTTGTCCAGCAGGCGTGCGCGCACCCCTTCGCTGAAGTCCGGGTGTCGGCAGCAGTTCAGGCTCATGCTGTATTCCATCTGGAAGACCTGCGCCAGCGACAGGTGCCGCGCCCGGCGAATCTGTTCCCAGACCAGGTGCGCCGTCAGCGGGCAGCCTTCGTGCAGCCGTTTGCCGGCTTCGGCCAGCAGCGGGTCATCATGGTATTTCAGGCCCTCCAGTGCCCGCCACGCGGCGGCTGGGTCGGCAACGTCGAGCAACCGATCGATCTCGTCGCGGCGGGGCAGCCACTGCGCTTCGGGCAGCTCGGCGCAGGCGCGGTGCTGTTCGGCCTTGAGCAGGCTGTTCAATTGCAGGGCGGTCTGTTCCTGCCAGTTCAGTTGCAGCAACTCTTCGATCAACGCCTCTTGCTGGTACTCACCCAGGAACCGGTCGGCCAGGCCCAGGTCGAGGGCATCATGGGCGTTGATCGGGGCGCCGGTGAGCCCCAGAAACAACCCGAGCTTGCCTGGCAGGCGGGCCAGGAACCAACTGGCGCCGACGTCGGGGTACAAACCAATGCTGATCTCTGGCATGGCCAGGCGGCTACTGGGGGTGACGATGCGCACGCTGGCGCCTTGCAACAAGCCCATGCCCCCGCCCAGCACATGCCCATGCCCCCAGCACAGCAAGGGTTTGGGGTACGTGTGCAGGGCGAAATCGAGGCGGTATTCTGCGGCGAAGAAGGCGGCGGCCAACGGCGGCACGCTGCCCGGGTGTGCCCGGCAGGCCTGGGCCAGCGCACGCACATCGCCCCCCGCGCAGAACGCCTTGGCGCCGTTGCCGCGCAACAGCACGCAGACGATTTCGGGGTCGCGGGCCCAGGCGTGCAGTTGTTCGCCGAGCACTTCGATCATCCGCAGGTTCAGCGCATTCAGCGCTTTGGGTGCATCCAGGGTGGCGATGCCGATGCCGGCGCCATCGGCACCGGTGAGTACCTCGCAATGAATGGACATGGACTACCTCTCGCAGGTCATGGCTCAAGTATGGCCTGCCTGGGCGATCATGCCGGTCGTCGGTCGGATCGTTTGACAAGCGGGAGTGGCTTACCTAGTGTCGCGCCATTGTTTACGGATGGCCCCATGACTGACGACGATCGCATCAAACTCGAACCCAGCTGGAAAGCCGCATTGCGCGACGAATTCGACCAGCCCTACATGCATCAGCTGCGTGAATTCCTGCGTCAGGAGCACGCGGCCGGCAAGGAAATCTACCCACCGGGCCCGCTGATCTTCAATGCGCTCAATTCGACGCCGCTGCCGCAGGTCAAGGTGGTGATCCTCGGCCAGGACCCTTATCACGGCCCCGGGCAGGCCCATGGCCTGTGCTTCTCGGTGCAGCCCGGCATTGCCACGCCGCCGTCGCTGGTCAATATCTACAAGGAGCTGCAACGCGACCTGAACATCCCGATCGCCAGCCACGGCTATTTGCAGAGCTGGGCCGAGCAGGGCGTGCTGCTGCTCAACACGACCATGACCGTGGAGCGTGCCAATGCGGCTTCGCATGCCAAGAAAGGCTGGGAGTTCTTTACCGACCGCGTCATACAGGTGGTCAGCGAGCAGTGCCCGAACGTGGTGTTCCTGCTGTGGGGCGCGCATGCCCAGGGCAAGCAGAAGCTGATCGACGGCACCAAGCACCTGGTGCTCAAGTCGGTGCATCCGTCGCCGTTGTCGGCGTACCGTGGGTTCCTCGGCTGCGGGCATTTCAGCCGGGCCAATGGCTTCCTTGAACAGCGCGGGTTGGCACCGATCAACTGGGCCTTGCCGCCGCTGTGACAGACCGCATCACCTCCCTCGCGGGTTGATGCGTATTTCAGCTTTGCCCAGCATTCCAGAGCCGGAACAACGGCTCTGCCAGAAACAGCACGAACAGCAAGCGCATCACTTGCAACGCCGTCACCAGCGGCACCGACAACTGCAGGGTTTCGGCTGTCAGGCTCATCTCGGCAATCCCGCCCGGCATCATCCCCAGCGTCAACGAGCGCAGGTCCAGTGCGGTCATCACGCTCAATGCCCAGGCGGCACTGGCGGCGATCAGCATGCACAAGGCCGTGGCCACCAGGGTACGCCCCAGGAACGACGGTGCTCGGCGGAAGAACGCACGGTTGAAGTGACATGCCAGCCCGCTGCCGATCAACCACTGGCCGACTTGGCTGGCACCCTCGGGCAGGGCGATCTGCAGGTTGCCGGCAAGGCTTACCGTGGCCGCCACCAGCAAGGGGCCGAACAGCCAGGGGTTGGGCTGGCGCAGGCGTTGCCAGAGCAGCGCCACGGCAATGCCCAGCGGTGCGATCAACGCCAGCCAGCCCCAGCTGACGCTGCCCGCGTGGTTCAGCGCCACCCCGTCACCCAGCAGCAACTTGAACAGCGCGGGCACGCACAGCACCACTGCCAGCACCCGCAAGCTCTGCGCTGCGGCGACCTGGCTGAGCACTGCGCCGTTGCGCGCCCCCAGGTTGACCATCTCCCCCGACCCACCCGGCATGCTGGCGAAGAAGGCGGTCGCGCGGTCCTCGCCGGTGCGGCGCAGCAACCACACGCTGATGACGCTGGACAGGGTAGTGAACAGCGCGCCAAAGAAGATCAGCGCAAAGTGGCTGGCCACCTGCTCGATAACCGCCGGGGTGAAGTGCAGGCCGATGCCGATGCCGATGATCCATTGCCCGCATTTGCGGCCATGGGGGATTTCCGAAAGTTGCCAGGGCGTCAGGCAGCGCACCAGGATGATCGCCAGCAACGAGCCGACCATCCAGGGCAAAGGCCAGCCGACCCGGCTGGCGAGATACCCGCCAGCAAGGCCGACCAGCCCGGTAGCCCAGTACAGCGGCAACGACCGATCAGGCATCAGCCATGGCCCGGCGTTGCTGGCTGCGCTTGCGCCAGATACGCAGCAGCGGCAGGCAGAGCATGCAGCCCACCAATACCCAGACACCCAGGCTGATCGGGCTCGACCAGAGGATGCCCAGCTCACCGTTGGAGATCGACAGCGCACGTCGCAGGTTCTGTTCCATCAGCCCGCCGAGGATGAAACCGAGCAGGATCGGCGACAGCGGGAAGTCCAGCTTACGCAGGATATAGCCCATGATGCCGATGCCGACCATCAGGAACAGGTCGAAGGTGGTGGCATGCACGGCGTACACGCCGATCGCGGTGATGATCGCGATGACCGGCACCAGCGCCCAGTTCGGTACCGCAAGGATGCGGGTGAAGATGCGGATCATCGGGATGTTGAGGATCACCAGCATGATGTTGGCGATGAACAACGAGGCGATCAGGCCCCAGACGATGTCGGGCTGCTGCTCGAACAGCAGTGGGCCGGGGGTGATGTTGTACAGGGTCAGTGCACCGATCATCACTGCCGTGGTACCTGAGCCTGGCACACCCAGGGTCAGCATCGGTACCAGGGCGCCGCAGCAGGACGCACCGATGGCGGTTTCCGGGGCGGCCAGGCCGCGGGCATCGCCCTTGCCGAACGTGCCGCTTTCGCCGGCGATACGCTTCTCGGTCATGTAGGCCACGGCACTGGCCAGGGTGGCGCCAGCGCCCGGCAGCACGCCCATGATGAAGCCGAGCAGGCCGCAGCGGATGTTGACTACGAACACCGAGGCGGCTTCCTTGAAGTTGAACAGCATGCGCCCGGTGGCCTTGACTGCCTGGTGGCCATGGTGGGTCTTTTCCAGCAGCAGGAGGATTTCGCTGACCGAGAACAGCCCCAGCACCAGCACCACGAACTGGATGCCGTCTGCCAGGTGCACGCTGTCACCGGTGAAGCGGTACACGCCGCTGTTGGCATCGATGCCGACTGCCGACAGGAACAGGCCGATCAGTGCGGCGATGAAGGTTTTCAATGGCTTGTCGCCGGCCATGCCGCCCAGGGCGACGATGGCGAACACCATCAGCACGAAGTACTCCGCCGGGCCGAAGGCGATGGCCCATTTCGCCAACAGCGGGGCGAACAGCACCATGCCGCAGGTGGCGATGAAGGCGCCGATGAACGAACTCCAGGCAGACAGCGACAGCGCCACGCCGGCCAGGCCCTGACGGGCCATCGGGTAGCCGTCGAGGGTGGTCATCACGGTCGAAGCTTCGCCCGGGATGTTCAGCAGGATCGAGCTGATGCGCCCGCCGTATTCACAGCCCAGGTAAACCGCGGCCAGCAGGATCAGTGCCGACTCAGGGGGCAGGCCCAGGGCAAAAGCGATGGGGATCAGCAGCGCCACGCCGTTGATCGGGCCCAGGCCCGGCAACAGTCCGACCACGGTGCCGATCAGGGTGCCACAGAGGGCGGTGACCAGGTTGTACGGGCTCAGGGCGACGCCAAAGCCCTGGCCCAGATAGCTCAAGGTATCCATGTGTCAGTTCTCCAGTACGCTCAGCAGGCCAAGGGGCAGGGGCACGTCCATGACGCGGTCGAACAGCCAGTAGAGGAACAGGCTCATGCCGACCACTACGATGGCGCTGTGCAACCAGCGCCCGCCGTACAGCCGGGCCATCGGCAGGCCGACCAGGATCGCGCTGAGGATGAAGCCCAGGGCTTCGAAGGTGGCAGCGAAGACGACCAGCAGGCCGACACAGGCGGCGATCTTGATCAGGGTTTCGCGGTCCAGTTCGGGTTCGTCGTCCTTGCGCACGATCGGCGTGGGGCGGATCACCAGGTACAGCAGGCCCAGGCCCATCAGGCCGAGCATCAACAGCGGGTAGGCGCGCGGGCCAACCGGCTCGTAGGAAAACGCAGCCTGGTACGGCCAGGCCATCACGGCCAGGGCGGCGCAGACGGCCAGCAAGGCCAGGGCGAAGAGACGTTGCAGGATCATCGGGGAATCCTCGTTTTTATTGTGAACAGCGCGGCCCTCGTGGGAGCGGGCTTGCCCCGCGAACACCGGCAAAGCCGGTGCCATGCATCGCGGTGCTGGCTTCGCGGGGCAAGCCCGCTCCCACAAGGGCGGTGACAGGTCGTTAGGCCTTACTGGATCAGGCCGAATTCCTTGGCCAGTGCCTTGTAGTCAGCCACCTGCTTCTTCACATAGCCGTCCAGCTCTTCACCGGTCATGGCGAACGGGAACAGCTCGCGCTGGTCACGCAACGTGGCGAAGTCTTCGGAGGCCAGCATCTTGTCGAACGAGGCTTTCCACCAGGCGTAGTCTTCGTCGCTCACCTTCGGCCCGAGGTAGAAGCCGCGTACTACCGGCCAGACGATGTCGTAGCCCTGCTCCTTGGCGGTGGGGATGTCTTTCATCTCCGGCTCGTCCAGGCGGTTCTCGGAGAACACCGCGAGGATGCGCATGTTGCCGCTCTGGATGTGCGGCATGGAGTCGGAGATGTCGGTGGAGCCCACCTGGATATGCCCGCCCAGCAGCGCGGTGGCAATTTCGCCGCCGCCTTCCAGGGCCACGTAGCGCAGGTCACGCGGGTTGATACCGGCGGCCTTGGCGATCAGTGCGGTCTGCATCCAGTCCTGGCTGCCGACGGTGCCGCCAGAGCCGATCACCACCTTGCCCGGGTCTTTTTTCAGCGCGGCGACCAGGTCGTCGAGGGTCTTGTAGGGCGAATCGCTTTTCACGGCGATGGCCCCGTAGCTGGTGCCGACCGCTGCCAGCCATTTCACCGCGCTCTCGTCGAAGCGGCCGAACTTGCCCTGGGCCAGGTTCAACAGCGAGCCGCTCGACCAGGCCACCAGGGTGCCGGCATCACCTGGGCGCTGGGCCACCACGGCGTTGTAGGCCACAGCCCCGACACCGCCGGGCATGTAGGTGACGCGCATCGGCTTGCTGAGGATTTTCTCCTGCACCAGCGCGCTTTGCACCAGCTTGCAGGTCAGGTCGAAGCCACCACCCGGCGAGGCGGGGGCGATGCATTCGGGGCGTTTCGGTTCGGCGGCGAGGGCATTGCCGGCCAGCAGCAGGCAGCCGGTAGCGAGGACGAGGCGGCGCAGTGAAAAGGTCATCGTCAATCTCCGTGAGCGTTGTTGTTATTGGGTTACCACAGGGCCACGCTGTAGCTCACCAGCAGCCGCACTTCGTCGGCGTCGCGGGCAAAATTCGAGCGGAAGGTGGC
>Ga0213828_1000226_pt1 | contig 58152 bp, 77 predicted proteins | sample MC6MC0897MG_FD_180664 | JGI IMG/M metagenome (GOLD analysis project Ga0213828, IMG submission 180664) | Enriched soil aggregate microbial communities from Iowa State University, Ames, United States - MC6-MC0897-MG | ecosystem: Environmental > Terrestrial > Soil > Unclassified | place: USA: Iowa...
GACAACTATCAAGACTTTATCCACGACATGACACTGACCCTCGACCTGCTTAGCGGGTGGGGAGCTGACTATGGAGCTGACTGGGATGACTAAGCCCAACCACCTAAAGGGAATGCACGATGCCTGAAAAAATCGCACCCAACCTGAGCCTGTCGTATGGCTGGACGCCACGCAGCGGCGGTACGCCAGGCGATAGTGGCTGGGGCAACCCAGTCAGCAACAACTTCAAGAAGATCGACGCGCTGCTCGGCCTGTCGGTGTTGAGCGTGACCGCCACAACGCCAGCCGTGACCGACAACGGAACGCGCTACATCGTCCCGGCAACCGGCGCGACCGGTGACTTCGTTGGGCAGGGCAACAAGGTGGCCGTGCGGGTCGAGGGCGCGTGGAACTTCTACACCCCGGCGCGAGGCTGGCTGGCCGAGGTGGCCGCTACTGGGCAGATCGTGAAATTCGACGGCACCGCCTGGGTCGATGTGCTGCTGCCGATATCCAGCGACAACGTCAACCTTCTGCCCGATACCTATAGCTGGGGAACCGCCGTGCTGCCGACGCTTGTTGCCGGTACGCAAACGGTCGTCACCCAGGCTGTGCCAGAGGCGCTATCCGGCTATGGTCTGAAGATCACCACCGGCAGCACCAACCAGTCGCTGTACACAATGTTCGCGCCGGCCAACAACGCGGCCAACTACAACATGGCGTTCGAGCCCGGCGACTACATCGTATCGGCCTATATCTCGTCGACCACGCCAGGTCACAAGGTCGCTCTGGCCCTTACTGACGGTGCGGCCAAGTTCAGCCCCGACATCACGCTGACCACCACCCGCACGCGCTATAGCTTCGTGGCCAGTTTCACCGCGGCGACCAAGATGTCCATGTACCTGCTGAGCAACCGCAGCGGGGTCAACGGGGTTGAAGTCATCATCGACAGCCCAATGGTCTCGCGCCGGTTGTCTGCAGGTTCGTCGGTTACCCCACCAGCCTTTACACCAGGACCATCGGCCGCGCGTGTCGCAGCCGCCACACAGGTCAGCTCGCTACATGTCAACACTGCCTCGGGCACGCTGGTAAACGGCGCGACCTACACAAAGATCAGCCTGTCCACGGTAGCCGAAGACACCCGCTCAGGCTGGAGCGCTGCCAACTCGACCTATACGCCAGCCGAGTCTGGTCTGTATATGGTTGAAGCCATGCTTCGGCCCGCTCGGTCTGGCGGAAACCCGCTACCCGCGTCGGCCAACTTGCAGCTAGGCTTTGGGTCGTCGGCGGCTGATGGGGTAAACGTGGTCGCCGACTCCAGTCCAGACCTCAACCCATTCACCGTTCTGTTCTGCAAACCGATGAGGCTGACAGCAGGTACAGCGTATTTCATGTTCGGCCAGCACAGCCACACTTCACCTGTGGCATTCACTTACGCCGAGCTGAAGATCGTCAAGATCGCCAACTGACGCGGACGACGGGCGGCCGGTGGATGTGTAATATGGCGCCCATTCACCGACTGCATGTCGATCAAATGAAAAGGAGATGGCCTGATGGCTGATCAAGATTACCCGCACCAGTACGAGGCGATGGAACAGTCCGTCGAGCGCGTCGGTAATGCGGCTCTCGCCTATGAGCAGACCCTGGGTGGTGCGAAGGATGTGCTGGTGCCGGTCAATGGCTACCCGCCTCAGAAGACGGTCGAGGGCCGACTGGCGGCAATGGTCGACGAGCGCAGCCTGGAGCCGGTGGTCACTACTACGGCTGCCGGCCTTCTGGTTACCCGGGGCACCGGAAACACCAACCGGTTCTTCCGCGTACCATCCAGCGACCCCGAGATCCTTGAGACTCGTTACCGTAACGATGCTGGGGTGGCCACCAAGATCAGCGACATCCCACGGACACTGACTCGGTATGGCAGCATCGTGCCGAACGGTGCTTTGCGTAATGCAGGGCAGGGCAACCTGACCTATGCCGATATCGCGCCTACCGTGGCACAGCAGGCACCGGTAAAGCCGATCACCGAAACCATTCTGAACGGCCTGGGCTGCAATTACGGTTTCGCTCTGCTGGCCAGCGATACCGTTCAGTCAGGTGGATGGGTGTCGATCGACTTTTCGCCTGTTGGGCAAAACGGCCCGTTTAGCTTGTTCGGCTCGGTGCTGGTGTACTCGCCGACCGGGGTTTGGAGCTTCGGAGCCAACAACGGCCCAACGGTCGGTCGTAACCTGGACGACGGCACCAGCATGTCGCAGCGCATGACCGCCTATGACCAGCTCAGCGCCAACGTTCGCCGCTACTACGTTGCGTTTGAATGGCCAGACCCAGCAGACCCGCTGTATGTGGCGCGCTACCGCATCGGCATGACCACCACGATGCCGCGAACCGAGGACTACTACTTCACCGGCCTGTGGCTGTCGGTGGTGCCAACGTCGCAACGCATTGCTGGCCAGGCCATGAGTTTCGCCGATACCCTGTGGCCGAACTGGGCGACAGGTGCGGCGGCCCCAGCCGTTGCCTCCACGCAGATGGACGCGCAGATCGCTTTGGAAAAGCGTATCGCCGTGATGGAGGCCAACACCGGCCTAGCCCTTAGCCGTTTGGCCCGGGCGCTGCTTAACCCGCTGCACTCGGTGTACGTTACGCTTATTGGCGACAGCATCAGCTGGGGATCTACCGTTACCGGCATGGGCCCAACCGAGCCTCGTGGCCACCAGCTCACCGACGTTCGCAACAACCTGACCAGCCCGAGCTGGGCCAACCTGCTTCGCCAGTATTTCGGGGACGTTTATTCCTACGGCGAAGTTACCGAAGACGCACCTGGTTCCGGCTACTACACCCGCGAGCATGTCGTCGATGCCACCAACGGCGACCAGAAGTTCCGCTTTGCCAGTGCATCGTCCAAGGCACCGATCCCGGCATCGTCGGTGACCGTGGTGACCCAGCCCAACGCATTTTTCGGTCGATACATCAACCTTGGCCCTGGGCAGTGGTATCTCGAATTTGATCTTGTCGGCGATAACCTGACAGTTATCTACGCTGGGGCTGGCGCAACGACGCCCGCGACCTCGAAGGTGGCCATCGTGGATGCCGACACTGGGGCCGAACTGGGCAGCTTCCTGTACGGCTATGGCTCGAACTGGTCGCAGACCGCGGCGATTACTTTCCCCTATGGCAAGTACCGCATCCAGATCCGCGACGTATCCCCCGACCAGCGCTTCCGCTTTGAGGGGCTGAAAGTCACGCAGAAGATCCAGCTGGTAAACAACGGCATCAGCGGCACCTGGTCCGGCGAGTGGCTGCCAGGCAGCTCGTTGCTGAACGGCGGTGTCCCGGCAAACACGGAATTCGTATTCGCCATGTTGGGGACCAACGACCGGTTGAACTCCCAGCTACCGATGAACGTTATCCGCACCAAGGACAACATGCGTCGGATCATCACCGAGCTTAAGGATGTACGGGGCAAGGACATCATCCTGATGTGCGCCAACGCCACACGGCCAGACCTTGACTACCCAGGCAACACGACCACTTACAAATACTCGATGCAGGATGTGTCGCGGGCATTGCGGGATCTGGCCCAAGAGATGAACATCGACTTCGTAGACCACTACCGCACGTTCAAAAAGGCAGCCGCCCGTGGCGAGAACCTGCTGGCCGACGGACTGCACCCGAACGACGCCGGCCACCTGCTGATCTTCAACACCATCGAAGACCGGATCGCCCGTTACATGAAACCACGCTAAACCGCGACACGCTTCACGGATCAGGTCGGCCATCGTGCCGGCCTTTTTCGTGCGTGCAATTATGCGTCGCGCAAGGTGTCTACAGTCAGGCGCGGTGGGTGTCATTTCATTGCGCCAGTAAGGACCCAGCGGCTATCCTTCCCGGCGACACACCATAGGGAAGAAGCACGATGTCACATCAACAAAACAAGGGGGTTCGCTGATGGAGAGCTTCGATCCAGGGAACGCAGGGACCATCGGTGCTACTGTCAGCGGGGCCATTGCTATCGCCATCATATGGGGGAGCAAGCTTATGGCCAAACGGCTAGGGCTTAGCGAGACCAGTGTATCGGAAGCTAACCAGCAGGCGCAGAAGGACATGCTTGACTGGCAGCGTGACCAGCTGAAGGACGAGGTGGCCAGGCGCGAGAAGGCCGAGGGGCAGGTGCAAACCCTGCTCGAAAAACTAGGCCTTATGAGCGAACAGCTGCTACATATGGAACGTCAGAACGCCGAGCTAAAGCGGCAGATGGATAATCTGACCTTACAGAACGAAAAACTTATGGCCCACATCGACGAGCTCAGCCGGACGGTCGACATGTTGCGGCCGAACCTGAATGGAGCGACTACCGCATGACGCAGAAACTGAGACGGGCTTGGGAGAAGTACGACGGGATCATCCTTCCGGTGTTGCTGGCCCTGCTGACCATGTGGGGCGGCATAGTGATAGGGAAGTGGTCAACCCTCAACGACCAGGCCCTGATGTGCTCCAAGCGCGTCGAGGAGCTGGGCAACGAACTGGGCATCCGCAGCAGCCTCACCGGGGAACCCCTCCCCAACTCCCTCATCGAGGCCAACAAGGCCACAGCCGAAGCGGCACGACTGTCTGCCGAAGCTGCCAAGAAGTCAGCCAACGCAGCGCAGAAAGCCGCTGACCAGGCCACTCCCGCAAAAGACCCACTGAGGACTGAATGATGGCACCGACGCCACGCGGAATCCGCAACAAAAATCCAGGCAACATCGACTACAACCCGCGCAACCAGTGGCAGGGCCAGCTGGCCCCCGACCCCAATATCGAAAAGCGGTTCGCCCGCTTCGACTGTGCAGAGAACGGTATCCGCGCACTGGGCAAGCTGCTGCTCAACTACCGCGGCAAGGACGGGATGCCCGGGGTCGGCAAGCCCGGCATCGACACCCCCATCGAATTCATCAGCCGTTGGGCGCCCAGCACCGAAAACAACACCCTGGCTTACGCCCAGGCCATTGCCAAGCGACTCGGCGTTGGTGTGCGGGACACCATCGACATCACCAACCCCAAAGTGCTGCGCGAAACCATGGTCGGCATCATCGAGCACGAGAACGGTTACAACCCGTACAGTGCCCAGGTGATCGACGAGGGTGTGCGCCGAGCGCTGGCCAAGTGAGGGATCGCCGCTATGCAAACGATAGGGAAATGCCTGGGCAAGGCCGAGGATGGTTCGCTGTGGTTCTGGTGTCAGGGTTGCGGTCTGCCGCATAGCCTCAACGTCGGGCAGGGGCCTGGCCAGCGCTGGGGCTACAACGAGAACCCCAACGCGCCGACCTTCACGCCATCGGTGCTGTCCCGGTACAAGATGGGCGGCGATGAGATCATCTGCCACTCGTTCGTCACCGACGGGCGCATCCAGTATCTCACCGACTCAACCCACGAGCTGGCCGGCCAGACGGTGGACCTGCTCGACTGGGAAAGCGCATGGGCCAGCTGGTGAGGTTCCTGGCCGCCGTACCGGAGTGGGTGTGGTTCATGATGCTGGCCATCGCTATCGCCGGCATCCAGCAACTGCGTGTCGTCAACGAACGGGCTGACAAGCTCACGGCCCAAACCGAGCTGGCCAACTACCGGACCGAGGTGGCCGAGCGGGATCGCCGCAACGCCGCCAAGTCCCGGGCCGAGGAACAGCGTCTGCAGCGCAACAAGGAGATCGAAGATGCCAATGCACGGGAGGAGCGCCTGGCGCTCGAAGGGGATGTTGATCGCTATCGCGATGCTGGTGTCAGCCTGCAGCACGAAGTCGATCGACTGCGGGACGGCAGACGTGCTACCTGTGACGCCATCGCTGCCCAGCAGCGCCAGGCAAGACCCACTGCCAGCATGGTGTGCGGGGAACTGCTTGGAGAGCTTGACCAGATGGCGGGAAGCCTCGGCGAAGCGCTTGGCCGAAGCCGAATAGCCGGCCTGACCTGCGAGCGCATCGCCGACGCCAACAGTCAGACCTCCCCAGGGTCAGCCCGCCAGTAGTGCAGCTTCGCCGACAGGCCGCCGAGCCCGATATTCAGCTCATACGGCGGCCTGTACCCCTCGATCCCCTCTCGCTTCAGCACCCGATCACAGGCACTGTTGAACGTGTCGACCACCGAGCCCTTGTCCTGTTCGAGCGATGTGGTGATGGTCATGACCTGGGACTTGGTCAGTTCTAGGTGTGCAGCGTGCATTCAGAAGTCCTCCTCGCTGGCCAGCCGTAAAAGCACATCGGCGTGGCACGCTTTGGGCGCGCAATGACACACGAGATCCCGCCCAACGAGCTCGTGCAGTGAACCGGTAAGTTCGGGATGCCACCCGAGGTACTTTTCATAGCGTGCGATTACCTCGGCCCGGCTTCCGTCCCGTCCGGCTCGGAACGGGTTACCCCACTTGGTGGTGCGGTCGACCAACACGGCGTCAGCCGGGATGCCTTGGTCGCCGGCCTTCCAGACCTTAGTCATCGTCGCCATCCCGGGTGGCCTTCAGGCTGTCGGCCAGATACATCAGGTAACCGCAGGCATAACCCATCGCCTCCTCGCTCAGGCCCAGGCCCTTCCAGTCCACGGCCAGCTGCAGGTTGTCGAGGAACGCGCCCGCCTGCTTGCGGACCTTGTCGCGCAGTTCCTTCTTCTCCGCTCGTTTAAGGCCCATCAGAAGTCCTCCTCGTAGGTCCAGCCCAGATCGGAGCAGATCTGCTTCACGCGCTTGACCCGCTCCTCGGTGACATGGGGTCTCAGCTGCACGCAGGTTCCCCAGCCCGGGGTACTACCTAAATACGCTGCCTGGAATGCACCACGTAAATCCAGCCACGCCACGAACTGGTTGATCGAGTGGTCGTGGGAGTCGGTGACATCGGCCAGGGTTTGAATCCGGTCGGCGTAGATCAGCACGTCCACCTGCAGGCCGCCCTCGTGCATGGGCGCGTACTGGGCGATCGCGTGGAAGCGGTCCTCGTCGCCCGGGAACTTGTCGGTGTAGTCGTTCTTCTCGTCGCGGTCGTAGATCTTGGCCAGCTCGTGGCTGGAGCGGCAGCCACCCTCGAAGAACTCGCTGACATCGCTGATCAGCTGCTGCACCTGCGCCTCGTGGGCACCGACGATTACCAGGTCAATGTCCTTCGGGTGCCGGCCGTGCAGCTGATCCCGCACGCACCCACCGGCCAGTCCGAGGGTCACGTTCGGGAAGTCGACGCTGAGCCACGCCGACAGGTCGCTCAGCAGGGGCCGGCCGATCTGCACCTTGCTCGGGTCCAGGCTGTTCAGCGGCATCAGCATCGTTGCGTGCTTGTTGCGGGTTGTCGCTAGGGGCTTGCTCATGTGTCGGTTCCTTGATCGGGTCGATGACCAGGCTGGCCAGCACCTTGGTCGTCAGGTCATGCGGGTTCTTGGCATTGACGAAGCGGCGGATCACACCGCGGCCATCCGGGCGCACGCGCCCTTCCAGCCGACGGTATGCCCGCTTCATCACCTTGGGGTTCTTCCAGTAGCTGTGGAACCGGTCGATGAGGACCAGAACCAGCAGCGCATGGAGGTCGTCTACAGGTTGATCGGTCACTGGCCGGCTTCCGCTTTGCGCAGCATATTCCACAGCGTGCAGCCTTCCGGGTTTTTCCACGATGGGTCCCCAAAGTAGCCCATCACTCGCTTGGCCAGGTTGGTGCGCTTTTCGCGTTCTTCGTTAATGTCGTTGTGCAGCTGAGTGAATGCGACCTCTACGCGCTTGGATACGGTGCCAGTTCCTACATGCTCTGCCCATTCGTGTTCCTCGATCATCTCAGCCATCGCCACGCATTCCTCGAGTTCCATTTGCATACCGCCGCATTGCAGGCGAAGCTCGTCAATCTTTTTGGTCAGGTCGATCATCAGCGCGAACAAGTCGGGACCATCAAACGAACAGTCGTCGACCGGTATGCCGGATGCCTTGATCGCAGCGATGCAGTGGTTCTTCAGCGCCCCGTAGTTACCATGCAGGTGCTCGGCCGGGCTGTATGGGGTAATGACCACAGGATCGTTCATCAGCGGCAGCCAGCCAATCGGCGTGCCCTTGCCTTCGGTGAAGTGGTCGTGAGTCCAGCACCAGCCGGCGAACTTCCATTCGTCCAGGCCGTCATGGTCGAAGTTGTTGGCGCCGATGGTCGGTGCGTGATCCGAGTCCTCGGTCGAGTGCTCATCGAACTCAACGAGCAGGCGCAGCAGGGTGCCGTCGCGTGGAGCCGTGTCCATATCGCGCCACTTCGGGTCGTGGTCTTCCTGCCTGCCGCACAGGGTGCAAACCTGCAGCCACTGACCATCGTCGGTCCATTCGTGCTTGCAGTTGGTGGTGTTACTCATGGGTCCATTCTCCATCGGGGTAGCGGTAAATGAATTGGTACAGGCCGGTTGGAACACGCCGCACTTCCAGCAGCAGCTCTCCGGTATCGCCGTAGAACCGATATTGCCGACCGACTTCACCCTCACGGCCTCGCAGCACATCGATCGTCACGTAACTGGCGTCGGGCAGGCTGGCCCAGGTCACGGTGTGCAGCCCGGCCTTCAGCGTGTCGGCCGGCAGCCAGCGCAACGGCATCTCCTGCAGGCTCAGCAGCTGCTTCTTGCGCGACAATATCCGCAAGGGCGCCGTCAGTATCTCCCGGGCCGATTCGATCGCCTGGCGGCCCACCACGCGCTTCAGGCACTCGGGTGGATCGGGGTCGTTCATGTCCCACCCCAGCCCACACTCGCAGAGCATCTGGTCGCTGTGCTGGCGGGCCTTGCAGCCGGTTTCGCGTTTTCTCACAGCATGTCCCTCGGTTTGATGAACACCAGCCAATGGGTCAGGCCTTGGCGTCCGCTTGGGTGGCCGAACAGCGGGGCCACTTCGCACAGTTCCAGGACCTCAGCGACCTTGACCTGCGTTTCGTTCCACTTGAAAACCAGCACGCCATTGTCGGCCAGCACCCTGAAGCATTCAGCGAAGCCCAATCGCAGCTCCTCGCGCCAGTCCCCCACCAGCTTTCCGTACTTGGCGGCCAGCCAGCTTTTCGGCCCGGCGTTCGTCAAGTGTGGCGGATCAAACGCCACCAGGTTGAACGACCCATCGGGGTACGGCATCGCGGTGAAATCCATGACCACATCAGGCTCGATGCGCAACACCCGCTGGCCGTCTTCCTTTCCGTGCGAGCGGTCGGTGACGGTCAGAACCTCGTGGCGCTTGTCACCAAACACGGCGTCGGGGTTCTCCCGGTCGAACCACATCATGCGGCCGCCACAGCAGGGGTCGAGTACCCGAGCCGTCATGCGTCACGCCCTTGGGGCTGATACACCCCGCAGATGTCGCGGCATTCCCGGTGGGTCTTGAGCCAAGCCGCGCGCCAGTATTTGTGGTTCACGGTGCCGACGGGGTACGGGTTGGCGCTGATCGGCTGCTTGGCGACGATGTAGGCGGTGCGCGCCTCGGTTTTAGCCCTCATTGGCGCAGCCCCTTGACCTTGCCCAGCACGGTCTTGGCATGGCGGATACGCTCGCGGTGGGTCTCGCGCGCATCGGCGTCAGGTATACCGCCCGCCCAGCTGGCTGCCTGCGCGATTACCCAGTCGAGGATGGCAACCTCGTCACGGGTGAAAATGGGTTTCGACTTTGTGGTCATGGCTCGAACCCCGGCTGCAGCTCGTAGTCATCCGGCACCACCTTGTAGAAGCGTGGCGCATCGGGCCCGGTCTGCGCGTTGATCACATCGGCGATCAGCTGCAGCCGCTCCTCGGGCAGGTTGGGCAACCCAGTGACGAACTTCTCGTTGGGGTAATCCCCGCCGAAGTTGTCTGTGTTTACGATCTTGGCCATTACTTGAACACTCCCGTGAATCCCAGGCGCGCGGCGAGCCAGGTGGCCCACATGTACTGCACCCGGTAGTTGACATAGACCGACGGCGAGTCGGCGTGGTGGCACTGCAGCGCATCGGGACCGCCGATGTCCATGGCCGACTCGAACAGCTCCCGCTCGGCCTGGATGATGCGCAGGTGCATGTCGTACAGAACACGCTGGGGCGGCAGCATGCCCGGGTCCATCCACGGGTCATCGCGACCCACGAATTCCACCCAGATCTTCAGCTGGCGCACCTCGGCCTCGTAGTGGCTTTTCGCGTCACCGCCGCAGTGGATGATGTTGGTGCACTTGAGCATCTGCGGGTAGCGCTTGACCAGTGCGGCCATGCGCGGGTCGTTTTTGATACGGTCGGTCAGCATGGCGCCAGCTCCTTGGCCAGGATCTCGTCGAACTCCTCGATCGACAAAGGGGTCGGACCCATGCCGGCCATGTTCCAGTGATACCACTTGAGGCCGCTGTAGGTTACGGTCAGCCACGCCTCACCGATGTGCAGCTCGGCGATCTGCTGGCGGGCCGCCCGGCGCTCCATGGCCTCGCGCATTTGCACGACGGCAGGGTTGGCCTTAGGTTGGATTGCGTTGATCTTGGTTATTTCGTCAAGGCAATTGTTCCACCCATCATTTTGCAAGCAGGCGGTATAGCTCGCGGTTGTCACATCCTTTCGGTCGGGTAACGCGATAGGCTTGGCCAGATCCTCGAAGTGATCTTTGCGCAGGCCCTCCAAGCGAGCCTGGTAGCGATCAAGCGTCTTCAGCAGTTGCTGGCGCAGCCCGTTATAGGGCAAGTCGATGTACTCACGCATAACGCCGGACAGCTCCAGCGCGACGTGGCGAGCCTGGCCGTATTTGTCCTGCAGGCCCTCGATCGTTTTAAGCGCCTCAAGTGTCGGCGTAACCGTCGAGGTCACTTGCATATTCTGGCTTTGCACGCGGTCGATAATGCGGGCCAGCGAGTTGAAGTTGATCCCGGTCATCTCGTGGCCGATAGACCCACGCTCGCACGGGTAGACGTGTGCCTCGCAACCCAGCACTTCGTTGACCAGCTTTACGATATCAGGCCATTGCATTTTTTCGTTCATTGGTCTTGCCCCTTGACAGTCATGACGTGACGCAGTGTCGAGTATTGCCCCGGCCCGGCCTGGTCAGGGTCGATGCCCATTTCCAGCAAGCTAGCGCGAAGCCTTGCCGCCGATGCGGTGCGGCGGAATTGCGGCATACGCTCGCTGTCGGCGCAGTCACACTCGACGATGTTGGGCGCGTAGCCGTCGGCCTCGGTGCCGCTGTCACCATCCTGATACTTGCCGTAGCCCTTGCAGGTGCCGCAATACTCGGCGTCCTGATCCATGTATGCCCGCCAGTAGTCCAGGCTGGCACGCTGGGCAGGGCTCAGCCGCTCCTCGATCGCCTGCAGGTTGGCGCGAGCGTCGACCGGGTCGATGATGACCGGCGTGTAGGTGTCGCACTTGTACTGCAGGTGGCGGTCGCCCTCGGTCCAGTCGATGCGGTCCGAGCCCAACGGCACCGGGCCTTTGTTCGCCGGCTTGGCGTCGTCCAGATCCCCCTTGGCCGGGATGCCCAGGTACTCACGCCACGGGATCTTGGCACCGTTAACCAGGAAGCCCCACACGCCTTGCCATGGGCCGCTGATGAACATCGTCCAGGCGCCATCGTCGTGCACGTCGGTGATGGTGTGGTACTCGCCGAAGCCTAGCTTGGCCGTGTCGCCCGGCTGGCGCAGCTTGATCTCGGTGGCCTCGAATTGACCTTGCGGCTTGTACGGCAGGCTGGCCAGCAGCTGAACCACGGCAGGATCGTCGGCCGCCAGCAAGCGCTTCTCGGTGTACCAGCCCTTCAGGATGATGGTGCGGGCGTTCCACGGGTGATCGTGCAGGGCCCGGTCGTAGTCCTCGCGCTTGATGTGGTGGATGCGGATCGACCATGGGCAGAAGAACCAGCGCGGCTTGTTGGTCACCCGGTCATACGGGTTGAACAGCCAGTAGCGCGCCATGTACGACGGGTCCTGGTTGGACGGCAGGTGCAGGTAGGGGTGCTTCATCGCGCGGCGGATCAGCCAGTTGGCGATGGCCGGCTTGGAGAGCAGGCGGGCGAGACGGTTCCAGATCATTGCGGGGTGTCCTCTAGGTTGTAGCGACGCCAGATCAGCGCCAATGCGAGTGCATGAGAAATGGTGATGTGTTCGATGGCGTCGCCGACCTTCAGCGCTGCGGTTACTTTCCAGTTAAGCCAGTCGCGAGGCCCGATCCGGTTATCGTCAACAACGCTGACGCTGACGACCATCGCAGTGACGCCGTGGTAATCGAACACCGAGCCAACCGGGTAGTGCTCGTACAGAACATCCACCGAAGCGCTTCGACAGATATGGGCGTCGATATTTTCCGGGTTGCGCTTATCGGAGAAACCCATGTCGGTGAATCGGCGCAGGCTCTCGGTGATGGCGAACACACGATCGAGGAAACCCTGGTACTGCGGGGCGCTCAACCGGCGGAAGTCTTGGGTATCGAGGTATTGCATCGGGAAGGCTCCTCGGGTTCAAATTCGTGCTGTGGAACGAACTTTAGATAAACCCGAGGAGGGTGTCAACAACTAACGTTTAAAAGTCCTCGAAATATTCCCGGTAGACCGTCACCTCGGGGCGATCGATCAGGTCGTTGAACCAGGCGGCGCCCTTGGCATCGAGGCGGAAGCATCGCCCGAGGGTCGGGTGGATGAACCAGTTGGGGGCGCTGAACGTCATGTGGTCACCTGGGCCGGTAGGCACGAATACCCACCAGTCGCCCGGCTCTAAGGGCTCGTGGTCCTCCAGCTCGCGGTAGTCCATCAGCCGCTGGCCAAGGTGCTACGGATGCCGATCCGGTTGACGACCTCACCCCCGTTGCCGCGTATCATCTTCTCGAAGTTGACCATCTCCTCGTCGGTCATCTTGGGCAAGTCGGCCGCCTCGACCGTGATGCTGGTGGTTCGGGCCAGGCGCTTCAACTCATTAAGCTCGGCGGTTACCCGGGCGACCTGCTTCTCCAGCAGACGGTTCTCGACCAGCAGCTTACCGGTCAGTTCCTGCAGGTGGCCCTTGCTGATGCACATGTGGCGGGCACGCCGTGGGCCGTTGAGCAGTTCCAGCAGCTCGAACACGTCGGCGCCAGGTACGATGCGGCCGTCCTGCAGTTCGATGTCACCGGTCAGCGGGATGGGGGTGTTGTCGATAGTCGGGTTCATTGCTTCACCTTGATGGTTGTGTTGCCGATGCGGATCCGTCCGGCTTTCAGCGCCGTGGCCAGGTCCAGGTTCATGGTGGGTTCTCTGCCTTCCCCGCGAGTCGGTATGCTTTCGCGCAGCTGGCGCAACGCCCAGCCGATGTTCTTCGTTTCGATCCACAGCACCGGGAAGCGGTCGCTGGTCTCGCGCTCCAGCTTGGCCACCGCGCTGAATAGGCTAGTCATCCGGGCATTCCCCCGGGATGACGGTCACTGGTACGCCGGCCTTCTCGGCCAGCTGCACCATGCTCGCGGTTCCAACGCCACCCGGGAAGGCGATCACACGCTGGATCGGTATAGCCTCCAGCATCTCACGGTTGCGGATGTGGCCGGCGCCTGGCCCCAGCTTGTTCCACTGAGCGGGGAAGCTGAAGTACGGCAGGCCCATGGTCGATGCCCACTCCTTAGCAAGGTAGTCTGCACCACGCGCATCGCCCTGAACGATCACCAGGGTCTGGTCGTTTGGCACCGACAGGCGCACCTCATTCAGCTCGGTGTTTACACGGATCTGGTCGCCGTAACGACGCCCACCGGTCACGATCACATAGTAGGGTTTCAGCATTTCAGAAGTCCTCGTCGACCGGCTCGGGCACTACATCGGGCTGAGCCGGCACATCGAACAGGTCCTGGATCTGCACCACGCAATACGGGCAGTCCAGGACGGGGTAGGGCGAGCCCCACGGAAGATCGCCACCGACCTGCCGTGTGTCGTCGCAGTAGTGGCAGTCGGGCGTCATTGCGGAAGGGCCATCCAACCGGTGGGTGGGAACGTTCGGCAGAAGTGCACGCTGGCTGTGACCCTACCCTCGTAACGCCAGTAAGGCTTTGGCGCCCGGTGGTACGCCTGGTCGTCCCAGCGACCGATGTCGACGGCCATCATGCCGTTCGCCGTGGGGTGCAGCAGCAGGATGCGCCGGTCTACCGGGGCGGTGTCCATCGACTGCCACTTCGGGATCAGCCGGTTGGCCAGCTTGAGCTCGTCTTCCAGCTGACGTATGCGCTGCATGGCCGCGTCGAAGGTGTGCACTGGCTGGGTCATCCCATGAACTCCCCGGCGAAGTCATCGCCACGAACGTCGAGGAACACGTCGGCGGCCATGAATGCTTCCTGGATAGCGGCCTTCCACCAATCCATGCTTTCGATGTCTTCGGTCTTGGCGATCATCGGCAGCAGGCGCAGCGCGATCTCGTCGCGGCTGGTCAGCTTGTCCGGCCCATCGGCGCGGAATTGGGTCAGGCGGCGTTTCGCAGCTCGCACCGTTTCGAGCATTGGCTGCAGCGCCTTGGGGTTGGCGCCGGCTGCGACGAATTTCTCAAGATGGCCGATGGTCTCGCCCAGCTTCTTGTCCAGCAGGTTGTTGGTTATTTCCATGGTTTCGTGTCTCAGCTTTTGGTTTCGGGTGTGTACAGCAGCTTGTATTTCATGCCGAACCGCATTGGGCCTGGCTCAACGTCCATCCAGCGATGCGGTGTAAAGGTCTCGCCGTTTATGAGGCTTGGCCGCCATACCGCTACAAGGGGCTTGCCGGCCACCAGGTAGACGGTTCGGTCGGGGTGGATCTGCTGGTGCAGCTGGCGGATGTCGACGCCATATAGCTCGACCGCTGACAGGACGATGTCGGCTTCCAGCTCGCGCACCTCGTGGCGGTACTTGTCGGCCAGCTCGGCGAACAGCCGGCGCAGGTTCTCGCCGGGGTCGGGGAGCTTAGAGTCATGCGCGGCGGAATGCAGCACTTCGCAGGCCTGGGCAGGTGTCACCGGAAAGCGAAGCATGTCGTCCTTCAGCCATTCGGGTCGGCCTGTGCATGGCCAATGCTGGCGGGTCGACGGCTTGATGAACGTCCGCTTGAATGGAGTAGCTTCGTCAAAGGCTACGATCTTGGCCGGCTTGTCGGTAAGGCCCAGGTAGCGGTCAATGTCGTTTGCCCCGGTTTTCGGAGTGATGTCGATCAGGATCTTTTTCGGCTTGTCACTCACGAGCTGATCCCCCGGATGGCGCCGCTGAACGGGATGATGGTCAGGCCGTATTCCTGCAGGGCCTCCAGCGGCTTGGCGCTCAGCACCAGCGCATTGTTGGCCGGCAGCACGCTGGGGGTCGGCGTCATGTTGTCCAGCTCGATGACGCGCTTGAGGCCGTACTTGCGCATCAGCGCCTGGGCGTTGCGGGTCTTGCCGCAGGCCTGTGGCCCGTGGACGATGATCGACTGTGGCATAGCGGTGAATCTCCTGTGCAGTTAGTCGCACTTTAGTTAAACCCTTTGCGGGTGTCAACAAGAAAAAGGCCCGCCGAAGCGAGCCCTTTCCGTGACGCCGTGTTACAGGTCTTCTTCGACCCTGGCCTTGCGCACCGCCTTGTCCTTGCTCACCCGCCACAGGCGCACACCGGCCTCGTCGTTGAGCTCGTCAGTCCCTGCAGCGAACTCGCGGGCGATCAGGTACACACCGATGCGGCGGCCCAGGGCGATCAGGCTGCGCACGTCCTTCTTGGTCTGGCCTTCCCGGTAGAAGCTGTTCCTGCCGGTGTCGATGTCCATGGCCAGAAGCTGGGCGGCTCGCGGGTCTTCCATGGCGCGGGATCGGCGAGCCGGCACAACGGCCACGCCTTCGTCTAGCTTGATGTCATCCATGGGTCAGAAGTCCTCGTCCTCGGTTGCGGGTTCGTCGTCTTCGGCCAGATCGCTCATGCCGTCGCCGTGGGCACCGCCGAACTGCTCCTGCAGGCTGCGCAGGGCTGCCTCGGGATCGGACATGGCCAGCAGGTCTTCCAGCGGCGTGTTGTTGATATGGGTGATCCGCAGACCTTCCTCGGGCTGGGTGATCTCGGGGATGTCCTCGCCGGCAATGTTGTTCAGGCACGACAGCAGCTGGCGGATGGCCGCGGTCATCAGGATGATGTCGGCGTCGATCAGTGCTGCGGGGTCGCCATCGGCGTCGGCCCGGGCACCGCCCAGCAGCATGTCGCTGAACTTGATGCCCTTGAAGATCAGGGTCTCGGTCAGCTTGAAGGCCATCTCGCTGCCCATGATGACGCCCAGCTCTTTGACCCGGAAGCCGTCCTCCAGGTAGCGCTGAGGCTCGTCCTCGCTCAGGTCCACGCCGTTGAAGGACACGGTATCCTTCGACTCGTTGACCAGCTTGGCGAACGCACAGGTGGCCAGGCCCTCGGCCTTACCCTTGCGCATCAGGTCGCCCAGCCACTGCTGCGGTGGCAGCTTGGTGGTCAGCGGCCGCACGGCCAGACTGCCCATCGCGTCACGCAGCTTGCACAGGAAGTCCTCGGCCAGCTTGGCGGTGCTGGCGCCGACCACCAGCAGGTTGCCGATCACCAGGGCATTGACCACCTTGTGCTTCAGGAAGGCCTTGGGCAGCAACTCGGCCACGACCACGTCCTTGATCTCGGCGGCCTCCTTGCGATAGACCTTGCGGCCTTCCCGTTCTTCCAGGGCGATGACCTTCTTGATGACGTGCTCGCGGATGGTCGCGGCGGTAAGGTTGCGCTCGTGCACCTTCAGGCTGAACAGGTTGACGCCTTCGGCGCCGTTCCACACCAGCTCCTCGCTGACGGTAGGGGCGAACGGGCCGAAGCCCAGGCCGCGCCACTGCGAACCGGTTGGCTCGAACTCGGGGTACTCCTCCAGGCACTCGCTCAGCTTCGACCAGCTGTTCAAGGTCTCGATGTGAGCGGCGTTGGTGATGCGGTACAGCAGCATTGCTTTGAACATGGGATGTCCTTATTTGTTGAACAGCCACCAGAAGTAGCCGTACACCGTGATCAGACTGACAACCACGGTGATGGATAGGTCGATGTCAGAGCTGATCACTGATCATCCTGGCGGGACAGGCGGCGAACCTGGAATGGGCGATCGACGAAGACCATCTCGCCGTCGTCGTTGCGCTTGCTCCAGCTTTGGCCGTCGAAGTACATCTTCTGGATCAGTGACTCGCCCTTGCCGGTTGTGTGATACCAGCCTGCAGCGTTGGTTTTTCCGGCTGGCGTCCAGGCCGACTCGACGGTGGTGCTGGTCGACACGGCCGACTTGTACTCGGCATACAACGACGCCGGCACCTCACGCTTGGCCAGCGGCAGCGGGGCCTTCTCGAAGCGGTAGATCATGCCGCCCTCGACGGTGGGGATCGGCGTCAGGGTCTCGCCCTGCTCCAGCAGCGCGTAGTCAGTCGGGCTGATCTCGATCTCGGCCAGGCCGTGCTTCTTCATGATCACGCCGATGGCCAGCAGGTTGGCCGCCATGAACTGCTGCATCTGCTGCTGGTTCATCGAGGACAGCAGGTCCATGGTGCGTTGGTCTTTACGTTTGGTCATTGCGTTGGTCCTTGCGGTTAGAAGTCTATTTCGTTGGTCTTGAAGCGTTTCTGTTTGTCGCGGATGGCCTCGGCTACGACCTTGTCGCCACCCCGCAGCACGGCGTCGGCTTTGATCTTGGCGATGACATCCGCCTCGATCGCCGGGTAGTCGGTAGTCACCTGGGCCAGGTCGTATTCCAGCGGGATGGCCCAGCGGTTGCCACTGGCATACTCGACCACGCAGATCCGGTTGAGGTCAGGGCGCGTAGCAATGGCGAAAAGCACGTCCATACCGTCGAAGTTAAGGTTGAACACCCCGTGGCACTCACTGGCCAGGTCGCCGCGATCGGTTACAACGTAGATCGTTCGGCTCATAGCACCACCGGGTCAGGCTGCAGGTTGAACTGCTTCTTAGCCTCACGCTCGGCCGCTGCAGGCGTCCGGTAGTAGAAGCCGTCCTTCGGGCTGGCCACCAGGGTCAGCAGCCCATCCTTCATCATGCGCCGGGTGATCTTGCGCAGCCGGGTGTGTGACCAGCTGTAGCGCGAGACATAGAAGGCCCGGGTCTCGGCGATCTGGACGATCTCCTGGCGGCTGATGGTTGCGATATGCGGTCCCTTGCTCAACGGTTACCCCCTTCGCTGTTTGCGGTTGCGCGCCTTCTCCCCCTTGGAGCGGCGGCATGGTTTGAATGGGTCGTCGCTGGGCGGCAATAGCTGCGGCCGATTCAGCTCTGACATGGTCAGCGGCCCGACGTGTTCTAGGTGCCCGCGCAGTTCCTCCAGCTGCAGGTTGCGGTCGGACTTACCCATCCCGATGTCGGATGGTGCACGGAAAACGACGCTACGGCCTAACGCGGCGAGTGCCATACCGATGCGCATGGCTGGGTTGCCGCCGATACCAAGCACGACGACCTTCACGCCTGCACCTTGAAATACTTGTGGGTCGAAGGGCAGCGCGCGGTGTAAACACGCTGGCCATTCTCCTCGGTTACCAGCCGCATACCCTGGAACTGGTGGAAGTGCAGGGCATGGCCGCAGCACGGGCAAAGGGTGGTCCCTCGATCCACAGGTTCGTTGTTTTCACACTTCAGGCACTTGGCCGTTTCTGGTGGCGACGTCTTGCAGCCGACCATGTGCCCGCACTCAAGCCAAAGGTAATACTTGGTGCCGAACTGCGCGGCCAAGCTACCGGGGCGAACGTGCTTGACCTTCACGACCTTGCGCTCGGGGAAATTGGCGGTGTCGACGATGCGTGGTTTACCGAGTTTCATCTGGCCAACCCTCCAGGTCGAAGCGCTTCTCACATTCCTGGCGCAGAGCCTTAAGCGTGTCATGGCAAGACCGCTGGCCCGAGATAACCATCAGCTCATCCGGTTCGCGGTCGGTGACCTTGCCGGTGTCCGCATAGACGGCCACGCCGCCCAAGCTCAGATCTTCCATGCTGACCTTGATGCCGTACTTCTTGAAGAAGGCCTCGTCATCCGGGTAGACATTGGGGATCTCGACGACGTTCTGGTGCCCGTTTGGCGGGATGAAGCATGTAACGGTAAGGGTCATTGCGGTTGCTCCGACTTTGGGTTGTAGTCATCGGCCCAGGCGTTGAGCAGCTTGGCCAGGTGCCTTGCGTTGTCGACGCCTGGGACGGCGATAGCCGGCTCGTCTTCGTCATGCTCATGGTCGACGTGAAGCCATACGCGACCCTGACCTTCGGCACCATCGAAGCTGACGCGCACAGGCTTCTCCCAGCCGATGTTGGTGACCTCGCGTGGCGGTGGCTGCAGGATCACGTCCTGGTTGAAGTCGATCGGTGGCTCGTCGCGAACATGGCCCGCTGCGGCGAGGATCACAGCCTTGGCAGCCTTGGCGCCAACCGGCTTGCCCAGGATGACCATCAGGCAGTCGGCCATGTGGTTGGCCATGTCGTCGTCGCTCAGCAGGCCCAGCTGGTGGCAGTCGAGCACGGTGGCGCCGCGCGCCTTGAGGACCTGCTGCTGGCCGATGCGCTCGGTGATCAGGGTCTCGACCAGGTCGGCCAGTTGCTGCTGCAGCTCGGTCAGGTTCTGCACCACCAGGGTCTGGCCGCTGATCGTGGCCTCGCTTACCGACTGGGTGAAGCGATCGAGGATCTGGCCGATGCGCGAGCGGGACGACTGCACGGGCTCGGGGGCAGCCACGTCGGGCGGCAACACGGATTCCCACCAGCTCAGCAGCACCAGATCCTCAACCTGGGATTCGGCCTGGCCATACCACTCGTTAAGCAGCTTGAATCCGTCGGCCTGCACCTTGTACATCGGAGAACAGCACAGCCCCTTGGACTTCAGGCAATAAATCGCCATCTCGATGTCGTCGTGGATGTTCGGGTCGAGCTGTCGGCAAGTCGCTTTGGCTTCGGGGCGAAGGTCCTCGACAAACAGCGTGATCGGCTTGGGGTCACACTTGTCATGGCTGATCTTGACGACCAGCTGCACCGGGTGGCGCTCAGGTGCCGGCCCCATGACGGCTTTCACATCATCGGCAGCCTGCTTGGCTCCAGCATGAGGATCGACCGCGGCCCATATGCGGGCAGCCTGGTCGATGTCATGCGCGTACTTGACACTCGACTGCGATGCCCACTGGCGCCATACGGCGAAGTTGCCGATGGTGTCGGCGGCTGGCTCGCAGCCCTTGAGCAGGTAGGCGGCCGAGATCCAGTCGCGGTACAGGTCAGGGTACAGGGTGTGACCGTCGTATTGCAGCCGGTATACCGATGGCTGGCCGGCGATGGCCGGCTGCAGAATGGACACGGTGAACGGTGTCTTCTTGGTGCTACTCATGCGGGTGTGCTCCTTGTCGGTCCAGGGTGGTTCAGGTCAAACGGGTGACGGTGAGCACCACCAGCGTGTCGCCGTCGTCGGCACTGAAGTGGCCGATGCTGGTGGTGAAGGTGCGGCCGGTGCACTCGGGCTTCGCTTTGACCTTGGCGATCTGGCCGCCGATGGTGTCGCGCAGCTTGCCCTTGGCCGCGATAATGTCCGCGTGCACCGTGGTGGCAGCCGGCAGGCGGTTGGCCCGGCAGGCGGTCTCGCCGATGTCCAGGGCGATGACCTGCTGGGTGAAGGCGATCGGATTGGCGCGGCGGGCGGCGGGCAGGGCTGCCGACTCCAGGGGTAGCTCGGTGGCCGACTTGGCCTGGGCTTTCGGTGCGGCCTTCTTCGGCGAGGCCTTGGTGGCAGGGATCGGTGGGGCGCTTCGAGCGGTCTTGCTGGTCATCTCGTTGGTCCGTTAATTGGTTGAGAACGAGGTGATGATAAGACATACGCCACGGGTGTCAACTAAAAACATTCGGACGAGACGAGATCCGGCTGGGTTGCTGGCGCGAGAGGGCGGGAATCCGGTTGGGTTGCTGGCGCGAAACGGTTCGACCAGGCAATAAAAAAGACCGCCTGGATGGGGCGGCCTTTCGGTGGGGCTGGCGTGCTGAAGCAAATCGACGACCAGGACTTTACACGACCAGGTTGGGCAGGGCGACACCGGGAATCCGGCTGGCTTTCCAGGGCGAGGGGATCCGGCCAGGTTGCTGGGGCGAAACTTCCAGCGGGGCGCCGGGAATCCAGTCAGCTTTTCAGGGCGAGAAAAATCTGTACCGGCGCAGGTTCCAGGGCGAGCGGTTGGCCCGCTGCTCCAGGTAGGCGATCGAGCGGCGATGGGGTTGGATCGGCAAACGGGGTGGTGCCTGATTTTTGGGGGCTGGCGGCCGTATAAAGAAGGGGTTTGCGGGGTGGCGGCCTGGGCGATTGGGGCGCCTGGCGGCCTGGGCGATTGGGGAGATTGGGGCGCCTGGTGGCGGGGTGGCGAAACTTTTTGTGATTGGGGGATTGACACCTACGGCGGGTGTCGGCAAAGTGCACCCCATGGCAGCGCTTTCGCCGCCCAGCTAACCCGAAAGGAGATACACCCATGGCCGTACAAGTTCGCGATACCGCTGCAGGCAAGTCGATTAGCGCCTATATCGTCCTCAACAAAAAAGGCGTTCACGTCGCCACGATTAACGTGCACTTTGGTAATTCCCGCGTTTCGGTCGACGTGTGGAACCTGGGCGACAAGGCCATTCACGCTTGCCGTGTCGCCGCTATCAAGTCCGGCGCACTCAAGCCCGAGGCTTTCGTTAAAGCGGTTGAGGCGTCCAAGGTTAAACGCGATTGGGGCAATGGCCAGGATCACGAAAGCCACGCGACCTATGACCTTTTCGGTTTCCAACAAGGCAGCGCCAGCGGTTATGGGTATGACAAATACACGGCTGCGCTGTCGGGGCTTTGGATCGACGGGCACCAACTGGCCGACCACAGCCGTGGCAATGCCCAAACCGAGCGCCTGCTAGTGGCATACCAGAAAGCCACGGCTAAGTGTGAGACGGTCGAAGCGGCTAACGAAGTGCGCAAGGCGTTCAATGACAAGGCTGCAAAAATTGGCGCGTTCCTCACCAACTATCGGTCGTGCCAGGATGATCGGGAACGCGGCTTTTACGGCTCGTGCTACCTGGAATCAGGCCTTAGCCGTCTGGAAAAGCTGGGTTACACCGTGATCCAAGCAATCTAAGTCGACCGCCCTATTTTTGGAGATTCCCCCATGCAAAACATTCAATTCAATGTTGGTGGTCGTGATCTGACTTTTGCGGTCCGTTTTGAAGACGACCACGATCAAGGCGCACCGTGGGAAAATTCCGACGGTCATGGGCCAGTTTCGGGTTGGGAAAGCCGCGACAAACGCCCGGGGGAGATGATCCTTAATACAGATCGTGGCTCGAAACGTTTCTATGATTTCGCCGAAGCGTGCCTCATTGCCCGTCGTGATGGTTGGGATGCCGCGCCATATAACGACGGCACCGAAACGAAACGACAGCAGGCCGCCAAGGCTGCGCTATCTGATTTCGAGTATCTGCGCGCATGGTGCAATGACGAATGGCGATACGTCGGCGCTATCGTGACTTTGTTGGACGACGACGGGAACGAAACCACTGTTAGCGATTCACTGTGGGGGCTCGAAACGTTCGGCGATTATCACCAGATCGAAGCAAAGCGTATGGCTGAAGAAATGGCGTGTGCTTTGGGTGTGAGCATTGACTGGCCGGAAGGCATGGAAGACGAAACCCCGGAAGTTTGCGACCAGTGCAACGCCGAACTTGAACCGGGGCAAATCGGCAAATGCGACGACTGCCAGTCTACCGAACCCACGCCAGCGCTTCGCGCCTTCACCCATGGCCGCTGGCACGCCTGGCAAGGCACGGCAAAAGTCATGCTTTCGGATGAATCGGAAAAGCGGCTGCGCGAATTCGACAGCGTGAACGATGCGGTAAATTGGCTTTTCACCAATGATGAAAAAGACGCTGCGCGCGCCTTGACTGCGCATATCAAGGGGGTTTGAGCCATGGCCGATAAAATCAAAATCGACGGGCTCACTTTGACCGCCGAACAAATTGAAAAATGCCGCGAAGTGGCGATGTCGCCGGACGTGGTTAAAACACGCAAAGTCATTACTTGCTACAAATACGACGATGCAAACCTGGCGCTTTTCCGTGTCCAGGCTGCGCGGCATATCGAAGCTATCACGGTGCGCGCAGTGCTGAATAAGCCTTTGAAGGTGGATCAAGCCCGATATGTGAATTCCTGGCTTGTCGACGGCAATCCGATGTTCCGTGAATTCTTTGCAGCGCTTAATGCCGCCGTGGGGCGCGAATTCATCCGAGGCGCCAGGCCTGCAGGAAAGGAGGCTACCCAATGATTTCTGCAGCCGCTGTAAAACCACTTTTCTTGTGGCTCGTGCTGTGCTTCGACGGCCAGGCTTGCACAAACTCGCAAGTTCTGCAGCTGGACACGTTCGAAGGTGACGCCGCATTGTCGGATTGCCTGGACCAGAAAAAGGCTATGCGCGCAGGCCTTGACGCCTTGCCGCTGGCGCCCGTGCAAAAACTTGGCTGTCGTACCCTGGTGGAGTTTGAGCGCTCGGGGGTGGAACTGTGAAACGGCAAACCCCTGTTTTCCATCCGTGGTTACGCCTGGCAGCTGCGCTGGTGATCATCCTGGGCGGCCTGTCGGGTGGCGCCTGGCTTATCGACAGTGGTCACACCTTGACGGGGCTTTGCGCTTTCACGGCAATGCTTGGGGCGCTCAAGCCGCTGTATCCCGATGAGGAAAGTGTTTGACACCTACGGCGGGTGTCGGTAAAGTTCGTTTCACCAGCTAAGGAGATTCCCGCCATGTCACGTTTGACCGCTCGCAATTTCTCTCACCCGACCATGCAAGCCAAAATCCGTGGTGCGCACGCCCGCTCCCAGAATGGCGCCAGCGCACCAGTCGTAAACGCGAAAGGCCGCGTGATTATGGTGGCCGTATGGCGCCAAGGTCCGCGCCCAAGCTTTTACGTTGTCGAGAAAAACAATTTCATCGGCAAAGACGTTAGCACCATGGTTTACGCCGCCGTAGACCTTACCCCGCCAACCCCGAAAAAAGGTTTCGCCGCTCGCATGATTGGCCGCGTGGTTTCGTTCTTCAGACCTAAGCCGGTTTCCGTGTTTGCTGAATACCTGGGCAAAGCCAAGGCGATGATCCAAGAAGCGCGCGACTGCAAAGCGCAGGGTTACGACCTGGCCGCCCGTGAAGCGGTACGTTCTGCGCTGAATTTCCGTCGTGCCGCCCATGCGCACGCCCGTGGCCTGTAAGGAGTGATGATCATGCAAACCAAAAAAATCGAAGCGGTAACCCTTATCCGTGATTCTGCGCGTGGCCGTTTTATCCCGCGTGATTTCCTGTGTGGCGCAGACGGACAAATCGACCTGGCGCACTGCGCGACCTGGGGATTGACCGCCGAAAATCGCCAGCGCTGGGAAGACGCGGCAAACCCCGATTGTGAGTGGTATTGGGAAGCGTGGGCGTGGGTTCTCGACAATGCCGCGTATACCGACGAAGGCGGGAACCGCTACACGTTGCATCATGACGGCGACCTTTTCGGCCTTTGCTTTGACCGTATGACGGACGAAGAAAAAGCCAATTTTGGGTTTGAGGATTAATCCCATGGCGCTCGCATCCACCAGTTTCACGCCCAGCTATTGCGCCCGTATCAAGGCCGCCGTGGCGCGGGCTATCGAAAAGGCGCACAAGCCTGGCGCCCGTCGCGGTATGGGGTTTGAGCTGGTCTATAACCGCCGTGACAAACCGTCTCTCGGTATCGTCGCCCGTCGGGGTGGCCAGGTTGAATTTTTCGCGGATAGTGACCTTGATACCGACGTGACCGAACGTGTGCTGTCGGCCATGCGTGACTACCACGCCAATCTGCAAAAGGGGTATGCGCTGTGAGCAAACTACTGTCGATCAAAACCTACGCCCGCAAGGCCTACAAAAACCGCTATGCCTTCGACAGCGTGACCGTAGACAAGGCCGGCAAAATCTCCGGGCATTGGGCGCAACGTGGCCAGGCGCTGGCACCTTCCGACCTGGGGAGCATCGCCGATTGTCGTACCGTGAAAACGGATACCGGCGTCCGTTTCTACAATCGCGATTTTCTCGTGTACACGTTCGGGCTGCCAGCATGAATTTCTATCCCGTCTACCGAAAAGACGTTGCCCGTGGTGAGTACCTTTTCCCGCTCAACGTCTGCAAAACCATGGCGCCGCAAATCTACCAATACCGGCGCGTGATCGGCCACCGGTTCAAGCTGCGCCACGTCCACGGTCGCAAGCAAGTGCGCGATTGGATCGAAGCTTTTCGGCGTGACCTGCAGGCTTGTGGGTGGAGTGCTAACGCCCGCCTGGCCAATGCAAAGCTGGGCGAAGCGCTTAGCGATTGATACGCCTACCCGCCTACCCAATGCCCGCGTAAAGCGGGCTTTTTTGTGCCCGTTTGGAATGTTTGCCCATGGCCAGGGTTTTGAATGGCCGTTTCTAGGCGCTGGCGCCTACCTGCTAGATCGAATCGCCGCTAATCCATGCCAAGGTAGCGGGTTTTGGTTTCACTTCTAAAAAGGCCGTGCCAGGCCGTTTAAACAGTATACGCATTGCGCATATTCGCCGATCCTGTCGGGGGCTTGGCTGTGGGTGGCCGGTTTGGGCTGGGCGGTTTGACCTGGTGCCGTGTCGCTGGGGGTGGATCCTGGGGGCGCCAGGCTGTGGGTAGCTGGGCGGGGTGGCGGCTGTGGTGTGAGCCCATGCCTGGGGGTGGCCTGCTAGGTACGGTGTGCGGGTAGGTGGATTGGCTGTGGTGCCTGGCCTATGGGGTGGCCTGCTAGGCCGGTGTGCGGTGAGGCGTGCGACACGGGTGTGCTGTGGGGCGTTCTTATAGGTGTGCGGATAGGTGCCTTTATATGTGTGCGATTAGACGTATTGAAAGGTGTGCGAATAGGCGTTCTGGCGGCTGTGCCGGTTTAGGTCGGTTGATCGGTAGGCGGTTTGGGTCCCTCCCCAGGGGGTCCAAGGCCACGCGGGGGCGCTGAGCCCCGGGTTTTCGGTTTGCTCATTTCGGCCCATGCCACCCTTACCGCGTTCCGATTTCTCGGTTCGGCGGATTATCCCGAGCAGCACCTGGGCAAACCGCAAATGGGGTTCGCGTTTTTGCCGATTCCAGGAGTGGGGGCCGAGCGGGTCTTAGCTACGCATAGTTTCTACAGAACACCCTTATTTTTTATTGAGCGGTTTCCTTTTACACCTGTTTACTTGGACCCTCTTGGCCCCTCTATCTTTTACTACCCTTTATTTCTTACTTAATACGTAATGAAATCAATAAGATAGAGTAAAAAGAAGAAGGGTATGGCGGGATGCGTCCGCATTTGCCTGTGGGCGACTTGGCCCCTTTTTCGATGGTCGAACTGGTCAAAAAATGATCGAGGGGCCGAGTAGCGAGTCGAGGGGCCGAGTAAAACCATCAAAAACTCAGCCCCTCGGTGAAAAATTCTGCGCGCAACAAAAAACCCGCCGAAGCGGGTCTTTGTGAAATTTTTCGCGGTTTAGAAGTCTTCCTCCTCGTCGCTTTCCAGGTTGTTTTTCTTCAGATAGGCGCGAATTTTTTGCGTGTCGATCTCGGCCCCGTCAGGTCCGGCAAACAAAAATTTTTCAGGATTTTTGCTATAGAACCGTTGCTTGGCACCGTTGATTTTCACGCGACCCAACGGGAAGAAGCCCAAAATCCCAAGCGTTTTTTCGAGGTTCGAGGTCTTCGGGATCTCGATGTCGAGGGTCATTTCCAAGCCCTGGAGCAGCGTCACGTTAAGCAAATCGTCGGAAATATCCGGGTATTCGCCGCTATTGATCACCTCCAAAATACCTCGGGCATCGGACGGCATGGCCGAATTGACCATCTGCAGGAACGCACCCGTGGCCGGGGCATCGCCTTTCGGGTTGAACTCGTCGGACATCTCGTGCTGCAGAAGCCACTCCCTGATGGCCGGCGCCGAATCGTCCAGTGCAGCGTACAGGTCGACGTAATAGTCGGGGTTTTCAGCCTTGAATTCGGCCAGGCGAACCCGATCCTGCCACTGGCTGAACAGCACCAGGAAACGACGCTCGTTAATGCTCAGCGGCATGGCGTCCTGGTAGTTGGTGAACAGCAGGTAGTTGGTTGTGTTCTCGACGTTATATGGGTCACGGCCTTTCGGGTGGACCTCGATCACCGGGTTGGTGATGAACGGTTTCACCCGGTTCAGCACGTCGTAGCGGTTGTGGCCAATAAGGCGGATTTCCTCGATCGCCATCACGCACTGGCCCTGGGCCCAGCCGGTGAACTGGCCTTCCAGGATGTGGGCGTTGCCCATGCGCACGTTGGGCAGGCCCATGCACGCCGCCAGCATGAACGCGAAAAACGACTTGCCGTCGCCCTGTACACCCTGGATCAGCGGCGCATAGTTCACCCGCTTGCCCGGGTTCTGCACCACGAAGGCCAGCCAGTCCAGCAGCATTCGGCGCTCGCGGGCGTCGGACAGCAGATGCTTGAGGTGTTTCTTGATCCGCTTGATGTTGGCCACGTCCATTGGCCGGATCGACTTCGGCCGCGGCGGCACCTGGTTCTCGGGGTAGGTGTTCACCATGGTGGTGTGGTTGTAGATGAAGATCGGGTCACGGCCAGGCGCGTACATGCGCCCGTTGACGGTCGGGATCTTGTACACGTTCAGCGCCAGGCTGCTGGCCGACGAGGTGGCCGCACCCTTGCCTTCCAGGATGTCCTTCTTGGTCATCGCGTGCCGGTCGTTGATCGCGTTGAAGCCCTGCACCGTCACCGCATACTTGGCGATCGTGTGGTAGAAGCGGTCCTCGGTAGAGTCGTACACCCAGTCACGGCACCAGCGCGGCGTGTCCTTGGTGTTGATCTCGTAAGCCAGGGTCTTCTTCACTTCGGTCAGCGGCACCTTGCCGCCCGTGAGGATCTGCAGGCGATCACGCGCCACTTCGGCGAGGCCGGCCCGGGTCAGGTGGTCGATCTCGGCGGCCCGTGCTTCCTTTGCCGCTTCGTTCCATTCGGCACGGTCCTTGGCCTGGGCAAACTTGTCGCGCAGATCCGACGCAGTGGCCAGCGCCTTGCTTTCGGCAGCCTCCTTAGCCAGCTTGAGGATCAGGCGGGCCGTCACCGGGGCGCGCTGCTTGTCCTCGATGTCGAAGGTCTTCCACTTGCGGTCCAGCGCCTCGCGATCGTAGTTGTTGGCCGACTCGGACCACTCGTGCCACATCTCGCGCCCGACATCGTCGCCGTCATACTGGTGGTACAGGCACATGCCGATCTGGAACCACACGTCGTAGTCGTCGTTACCCGGGACCATCATCAGGCGGCGGTGCAGCTCGGGCTGGGCCATGTCGATCGGGTGGGCGTCAGCCGCGAACGGATCGTTACGGTCGACCTGGCCGGTGGCCTGGCGGCGCAGGATCGAACCGGTCGACTCCTTCCACCCGCGTGCCCGGGCCCCGTCCTCGAACAGGTCGATCAGCTCCTGGGCCTTGTCTTCGTTGAAGCGTGGCAAGTCGGCAGCTTCGACCGTGGTCGGCTGCTCGGCTGTCGTCCAGACGTATGGGCGACGGGTGTCCTTGTGGATGTGGTACGCAACGAACTGCTGGCCATCGCACAGGATCTCGACCTTGCAGCGGTCGCCCCACTCGTCGATGAATGTCCGCGAGGAGATCTTCGGGAACGGGGTGCTGGTACGATAGAGCAGCAGGCGCTTGGGCGCGTTGCCGATTCGGACGGGTGATGGTCCCCACAACTCGATCGCCTTTGCCTGGAGCTCAAGGGCAAAGTCTTCGTCGGGGACATCCAGGTCAACGGCCGGCAGGTTCTTGGTCAGAATGCCAATGCCATGCGAGCCGCGACCAGACTCAAGCCACTTATCCAGCAGCTTCTTGGTCGCGACCGTTTTTTGCCAGTCATCATCGACCGGACCCTTCATCCCTGCTTCGATAGGAACGATGTTGTAGCCGTTCTCGATCAGTTTCTCTCCAAACCGTTCGAGGTATCCCCCTAAATTTTTCGCTACTTCGCTCATATGGGCCTCAGAGGTAAACGAACATCGCCCGGCTGAACACTTCCTGGCCGACCGTGGCTTCAATTGATAGGGCTACTTTCTTTGGAAGCTCGCCCCTGCTCATGCAATTGGTCAGATGTTGGGCCGAATACCCGGCGTCCAGGCTCAGGTGCTTCAGCGATGCTTGCTGATTGTGATGCGCTGCGGCGATGTTCAGCCGGAAGCGGATTTCCAACCGTCGATGCTCCTCGGGTGTGAGTTCAGGGTCGGTGACCCAGGCTGGTAGGTTCATTTTCGTGCCTATATGGATGTGCTGGTTACAAGCACGCGAGGATACGCTGCAAAAATGTGGAATTCAATCTGAAAAAAATGTTGACGCACGGCGCCGTGTCGGTTTTAATTCACTCCGTCGCCACGAACGGCGGCGCAAATTCCCAATTGATCTAGGAGCTGCACATGGACCTCAACACCTTCGGCGAAAAACTGATTGCCCAGCTGTCCCGCATCGCGAACTCTGCCGAAACCATCGAAAAGGTAATGAACGGCGGTAAGCTGGGTGCCCAGTCGCCGGACACCACCACCTCGTCCGCCCCTGCCGAAACTGCGGCCGAGAAGAAGGCCCGCCTGGCAGCCGAGAAGAAGGCCGCCGAAGCTGCAGCGGCTGCCAATGCCGCACCGAAAGCCGACCGCGCAGCCGTCAACAAGGCGCTGGTCGAGCTGAAGGACACCGTCAGCAAGGAAGCGGCCCAGGCCGTCTACCAGAAGTACGGCTACACCGCCATGTCGAAGATCGAAGAGAAGGACTTCGACGCGATCAAGGCCGACGCCGAAGCCGCGCTGGAAGCTGCCAAGAACACCAGCGTCGACGATGCCAACGACGACGACCTGTAAGGGCTGACCGTCATGGCGGATCACGGCATCGACCTCGACGCCGTGAAGGCCAAGCTGAAGGGGCATAGCATCTTCGCTCCCTCAGCTTCGGCAACGTGGCTCAACTGCTCGGGCTCGCTGATCCCCAACCTCCTCGCTGAGGATGACGCCGGGATCGACGCTGCCTACGGTACGGTGGGCCACGGCGTCGGTGAGTTGTGGTTGAAGACGGGTGTTCGGCCAGACCACCTGCTCGGTCGTGTCGAGAAAGTCGACGAAGGTCATGCGGTGTTCGAGATCACAATCGACACCGAGATGATGAACTACGTCGAGATGTACGTTAACTGGTGCACGCCATTACCGGGTGACCACTATGTGGAACAGCGGGTTGACTTCTCACGGCTGACGCCGATCGAGGGTCAGGGTGGGACCGCCGACCATATCGCGTGTCACGACGGTGTGCTGACGATCACCGACTTGAAGCTCGGGAAGGGCTATCAGGTTTTCGCTGAGAAGAACACGCAAGGGATGCTGTATGCCCTGGGCTCGTACTTCAAGTGGGACCCGATGTACAACTTTGAGCGGATCGTGATCAGGATTGCCCAGCCTCGGCTAGGCCATTTTGATGTGTGGGAGATCAGCGTCAAAGAGCTGCTTGAGTTTGCGGACTATGTGATCGAGCGGGCGGCATTGGCCTGGAACCCGAACGCAGTGCGAACTGCCGGTATTGCCCAGTGCTACTGGTGCAAGGTAAGGGCCTCGTGCGCCGAGCGCGCGCGGTGGATCTACGAAATAGTGGACGGGTGCTTCGATGACCTGGCCGAACTGATCAGCCTGGCGGACTTTATGGCTACGATTGACGATGACGATTTTCGCGTTCAGCTGGTGCCGGCCCGCGAGCTTTCGCACGCGCAGAAGGTCAAGCTGATTCGCTATCGCAAGTCGATCGAGAACTGGCTGAAGGACATCGAGGACGACCTGGAGCGGAAGATGCTTTCCGGCCAGGAAGTGCCCGGCAAGAAGCTGGTGGCCGGCCGTAGCAAGCGTGTCTTCATGGAGCGCAACCCGCTGCGATTGGCCGATACGCTGGAGATGATTTCGGGCGTCCCTGCCAAAGAGTTTCTGGAGACCTCGGTCCACGGTATCACCGAGATCGAGAAAATCTTCCAGAACAAGGGCGGGTTCCGGCCGAAGGATATCCCCGGCATGCTGGAAGGGTTCGTGTTGAAAATGCCGGGCAAGCCCGTCATGGCCGACGACTACGACAAGCGCCCTGCGGTAACATTGGAAGATGGCGATGTGTTTGACGCCATCGAAGATGATGATGGAACGTTCGGGGTCGTGGACCTCGACGATGATCTGTAAATCGTGAATCGACAACTCGGAAAAGGTAAATCGAAAAATGGCACGTTCTATCGTTAAAAAAGTGGCAAACGCAATTCTGTATGACGACGGCTGCGTCCGTGTCGACGGTGTCATCTGCTCCTACCCCCACCTGGACAAACCCTGGAAGAAGAACGACGGTGACCGCGAGAAGTACAGCGTCACTGGCCTTGCCCCCAAGGAAACCCACAACGAGGCCAAGGCGCTTCTGGTCGAGGTGATCAACAACCTGCTGACCAGCAACAAGATGGGCAAGATCGGTGCCGAGCACAAATTCGTGCGCAATGGCGACACTGACGAAGGTCCGCTGAAGCCAGAAACCGAGGGCATGTGGATCATCAAGTCCTCGGAAAACGTTGATCGTCCACCGAAGGTCCGTGACGAGCGCACCAAGGTGATGACCCCGCAGGAAATCGCCAAGCGGATCTACCCGGGCTGCATCATCAACATCCTGATTCGCCCTTGGGCGCAGGACAACAAGCACGGCAAGAAGATCAACGCCAACCTGGTCGCCGTGCAGTTCGTTCGCGACGGCACCCGCATCGGTGAAGCGGCGATCGACGATGACGATGCCTGGGAAGAACTGGAAGTCGAAGGCGCCGATGCGCTGCAGCTGGATGACGACGAAGATCTGTAACACCGCAACACCAACCGACCCCCATCACGCTTTGCTTCTGGCGTGATGGGGGTAATGGCCCACCTTAGCGTGGGCATTTTTATGGAGCTTGAAAATGTGGAAACCGACAGGACGCCCCCTCGCGACCCTCGATATCGAGTGCTTCCGAGACTACTACCTGGTTATGTTCAGCAAGATCGTCAAGGGCCAGAAGGTCCGCTACAAGGGGTTCGAGCGCTACTGGGACAACCCGCTCGACACCCGTGGCATCATCCAGGTGCTGAAGCAGTTCACGATGGTAACGTTCAACGGCAACAACTACGACATGATGATGCTCATGTACGCGCTGACCGGTGCCAACAACCGGGAGCTGAAGGCCGCATCAGACCACATCATCCAGGGTAACCTGCGACCCTGGCAGTTCGAGGAGCACTACGGCGTCACCATCCATGCCAGCATCGACCACATCGACCTGATGGAAGTCGCGCCTGGCCAGTGCAGCTTGAAACTCTACGGTGGCCGGCTGCACACCGAAACCATGCAGGACCTCCCCTACGAGCACGACGAGCTGATCTTCACCGATGTCGAGCCCGGCTTCCCGCTGTCGTCCAGCAAGCGCCGCGAAGTGGTTTATCGCTACTGCGGCAACGACCACGCCACTACCCAGGACCTGTACCACGCTGTGGTCGAGCAGATCCGCATTCGTGAGGTCATGTCCCAGCAGTACGGTGTCGACCTGCGCTCGAAGTCCGATGCGCAGATCGCCGAGGCTGTGATCAAGGTCGAGGTCGAGCGCATCACCGGCAAGAAGGTGTGGAAGGCAGACGCCCGGGAGAAGAACAAGGCCTTCACCTACGAGACGCCGGACTTCGTGTCGTTCCAGACACCGTACATGCGCAAGGTGCTGCGGACCGTGCAGGACACGCTGTTCGTGGTCGATAACGGCAAGATCCCCATGCCCGCCAGCCTAGAATCGCTCATGGTCGAGATGGGCGACTCGCGCTACCAGTTCGGCATCGGTGGTCTGCACTCGACCGAATCGACGGTGGCGCACTTCTCGGATGACGAATACGATCTCAAAGAGCTGGACGTGCGCAGCTACTACCCGTCGATCATCATCGAGCTGAAGCTGTTCCCGAAGAACCTGGGCCAGGCCTTCCTCGAAGTCTACGTCCCGATCTACAACGAGCGGCAGGAAGCCACGGGGGACAAGAAGGCGGTCTTCAAGATTATCCTCAACGGGTCGTTCGGCAAGTTCGGCTCGCAGTGGTCGATCCTGTTCGCGCCCGAGCTGCTGATCCAGACCACCATCACTGGTCAGCTGTGCCTGCTGATGCTGATCGAGGCGCTGGAAGAAGAAGGTATCCAGGTGGTCTCGGCCAACACCGACGGCGTGGTCACCCGCTGCCCGAAGTACCTGCGCAAGACCGAGCAGCGCATCGTGGCCGAGTGGGAGAAGAAGACCGGCTTCGTCATGGAGGCCACGCCGTACAAGGCGATCTACTCGCGCGACGTGAACAACTACATCGCTATAACCACCAGCGGCAAGGTCAAGCGCAAAGGCGCCTATGCCGAGCCAGGGCTGGCCAAGAACCCGGCTGCCAACATCTGCTCGCAGGCAGCGGTCGATTTCCTCGCCAAGGGTATTCCGGTCGAGGAGACCATCGAGTGGTGCCAGGACATCCGCCAGTTCGTGTCGATCAAGAAGGTCGACGGCGGCGGTGTTCAGGGCGGCGAGATGCTGGTCGACGACTGGGTTCGCTTCGATGAGCGTCACTGGGTGCGCCAGGCGTGGATCGACGAGGGGCATAGCCAGGTTTGGCTGGACAACAAGAAGGTCAAGCTGGTGACCAAGCGGCCCAAGCCGGTGCAGGTGCAGGTCGACCCGACCTACCTGGGCAAGGCCGTGCGGTTCTACTACTCGACCAACTCGCCCGGGCCGATCAGGCGCAAGAAAAACGGCGCCGTGGTCGGTGACTCGACCGGTTCGCTGGCGCTGATGACGCTACCGCAGGAAATGCCGATGGACATTGACTACGACTGGTACATAAGCCGGGCAAAACGAATCCTCAAGGATGTTGGCTATGAAGAAATTGCGTGATCGGATCGACGAGGTCGACGGTGAAAGCACGATCGAGGGTAAGGCCTGTGAGTTCGCTGAGAAGCGCGGCTGGTTCGTGGTCAAGCTGATGCGCTGCAACATCGACTCCATGCCTGACCGCCTGTTCCATCGCCGCGGTTACACCATGTACATCGAGTTCAAGAAATTCGGTGAAGGCCCGAACCCCAAGCAGGCCAAGCGGCATCGCGAGCTTAGGTCCAAGGGGATTCCCGTGCACGTCGTCGACACCCTGGAGGCCGCGCATGACCTCCTTCAATGAGTTGCCGGCGCTGCTGGGCCCGGAAAACATGCACATGTACCAGGACGAGATGGTCGACTTCATGGTCGATGTCCCGTTCTGCGCGATGTTCGTGGACCTGGGCCTGGGCAAGACCGTCAGCACCATGACGGCGATGCTGAACCTGATCATGGCCGCCATCGACGGCGACCCGCTGGGCATCGACAACTGGCTGGTCATCGCCCCGTTGCGGGTGGCCAACACCACCTGGCCGAACGAGATCCGCGAGTGGTCCCACACCCGGGCCATGTCGATATCGCACATCCGCGACGAGGTGCTGGTCGATGCGATCAACAAGGCCGGCGAGGACGCGCGCCAGCTGCTCAAGGCGTTCGGCGTGACCCACCCGGATGTGATCAGCATCATCCGCAAGCACCGCCTGAAGCAGCTGGCGCACCGGGCCAAAAACCAGCTGGGCTACCGCAAGCACGACATCACCAAGTACGCCAGGCAGTTCATCGACGAGGAGATGAAAAAGCCGCTGGGCACCGCCGAACGCAAGATCTATGTGGCGATGAAGCGTGACCAGGCGGCGGCCTTGGCCGTGCGCGAGCACAAGCGGAAAAACCCGGCGTCGATCTACGTCATCAACCGCGAGCAGGTCGAGTTTCTGGTGCGTGCCTGGGGCCGAGACTGGCCCTTCGACGGCGTGGTCATCGACGAGTCCAGTGCCTTCAAGGATCACCGCACCAAGCGCTGGGCCGCACTGCGTCAGGTGCGCCCGCTGCTCAAGCGGATGATCCAGCTGACGGCCACGCCAGCCACCGAGACCTACGCCCACCTGTTTGGTCAGATCGGCCTGCTGGACATGGGCGAGCGCCTGGGTGCCACCAACACGGCGTTCATGGAACGGTTCTTCATCGTCAACAAGTGGACCCACGAGGCCAAGTTGCGGCCAGGCGCCGAGGAGGAGATCGCCGCGCTGATCGCCGACATCTGCCTGACCATGAAGGCCGAGGACTACCTGCCGATGGATGCGCCGGTCTTCGTCAACCGGTACATCGACATGCCCGAGTCGGCGATGCAGCTGTACCGTCAGATGGAAGCCGATGGTCTGGTCGAGCTGAAGGGCCGTGAGATCGAAGCACCGACCGCGGCATCCATGTCGCAGAAGCTGCTGCAGATCGCCTCAGGTGTGCTCTACGAGACGTACCTGCTGGAGGACATCGACACCGAGGACATGGTCAAGGTCAAGCATATTCACGAGGTGCACGACCGCAAGATCATCGACCTCAAGGAGCTGGTGGAGGAGACCGGCGAGCGCATCCTAGTGTCTTACCACTTCAAGTCCTCGCTGGACAAGCTGCTGAAGGCGTTCCCCAAGGCCGTGGTTATGGACAAGGAGGGCAGCGCGGTCAACGCCTGGAACAAGGGCAAGATCCCGATCCTGCTGATGCACCCGCAGTCTGGCGCGCACGGGCTGAACCTGCAGAAGGGTGGCCGCTATGTGTACTACTACGACATCCCGTGGTCGGCCGAGCTGTACCTGCAGTTCAACGCCCGTCTGCACCGGCAGGGCCAGAAGGATCAGGTGTTTATCTGCCACGCCGTGTCACGCGGCACGCTCGACGAGCACGTCGTGAAGTGCCTGGAGGGCAAGACCGACGCGCAGGAAATGCTGTTCCAGCTGCTCAAGAAGCTACAGCGCAAGCTGAAAAATCGGTTGACGATCGAGCATGACGATCTATAAAGTTGGATCCAGCGAGTAGGGAAGCTTGCAGGGACTAGCGGTTCTAGGGCACATGCGGGGAAACCTGCCTTCATCCGGTCTTATGACTTGATGGGGCAGGTTTTTTTTTCGCCTGCAGTTTGCCTACTCACTCCCATGTCGATATGCTCATTGCGTATATGAACAGGGCCTACCCGGTGAACAAGCTACTCCTCGACTTCGAGAAACACGCCGCGCTTGGGCCGACCTTCGTCGCCGAGCTTCTTGGCGTGGCCTATTCGACCTACGCCCAGGTGCGCAGCGGGGCCAGGCCCATGCAGACCTACACCGAGCGGCACCTGCAGGCGTTGCGTATGCTGCGCAAGGACCAGCTAGCCAAACTGATAAGGGAACACGTCCGTGACCAGGCCAATTAAGCACATCGACTCCAAGGTCCAGGACGATGAAACCAAAGCGATCCTGCACGAGGGCGCCAGCGTGTCCCAGCTGGGCAAGCTGTTCGGTATGGACAACCGCACCGTCGCGTCGAAGATCACCGGCATCGAGCCCTGCGGACGCCGGGCCGGCCACCCGATCTACGCGGTCAAGGAGGCGGCGCCGTACCTGGTCGAGCAGCAGCTGGACATCAACGACATCGAGGTGGTGATCGCCTACGTTCGCAAACTGAACCACACCAACCTGCCGAAGATGCTCACCAAGGAATTTTGGGCGGCCATGACGGCCAAGCAGCGCTTCGAGGAGAATGCCGGCGACCTGTGGCGTACCGACAAGGTGTCCGAGGTCTTTTCCGAGCTGGTGAAGTCGGTGCGCGACCCGCTGATCCTGGCCCCCGACATGATCAACAACGAGATGGAGCTCACCGAGCCACAGCGTAGAGCCCTCACCGACATCATCGACACCATTCTTGAGGATCTATCGAATGCCGTTGTTAAGCAATTCGGCGCGCGAGCGGCTGATAACCCAGGGCAAAACGACTTTTAGAAATCTGGAGCAGATCGCCATCGGCGTGGGCGAAGTGTTCTCACCGCCCGAGCGCCTGACGGTGTCGCAGTGCGCGGCCCGCTACCGCAAGCTGAAAAACCTTGGTTCCTACGTCGGCGACTGGAAGAACGAGAAGGTCTTCTACATGGTCGAGCCGATGGACGTGCTGGATTCGCGGGTGTACGAGCAGTGCATCTTCGTGGGGCCGGCCCAGTCCGGCAAGACCGACTCGCTGATCCTCAACTGGACCCTGTTCAGCGTCAAATCCAGCCCCATGGACCTGGTGATCTACAACCCGACGACAGCGGCAGCGCGTGACTTCTCGATGCGCCGTATCGACCGCCTGGTGCGTCACAGCCCGGTCATGGGTGAGATCATCGTCAAGCGCCGCGAGGCCGACAACAAGTTCGACAAGCACTTCACCAACGGCATGATGCTAAGCCTCAGCTGGCCGTCGGTGACCGAGATGGCGGGCAAGCCGATTCCCCGGGCAGCGCTGACCGACTTCGACCGGATGGACGAGGACATCGACGGCGACGGCAACCCGTTCGACCTGGCGGCCAAGCGGACCACCACGTTCGGCAGCTTCAAGATGTGCCTGGCCGAGAGTTCGCCGTCCAAGCCTGTGCTGAACCCTCGCTACATCTGCAAGGGCCACGAGGCCCCGCCGTCGACCGGCATCCTGGCGCTGTACAACCGGGGCGACAAGCGCCGCTGGTACTGGCCGTGCCTGCACTGTGGTCACTACTTCGAGGGGCGCTTCTCGCAGCTGGTGTGGGACACGTTCGACAAGGAAACCGGCGAGGTCTACGACAAGGTCACCGCATCCGAGACCGCCCGCCTGGTGTGCCCGGGCTGCGGCGCCAAGATCCATCCCGATGAGCGTCACGAGATGCAGCAGTGGGGCATGTGGATCAAGGACGGCGAGTCGGTGAACAAGAAGGGTCAGCGCGACGGCCGTGGGCCGCGATCGACCATCGCCAGCTTCTGGCTCAACGGCATGGCTGCGGCGTTCACCAGCTGGCCGCAACTGGTCAGGACCTACATCACCGCCGAAGAAGAGTATGCGAGCAACCAGTCCGAAGAGATGCTGAAGAAGTTCTACAACACCGACCTTGGCGAGCCCTACCTGCCGAAGGCCGTCGGCGAAGACCGCCTACCCGAGCATCTGGCTGCCCGGGCCGAACCCCTGGACGAGAAGCACGTCCCGCTGGGAACCCGCTTCCTGGTGATGCAGGTCGACGTGCAGAAGAACATGTTCGTGGTGCAGTGCCACGGTATTGCCCCGGGCCGCCCGTTCGACATGGTGCTGATCGACCGCTTCCAGATCCGCCAGTCGAAACGTCGAGATGGCGAGACCGGCGAGCTGCTGTGGGTCAAGCCAGCCACCTACGCCGAGGACTGGGACCTGCTGATCGAACAGGTGATGGAAAAGACCTACCCCCTGGCCGATGGTAGCGGCCGGCGCATGGGCATCAAGTTCACCACCTGCGACTCGGGCGGCTACTCGAAGGAGAAGGGGCAATCGGTGACCGGCATGGCCTACGAGTTCTACCGCCGCATAAAGCGCGAGGGTATGGCCGGCAAATTCCACCTGGTCAAGGGTGACTCTACGCCAGGCGCCCCGCGTGCCCGCATCACCACGCCCGATGCTCAGCAGCGCGACAAGAACGCCGTGGCGCGCGGCGACGTGCCGGTTCTGATGCTTAACTCGAACGTGATCAAGGACATGCTGCACTCGCGCCTGGACTCGCTGGAGCCCGGCAAAGGGATGTACCGTTTCCCGAATTGGCTGCCAGACTGGTGGTATCAGGAAATGACGGCTGAGACGCGCGGGCCGAAGGGTTGGGAAAAACGTGCTCACGCGAAGAACGAGGCATGGGATTTGTCGTACTATTGCATCGGCTTGTGTGTGTCGCCCCTGCTTTTCGTCGACAAGATCGACTGGTCGAAGCCGCCCCTTTGGGCTGCAGAGTGGGACACCAACATTCTGATTAGCGCCAAGGACGAACCGAAGCGCTTCTCACAGCCGGCCAAACCCAAACACGATTTCGCTAAATTCGCCGAGGCCATGGGATGAACTGCTCAGGATTTACACCAGAAATGCTCGCCGAACTGCGCAAGGACTATGCCTCGCTCATTTCCGGCAACAAGCCCCGCGTCATCGTCGACCAGAACGGTGAGCGGGTGGAATTCACGGCGGCCAATGCGGCCCGCCTGTACCAGTACATCCAGGAGGTTGCCGCCTGCTTCCCTGACCCATGCGGTGGCCCGCAGGGTCGGCCGTTCAAGCCGATGGGCTTCCTGTTCTGATGGGCGCTCGCAAACAAGGGGTGACAGTCACCCAGGCTAACGAGGTGCCGGTGCAAAAGGCCCTCGGCGGGGCGCTAGAAGGCGCGAGCCAGACGAGCCGCGAGACTGCCTTGTGGCAGCCGTCGATGTCGTCCCCCGACCAGATCATCAACCCGGGCAAGGCGATGGCCGACGCCCGTGGCCGCGACATCGTCCAGAATGACGGCTATGCGACCGGCGCCGTGGCGCTGCACCGCGACAACATCGTGGGCGCGCAGTACCGCCTCAACGCCAAGCCCAACACCGTGGCCCTGGGCGTCGATGAGGAGTGGGGCGATGCGTTCCAGATCGTCGTCGAGTCGCGCTTCAACAACCTGTCCGACTCCCAGGACTGCTGGTTCGACGCCTCGCGTAAGAACACCCTGACCGGGCTGGTACGCCTGGGCATCGGCAGCTTCCTGATGTCGGGCGAGGTGCTGGCCACGGCCGAGTGGATCAAGGAGTTCCGCCGTCCGTTCAGCACGGCCATGCAGATGATCTCGCCGGCACGCCTGTGTAACCCGAACGATGTGGCCGATGACCAGTTCCTGCGCCGGGGTATGCAACTCGACTTCCGGGGTCGCTGCACCGCGTATCACATCCGCAACGGCTACTCGGACGACCCGTATGGCTTCGTCTATCGCTGGACCCGTGTCCCGGCCGAGAAGCCGTGGGGCCGCAAGATGGTGCTGCACATCGTCGAGCAGCTGATGCCTGAGCAGAACCGCGGCATCGCCGACATGGTGGCTGTGCTCAAGCAGATGAAGATGACCAAGAAGTTCCAGGAGATCACCCTGCAGCAGGCGGTCGTGGCCGCCACCTACGCAGCAGCGATCGAGTCGGAACTGCCATCGGGCATGGTCTTCGAGCAGATGGGCGGCGGGGCTCCGAACTTCGACGGCCTGAATGATTACCTGGCCAACTACATGGACCAGCTGGGCGCGTACCTCAACGCGTCGAAGAACATCGCCATCGACGGCGTGAAGATGCCCCACCTGTTCCCGAACACCAAGCTGAACATCAAGTCGCTTGGCACCCCGGGCGGCGTTGGCGATTCGTTCGAGCGTTCGCTGCTGCGCCACACCGCCTCGGCGCTGGGCCTGTCCTACGAGCAGTTTTCGCGGGACTACAGCAACACCAACTACAGCTCGGCCCGGGCCTCGATGGGCGAGACGTGGAAGTTCATGTCGGCGCGCAAGAAGATGGTGGCCGACCGCATCGCCATGTTCGCCTACCAGCTGTGGCTGGAGGAGGAGTGGAACGCCGGCCGCATCCCGATCCCTGCAGGCAAGACCAAGGCATGGTTCTACGAGCCAGGCGTCAAGGACGCGATGTCGCAAGCCACCTGGATCGGTGCAAGCCGTGGCCAGATCGACGAGCTGAAGGAAACGCAAGCTGCTATTCTGCGGATCAAATCGGGCCTGTCGACCTACGAGATTGAATCCGGCCGCCTGGGTCTCGACTTCCGCGAGATCTTCCTGCAGCGGGCTCGCGAGGAAAAACTGATCGCGAAGCTCGGCCTGTCCTTCGCCATGGACGCCGAACAAACCGCCAGCGGGGCCAGCGCGCAAGGCACGCTCAAGGACAACAAGAGCGACCCGAAAAACACTGACGATGACGAGGACTTCTGACAATGCCGACCCCTTTGGCGCTGGCCCGGCAAATCGCAACTCGCGTGCATTTGCGCGACATCATGATCGCCCCGCAGGCCGACTTCGCGGCTGATCTGGTGCAGCTGTCCCAGGCCGACAGCAACAACGAGAAGGCGCGCGTCACCGAAGCCCGCATGGACCTCGTCGCCATGTACGGGCTCGACGGCTACACCGAAAAGCCGTTCGCCTTTGCCAACGGCATCGCGGTCATTCCGGTGCACGGCAGCCTGATCAACCGCTTCACGCACAGCTGGGGCTTCATCACCGGATACAACTTCATCCAGAACCAGCTGCGTGCCGCGCTCGACGATGACGACGTGAAGGCGATCGTATTCGACTGCAATAGCCGCGGCGGCGAGGTCAACGGGCTGTTCGAGACGGCCGACGAGATCTACCTGTCGCGCGGCAAGAAGCCCCTCGTGGCCATGGTCGACACCGACTCTTATTCGGCCTGCTACGCCGTGGCCAGCTCGTGCGATCGCATCATCATGACCCCGAGTGGTGGCGGTGGCTCGATCGGCGCCATGTGCCTGCACATCAGCATGGAAAAGATGCTCGACAACTTCGGTGTGAAAGTGACGCCGATCTTCTCGGGGGATCACAAGGTCGACGGCAACCCCTACAAGGACCTGCCCGAGGCCGTGAGGCTTGACATCCAGAAATCGGTGGACGAATCTCGCGCCAGCTTTGTGTCGCTGGTGTCGCGCAACCGCTCCATCGCGGAACAGGTTATATTTGACACCCAGGCGAGATGCTATCGGGCGACCGAGATGCTGGAGCTGGGATTGATCGACGACATCCTGACCCCATCACAAGCTGCAATTCGCTTACTCAACGAGCTGGATAGCTCACCCGACGACATCGAGGACGATTCCATGACCCCAGCAGAACAACTTGCCGCCGCTCAGAAAACCATCGCAGCTCACGCTGCAGCACCTTCTGCCGAACAGCTGGCCGCAGCCCAGGCCCTGGTCGCCGCTCAAGCCGCTGCGCCGGCCGCCCCGGCTGCCGCTGCACCTGTAGCCGCCCCAGCTGCTGCCGCCGCTCCCGCAGTTGCTGCACCGGCCGCCAGCACGGCCGCTGACCCAGCTGCCGCCCAACAGGCCGAACGTGCTCGCTGCCAGGGCATCATGGGCTGCGACGAGGCCAAGGGCAAAGAGACCCTGGCCAACCACCTCGCCTTCAACACCAACATGAGCGTGGATGACGCCAAGAAGACCCTGGCCGCGTCGGGTCCTGCTGCCCCTGCTGCCCCTGCTGCTGCCGCACCAGCCGCTGCGACCGACGGTTTCAAGGCCCACATGGACGCTGACGTGCAGCCAAACGTGGGTGCTGATGCCGACCCGAGCAAGGCGCCTAACGGCCAGGCCGAGAACCCTCTGCTGTCGGCATATGCGCTGGCCAATGGCAAGCCGCTCGGCGCGTGATAAAGTTCATCCCTGACTGACCAGATCCTTCGAGGAAAAACCCATGCCTAACGATATTGCAAGCGGCGAAACCGCACTCGGTACGTTCACCCCGGTCCAGCTGTTTGCCGGTGAAGCGCCGATCATCACCAACGACTACGAGCTGACCGCCAACGTGGCCAAGTATCAGATCTGCCAGCTCGATGCCACCGGCAAGATCGTGGCTGCCGGCACTGCCGATGCTGTCGGATACGTCATCGCCAGCCAAGCCGGTGTTACCGGTGACCGCATCGCCTTCTTCGAGGGCGGCTTCTTCAACCACGAGGCATTGAACGGCTGGCCGGCTGGCGCGACCACCTTCGAGGCACGCCGGGCATTGGTTGGCTCCAACGGCACTCTCAAAATCGGCCGTCTGGTCAACTAAACCCGTTCCGGTGGCGCGGTCGGGAGGCCGCACCCCAAACCCATCATGGAGAACTACACATGGGTCCGTTTGATCTGGTAACACTGCTCGGCGTACTGCGCGTCACCAAAACCCTGCCGTCCTTCTGGCTGCAATTCTTCCCTGACGAGATGACCTTCGACACCGAAGCCATCGCGATGGACAAGATCAGCGAAGACTACCGCCGTCTGGCTCCATTCGTGGCGCCTAACGTCCAGGGTCGCGTGCAGAAACAACGTGGCTTCAGCACCGTCAGCTACACCCCGGCGTACCTCAAGCCGAAGGATGTGGTCGACCCGAACAACAACTTCTTCTCGCGTAGCGTCGGCGAGTCGCTGGCAACCGGTAGCCTGACCCCGGAACAGCGCTACAACGCAACCGTGGCCAAGCTGCTGGTAGAGCAGAAAATCAAGATCGACAACCGCCTGGAGTGGATGGCGGCCAAGGCGATTCAGGATGGCTCGGTTACCTGCGATGGCGTCGACTACCCGCGCGTCACCATCAACTTCAACCGTGACCCTAGCCTGACCCGCGTGCTCACTGGCACCGCGCGCTGGAACGACACTGCGGCACATCCGCTGAACGACATCAAGGCGGCCAACCGTGCCTCGAACGACCTGTGTGGTGCGACCAACCACCAGATTATCTTCGGCACCGACGCCTTCGACTCGTTCGTGGCCTGGATCCTCGCCAACGAGCTGAAGCTGATCGACACCAACTACCGCGGTTCGCAGACCAACCTGGCGTTGATCACCAACGGCTTCGAGGGTCTGGAATACGCCGGCCGCGTTCAGGGCCTGGCCGGTGGCGCTGGCTTCGACTGCTGGATCTACTCGGCGAAGGTGACCCTGGAAGACGGCACCCAGGAAGCTCTGCTGGCGCCGAACCGTGTCATCGGTGTGTCCAGCATGGTGGCCGGCGTCCAAGCGTTCGGCGCCATCAAGGACAAGAAGGCTGGCCTGCGTGCGCTTCGCTACTTCCCGAAAATGTGGGAAGTCGAAGACCCAAGCGTCGAGTACCTGATGACCCAGTCGGCGCCGCTGATTGTGCCTCGCGTCACCAACGCCACCTGGTCGCTGACTGTTCAGTAACCTGCTAAGCTCGCCTCACCGCCGCGCCTTCGGGCGCGGACTCATTTGAGAAATGGAGATCCACCATGCCTAAACGTATCCCCCTCGGCGCCATCGGTGTAACCCGTGACGGCAAGACCGTCTACCCAGCCATCGGCACCGCCACTACCGGCGAGCCGTTCGACTTCACCGCCGACGAGCTGGCTGAGATCGCCAAGCTGGAAAAGGCCTCGGGCAACACCTTGGTGCGCAAGCTGATCGTCGAAGACACCTCGGGCGCTGACACCAGCTACCAGTCGAACGACGACACCAAGGTCATCCTGACCCTGGCCAACACCAAGAAGGAACTGCAGGCCGGCGCTACTGCTCGTGGTATCGAATTCGTTGAAGGCGACTCGAAGGAAGTGTTGCTCGAAAAAATCAACACCTTCGACGCCGCTCAGTCCGGCGAAGACGAAGACCTGTAATGCCTTTTGACTTCGGCGCCGCCAAGAAGGCTACCCGCCAGACCGTTATGGAATTTCTCGGGATGGACGCCTTCTACACGGACTCAGCCAACACCACACCGGTCGCCATACGGGCTCGCTGGCACACGAAGATTGATCGCTTCGGTGACAACGGCAACCTGGGCTATGCCGAGGTGATCGAGGGTGTGTCCCGCCTGATCCTACCCGTGGCCAGGGCCCGGGAGATAGGCGTCAAGCGCGGCGGCGTTGTCACCTTCCCACAGCTCGACGGCAAATCCGTGGTGCTCGAAGAGATGGAGCCGAAGGACGGGCCGATCGAGGAGATCTGGACGGTATCCTCGGCATGATCGAAATCGAATCCAACCCCTTCCAGGGTCTTGAGCAATACTTCGACGGGCTGCCCGGTATCACAACCACGGCGGCCCGTATTGCTTTGAACGACACCGCGCGGGGGCCGGCACTGAAGCTGGCGCGCTGGCAGATGAACCAGGAGATCAACTTCCCGAACGGCTACCTGAACAAGGACCGCCTGTACGTCGATCGCCTCGCCACCAACGCCAACCTTGAGGCGGCCATCTCGGGCCGTGACCGCGCCACATCGCTGGCCCGCTTCGCCACATCCGGCACAGTGGGCAAACGCGGCGGCATCACGGTGCAGGTTGCCAAGGGCAACAGCACGCTGCTGAAGAAGGCCTTCCTGATTCGCCTCAAGCGCGGCCGACAACTGGACGGCGCCAACTACAACGTGGGTCTGGCCATCCGCCTCGGCCCGGGCGAGACCATCCAGAACAAGACCATCCCGCACACTGCCTCGGCCAGCCTGGGTAACGGCGTGGTGCTGCTCTACGGCCCATCGGTTGATCAGGTCTTCAAAGGCGTGGCCAGCGACATTTCCCCGGATGTGGCCGATGAGGCCGCCACCGAGTTCTTCCGTCAATTCACGAGACTGAGCAATGGCTGACATTCCCCTGCGCCTCGCAATCCTGCAGCGCCTGACCGCCCTGCTGGAGCAGATCAACGCACCCGATCACGCGGGCGTACCGTACAACCTGGTGGGTCAGGTGTTTCGCGGGCGTACCGAGTTCGGCGACGAGACCGCGATCCCGGCGCTGTCGATCCTCGAAGCACCGAACCCCGACCTGGGCGTGTTCGCCGGCAACAACGAGGCTTTCCGCGACACCTGGGTGCTGCTGATTCAGGGCTGGGCCGTCGACGACAAGGCCAACCCGTCCGACCCAGCGTACTACCTGGCCGCCGCCACGCAGAAGCAGCTCAGCCGTGTGGTCGCCATGCGCAGCGACGGATCTGGCCGCGAGCTCGACCCGGTGAACTACCTGCTGGGCAATAGCATCGTCGGGATGCAGGTCGGGCCTTATGTGGTCAGGCCGCTTGAAAAGGCAGCATCAGCACGGGCGTTTTTCTACTTGCCCATTAGAATTAGCGTTGCGCAGAGTATTGAGCATCCGTATCTTACGGCCTGACGCCAGCGTCCAAACTCGCACCACTTGAGGGATCTGCGATGAACAACCCAAACGGAAAAAACTACACCCTGGGTCGTGGCAAGCTGTACTTCGCCATGTTCAACCCGGGCACCATGACCCCAGGCGGTCGGCTGTATTTCGGCAACACACCGGAATTCACCACCACCACCGACAGCGAAGAACTGGAGCACTTCGACTCCGACAACGGCGTCAACGAGAAGGACGATTCGGTTACCCTGTCGACCACTCGTAGTGGCTCGTTCACCACCGACAACATCAACGCCGACAACGTCGCGCTGCAGTTCCTCGGTGCGAAGTCGACCCTGTCCAAGGTCTCGGCCACCGCCATCAGCGAAACCATCGTGGCGCGCAAGGGTCGCTACTTCCAGCTGGGTAAAACCCAGGCTAACCCGGAAGGCACCCGGATGATCACCAACGTGGCCATCACCGGCCCGTCGCCGGCAACCGACAGTGTCACCCTGCTGGACAACGTCGAGCTGGATCTGGAAGGTGGTCGCCTGTACATCGAGGTCGATGCGCCAGGTATCACCGAGGGATCGACCTACACGGTGACCTACGACCAGTCGGCCTACACTCAGGCGCGCGTGATCAGCTCCAACCAGGATATCCGTGGCGAGCTGTTCTTCGAGGCCACCAACCCGAAAGGTCTGCTGTTCGACTACACCTGGCCGTATGCCAAGCTGACCCCGAACGGCGACTTCAACCTCAAGTCGGGCGACGATTGGCAAGCCATGTCGTTCAACGTCGAGTTCCTGAAGAAGTCGGGCTACGAGACCGTTTACATCACCGGTCGCGCCACCACCCCAACCCCGTAAGGAGCAGGCATGGCACTCGCGGATTTCCAAGCTGAACGCCGCAGCGTCATGGTCAACGGGAAGGCCCTCTTCAATGTGGAGGGCCTTTCCCTTGATACCTTGGCGTTACTCGTCAGCACCCACATGCCAGATCTCGAATATGTGTTCGGCATTGTCGTGCACGGCGAGAAAGCAGGCGAAAACTTCCAGCAGCAGATCGCCCGGGTCGCAATGGGCCTGGCCAGTCAAGCCCCGGGCCTTGTGGCCAACATCATCGCCATCTGTAGCGGTGAGATGGTCGGCAAGGAGAACCCCGAGGCCGAGGCGATCAATGCTGAGTTGATCAAGACGGCCCGTCGTCTACCCTTCCCTGCACAGGTCCAGGCGCTGGAACACATCGGTGCCATGACCTTCGAGGAGGCGGGTGGCGTAAAAAAAGCCATCGAGTCCCTGATGAACTTGCTAGCGCGCTTGCGGACGAAGCCGCTCAAAAGTCCGACGGATCAGACGACTCAGGGCAATCATTCCTAAATCTGTACCTTGGAATCCGTCGTGACGTTAGTTTGCTGATGTCCGAGGGTCACCGATACGCAAGACACTATCGCATCGGTATGATGTGGTCGGAAGCACGCATCGCACGGCAGAGGGTCAACGCGAAAGCGATCCAAGATGCCCTGGTCTTGCAGTCCGCCATATCGACGGTGATGGGTGGACAAAAGGCTCACCGCCAATTCTCCAACCTGCTCGATAGGATTCGATCCAGTGACTGATCAGACCCGCAACGTTGAACTGGTCATCAGGGCCAAAAACCTGACGAAGAAAACCATCGGTGACGTGGCCAAGGATATCGGCGACGTTACCGATGCCCTCGACGATCAGATCGCCGCCAGCAAGCGCGGCGAAGGATCGCTCAAAGACCTCGAAAAATCCTATGGACGCCTCGAAGACGCGATGAAGTCGTTGCTGCAGCAGCAGGCGGCCATCAAGACCTACGAGGCCCAGCAGAAGCGCCTGGAAGACCTGACCAAGGCCCAGGCGGCCGCTGTCACTCGCCTCGAAGAACATCGCGCCAAGATGGAGGCGGCCGAGAAGGTCACCAAGCGCCAAGAGGCCCAGCTGGCCAGCTACGAGCGTGCCGTGGCCAAGGCGACCACCGCGATCGACCAGCAGGCCGTTCGGCTGGCCAACGCCGGCAAGGCGGCGCAGGAGCTGGGCGTGGAGCTAAACGACCTGGTGGGATCGCAAGACCGCATCCTCGCGGCAGGCCGCCAGCTCAGCACCCAGTACGACCGGCAGGCCGAGGCGGTGCAGAACTTCGCCTACGAGTCGCAACGCGCCGCCCGGGCCCAGCAGGAAATGGCCAATGCCGCTGCGTTCGACAAGGCCGCGCAGAAGGCTGCCGAGCTCAACCGGGCTGGCGAGTATGTGCGCTTCTGGACGACCGAGCTGGACAAGATGGACGCGGCTCAGCGTGAGGCCGCCGCCAGTGCCGACTTCAACAAGGCCGCGCAGAAGGCTGCCGAGCTCAACCGGGCCAGCGAGTACGTGCGCTTCTGGACCGAGCAGTTGGACAAGATGGACGCCGCTCAGCGCCGGGCCGACAACAGTCAGGCCCTCAACGACATGGCTGACCGTGCCTTGGCTGCTGCCCGTGGCTACCGGACCCTCGGCGATGCCAGCCAGCGCTTGGTGCAGAACAACAACAACCTGGGCAAGTCGCTGCGCGAGATCCTTGATCCGGCCGGCGCGGCCCGCACGACCCTGGCTGGCGTCGAGGAGGAACTGCGCTCGATCGACGCTGCCGCGACAGCGGCCGTCGGTCCGATCACCAATTACCGCGAGCAGGTCCAGGCTCTGGCGGCTGCCAACAAGGCGCTGGCCGGGCAGGCCTCGCTGATCGACACGTTCCAGAAGCAGACCGTGGCGGTCCGTGAGGCCCGGGCCCAGTTCGTGCAGAACCGCACAGCGCTGCAGGAATACGCCGCCAGCGTGCGTTCGGCTGAAGCCCCTACCGCTGAGATGGCTGCCGAGCTAAAACGTCTGGAAGCGGCGCTGGCGGCCTCTGCAGCCCAATACCGATCCAGTGTCGCCGCCGCGCGCACCACGCAGACCGCCCTGCGCGAAGCCGGTGTCGCCACCAACGACCTGGTTGGCGCCCAGCAGCGACTCACCAATTCCGCCAAAGGTAGCGTCGGTGCACTCAACAACCTCAACTCGGCGATGGCCAAGTACGGCACCGAGACCCGGGAAGCCAGCAACGCCACCAACCTGTTCGAGAGCAACGGCCGCACCGCCCTGTCGTTCATGCAGCGGATTCGCGGCGAGGTGCTGGCGCTGGCTGCCGCCTACACCGGCCTGCAGGGTGCGGTCGGGCTGGCCAACAACTCGCTGAACGCCAGCAACACCAAGATCTCAATCCAGAACCAGCTGGCGCTGATGGTGGGCGACGACCCGCAGAAGATCGCCGAGGAGTACGCCTACATCCGGGGCCAGGCTGACCGCATCGGTGTCAGCTTCGAGGCCGCCGCCAAGGGCTACGCGAAGTTCGCCGCCGCCGCCTCGCTGGCCGGCCGCACCTCGCAGGAAATCCGCTATGTGTCCGAGGCGTTCCAGGAGGTGGGCGTGGTTGCTGGCCTGACCGCCGATGACATGGGCGGCGTATTCAAGGCGCTGGAGCAGATCTACTCCAAGGGCAAGATCCAGGCGGAAGAACTGCGTGGCCAGCTGGGTGACCGGCTGTTCGGCGCATTCGAGATCGCGGCCAAGGCGTTGAAGGACCAGTTCCCCAGCCTCGACAAGGCGATGAAGGACGGCCTGGTGACCAGTGAGCAGCTGCTGGCCATCGCCGAGCAGTATCGCAAGACCGTGGCCAACCGCCTGCCGACAGCCATGGAGTCGCTGCGCGCCAACCAGGAGCGCCTGAACAACGCCTTCTTCGACTTCAAGGTGCTGATCGCCGACAGCGGCTTCGCCACCGAGTACGAGAAGCTGGTCATCAAGATCAGCGAGTTCCTGCGCAGCGACGACGGCACCAAGCTGGCTCAGAACCTCAGCGCAGCGTTCGGCGAGATCTCCCGGTGGCTGACGATCATCATCGACCACTACGACGAGATCGCCCTGGCGGTCGAGCTGGCCTTCGGTGTGAAGGTGCTTTCGATGGTCGCCGGGCTGGCCACGACGATAACCACCAAGCTGGTGCCTGCCCTGCTGGTGGCCCAGGCCGAGCTGACGGCGACCGGTGTGGCCGGTGCTAGTGCCGCGACCTTGATCACCACGGCGTTTGCCGCAGTCGTGGCGCTGTTTGCCGGTTGGAAGATCGGCGAGTACATGTACGAGCAGTTCGAGTGGGCACAGCGCGCCGGCATCGCCATGGCCGAGAAGCTGACCGAGTTGGTCACCACGCTGAAGTTCGCCTATAACGCTTTCTCGCTGAGCATCGGCACCAGCCTGAAGAACGCCTTCGCCTCGGTGATCAACACCGCCAAGGACCTCTACGACGATGCGCTGGGCTTCATTGCCAAAGGGGCCGATGCGCTGGGCAAGGAGGACCTGGCCAAGTCGATTCGCGACGGCATGACCGATGGTACGCGCGAGGGCCGCAAGAATGCCGAGGCCGAGCTGGCCGCGTTGAAGAAGTCGTTCAACGATGACATGGAGCTGAACAAAAACATGTTCGCTCTGCAGCGCAGCCTGGTGGGCAAGGAAACCGGACCCACCGGCCGGGCCGCACCGACCTCGCCACCCACCGACCTGCCACCAAAGGGCAAGCCGAAAACCGACCCTGATGCCGATGCCGCTGAGCAAGCCAAGCTGGTGAAGAAGCGTATCGCCCTCGGCGAGCAGCTGGTAACCGCCCTGGAGCAGGCCGAGGCCAAGATTCAGCGCAACGAGAAAACGTCGCTTGAGCAGCGCCTGGCCGCTATCGACACCAGCTACGAAAAGACCTTCCGCAAGATCGACCAGCTGTCGAAGCTGCCGGGCGGTAAGGCCCAGGCCGAGGAACTGCGCACTCAGCTCAACCTCTACATCAGCCTGCAGAAGGAGCAGGAACGCATCAAGTTCGCCGAGGAGGAGCGCAAGCGCAATCTGGCCGAGGTGACCGAGTCCGAGAAGCGGATCAACGAGCTGATCGCCTTGCGCACCCAGCTGCTGACCAACGTCGAGATTCAGCGAAAGACCGGTGGCATCACTGACCTAGAAGCCAAGGACCAGGTGGCCAGCATCGACGCCAACTACGTCCCGCAGATTCAGGCTGCCACCCAGGCGACCATGGAACTGGCGGCGGCTAACCAGGCTGCATTCGGTAATGACCTCGCGTTCCAGAACTTCATGGCCAAGCTGGAGGCGATCCCTGGGTCGTTGAAGAAGGTGCAGACCGAGCTGATCACCACGCAGCAGGTCAACGAGAAGCTGGCATCCGGTTTCACTGACGCCTTCACCGAGATGGGCACAAAGATGAAGGAGGGCCAAAGCGCCATATCGGCCTTCGGTAATGCCTTCGTCAACATGGCCCTGCGGTTCCTGCAGAACATCGCGCAAATGATCCTGCAGCAGATCATCCTCAACGCCTTGATGGGCTCGCCAATCGGTGGCGCTATCAGCGGCCTGGCCAACACGGTATCGGGTACTGCTGGTAATGCGGGGGCCAGTGCCGGGACTGCCAAGGTTGTTCAGCGTCACTCGGGCGGTATGGCCGACATGACCGGGGTGACTCGTCAGGCTATGCCTGCCTGGTTCAACAACGCCCCACAATACGGCGGGCAGGGTGTGATCGGCCTGAAGAACAACGAGTACCCGGCGATCCTGAAAAAGAACGAGGAGGTGCTGACACCGAATGACCCGCGCAACGCGCTTAACGGTGGCGGCGAAGGCGGTAGCCAGCCGGGCGGTAACACGACGATCCTCAACCTGTTCGACGAGCAGGCCATGCTGGAAGCGGCGATGAGCACGCCAGCGGGTGACAAGCTGATCGTGAACCGCATAAAGTCCAACGCTTCGGCAATCAAACAGATCCTGAAATAAGGAGTCGGCATGGCCGCCAATCCACTAATCACGCAGCAGGGTCTGGTCGTTCACCAGTACCACGACACCGAGTTGCTGGGGGCTACGTTGCCCTCGGCAGCCGGCACCGCCGAAGCGCAGGCGCACTTCATCATCGGTATGCTGCGGGCCTACATCCACGCGGGCCGCGACGATGCTCGCGAGATGGCCGAATCGGCACTCTACTCGCTGCTGGAGTACATCTTCCGCGACAGCGGCGTGCCGTCGGTGATATCGCCGACCAGCTCGTTCACGCCCAACGTGGCCGTGGCAGCCAAGTCGCCATTCAACGCCGCGACCATTCACTACACGCCGGTCTACACCTTCGTCAATGGCGAGGTTGTGTTGCCGTCCAGCTCGGTCCACATCGTCTTCCGGGCAATGAGCACCGACGCAGTGCTGGCATTCCAGAACCCGTATGCTCCACTGCTTGTCGGCACCAACTACCCGGTGGCCAGCTACGCCTACGACCCAGGCGGCGGTGTTCGGGTAAAGCTGGTCACACCGTTCAACGGCAACCTGATCGTGGTCTTCTCGACCAAGGACTCGGTGCTCATCGACCGTGGTCAGGTGTTCGACTATTGGCCCGACTGGAAGACCTTGGATAAGCAGCAGATCGTCACCCATGGCGACCTGTACCTGGCCTGCTACGAAGCGTTCAACCTTGCCTCGATCGTGTTCGCCGGGGACACCTGGACGTTGGCTGCCGCAGCAGTGAAAGGGCAAGCCCAGCTGGCCGCGTTGTTCAGCGATACGTCGCCATACAGCCCGGGCATTATGCCGGGTGTCATCAACTTCGGGTCGTCGCCACGCTCATTGCTGGGTCGCCGTGGGCCGGCCTACAGCGGTATGCAAACGCCGTCGCTGTTCCTCGGCGCTGCCGACACGACCATGCCAGTCAAGGGATCGGCCTTGCTGCGTGATGCCCAGGCACAATGGAAGATTCAGACCGGCCAGCCAAACACTGGGCCATTTGCCCCGGTCTACCACCTGCAGAATGAGGGGGCCATCCAATACGGCACGGCCGGCACGTTTGACTGGAACGGCGCCGATGAGCGTGCCCGTTGGGGTGAGTTCCAGTATCGCCCTGTAAACGACTTGCTGACCCTGGCCGCCAGCACCACCAACCAAACGTTGAAGGCCGAGGCGATCGCCACCGCAACAAACATGATGGCGTGGCTGGCCCAGGACAAGATCTGGCTGCCGATGTGGGCCGACTACTCGAACACCTACGCCGACTACATCGAGCGGGCTTGTGCGTTCGACTGGGGCGCGTTTTCCGATGACCACGTCAATCAGTACGCCGACCTGATCAACAAGGCCTCTGCAGCGCTGATCACGCAAGCCGACCTGGTCGTACCGATGCTCAACATCGACAAGCGATTCACCAGCCCGATCTACGGTGTACCGATTGTCTTCCCTGACCGCCCGCCGCTCGGGCCGCCCACCGACTTCTGGCAAGGCCCGGCCGAGACCAACCGCCCCGACCCGCACTTGGCCGCACTGATCCTGACTGCCGTCACTCGCCTGGACGCCTTGCAGCGCCCGAACTACGACGCCACCGGGCCGATGACTATCCAGCTGCGCGCGGTACTGCACAAAGCCATGGCTCAGCTGGACGACATGTACATCGAAAGCGGCGATATGGCCGGCACGTTCAGCCCCGATGCGGCCAATCGTGTGTGGTATGGCACCTGGCACGGCGAGATGCTTGAGTCGTTGAGCCTTGTCGCAGCCTGGGCTCACAGCAGCGCGGCGAATCGCCCATCAATTCGAGCTCTGGCGCTGAAGTGGATCAACGGCATGGTGGACTGGGCCGTTACCAACAGCAGCGACGACCCGGATGCCCAACACACCCCATGGCCATTCACGCACAACTGGCGGTCGATCCTTACCGAGACTTTCGACTGGTCGACCACGGTGTTCACGTCGTTCAGCGGCAAAGAGCAGCGCATGTCGATGCGGGTCAAGCCTCGTCGGTCGCTGGCCATGCAGCACACGCTTAAGGGTGATGACGCCAGGCGCTACGACGCCCTGCTGCGTGCCGTGCAAAACCAGATCCTGAGTGTGCCGCAGTGGCACTTGTCGGTAAGCCTGACCCAGGATGTGCCGGCTGGGCAGACCTACCTGCTAGTCGATGAGTTGCCTGCCGGCCTGTTCGGCCCCGGGGACTTCGTTGGGTTTGGGGATAACAACGACCTTGAGTTCGGGCAGATCAGCGCCATCGTGGGCTTGCGCGTAGAGCTGGTGGCCCCGGTGGTTAAGGCCATGCCCGCATCGTCCCGCCTGGTGCCCACCGACTCGGGGATGGTTTCGCCTGCGCAAAGCGCCACGCGCCGCACTCACACCGTCATGGAGGCCCAGGTCAACTTCGATATGGTCCCGCAGGAAGACCGTCGCCCGATCCCCGAGGTGCCGGCCCCGATGACCTTCACGGTGGGCACGGATGTTCGGGAGGTGATCTTGCTCAAGCCGAACTGGCGTGATGCCGTGACCGTGGGCAACAACTGGAACTACAACAGCACCGCCGAGTATGTGAATGGCCCGGTTCGCCCAATCAACGGCGAGGACTACGGCCGGCGCACGGTAAACGGTACGATCAGCCTGCGCAACCGCGAGCAGATCAACTCCTACCTGGGCCTGCTGCACCGCCTGCACGGCCGGCGCTACGCCGCGTGGCTGCCATCCTGGACCTCGGACATCACGCTAAACCGCAACTCGGGGGTGACCGACCGCATATTCGTCAAGGCCAACGCGCACACCGAGTTCAACGTGTTCAGTGACCCAACCGTCGCCCTGTTCATGGAAATGCGCGATGGCACGGTCTATACCGCCAGGGTGACGGCGATCATCCCCAACTCGATCGACATCCAGCTGCGTTTCGACCGCAACATTCCTTCGCCGCTGATCATGGCCAACGTCAAGCAGATCAGCCTGATGTATCGCGTCCGGCAAATGAGCGATACTGCGGCCTTGCGATGGAGGAGCAACCGCGTGGCCGAGGCTACGTTGTCGTTCATCAGCGTATCCGACGAGCCATAAAAAGGACCCCCGCATGGCCTACAACACGATCGAGAGCAGCGTCGACGAAGGCTCACCCATTAACCTGTTCGAGTTCCGCTATGGCGACGATCCCGATGACGTGTTGCGGTACTGCACGAATGATCGCGAGATCGTGGCCGCTGGCCGGACCTGGGCGCCCTACAACATCACCCATGGTCCCATCGTCAGTTCGGGTTCCCTGGACAAGGCCCAGCTTGATGTGACCATGCCGAACGACAGCCCGCTGGGGAAGCTGTTCATCATCACCCCGCCGAGCCGAGAGATCCTGCTGAACATCTGGCGCGGCCATGCCCTGGCCAACGGCTTCGATGACTTCATTCGGATCTGGACCGGTCGAGTGCTGGCGCCAACCTGGCGTGAGTCAGAGCTGGAGCTGTCATGCGAGCCTGTGGCCACGTCACTCAAACGCATCGGCCTGCGCCGTTACTACCAGTACGGCTGCCCGCACGACCTGTATGGTGCGATCTGCCGGGTAGACAAGCCAAGCTTCACCGCCATCGGCAGTGTCGTGCAGCTGGTCAACTCGCGATCCGTGCATGTCGGCTTCACCAGTGTGCCGGCAGTGTTCGACCACACGCGATTCCTGGGCGGAACGTTCCGCTACAACCCCGACAGCGGCATGAAAGCCCTGCGGACGATCGTAGGCATAAGCCCTGACACTGGGGGCTATCGCATCGAGCTGATGGCGGCCATATCCGGCATCGAGCTGGGCACGCCGATCACCATGTCCTATGGTTGCAAACACAACTGGGATAACTGCGCGCTGTTCAACAACACGCCGAACTACGGTGGATTCCCGAACATCCCGACGAAAAACCCATACCGCACCAACACCTTCTGAGGCCCGACCATGTGGGTTCAAGTCGCTTATTTCATCGTCACGCTTATCGTCAGTACGGCGCTGTCCTACGCGCTGGCACCAAAGCCCAAGAAGGGACAGCCGCCCAGCGCGCAGAGCATCACCAGCCCAACGCTTGACGCTGGTCGGCCGGTGCAGAAGCCGTTCGGCAAGCTTCGCCTGCGCGACCCCAACACCGTAGACTACGGCGGCGACAGGACCAAGGAGATCAAGAAATGACGGACATCCGCGTAATGCCGGCCGACGTGGTCGACTCGGGCAGCTGCATCAAGGGTGCTCGCGAGTGGTTTGCTTTAAACGGTTTGGCCGACGAGTTCCGCACCTTCATCAAGGACGGCGTGGCCATCGAGAAGATCCAGGCGCTGAACTGCCCCATCGCCAACCGAGCATGTGAGTTGGCCATCAAACGCGCAGCAGGGATTAACCAATGAGTGGGGGTGGCGCAAAGAAGTCAGTCGTTGGCTATCGCTACTACCGCAGCATGAGCCTGGCCATATGCCACGGCCCAATCGACGCCTTGCGTGAGATATGGGTCAAAGACAAGGTGGCGTGGCGTGGTGACCTTCGGCGCAACGCCGACAACGACAACAGCAAAACCGGGAGATCGAGCCAGGACGGCCTGTTCGGTGGCGAGAGCCTTGAGGGCGGCGTGGGTGGGTTCTTCGAGGTGGGATTCGGTGGCCTTAACCAGATGCTGATGGGCGTCAATGCCGACGGCACTACCAGTACCGCGCCGCAGATCGCCCTGGGTGTAGAGTTCCCCTACATGCCGACCAAGGGGACACACTACCGCGGCATCGCGATGGTGAACTTCTTCGACTTCTACTGGGGCACCAACCCGTACATCAGCGACATCGCCTTCAACATCGAGGTGTACTACGACAAGTGGTATCCCGAGCGCAAGCAGATCGGTGTAAACGCCAACCCCGCGCACATCATCTACGAGTGCCTGGTCAATGGCGAGTGGGGGTTGGGCTATGACCCATCGGTGCTCGACGACGATTCGTTCCGCGTTGCGGCCGGCATCCTGTACAACGAGGGGCTTGGGTTGTCGCTGTCGTGGTCTGAGACCAGCACGATCGAGGAGTTCATCGACTCCATCAACGACCAGATAGACGCCACGTTCTTCTACAACCAGAAGTCGGAGAAGTGGACCCTGCGACTCATCCGTGCCAACGACCCCGTGGTCATGCCGATTGGCCCGGACATCTGCAAGCTCAATTCATTCTCGCGCCGGATGTACGGCGAGACGGTCAACGAGCTGACGGTGCGTTGGGTCAACCCTGCCACCGAGGAGTACCAGGCGCTAACGATCCACGACGGCGGCAACATCGAGGCCACCGAGCAAATCATCCCCGGCACCAAGGACTACCCGGGCGTGCGCAGCGAGAGCTTGGCGGCCAGGCTCGGGCAGCGCGACTTGCGCGCATTGAGCTCGACGCTGGCGTCTGCCGAGATCGTGGCCAACCGCAAGACCTGGGTGCTCAACCCGGGCGACATCGTCACGTTCACCTGGCCAGACCTCGACATCGTGGCCATGCGTATGCGCGTCACGCAGACCACGCAGAGCCAGGACAAGTCGGACATCACCATTGCCATGGTCGAGGATGTCTTCGGGCAGGCCCAGGCGACGTTTAACGGTGAGCAGCCAAGCGACTGGGTGGACACGCGGACCCAACCGACCCAGTTCGAGTACCTGGCGCCCTTCGAGCTGCCATTCTGGTATGTGTTCCAGGCCTTTGCCGGCGTCGTCCCCGAAATCGAAGTCACCTATGGCACCGTGCTGGCCGGCACCACCAACTTGGGCATCCAGTCGGCCCGCCTGTTCGCTGAGCAGATCCTGCCGAGCACCACGCAATACGTGCTGGCCGACACCGCAAACTCGACGCCCACCGCAGTGCTGTCGGTTGCCTTGGGCCAAAGCTGGCAAAACACGGCGACCATTCTGGTTAGCAGCCTGACCAATCGCTCACGCATCGAAACCGACTCGTTCGCCATCCTGGGTAGCGGCGACACCGCCGAGATCGTGCGGGTGGTGCAGAACATCGGCAACGGCACCTTCACCCTGCAGCGCGGGCTCATGGACACCCACCCAAAGGCCTGGCCGGTTGGCACGCGCATCTGGTTCATCGGCAAGGAGCAGTTCCCGGTCGACCCGACAGCCCGGTCGATGGCGCAGTCGGTCAACTACAAGATGACCATGCAGACCTCGCTCGGCACCACCGAAGTCGCAGACGTTCCGGCAACACCTGCCTATCTGGAAGGCCGCCAGGGCCGACCATACCCAGTGGCCAACGTCCGAATCGAAGGCGAGTATTGGCCAAGCACGATGTCGGTAACTGACGGCTATCTGCGCATCGACTGGAACACGCGCAACCGCCTGCTGCAGAACGCTGACGCCCAGGTGCTGTGGAACGCCGGTAGCGTAGCCCCTGAAGCCAACACCCAGGCACTCGTGTTCGCTATGCAGGGTGGCGTGGTTGTATCCTCGGTGCTGGTGCCCGACGCTTCCACCGGATTCGTCGAACTGCCCGTCGCAGGGCTACCAAGCGGGGCTACCCGCATTGTCGTCCGCACGATCCGCGATGACCTGGACAACTATCAAGACTTTATCCACGACATGACACTGACCCTCGACCTGCTTAGCGGGTGGGGAGCTGACTATGGAGCTGACTGGGATGACTAAGCCCAACCACCTAAAGGGAATGCACGATGCCTGA
>Ga0213828_1000231_pt1 | contig 57595 bp, 55 predicted proteins | sample MC6MC0897MG_FD_180664 | JGI IMG/M metagenome (GOLD analysis project Ga0213828, IMG submission 180664) | Enriched soil aggregate microbial communities from Iowa State University, Ames, United States - MC6-MC0897-MG | ecosystem: Environmental > Terrestrial > Soil > Unclassified | place: USA: Iowa...
TTAACACACTGGGGTTCATTAGGAGTTTCACGATGGAAATGCTGAAGTTTGGTAAATTTGCTGCGCTGGCTCTGGCCATGGCTGTAGCTGTAGGTTGCTCGTCCAAAGGCGGCGACAATGCCGGTCAAGGCGCTGCTGTAGATCCAAACGCTGGTTACGGCGCAAACACTGGTGCAGTTGATGGCTCCCTGAGCGAAGAAGCTGCTCTGCGCGCAATCACCACTTTCTACTTCGAATACGACAGTTCTGACCTGAAACCAGAAGCCATGCGCGCTCTGGACGTTCACGCCAAGGACCTGAAAGCTAACGGCGCTCGCGTTGTTCTGGAAGGTAACACCGACGAACGCGGTACTCGCGAATACAACCTGGCACTGGGCGAGCGTCGTGCGAAAGCCGTTCAACGCTACCTGGTTCTGCAAGGCGTTTCGCCAGCTCAGCTGGAAATCGTTTCCTACGGTGAAGAGCGTCCAGTTGCTACCGGCAACGACGAGCAATCCTGGGCTCAAAACCGTCGCGTCGAACTGCGTAAGTAATTTGACATGCGAACGTGCCGCCGTGCTTTAACCGTTCTGGCTCTCACCCTTCCTCTTGCAGCGATGGGTGCGGTTCCTGTGGTCGATGACAACTCTGGCTCCGCTGGCAGCAGTTATCCGCCATCGGGTTATGGTACGGCGGGCGCCTACGCCGGAGGTGGGGCTGCGGCCCAACCTTCGGCGCAAGGTCAGCTGTTCATGCAGTTGCAACAAATGCAGGATGAAATTTCGCGCTTGCGCGGAATCGTCGAAGTCCAGCAGAACGATATCCAGCAAATGAAACAAGAAGCGCTGGATCGTTACAAGGACCTCGATTCTCGCATCGGAGCTGGCGGCGCACCCGTTGCACCCGCTGCCAACAATTCTGCTTCCGACGGCGGCGTCAATGCCGGCGGAGCACCCGTAGCACCTGCCGCTGGCGCAGCGGCCGGTCAGGCACCGCAAACCAGCAGCGAACCCGGTGATCCGGCGAAAGAGAAGCTCTATTACGACGCTGCTTTCGACTTGATCAAGGCCAAGGATTTCGACAAGGCCAGCCAGGCGTTTTCTGCGTTCTTGCGCAAGTACCCGAACAGCCAGTACGCCGGCAATGCCCAATACTGGTTAGGCGAAGTGAATCTGGCCAAAGGCGACCTTCAAGGTGCTGGTCAGGCGTTCGCCAAAGTGAGCCAGTTGTACCCCAAGCATGCCAAGGTGCCTGACTCTCTCTACAAACTGGCGGATGTCGAGCGTCGTCTGGGTCACACCGACAAGGTCAAAGGCATTCTCCAGCAAGTCGTCGCCCAATACCCTGGGACGTCGGCGGCACAACTGGCTCAGCGTGACCTTCAGCGTCTGTGATGACCCGGTAGTTTGACCCTCGATTCAAGAAAGCCGCGCGTTGCGCGGCTTTTTTCGTTAGAATCTCGCACCCGAAATTCCGGTATTGATTACGCTTCTGTAGATTCTGCGAGCGCAGGGTGTACGGAAGTGCCTGACGGAGGCGGATGGCCTGTTTAGCCGTTACGCCCGTGGCCCCTATGCAAGACACATTACGCATCACCGAAGTTTTCTACTCCTTACAGGGTGAAACGCGCACGGCAGGCCTGCCTACCGTATTTGTGCGTCTCACTGGCTGCCCGCTGCGCTGTGGTTACTGTGACAGCGAATACGCCTTCACCGGCGGCACCCTTCAGACCCTTGACTCGCTCATGGAGCAGGTTGCCAGCTATCGCCCCCGCTATGTCTGCGTGACGGGCGGAGAGCCTTTGGCTCAGCCAAACGCGATCCCGCTGCTCAAGCGCCTGTGCGATGCCGGGTATGAGGTGTCGCTGGAAACCAGTGGGGCGCTCGACATCTCCAAGGTCGATCCGCGCGTCAGTCGCGTGGTAGACCTGAAAACGCCGGGCTCTAAAGAAGTCACGCGCAATCGGTATGAAAATATCGACTTGCTGACCGCTAACGATCAGGTGAAATTCGTGATCTGTTCGCGGGAAGACTACGACTGGGCTGTCTCGAAGATCATCCAGTACGGACTTGATCGCCGCGCGGGCGAGGTGCTGTTTTCTCCCGTGCACCGCGACTTGAATGTCAGGGATCTGGCTGACTGGATCGTTGCTGACAATCTGCCGGTTCGGCTGCAGTTGCAACTGCATAAAATTCTCTGGGACGACGAGCCGGGGCGCTGACATGAGTGAACAGACGATGACTGAGAAACGAGCGGTAATCCTGCTGTCGGGTGGCCTGGATTCGGCCACCGTGGTTGCCATGGCAAAAGCCGACGGTTTTACCTGCTACACCATGAGTTTCGATTACGGCCAGCGCCATCGTGCCGAGCTTCAGGCTGCCGAGCGCGTGGCGAAAGACCTGGGTGTGGTCGAGCACAAGGTGATTGGCCTCAACCTGAATGGCATCGGTGGTTCGGCGTTGACCGACAGCAGCATCGCCGTGCCGGAAACACCGGGTGAGGGTATCCCCGTCACTTACGTGCCTGCGCGCAATACCGTTTTTCTATCGTTGGCGCTGGGTTGGGCTGAGGTGCTGGGTGCGCGTGACATCTTTATCGGCGTGAATGCTGTTGATTACTCCGGTTACCCGGACTGCCGCCCCGAGTTCGTCGAGTCGTTTGAGCGCATGGCGAACCTGGCGACCAAGGCCGGCGTGGAAGGGCAGGGCTTCACGATTCAGGCGCCGCTGCAGATGCTCAGCAAGGCAGAAATCGTCAAGGCCGGTACTCGTTTGGGCGTCGATTACGGGCTGACGGTTTCCTGCTATCAGGCGGACGATCAGGGCCGTGCGTGCGGCAAATGTGACAGCTGCCGACTGCGTGCAGAAGGCTTCTCGGCAGCGGGCGTAACGGACCCAACGCGTTATTATTAAATTTATTTGCAATAAGGTGTTGAATTACTGAGAGAAACCGGTAATATACGCGCCACCACGAAGCGGGTCGTTAGCTCAGTTGGTAGAGCAGTTGGCTTTTAACCAATTGGTCGTAGGTTCGAATCCCACACGACCCACCATCTTCAAAACCCGAGAGGTCCACGAAAGTGTGAATTCTCGGGTTTTTTTTTGCCCTGGATTCAGTGAAATCACTCAGACAGTGCTGAGCCGTTCAAGGTAAGCGCAAAACATGTCGGCCATCGCGTTCGAGTAGTTCTCGATCTCGGCGGCGGTCCGAGGGTGCTCGGAAAACTCCTTGCCCACGGTGCTCAGCGTTGTCTTTATCAGCTCGGCTGCCTGGATTCTCGTCGCCTGCTGTGCCTCGGGCAGGACCTCCTCCATGAAACGTTGTATGGCGCGCTCGCCAGTCGCCTTGGCTTGCTGTGCTTCGGGCGCATGCCGATACAGAGGCGCTGCGTCGTCGAGTGCGATTCGCATGTCGGCCTCCTCGCACTCGGAACAAACGAAGGTGTGGACCAGATCCCGTAGTCGCTGAAAGGGCGGCGTGGCGGTGTCACCGAGGATGCGGGTCAATAGTTCGGTTGTTTGTGTCCATTCATCACTTTGCAGCCGGAACAGGATGGCGGCCTTGTTCGGAAAGTATTGATAGAGCGAGCCAATGCTCACGCCTGCCTTTTCCGCGACTCTGGCGGTGGTGAAACGGGCAGCGCCTTCTTTTGCCAAAACCTGAATAGCCGCTTCGAGAATGATGGAAACGGAGGCTTCCGAGCGGGCCTGTTTTGGCTTTTTACGCAAAGAAATCGAGGGGTTGCGGGAGTCGGTCATGGCGGCTCGGCAATGCGAATATTAAATGTGAGTGATTCGTCGCATTCTAGTCCGGCGTTGAGATCGACGCATCTTTTAACCCGGAGAAACCCATGAGCACACTGACTAACGCCCCCGTCGCCCCGTTGCTGAGCCGCCTGTTCGCCGAAGCATCCGAACACTCCCCGATGTCCATACCAGGCGTGTCGGAGCTCTCACGCGACGAGCTGGATCGACTGATGCGCAGCAAGACCGACTATCTGGATTTCTATGGTCGTTTGAAAGATTTTCCGCTCGCCGTGTCGCGTGACACAGGCGCGCTGCTTTACATGCTGGCGCGCAGTTGCAAGGCGCGCACCATCGTCGAGTTCGGTACATCGTTCGGGATTTCCACGTTGCATTTGGCCGCAGCGCTGCGAGACAACGGCGGCGGTCTGCTGATTACCAGCGAATTCGAGTCGTCAAAAGTGGCGCAGGCCCGCAGCAATCTGATCGCTGGCGGCTTGCTGGACCTGGTGGAAATCCGTGAAGGCGATGCGCTGCTGACATTGGGCAAGGATCTTCCCGAAAGTATCGACCTGGTCCTGCTCGACGGCGCCAAGGCCCTCTATCCCGAAATCCTGAACTTGCTGGAAACCCGCTTGAAGCCTGGGGCGCTGATCGTTGCTGACAACGCCGACTACGCGCCTGAGTATCTGGCGCGTGTCCGTTCTGCGGAGCAGGGCTACATGTCCATCCCATTCGCCGATGACGTCGAACTGTCGATGCGGCTGGGGTGAGGAGGGCGGTCGGTAAGTGATCGCTCAACAGGTTACGTGATACATTCGCCGCCGCTTTGCGCAACCTCCCGCTTCGGTCCTCAAACGACTGCAATGCGGGAGGAAAGCGCGCGAGAATCCTAATCGCCGCATGCCCAACGAGGCGTGTGCAAGGCCGGAAACTTCATGACCGTGAGGGTTTCCCGCTTTATTTGTTGCCTGTTGTTCAGGTGTAAACTCGACGTTCGCGCTTACGCGCATTCAGGTCCTGCGAACATGACACAGATTTCCGAACGCCTTCTGGTGCAGGCGCACCTAGACGCCAAGCAGCCCCAGCCACTGACCCCGGAAGAAGAAGCCGAGTACCGCCGCCTGATCGCCGCCGAGCTGAAGGCTCAAGACGCCGTACTCGTCGCCCACTATTACTGCGATCCGGTCATCCAGGCCCTGGCGGAAGAAACGGGCGGTTGTGTGTCGGATTCGCTTGAGATGGCGCGCTTCGGCAAGAACCATCCGGCCAAGACCGTGCTGGTGGCCGGGGTGCGTTTCATGGGCGAAACCGCAAAGATACTGACGCCTGAAAAGCGCGTTCTCATGCCGACTTTGGAAGCGACCTGCTCGCTGGATCTGGGGTGCGGTGTCGACGAGTTCACCGCGTTTTGCGACCAGCATCCCGAACGCACCGTGGTCGTCTACGCGAACACCTCGGCTGCCGTTAAAGCCCGTGCGGACTGGGTGGTGACTTCCAGCTGTGCGTTGGAAATCGTCGAGAGTCTGATGGACAACGGCGAGAAAATCATCTGGGCGCCGGACAAGCACCTTGGGCGCTACATTCAGCGTGAAACCGGCGCCGACATGCTGTTGTGGGACGGTGCCTGCATCGTTCACGAAGAATTCAAATCGCGTCAGCTCGAAGACATGAAGGCGTTGTACCCGGACGCTGCGATCCTGGTGCACCCGGAGTCGCCGGAGTCGGTGATCGATCTGGCCGACGCGGTGGGTTCCACCAGTCAGTTGATCAAGGCGGCACAGACGCTGCCAAACACGACGTTCATCGTGGCCACCGACCGCGGCATCTTCTACAAGATGCAGCAGTTGTGTCCCGACAAGATTTTCATCGAAGCCCCTACGGCCGGGAACGGTGCAGCATGCCGCAGCTGCGCGCACTGCCCGTGGATGGCCATGAACACGCTGGCGCGCACCCTGCAGTGCTTGCGTGAGGGGACGAATGAGATTTTCGTCGACCCGGCGATCATCCCGAACGCGGTCCGACCGCTGCAGCGGATGCTGGACTTCACGCAGGCCGCTCGGTTGAAGCTATCAGGTAACGCCTAGTCAGCAACTGTATGAGCGCGCTTGCCCGCGATTGCAGAGTGTCAGCCGCCACAACGGTTCAGGCACTCTGCAATCGCGGGCAAGCGCGCTCCGACACCAGGCTTTTGATCAATTCATCATCTCTTTCACCGCCCGCTCCTGAGCGATGATTTCCTGCTGCCGCGCGTCGATCCGTGAAGCCAGCTGGAAGTTGTTGTTCGCGCGCCGCTTGGCGAACTCGAGCTGTTGAACGGCCTGCTTGAAATCCCCCATCAAGGCGAAATATTCCGCGCGCGCCTGGTGCAAACCGATGGTATTACCTGAGAGGCCACGGGTGTCAGCCACCTGGTTCCAGATGTCCGGATCATCCGGGCGGCTTTTAAGCAGCGTTTCCAGCGATTTCAGTGCTTCAGGTGCCTTGGACTGTTTGAGCAGGACGTCGACCTTGGCCTGATTGAGCGGGTAGTCGTCCGGGTAAAGGTTCAGCATCCGGTCAACCCGTTGCTGAGCGTCGGGCAAGCGGTTGTTGGTAATGTCCAGATTCACCGCCGCCAGGTTGTACGTGATGTTGTCCGGCGCCTTGTCCAGTAACGGTTTGAGTGTTTCGCGGGCTTCATTCAACTGACCCGCTTTGGTTTGCGCCAGGGCCAGCCCATAGCGGGCGGCATCGTTTTTCGGATTCTCGGCCAGTTGCGCGCGGAAGCGCTTGGCGGCCATGCCCGGTGTTTCTTCGTAGATCAGCACGACCCGCGAGCGCATGAGCTGATAGGCGAGGCTGTCTTCCTTGCCGCCTGGTTTGGCCTGTTCGGCACGGTTGCGGGTGTCAGCGATACGCGACTCCGTGACCGGGTGACTCATGAGAAATTCGGGTGGCTTGGCGTCGTAGCGATACTGACGGGCCAATTGTTCGAACATGTTGGGCATGTTGCGCGGGTCGTAACCCGCTTTTTCCAGATTGAGGATCCCGATCCGGTCGGCTTCCGCTTCGTTCTGGCGGGAGAAGCGGGCCTGTTCCTGAATGGCAGCGGCCTGCGTTCCGGCAATGGCGGCGATACCGGCGTCACCCGCACCGGCGGCGGCCATGACAATGCCGGCGAGCATGGCGGCCATCACAGGCACCTGCATGCGTTGTTGCGCCTGGACGCCTCGGGCAAAGTGACGCTGCGACAAGTGAGCCAGTTCGTGCGCGAGTACTGCGGCGTATTCGCCTTCGGTTTCGGCGTGCAGGAAAAGCCCGCCGTTGACCCCGATGATCCCGCCGGGCGCCGCGAAGGCGTTGATCTCGGGCGTGTTGATCAGGATGAATTCAAGGCGTCGGTCCTGCACCTGGCTGGTTTCGGCCAAACGATAGACCGAGGTCTCAACGAAGTCCTTGAGTTGCGGATCGGAGAGCTGGGCTACTTGCGCCCGCAGCAACCCGAGCCAGGCTCGGCCCAGGTCGTGCTCCTGTTGGGGCGAAACGATGGAGGAACTGGCGTCGCCCAGCGATGGCAGGTCGTCCGCGAAAGTCGGGCTTGCCATCAGGCAGGCGAGCGTCAGCAGTGTGGGGCGCAAAAAATTCATGCACGAAACTCTGAGGCAGAAAGTCGTTACTGTAGCTGGCTCAATGGCTTGCTGACCAGAGTGGGGTATTCTTGCACGCGTGTAAGAAGGTTCTTCCTCGTTTTGTTTAGCGTTTCCGTGCAATTGGATGTGTCTACCTGGAGAGAAACAATGTCTGACGCTGTAGGGCGCCCTGCGACTTGCGATGCCGAGCTCGATGCCAGTGGCCTGAATTGTCCCCTGCCGTTGCTGAAGGCCAAGATGGAGCTCAACCGTCTTGCCAGCGGAGCAGTGCTCAAGGTGACCGCCACCGATGCGGGCTCCCAGCGTGATTTCCGCACCTTCGCCAAGCTGGCCGGCCATGCCCTGTTGCATGAAGAAGCTGCCAATGGCATTTATCGGTACTGGCTGCGCAAAGCCTGAGGTTTTCACCCCTTCGCCTTCTATCCCCTGGCCCAAAGGTTCATTGATGTTCAAAGTGCTTCGCGACTGGATGCAACGCTATTTCTCGGATGAAGAAGCGGTGGTGCTGGCGGTGCTGTTGGTGTTGGCGTTCACGATTGTCCTGACACTGGGCGGCATGCTTGCACCTGTGCTTGCGGGTCTGGTGCTGGCGTTTTTGATGCAGGGGATGGTCGTTCAGCTTGAGCGTGTGCGCATGCCTGAAGGGGCTGCCGTCGGACTGGTGTTCGCCTTGTTCATGGGCGCGCTGGCGGTGTTTCTGCTGGTGATCGTGCCGTTGCTTTGGCATCAATTGATTACGTTGTTCAACGAACTGCCAGGCATGCTCGCCAAATGGCAGTCGCTGCTGTTGCTGCTCCCTGAGCGCTACCCGCATCTGGTGTCCGACGAACAAGTGTTGCAGGCCATCGAAGCGGCCCGTGGCGAAATTGGCAAGTTCGGCCAATGGGCGCTGACCTTCTCGCTGTCCAGCCTGCCGCTGCTGGTCAACATGATGATCTACCTGGTGCTGGTGCCCATTCTGGTGTTCTTCTTCCTCAAAGACCGTCGGATGATTGGCCGCTGGTTCAGAGGTTATCTGCCCCGTGAGCGTACGTTGATCACCCGTGTTGCCGAGGAAATGAACCGGCAGATCGCGAACTACATCCGTGGGAAGGTCATCGAGATTTTCATTTGTGGCGCGGTGACCTACATCGCGTTCGTGACGATGGGCCTCAATTACTCCGCGTTGCTGGCGATGCTGGTGGGGATTTCCGTCGTCGTGCCCTATGTGGGCGCGGTGGTGGTGACGGTGCCAGTGGCGTTTATTGCGCTGTTCCAGTGGGGGTGGAGTGACCAGTTCATCTACCTGATGGCGGTCTACGGCATCATCCAGACGCTGGACGGCAACGTGCTCGTGCCGCTGCTGTTCTCCCAGACGGTGAGCCTGCACCCGGTCGCGATCATCTGCGCGGTGCTGCTGTTTGGCGGGCTGTGGGGATTCTGGGGGATCTTCTTCGCGATCCCGCTGGCGACCCTGTTCAAGGCCGTGCTGGATGCCTGGCCGCGTAACGAACCAACGGTGGCGCCGCTGTTGTAACGAAGGTTAACGGTGCACTTGTTACTGTGGGAGTGAGCTTGCTCACGAAGAGGCCGGTACAGTCAGCGCCTCTTCTAAGGCTGGAAGTCAGCCTTCGTGAGCAAGCTCACTCCCACAGGGTTTACCTGATGTCTCAAGCCTTGTTCAGCGCCTGAGCCTGCTCCAGAACCTCAGCCACATGCCCTGGAACCTTCACGCCACGCCATTCCTTGCGCAGCACACCTTCCTTGTCGATCAGGAAGGTGCTTCGGTCGACGCCCAGGTATTCCTTGCCGTACAGCTTTTTCAGCTTGATCACATCGAACAGCTGGCAGAGGGATTCGTCTTTGTCCGAGATCAGCTCGAACGGGAATTCCTGCTTGGCCTTGAAGTTCTCGTGGGATTTCAGGCTGTCGCGCGACACACCAAAGACCACGGTGTTAGCCGCCTTGAAGTCGGCATGCGAATCACGGAAGCCCTGGCCTTCGGTGGTGCAGCCGGGGGTGCTGTCTTTCGGGTAGAAGTAAATCACCACCTGCTGACCCTTCAGCGCAGACAGACTCACTGCCTGATCGCTGGTGGCCTGTACCTGAAAGTCGGCAACGGGTTTGTCCAGTTCTACAGCCATCGTGGTTTCCTTACATGGGGGCTTGCGGGCGCCATGGTTCGATCAGCGCATCGAGATTGAGTGCGTCGGCGAAGTCCAGGAACTGGTCACGGAGCCAGCTGATCTGGGTGCCGGCAGGCAGCGTCACGGTGAACGTCGCGTTGAGCATTGTGCCGCCGGTCTGTGGCGCCTGATAGGTGTCACAGATCAGGTTTTCCAGCTCGACATGATGGTCGATGAAGAACTGGCAGAGTTCGTTGATGATGTCCGGGCGATACGCCGAGCTGACGTACGCCACGTACGGCAACGCTTCTGGACGGCTTTCCAGCGATGCACTGCGCACGACGTTAACGGTGAACGCGTGTTTTTTCGACAGATTGGGCAGGCCGGTTTCAAGGCGCGCCAGAGCGTCCCAGCTACCGGTGACCTGCAGGATCAACGCACTGCATTCGCCGTGGCGAGTGAGGCGCGAGCTGACCACGGAGCAACGGTTTTCATGACTGGCGCGGCACAGGACGTTGGTCAGCTCCATTGGGTTTGCGCCAAGGGCACTGATGACAAGGAATTGTTCGCGAACTGTGGGGATGGACGACATGCAGCATTCCTAAGCGATGAGCGGTCGGTACATTGTTGGCTTGTGCGGCGGATTCGATGAACGCAAGCGTCGCAACGTCGACCCGGACCCCTGTTGTGTCTGTCCGGGATGAACCGGTCAACCCAAGTGACAGCGACGCTGGGGCGGGGTTTGCGACGATGAAAGCGGACAGTCGAACGGGCTGCGCAGATGACCAGTACCGATCAAAGACCGAAGGGTAGCGAAAACCGTCGCTCAGGGGAATGCTCGCCTTGTGCAAGGATCATGGCGCCAGTACCATTACCGCTCTCTTTTTCCGGCAGGAGCGGTTTGCATGATTGCGGGCAGTATGGTGGCACTGGTCACACCTATGGATGCACAGGGTCGTCTTGACTGGGACAGCCTGAGCAAACTGGTGGACTTTCACCTGCAAGAGGGCACCAACGCCATTGTTGCCGTCGGCACTACAGGTGAGTCTGCGACGCTTGACGTCAACGAACACATTGAAGTCATTCGCCGCGTTGTCCAGCAGGTCGCTGGCCGCATCCCGGTGATTGCCGGCACGGGCGCCAACTCCACCCGCGAGGCGGTCGAACTGACCACCAACGCCAAGAATGCCGGTGCCGATGCCTGCCTGCTGGTGACCCCGTACTACAACAAGCCGACCCAGGAAGGCCTGTACCAGCACTTCAAGCACATCGCCGAAGCCGTGGACATCCCGCAGATCCTCTACAACGTGCCAGGCCGCACCGCCTGCGACATGTCGGCAGAGACCGTGATCCGTCTGTCCAAGGTCAAGAACATCATCGCCATCAAGGAAGCCACCGGTGACCTGCAGCGCGCCAGGGACATCCTGGCCGGCGTCAGCAGCGACTTCCTGGTGTATTCCGGCGACGACGCCACCGCGGTCGAGCTAATCCTGCTCGGCGGCAAAGGCAATATTTCGGTCACCGCCAACGTCGCTCCGCGCGACATGGCCGACCTGTGCAAGGCTGCGATGGCCGGTGACGCCGTCACTGCCCGCGCGCTCCACGAAAAACTGATGCCGCTGAACAAGACCCTGTTCATCGAATCGAACCCTATTCCCGTGAAATGGGCACTGCATGAGATGGGTTTGATGCCGGACGGTATCCGTCTGCCGCTCACCTGGCTCAGCGAGTCCTGCCACGAGCCGCTGCGTCAGGCATTGCGCCAGTCCGGTGTATTGGTTTAATGAGGAAGCACTACGCAATGAAGCGACTGGCCGGACTTTCCGCACTAGCCCTGATTATCTCCAGCACCAGCGGTTGCAGCTGGCTGTTTGGTCAGGACGGTTATTTCCGTGATCGCAGCAGCGATTACCTGGAAGCGACCCAGAAACCTCCCATGCAGCTGCCTGAGGGCATCCAGGAAGCCAAACGCCTGGACCCGCTGCTGCCGATCCCGCGCAACGTCGCCGACGACACCCAGAAGGGTGAGTTCACCGTGCCGCGTCCGCAGTCGCTGTCCACTACTCAGGACTCCAGCGACTACACGCTGCAGAAGAGCGGCGACAACCGCTGGATTCTGGCTCAGCGCGCGCCCGCCGAAGTCTGGCCGGTGGCTCACCAGTATTTCGAAGACAACGGCTTCCGCATCGCCGAAGACCGTCCTGCGACCGGTGAATTCAACACCACCTGGCAGCGCATGGACGAGTTGTCCGCGTCTGTTGCCAAGCGCATGGGCTCGGCCGGCGACGCCGCCAACACCGAAACCCGCGTGCGCGTTCGTATCGAACCGGGCGTGCAGCGCAACACCAGTGAAGTCTACGTAGTCAGCGTTCAGCGTCCTGCCGGCAGCAGCGAAGAGCCTGCTTTCCCGTCGCGCAGCACCAACGTAGGCCTGGACTCGGTCCTGACCGACGACATGCTGGCCAGCCTGACCCGTACCGCCGAGAAGGGTGGTTCGGTGTCCCTGCTGGCGGCGCGTGACTTCGATACCCCAAGCCGTGTCGCGCTGAGCGAAGACGGCAGCGGCAACCCGGTTCTGAACCTCGGTGCCGACCTTGATCGTGCATGGTCCAGTGTGGGCCGTGCGTTGAACCAGGGTGACTGGCGCGTGGAAGACATTAACCGCAGCCTGGGTCTGTACTACATCAACCTTGCGGAAAAAGCGGACAAGCCGGAAAACAAACCAGGCTTCTTTGCGCGCATGTTTGGCAGTGAAGAGACCAAGGAACAGAAAGAAGCCCGCGCCGAGCGTTATCAGGTTCGCCTGAGCAAGGTGGGTGACAACGTTCAGGTCACGGTCGAGAAGAACATCAACACCGTGGCGCCGACAGAAGTTGCCCGTCGCGTGTTGAGCGTCATTCAAGACAACCTCGGTTAAGTGCGTTTCGCGGTTCTGGGCAGCGGCAGCCGGGGTAACGGCACGCTGGTTGCGAGCAATGACACGTACGTGCTGGTCGACTGCGGTTTCTCCTTGCGGGAAACCGAGCGTCGTCTGGACAGGCTGGGCGTCAGCGGCCATCAACTGAGCGCCATTCTGGTGACCCACGAACATGCCGATCATGTGCATGGCGTGGGTTTGCTGTCTCGGCGCTACGATGTGCCGGTCTATCTCAGCGACGGGACCTTGCGCGGCATGCGCAAACCGGTCGAGGCGGGCGTCAGGCTCGCGGGCGGGCAGGGCGTACGGATCGGCGGGCTTAGCATCGATGTGGTTTCCGTGGCCCATGATGCGCTGGAGCCCACGCAGTTCGTCTTCAACGATGGGCGCAAGCGCTTTGGCCTGCTTACCGATCTGGGTTCTTACTGTCCGTCGGTGCTCGACAGCTATCGTGGACTGGATGCCCTGATGATCGAGTCCAACCACTGTCGTGATCTGCTTGCCCGCGGGGCTTACCCCTACTTCCTGAAACAGCGGGTTGGCGGACAATACGGACACTTGAACAACCATCAGGCCGCAGGTCTGGTGAATGAACTGGGATGGCAGGACCTGCAACACCTGGTGCTGGCGCATCTGAGCAGCAAGAACAACCTGCCGCATCTGGCCCGGCAATGTTTCGTCGACACCCTCGGGTGCGATCCGGACTGGCTACAATTGGCCGATCAAGATTCAGGGCTCGACTGGCGCGAAATCGCCTAGCGTCCCAAACGGGGCGACAGCCCGGTTGTTGTTAACGGGCGACTCGCCCAGAACCTTTTTACTGGGCGCCTCGCCCGAACATTTTGCAAGCGGAGCCCATCATGGAAAAACGTGAAGAACTCTACCGCGGCAAGGCCAAATCGGTTTACAAGACCGACGACGCCGACCGCTTGATCCTGCTGTTTCGCAACGACACCTCGGCGTTCGACGGCAAGCGCATCGAACAGCTCGACCGCAAGGGCATGGTGAACAACAAGTTCAACGCCTTCATCATGCAGAAACTCGAAGCTGCAGGCATTCCGACCCAGTTCGACAAACTGCTGGCCGACAATGAAGTGCTGGTCAAGAAGCTCGACATGATCCCGGTCGAATGCGTCGTGCGTAACTACGCCGCCGGCAGCCTGGTCAAGCGCCTGGGCGTCGAAGAGGGCATGAAGCTCAATCCGTACACCTTCGAACTGTTCCTGAAGGACGACGCCAAAGGCGACCCGTTCATCAACGAATCCCACGTCGTGGCATTCGGCTGGGGCACCGCCGAGCAACTGGCTCGCATGAAGGAACTGTCCCTGAAGGTCAACGACGTGCTAACCAAGCTGTTCGACGACGCAGGCCTGCTGCTGGTCGACTTCAAGCTTGAATTCGGCGTGTTCAGCGATGGCTCCATCGTCCTGGGCGACGAATTCAGCCCGGACGGCTGCCGTCTGTGGGACAAGGACACCAAGAAGAAAATGGACAAGGACCGCTTCCGTCAGGGCCTCGGTGACGTCATCGAAGCCTACGAAGAAGTGGCCCAGCGTCTGGGCGTACCGCTCTAAAGCGAAAATCGCCGCAAGCATCTGAAAGAACGCGAAAAAATCCAAAAAAGGGTTCGCGTTCTTCGCCCAAGCTGTTATGATGCGCGCCGTTGGAGAGATGCCGGAGTGGCCGAACGGGACGGATTCGAAATCCGTTGTACTGGCGACAGTACCTAGGGTTCAAATCCCTATCTCTCCGCCATTACAAATAAAGCCCCAGAAGTTATGCTTCTGGGGCTTTTTTGTTTTTGACGGGCACAAAAGGAGCGGTCCGTGTTCGATCCAGATAGGGAACTGTTTAAGCCGCGCTGCAGATCAAAGCAGGCTCCATCGCGCGGCATGTCGGAAGGGTCAGGGAAGAGTTCGAGAAAGACTCTTCGACGTTTGCCGACGACATCAGTCGTTACGATGCGGCGATATTGAACATTGTTCGCGCTTTCGAAGCCGCTGAGAGCATCGGGCAGTTGATCATTTTTCACGCAAAGCTGGATGTCCCTCGGAATACCGGCCACGTGTTCGATCTGCTGCTTTCCCGCTGCGGGTTAACGACGCTGATGCCGACAATGCGTCTGTTGGCGGATTACTGCCACAAGGCAATCCATGATGATCAGGTTCTCACGCCTTTCGAGACGTCTGGCGTCATAACAGACCATCTGGACGTTTTGCTTCAATTCGCTGACGCGATGCTGGCGAGTGATCTGACCTCGCCACCTTGAGGCATGGTTATTCCAGGCTGGCCAGCATTGTCTTCGGATCCTTCCCCATTCCTCGGCATATCTCGATGAATTCGATGACGTCCAATCTGCGCTCTGAATTTTCCGTTTTCGATACGAATGACTGGGGGCGGCCGAGCCTGTCGGCGAGTTCTTTTTGTGTGAGTCCTTCGGCGACGCGTGTCTCCATGAGCAACCTCACGAGCGTTTGGTACCGAGCGTTGTGGATAGTCTTCACGGCGTGCTGCCTTTCATTAAGCCAGCCGTGTAAATAAACCTGATTTGGGATTAACCCAAAATAGGATATTGAGCTAAGCTTCTGCCCATGGATAGGTAAATGGAAGAAAGCGCTTCGTCTCCCTGACAACTCTTTCACTGTCCAACCCCATCGCCCTCAGCCATCATTTCGCAATCGTGTGCGTGACAAAATGACGCAACCACGCCGAGACGAGTAAGATAGGCACCCTGATTTTTCATCTCCCCATTTTCTTCGGACGGATCCTGCGTTGAGTGTCGTGAAACATCGACCTCCGGGGCATCGTTTCGATTACGAATTGACAGAGCAAAACAGAGAAAAGGCGATCACTGAAAATGACCAAGACCTCGCGACCTTTATATATTTCTTACGCTGGCCCTTCGTTGCTGGAGATGCCGCTGCTCAACAAGGGCAGTGCGTTCACGCCGCAGGAACGTGTGGATTTCAACCTGATTGGCTTGTTGCCGCAGAACGTTGAGACCATCGAAGAGCAGGTGACCCGCGTTTACAACCAGTACCAGCAGTGCGCGAGCGATCTCGACAAGCACATCTATCTGCGCTCGATTCAGGACAACAACGAAACGTTGTTCTTCCGCCTGCTGGATTCGCATCTGGAAGAGATGCTGCCGATTATCTACACACCGACCGTGGGTCAGGCGTGCCAAGAATTCTCGAAGATCTACCGCACCCACCGCGGTCTGTTCATTTCCTACCCTGAACGTGATCGCATCGACGATATCCTGCGCAGCGCAACGAAAGATCGCATCAAGATCATCGTGGTGACCGACAGCGAGCGCATCCTGGGTCTGGGCGACCAGGGCATCGGCGGCATGGGCATCCCGATCGGCAAACTGTCGCTGTACACCGCGTGCGGTGGTATCAGCCCGGCCTATACGCTGCCGATCGTGCTGGACGTGGGCACCAACAACCAGGAGTTGCTGGACGACCCGATGTACATGGGCTGGCGCCACAAGCGTGTGACGGGCAAGGACTACGAAGATTTCATTGCGCTGTTCATTGAAGCGGTTCAGCGTCGCTGGCCAGACGTGCTGTTGCAGTTCGAGGACTTCGCCCAGACCAACGCCATGCCGTTGCTGGAGAAGTACCGCGACGAGCTGTGCTGCTTCAACGACGACATTCAGGGCACCGCGTCGGTGGCCGTAGGTACATTGCTCGCGGCCTGTAAGGCGAAGAACGAAACGCTGGGTCAGCAACGCGTGGTGTTCCTGGGCGCCGGTTCCGCCGGTTGCGGGATCGCCGAGCACATCATTGCGGCGATGGTGATCGAGGGTCTGAGCGAAGCTGAAGCACGCAAGCGCGTGATGATGGTTGACCGTTTCGGCCTGCTGACCGACAGCATGGACAACCTGCTGGACTTCCAGAAGAACCTCGCCCAAAAGGCAGGCGACGTGGCGGGCTGGTCGAGCGGCGACGGTTATCCTGAATTGCTGGACGTGGTCAGCCACGGCAAACCGACCGTGCTGATTGGTGTGTCGGGGCAGCGCGGTCTGTTCACCGAGCAGATCATTCGCGAAATGCACAAACACTGTGCCAAGCCGTTGGTGATGCCGTTGTCCAACCCGACCTCGAAAGTCGAAGTCACGCCGCAGGAAGTCCTGACCTGGACCAACGGCGACGCGCTGGTGGCTACCGGCAGTCCGTTCGCGCCGGTCACCCTGGGCGACCGCACGTTCCACATCGCTCAGTGCAACAACTCCTACATCTTCCCGGGCATCGGCCTGGGCGTGATCGCGGCGAAGGCCACGCGTATCACGGACAAGATGTTGATGGCAGCTTCCAACGCACTGGCTGAATGCTCGCCGATGGTCACGGGCAAGGGCGACGCGGTACTGCCGCCGCTGAAAGAAATCCAGGACGTGAGCAAGAAGATCGCACTGGCGGTGGCAAAGCAGGCTCAGGCCGAAGGCGTAGCGTTGGAAACCACCGAAGAGATGCTGGTGGAGGCCATCGAGCGTAACTTCTGGATGCCGAGCTATCGCAGCTACCGCCGTAGCGCGGTGTAACGTACACGGTGTAAACGGGATGAATGCCATTCACCTGTGGGAGCGAATTCATTCGCGAGAGGCAAGGGCTGGCGATAGAAATGTGTCGAATGTGCTAACCCATCGCGAATAAATTCGCTCCCACAGAACGCGCAGCGACCGCACGTCAGATAGCGTTCCCCAACAAGACCGCCCATGGAAACATGCGGCGGTCTTTTGTTTTGTGACGGAAAACCTCAGGATGTCCCCTCGATAAAAACAAAAAGATCGACGAGGGACGCATGCAAACGGACAGTGTGCTCTATGACTACGTGATCGTTGGCGCCGGCCCGGCCGGGTGTTTGCTGGCCAATCGGCTATCACTCAACCCTTCGCATCGTGTGCTGTTGCTCGAAGCGGGCGGGCAGGACAATTACGCCTGGATTCACGTGCCGGTGGGTTACCTCTACTGCATCGGCAATCCGCGCACCGACTGGTGTTTCAAAACCGAAGCCGAACCCGGCCTGAACGGGCGAGCCTTGAGCTATCCACGTGGCAAGGTGCTGGGTGGCTGTTCGTCCATCAACGGCATGATCTACATGCGCGGGCAGTCCCGTGACTATGACGAGTGGGCAGCGCAGGGCAATAAAGGCTGGAGCTGGCAGGACGTATTACCGCTTTTCAAGCGCTCGGAAAGCCACTACGCCGGCGATTCCGAGCTGCACGGCGGGCAAGGCGAATGGCGGGTCGAGCAGCAGCGTCTGAAGTGGACGTTGCTGGATGCCTTTCGTGAGGCGGCTGCACAGACCGGCATTGCCTCGATTCCGGACTTCAATGGTGGCGACAATGAGGGCTGCAGCTACTTTCAGGTCAATCAGCGGCGCGGCGTGCGCTGGAATGCCTCCAAGGCGTTTCTGCGCCCGATTGCTCAGCGGCCGAACCTGACGGTGCTGACCAACGCCGAGGTGTCACGAATCGAGTTCGAAAACGGACGGGCGAGCGCGGTCCTCGCCAACGTCGGTCCGCAAGCGCGGCGGCTGAATGCCAAGCGTGAAATCATCCTCTGCTGTGGCTCAATTGGCTCACCGATGGTGCTGCAACGGTCCGGGATCGGGCCGCGCCCGTTGCTGGAAAAGCTTGGCATCGGTGTGCGTCATGAGCTGCCTGGCGTCGGCGCCAATCTGCAGGATCACCTGCAATTGCGGTTGATCTACAAAATCAGCAATGGGCAGACCTTGAACCAGATGGCCGGGAGCCTGTGGGGCAAGATGAACATGGGCCTACGTTACGCGATCAATCGCAGCGGGCCGCTGGCCATGGCGCCGAGCCAACTGGGCGCATTCGCCCGCTCAGGGCCGGAGCAGGCGACCGCGAATCTGGAGTACCACGTACAGCCGTTGTCGTTGGAACGCTTCGGGGAACCGCTTCACGGCTTCCCGGCGTTTACCGCGTCGGTGTGTGATTTGCGCCCGCAGAGTCGCGGCACCGTGGAAATCCGCTCGGCCCTGGCCGACGCAGCGCCGATCATTCGTCCCAACTACCTCAGCCACGAGACTGACCTGAAGGTCGCAGCGGATGCCATTCGCCTGACGCGCCGCATCGCAGCAGCGCCTGCGCTCGCGCGTTTCGAACCGGTGGAGTATCTGCCCGGCGCCAGCCTGCAAACCGATGAAGAGTTACGCCAGGCCGCGAGCAATATCGGCACCACGATTTTTCACCCGGTCGGCACCTGCAAAATGGGGCAGGGACGCGACTCGGTCGTCGATGAAAGGCTACGTGTTCATGGGGTGACAGGGCTTCGGGTGGTGGATGCGTCGATCATGCCGACCATCACCTCCGGCAACACCTGTTCGCCTACCGTGATGATTGCCGAGAAGGCTGCGCAGATGATTATTGAAGATGCGCTGAAAAACGAGTCAACGTGCGTGAAAGCAAGCGGTCCGCAATCTGCGGCGCAAGTGTTAACCGGGTGATTGAACGCCCGACGGTCTGCGCGAAGAAGCTTGTGAACAAAGGGGCAGATGGGCGGATAGTGGCTGGACTGCACATTCCAATGTAGATCCGTCCACGCCCTTCGCACTACACCGCGTTCAAGCGATCAACCATGTCCGGGAATTTTTCGACGAGTTTGATCAGCAGCGCCGCTTGGGCATTGGGTTTTGACTTTTCTTGCTCCCAATTGCGCAAGGTGCTCGCGCTTGTGCGGATTCGCTTGGCGAAGACGTTTTGTGACATTTGCAGACGTTCTCGCAGGGCAATGATCTCCTGAGCCGAAACGTCAGGCGCTGGTTTTTCCGCAAATGTATCGCTGCGAAGCGTGATTTTTCCTTCTCGATGCGCTGCCATCTCTTCCACGCCTTGCATCATTTCCGCGAATAGATCGCGCTTTCGACTCATTGCATACCTCGTTTCTTGAGCTCAACGTGGATCGCCACTTTCAGCTGTCGCTCTTGATCAGCGGTCAGGTTTTCAAGCTCATCCTTGTCGTAGATGGAAAACATCCAGAATTGGCCGGCGCCCACTAACCAGTAGTAGATGACTCGCAGGCCTCCGCGCTTACCCTTGCCTCTTCGTGCGTCGGGCCAACGCAGCTTTCTGAAGCCACCGGTCCGAGGCATGAGATCGCCGACGACAGGATTTTCAAGCATCGCAGTCTGAAGGGATCGGTAATCCTCTTCATTCATGTACTCAGGGCGGAAGGTACTGAATGTCGACGTTTCAAAAAATACAGCATCCATAGAAGTATACGCAAATCGATTATGGTTATGATCTGAGTGCCCACCTTACTCAAGCCGTCGATCTCGCTCACACGGTTTTTTGCCACGATCTGTTGCGCAGACTCCTCCTACAGAAAAAGAAGTCAGCGCCAGACCTTTTGTTCTCATCCTTTTCACAAAAAATTGATGGCACGCTGCCTAAAGTTTGCGACGTCGAAGGAGTTTGTATTTCTCCTGTTCGACGGTGTCTTTCTTCAGTCAAGCAGACCCTCATGCCGAACATAAAAGCAGTTCGTCCGGAGCTCGTGACCGCGCTCGCCAGCATTTTTTTATTGCTCGGGTTCAATCTGACGCTCTGGCAGCACCTTTTCGCCATTACCGACTTCAACGGTAAGGGGCTCCTGTTGCGCGGTGCTTTTGCGCTGATGGTGTTCTGTGCCTTCAATATTTTTCTGACGTTGTTTGCCTTTAAGAAAGTCTTGAAGCCGGTATTGATTATGCTGTTTCTAATCAGTGCGGGTGTTGCTTACTTCATGAGCCAGTATGGCGTCATGATCGATGCGGGTATGTTTCGTAACTTCGCCGAAACTAATGCGACGGAAGTGCGCGACCTATTGTCGTTGAAACTTGCCGCGTATGTTTTATTTCTCGGCGTTTTGCCTTCGGTGATTCTGTGGAAGACGCCCATCAATTACCGTCGTTGGCCTCGAGAGGTATTGAGCAAGGTGGTGGTCGGTGCTGTGTGCGCGACGGCGATCGGCGGTGTGGCGCTCATCAATTATCAAGGCTTGTCTTCACTGTTTCGTAATCACCATGAACTGCGCTTGATGGTGGTCCCGAGTAACTATATCGGTGCCTCGGTGGGCTACTTGAGTGAGCAGGTCAAGTCCGCACAACAACCGTTCGTGAGTATCGGGAAGGACGCGACGCTGTCTACCGAGTGGCAACAACACAAGCGCAAGTCGCTGACGGTTTTGGTAGTAGGCGAGAGCGCTCGCGCCGAGAACTTTGGCATTCTTGGCTATAACCGCGACACGACGCCTCAACTGAAGAAAGAACGCGGCCTGCTGACGTTCACCGACGTGCATTCCTGTGGGACAGAGACGGCCGTTTCGGTGCCGTGCATGTTCTCCAACATGGGGCGTAAGGATTACGACGCCACCACGGCGAAAAACAAGGAAGGCATGCTCGACGTGCTCAAGCGCGCCGGTCTCGACGTCATCTGGCGTGACAACCAGTCCGGCTGCAAGGGCACTTGCGATCGTGTGACCCTGCAGGATGTCAGCAACCTGAAGGATCCTGTCCTGTGCGCCAACAATGAATGCCGCGACGAGATTCTGTTGCAGGGGCTTCAGAACTTTATCGACCACCTGGACAAGGACACCGTACTGGTACTTCACCAGATGGGCAGCCACGGTCCCGAGTATTTCAAGCGTTACCCGAAAGAGTTCGAGAAATTTACGCCGGTGTGTGAAAGCAATGCGCTGAACAACTGTTCGCGGGAAAGTATCGTCAACGGGTATGACAATACGCTCCTGTACACCGATCATGTGCTGGCCTCGTTGATCGATATATTGCGCAGCAACCAGAACAAGGTCGATACCGCCATGTTGTATCTGTCTGACCACGGCGAATCGTTGGGTGAGTACAACCTGTTTCTGCACGGCACGCCTTACATGCTGGCGCCGGATCAACAGAAGCATGTGCCGATGATTGCCTGGTTCTCGGATAACTATCAGCAGTCTTTCGCCGTCGACACTCATTGTTTGCAAAATGAACGCAACGCCCCTTTGAGCCAGGACAACCTGTTCCACTCCATGCTCGGTTTGTTGCAGGTCCACACCAGCGTCTATAACCCGGCGCTGGACATGTTCGCCGGCTGTCGGGGGATATATACGGACGGGGTACTGGCGAATGAGTGAGCAGGCAACCGATAAACGCCAGACCCAGCACTACGTTCAGCATCATGAACAGGGCCTGGCACGACGCTTGAGCCTGTGGCGCGATGCGCAACTGGCGCGTCAGGCGCTGCGTGACGCCGGAGAGCCCGGCCTGGTGCTGGATCTGCCGTCAGGGGCCGGGCGGTTCTGGCCGGTGCTGGCCGAACACAGCAACCGCGTGATCCTGGCGGCCGACCCGTCGACCGACATGCTGGAAATCGCCGAAGCGCAATCACCCGCGGACGTCCGCAAGCGCATCCGCACCTTTCAAAGTTCGGCGTTTTCCATCGGCCTGTCGGCCAACGCCGTGGATTGCATCTTTTGCATGCGGCTGTTTCATCACGTCGCCGACAGCGAGAAGCGGATGGCGATTCTCGAGGAATTCCACCGCGTGACCCGCGATACCGCGATTGTGGCGTTGTGGGTCGATGGCAACCTCAAGGCCTGGCGTCGCAAGCGCCAGGAGGGCAGTCGTCTGGATGCGAGCGGGGCGCCGACCGTGCGCAATCGCTTTGTGGTCTGCCGTTCCGACATCGAGTCGGAGTTTGCGCAAGCCGGATTCCGCGTTGTCGGTTATCACGACTTCTTGCCGGGTTACGCCATGTGGCGCGTTTATGTGCTGCGTAAAAAGGGCGAGTGATCCGATGAGTGGTCGCCTGGACGTGCCCTATCGATAAACACGCAAGATGAAGTTGTTCAAGACTTGCAGGACGGATGCCCGGTAAACGCTGATAGCGATATATACTGCGCGCCATTCTTCAAGGGAGAGCCGTGTGGCCATCGATATTCACTGGATTCGCGACGACGACAGCCTCGCCCAACATTGCGCACAGTGGCAGACGCTGCCGTTTGTCGCGCTCGACACCGAATTCATGCGGGTCGACACCTTCTATCCCATTGCCGCGCTTTTGCAGATTGGCGATGGCTCGCGCGCCTACCTGATCGATCCTCTGCTGATCAATGACTGGAAACCGCTGGCTGCGCTGCTGGAAAACACTGACGTCATCAAAGTGGTTCACGCCTGCAGTGAGGATCTGGAAGTTTTGCTGCGCCTGACCGGCAGCCTGCCTGTGCCTCTGTTCGACACCCAGCTGGCTGCTGCCTACCTGAACCTTGGGTTCTCGATGGGCTATTCGCGTCTGGTGCAGGAGGTGTTGAACATCGAGCTGCCCAAGGGCGAGACCCGTTCCGACTGGCTGCAGCGTCCGCTGTCCGAGACGCAGATCAGCTACGCCGCCGAAGACGCCGTGCATCTGGCTGAAGTCTACAGCCTGCTGCGCCCGCGCCTGTCTGACGACAAATACGCCTGGGTCCTGGAAGACGGTGCCGAACTGGTTGCCAACCTGCGTCGTGAAACCGACCCGTATGAGGTGTATCGCGAAGCCAAGCTGGCGTGGAAGCTGTCCCGTGCGCAACTGAACGTGCTGCGCGAGCTGTGCGCCTGGCGTGAGCAGCAGGCACGCCTGCGCAATCAACCGCGCAATCGGGTATTGCGCGAGCAGTCGCTCTGGCCGCTGGCCAAGACCCAGCCGGATAACCTCGCCGCACTGGCGAAAATCGAAGACATGCACCCCAAGACCGTGCGTCAGGACGGCGAGTTTCTGCTCGACCTGATCAAGAAAGCCGGCAGTGTGTCTCAGGATCAGTGGCCCCCGGCGTTGCCGGAGCCGCTCCCAATCGAAGCCTCAAATGTGCTGAAGAGCCTGCGTGCCATTGGTCAGCAGCAAGCCGAACGCCTGGACATGGCGCCGGAGCTGATGTTGCGCAAAAAGACGCTCGAAGCCCTGCTCAAGACCGGTTTTCCAGACGGTCCCTATAAACTGCCCGACTCGCTGCGTGGCTGGCGTCGCGAGTTGATGGGTCAGATGCTGCTCGACAGCCTGGCCAATGCCGGAGAACAGCCTTGAAACGTATTTGCTCCATCTACCGCAGTCCTCGCAAGAACGAAATGTACCTCTACGTGCTCAAGAGCGATGCGCTCGAACGCGTCCCGGTCGAACTGCTCACCGCATTCGGCAAGCCGCAGCACGCGTTTGACCTGGTCCTGACGCCCGAGCGCGCACTGGCCCGTGAAGACATCCACACTGTGCTCGCGAACCTTGAAAAGCAGGGGTATCACCTGCAGATGCCGCCTGCCGAAGACGAGTACATCGAGCATTTGCCCGAAGAGTTGTTGCGCCGCAACGACCCGGTCTGACCGACGTTCGACCCCGTCATTCATCACGGGGGTTTACCGGACCGCTGTCAGCCTCTGCTCGCCCCGGCGTTTCTGAAAACGGTGGGCGCCAGGAGCCTCGCGGTCGCATGTCCTGCTTTTCTGAGTTTTGAATCCATGCGCGTTCTGATTGCCGAACACGATTACCCTGTTTACACCGAGTTACTTCGCAAAGCTGCTCCAGATATCGAAGTACTGAGCAGCGGCGACTCTGCCGAGCTGTCAAAAATGGCGGCGCAGGCCTCGATCTGGCTGGGTCAGCCCGACCTGCTCGCCAATCTGCTGCGCCAGGGTCACACACCACAATGGCTTCAATCGACCTGGGCAGGCATCACGCCGTTGCTGTCGCCTGGGTTGAACCGTGACTACCGCCTGACTCGCGCAGTCGGCATTTTCGGTCAGGTCATGGCGGAGTTCGTCCTGACCTACATGCTGGTGCATGAGCGTGAAGTGCTGGCCCGGCTGGTGAGTCAGGTCGAGCGCAAATGGGACGACCGGATGGGCCAGAGTCTGGCCGGGCGCAAAGCGTTGATCGTCGGTACTGGCGACATCGGTGTCCGCGTTGCCGAGTTTCTGGTGCCGTTTGGCGTTGAGCTCTATGGCATTGCGTCCAGTGCGCGCACACAGGCGCCATTCGTTGAAGTGGGGGCGCTCGAGGATTTGCCGCGTCTGGTGGCCGAGGTCGACTTCGTCGTCAATCTGCTGCCCAATACGCCTCAGACTCACGATCTCTACGACGCGAAGCTGTTCGCCAAATTCAAACCGTCGGCGCTGTTCATCAACGTCGGGCGCGGCGTGGCAGTGGTCGATGCCGATCTGGTCCAGGCGCTGAAGGAAGGTCATCTGGCGGGCGCGGTGATTGACGTCTGCCGCCAGGAGCCATTACCGCAACGCCATCCGTTCTGGACGGCCTGGGGGCTGTTGCTCACCGGTCACAGTTCTGCACCGACCTCGCCACCGGCGATGACGCAGCTGTTCGTTGAGAACCTGAAAGCCTATGCCGCTGGGGAAGCGTTGCGCGGGGAAGTGGATTTCGCGAAGGGGTATTGAGCGTGAGCGGTTCGCCCTTGTAGGAGCGCCCCTGCCCCGCGATCTGCCGGGAACCGGCGGCAAGACCTGTGCATGCGGGGTGCCAGGCATGATCGAGTTGCCTGATTTTGCTACCGCTGCGCGGTAGATCGCGGGCAAGCGCGCTCCTACAAAGACTGCGTCAGTCTGACGTTTCGAACCAGCAGTAAGAATAGGCTCACACCGCTTTACAAACTGAAATCCCCTTCAGCCGCCAACTCTGCCAAAGGCCGACGCGGGCTCGGCGTTTCGCGAGCTTGCAGGTATTCGGCGAGGGTCGATTTGTCGCCCAGTTTGCCAATGGCCACCGCAGCGTGCAGCGCGTAACCCTCGGGGATTTTCAGCTCCTTGCGCGTCAGCTCCTGATCGAACCCGGCCATGCCGTGGGTGTGCCAGCCGCTGAGGCTGGCTTGCAGCGCCAGGTGACCCCATGCCGAACCGGTGTCGAAGGTGTGCCACAGTGCCGGTGTTTCCTCGGTGGCGCCGGGTGCCGTGAAGGTTGTCTTGGAGATCACGATCACCAGCGCCGACGCGTGTTGCGCCCAGCCACGGTTGAATTCGTTCAGCAGTCCCAGGAAGCGTTCCCAGTTCGGCGTATCGCGTCGCGCGTACAGAAAACGCCACGGTTGGGAGTTGTAAGCCGACGGCGCCCAGCGCGCGGCTTCGAAGAAGCTCAGCAGGGTTTCCTGTGGAATGCTTTCGCCGGTGAAGGCCCGTGGCGACCAGCGATCGGTGAATTGCGGGTGAATGGCGTATTCGGCAACGCGTGGATTGGCGCTCATGGAAAGTCTGATCCTGAAGAGTGAGTAAACCGCAGCGCCCGAATCGGCGTGCGGGATCAATCAGATGGGCCGTGGACGGCAGGCATCGTCGAACGGACAGCTGTCGAAAAGGACAGTTGATGTGCAGGTCGCAAGCAAGGCTCTGGCGCCAGCCTGCGAGGGCATAAAGCTACTGCGCCGGCGTTTCGCTGACAAGTCTGTGCTTACCGACAGTCGCCAGCGCTTGGCCCGGCTGCGATGTGCCACTAGACTGGCGGCCTTTTCATTGCACGATACCGATCCCTCGAAACCATGGCCGCCAAAGTCGAACCGTTCTGGATGCGTAAAACCCTCGATCAACTCGATTCGGTCGAGTGGGAATCGCTGTGCGACGGTTGCGGCCTGTGCTGCCTGCAGAAACTCGAGGACGAGGACGATGGCAGCGTCTATTACACGCGCATCGCCTGCAAGTTGCTGGACCTGAAGACCTGCCAATGCACCGATTATCCGAATCGTCGCGCCCAGGTGCCGGATTGCATTCAACTCACGCCGGGCCAGGCCGATGAATTCAAGTGGCTGCCACCGACGTGCGGTTACCGTCTGGTCAGCGAAGGAAAAGATCTGCCCCTTTGGCATCACTTGGTGTGCGGCGATCGGGACCAGGTCCACAAGGAACGCATTTCCCAGGCGGGGCGCATGCTCAGCGAAAAGAATGTCGCCGAAGATGACTGGGAAGATTACCTGATCTTCCGCGCGGGCTGATTTTTCCGCGCCTCTGCAGGCGTTTGCCACCCGATCCCTGAGCCTGTCGCAACAGGAGTGGTCTGTCCGTGCGTTATCAACTGCCGCTGTGTGCTGTTCTGCTGCTGTTCGGTCTGCCCGTGTGGGCGGCGAAAAAAGTCGATCTGGATTACCACGTCACCTTGCTCCCGCAACGCGATCAGGCAGAGGTGCGGGTGACGCTGGAGCAGGGCACTGCGGTGCGCAGCCTGGATTTTGATCTGGGCGATCAGGGGTATTTCAGCGACTTCAACGCAGACGGGCAGTGGACGACAGCCCCTGGGCCGAAGACTGGCGGACTGCGTGGCGTGTGGAGGCCTGGCGCTGGCAAGGCAACGTTGACCTACCGCGTGCACGTCAGTCGGCCCGCGGCGAGCCCTTCACTGGAGAAGCCGCGCTATGACAGCCGCATGACCGCTGACTGGGCGCTGTTCCGAGGCGAGGATCTGGTGCCCCGCGCGCGTCTGGATCAGCAGGATGGCGTTCGCCTTCAGGCACGATTGACCTTTGATTTACCGACCGGCTGGAAGCACATCGAGACGTCATGGCCCCGCATCGGCAAGAACCGTTTTCGCATCGACAACGTCTCCCGGCTGTTTGATCGCCCGACCGGGTGGATGCTGGCGGGCAACCTGATCAATCGGCGCGCGCGTCTGGGTGACACCGAGGTCACGGTGAGTTCACCGAAAGGGCAGGGCATGCGGCGCATGGAAACCCTGACGCTGATGACCTTCGTCTGGCCAAAGCTGCAAGCGGTGTTTCCGCGTACGCCGGGCAAGTTGCTGGTGGTCGGCGTTGCTGACTCTATGGCGCGCAATGCCAGCGCCGGCCATGACTCAATCTTTCTCAACAGCAATCGCCCGCTGATCAGCGAAAGCGGCGTGAGTCCTCTGGTGCGCGAGCTGGTTCAGGTGTTCGGTCGGGTGAAGGCGCGTGATCGCAGTGACTGGATACCCGAAGGCCTCGCCGAGTATTACGCCGTCGAACTGCTGCGTCGGGCGGGCGGCATGAGCGAGGACCGGTATCAGGATTGGCAATCGATACTCACGCGTATCAGCCGCAAGGTCACCACCCTGCGCGCCGACCCTGTCGACCCCGCCATCACGGCCCGGGCAGTGCTGTTGCTGATTGCGCTGGATCAGGAGATTCGGCAACGGACGGACGACCAGAAGTCGCTGGATGACGTGGCTCAGGGTTTGATGCGAATGGGGCCGGTCAGCACGCATGATTTTGTGCAGGTGACCGCCGGAGTGATGGGAGAGCCGGCGAAGGTGTTGAACAACAGCCTGCTTGAATAACAGCCTCAGAACGGTGATCGCTTGATCGCCGACTACTGCCTGTCGGAGCGAATTCATTCGCGAGAAATCGTACAGCCGATACGCATGTGTCGGCCGTGCGGACGTCTCGCGAATGAATTCGCTCCCACATTGATACATTTTCAGAGAGCTAAAATGGCGGCGCGCGCGGTCTTCGCTTAGACGCCCTTCGGCCCTTTCACCGCATCGATGGTGGTGACCACCGCCTCTTCGGCAGCGACCTCAGCCTTGGTTTTGAGCTTGCTCAGTTCAGCGCCGGCTTCTTCGATGCGCGAGCGGGCGATGTCCATCTCGCTGCGGCTTTTTTCCAGCAGTGCCTTGGTCGAGCAATGGCCGGTGATACCGCGCGCCAGCACTGCGCCGCCGATCGCCAGTTGCACCAGGCCGAAGATACCGCCACGGCGCAAGCCTTTGCCCATCATCAGTACGCCACCTGCCAGCGAGCCGATTCGCTCCCAGCCTTGCACGTTCTGCTCTGGATAATCACGCACGGTTCGTTCGACGCGTTTGATGATCGGGGTATCGCTCATGATGCGGTCTCCATGAATAGGTAAGGTCCCTAAAGCTGACTGCCGCGAGCGCAAACTGTTCAATGCGTTTGTCGTTGCGGGTCGATCAGGTGCGATCGGTCTCACGACCGAACTGCGGGCCGGAGCGGGTGTTGTTGCCCTTGGCCATGCGGTCGTAAAGCACCACGTTCACGGTCGCCGCCAGGTTCATGCAGCCGGTGGTGGGGATGTACACCACGTCCTCGCACCAGTCCCGGATCTCTTTGTCGAGCGAGCCGTCTTCCGGGCCGAAGATATAAATCGCGCGGTCGGGATGGGTATATTCCGGCAATGCGCGGGCGCCTTCGACCAGTTCAACGGCAACGGGCACGCAGCCCAGTGGGATGATCTTTTTCAAGTCGTCGATGCCGATCAGCGGAATGTCCTGATGGATCTTCTTGGTGTCAGTGATGAAGTCCCGCGCCCGCTCGTAGCGTTTGCCGGTGTAGAACACCGACGCCACGCCATAACAGCCCGCCGCACGCATCACCGAACCGACGTTTTCCGGAGACTTGGGGTTGTACAAGCCGATGCAGGCATAGCGTTTGTTGGCCACGGGGGAGGGTGCTCGTCAGAGAAAGCGCGGGATTATACGGGAAGGTGGGGCTCAGCGAACGTGTAGGAGCGCACTTGCCCGCGATTGTCCGGATCAGGCGATAAGGATCTTTCGGCTGAACGAATGCATCGCGGGCAAGCGCTCTCCTACAGGCTTATTCGTCTTTCTTCATCAACCCAGCCAGCGCTGCGAACGGGTTGTGCGTGGCCTTCGCGGTCTTCGGACTGCTGGTCGAGCTGTCGGAGAAGTACTGCTGATCGGTGTAACGCGAGTGCTCGTTGTCGTGGCAGTACAGGCACAGCAGTTCCCAGTTGGAACCGTCCTGCGGGTTGTTGTCGTGGTTGTGGTCGCGGTGATGCACGGTCAGTTCGCTCAGGCGCTTGCCGGAAAACTCGCGGGCGCAGCGGCCGCAGACGTGCGGGTACATGCGCAGCGCCTTGTCGCGATAGCCCATCTCGCGGTCACGCTGGGCATCGGCCAGGATGCGGTCCAGCTTGGAAGTGTTGGTCGGGGTTCCCGAGCTCATGGTGTCACCTGTTTCGTGTGCGGTTGGCAATGGGGCAAGTCTAGCGCTTTGATCGGCTGTCAGGCTTTGACTTTTTCCGCAATCCAGATCGTATGCCGCGTGCCCTTGTTGCCGTGGGCGTAGACCTTGACCTCTTCGGCCTTGAATCCGGCTTTGCGCAGTTTGTCGCTGAAGGCAGCGTCGGCGCTGGCCGACCAGACTGCCAGCACACCTTTTGGACGCAGAGCACTTGCGCAGGCCGCCAGGCCACCGGCGGAGTAGAGCCAGCTGTTGGCTTTTTGCGTCAGGCCTTCAGGGCCGTTGTCGACATCGAGCATGATCGCATCGAAGCCCTGAGGCTCGCTTTTCAGCACCTGGGCGACGTCCTGCACGACGACCCGGGCACGTGGGTCCTGCAACGGATTGCCGGACTTCTCACCCAATGGCCCGCGATTCCACTCGACTACGCCGGGCACCAGTTCGGCCACGACCACTTCGCCGTTCTTGCCAAGATGCTTGAGCGCCGAGGCGAGGGTGAAGCCCATTCCGAGACCGCCGATCAAGACGCGAGGGTTCAGCCGAGAGGCGACTTTCTTGCAGGGAATTTCCGCCAGCGCGTCCTCGGAGCCGTGCATGCGCGTGTTCATCAACTGGCCGCCGTCGCCCCCCTGAATCTTGATCACGAAGTCTTCGCCGTATTCGAACAGGCACAGGGCGCCGCCGTTGTCGGGAATCGGGGTGGTGTCGAGCAGAACGAAACGTTTCATGGAGAACCCGGTAGAAAGCCTGAAGGTGTGCGCATCAATTTCTCAGCGCACGAAGCGTCGCGCAGGAGTAGCCTGAGCGTCACAGCAAAAGATTGGCAGTGGAGGCCAACGATGAAGCGGTCCATTCTAGCGGCGATTGCCTTGATGATGCTCGGTGCATCGCAGGCGTTTGCCGAGAACCTGCAGCCTGTCCTTAATACCCCCGAGCCGATCGCTGCAACATCCGGCTCGCCGGGAACGGCCACCCCAACGCCTTATCCGCAAGTCACCCCGCCAAGCGTGCCGCGCGTGGGAGGGCAAGGTAATCCGCCGTTACTGCCGAAGATTCCTCAACCAGGCCCGCCCAAAGAAGATGAGCCGCTGCCGGGGTTGCCGCCGCCCGCCAAGCCGAGTCCCTGAATCAAGCTGCCGCGATTGAAACCGGCTCCCGGAAACGGAATGGGCATCCAACGTGTTGGGGGCAGTCCTTCTCTGTGGGAGCGAGCTTGCTCGCGAAGACGGTATTGCGGCGGGAGGAGATGCTGCGAATGAACAGGCCTCTTCGTCCGGATGCGGCCCAGACCAAGCTCACTCCCACAGGTCAGAGTGGGCTCATCAGGGGCAAGTACAGGTGCGACGCGTCATTCCTGCTGTGCCAGCACCTGTCCGTCCATCATCCGCAGGCGCTTGGACATCGCGATCGCAATCGCGCGGATGATCTTGGCTGCCACTTTCGGGGCGTCGTTGAGCATCTTGTCCAGTGAGTCCTTGCCCAGGTTCAGCAGGTAGCAAGGCGACGCTGCAATACAGCTTGCCGAACGACGTTCGCCGTCCAGCACCGCCATTTCACCGAACGCCCGACCGCTGCGCAGGATCGCCGTTTCGACCTGTTTGCCTTCACCATTGAGCTTCTGCACCGACACCGTTCCCGAATGGATGATGCACATGAAGGTGCCCGCATCTCCCTCGTTGAAGATCGGCTGGCCTTTTTCGATGCTGCTGATGCTGAAATAACCTGCTGCCGCGGAAAAGTCGGCGGGCGTCAGGGCGAGGAACAGACCGCAGTCCATCAGCATCTCGCGGATCTCATTGTTCAGGGATGACGGTGTTGGCATGTGATGGTCTTGTTGAGTCGTGAAGAATGGAGACTGAAACAGCTGATGTGTAAAACGTCCCCGCACTAAGCATCGTCCGGGGACCGTCTGGTATGACACATGGCGATGAGGGAGTTCCTCACGCCAGTTGCAATACCTTGAAGATAAAACCGTATTCGAGCGCTACGTCACGCAATCCCTGATAACGGCCGCTCATCCCACCGTGCCCGGCACCCAGTTCTGTCTTGAGCAACAGTAGGTTGTCATCGGTTTTGGTGTCGCGCAATTTTGCCACCCACTTGGCCGCTTCCCAATACTGCACGCGGCTGTCGTTGTACCCGGCAATCACCAGCATCGACGGATATGCCTGAGCGGTGACGTTCTCGTACGGGGCATAGGCCTTGATGCGAGCATATACCGCCGGTTCCTGCGGATTTCCCCACTCGTCGTATTCCGTCACGGTCAAAGGCAGATCAGGGTCGAGCATGGTGTTCAGGACGTCGACGAACGGCACTTCGGCGATGGCGGCCTTGAACAGGTCAGGACGCTGATTGACCACGGCCCCGATCAGCAGTCCGCCGGCGCTCCCGCCACTGATCACCAGTTGGTCGGCGGTGGTCAGGTTTTGCGCAATCAGGTGCTCGGCACAGGCGATGAAGTCACTGAAGGTGTTTTGCTTGTGCTCTTGCTTGCCGTTGAGGTACCAGGCTTCACCGAGTTCGCCACCGCCGCGCACGTGTGCGATGGCGAAGGCAACGCCCCGATTCAGCAAGCTCAGCCGGGCATGGGAGAACCATGGGTCCAGACTCTCGCCATACGCACCGTAGCCGTAGAGGTACAGCGGCACGGGCTGGCCGGCCAGCTCGCGTTTGACCACCAGGCTGATCGGCACCTGGGTACCGTCGGCGGCGGTCGCCCACAAGCGCTGGCTGACGTAGGCATCGGCGTCGAACACGCCCAGTACGGGCGTCTCCTTGAGCACCACTTGCTCGCCCGTGGCCAACGTCAGTTGACGCACTTGAGGCGGGCGGTTCAGCGACTGGTAACGCAGGCGAATCTTGTCGCTGTCGAATTCAAGCGTGTCCTGCACATACAGGTTGTAGGCGGCGTCCGGCAGTTGCACACGATAGGCCGGCAATCCCTGTGGGTGAACTTCGACGATGGGCAAGCCGCCTTCTCGCAAACTGAGGGTCAGGCCTTTGGCGTTGAGGCTGAAGCCATCGAGCATCACTGAATCGCTGTGCGGGATCAGCGTTTGCCATTCCTTGCGCTCGGGGACCCCACTGGTTTTTTCCGGCGCATGGAACAGCGCGAAGTTGATGCCGGCCTGGTTGCTGCGGATCAGCCAGCTCCAAGTGCCGTCGACGAGGCCATGGTCCACGGAGTACTCATGACCCTCACTGCGTGGCGCCATGCAGACAAACGCCTGCTCCGGCTTGCTCGCATCCAGCACCCAGGATTCGCCGGTGGTCTTGCTGTCGAGGGCCAACACCAGTTGCCGCTCGGAGCTGGTGCGGTAGCAGTGCAGAAAGAAACGCCCGTCCGGCTCGTTGAACACGAGGTCGGCAGAATCGTTACCCAAGGTGTGGCGGTAAAGCTTATGGGGGCGGTGGGTGTCGTCCAGCTCGCCGAAGAACAGCGTCTGGCTGTCGTTGGCCCAGGTCATGCTGCCGTCACAGTCCTCGAAGGGGAGATTGATGACGTTGCCGCTGCTCAGTTCTTTGACGTAGAGCTGATAGACCTCTTCGCCAGTGGTATCGAGGCTGTACGCCAGACGCTGGTGGTCCGGACTGATGCTGAACGCGCCGAGCGAAAAAAAGCCGCCGTTGGCCAATACGTTGGGGTCCAGCAGCAACTCTTCGGCGCTTTCGTCGACCGTCTGTGAGTCGTCTGCGGGGCGAGGGCAGCGATAGTGGCGGGCGTATTCGTCGCCTTCGGTGGTGCGGGTGTAATACAGATACTGGCCCCAGGGCGAGGGCAGCGACAGATCGGTTTCAAGAATGCGGCCCTTGATCTCCTGAAACAGCGTTTCGCGCAGCGCCTGCTGGTCGGCCAGTTGGCGCTCCTGATAGTCGTTTTCGGCCTTGAGGTAATCCAGCACCTCGTCGGTGTCGCGATTCTGCAGCCAGGCATACGGGTCGCCGCCGTCGGCCTTGCGGGCCAGCGGAGCGCTAGAGGCAGTGTTGGAAGAAGGCATGCTGGGCTCTCTCAATGGGCGTTCTCGACTAAACGGTCCGGCCCGGCGTTGCCTTGTCGAAGGCAGTGCGGTCCGATAACTGAAGCCGGGGAAGCTAGGCTGGCGAAAAGTCGTTATCATAAGCGCCTCTTTACCTGCCTTACCACGGACGTCATGACCGACAACGACTATCTGATTGCCTGGGGCCTTTACGCATTCGCTGCGTTGGGTTGTCTGTGGGTGTGGTTCAAGCTGACCGGCTGGATGTGGCGCTACCTGCGCGAGCCGCTGCGCGTGATCGGCGCGGTCCTGCTGTTCTGCCCGACCGTCATCGATCCGGTCAAGGACAAGTACGCCCCCGCGCTGGCCATCAGCGTGCTGGATCTTGCGCTCAAGGTCGGCAACAACGTCTGGCGAGCAGTGCTGGATCTGGCCACCTACGGCGCCGTTGCCCTGGGTCTGTATGTCATCTTCGCGCTGATCCGCCTGCCGTTTTTGCGCAAGAAGAAAGCCCGTCAGGCTCATGCCGAGGCAGCGGCTGCGCAGGCCGCTGCCGAGCAGAAGCAGGCAGAGCAGGACGACGAGCCGTTCGCAAACCAGAGTCCGAGCCGCTTCGCCAATCCACCCGCTGCGCCGGCCAACGGCAGCAGTGGCCGCTACCGGGTCGAACCCAAGTTGTGATGACACTTTTCCCTGTAGGAGCGCGCTTGCCCGCGATTGCGCGCTTTCAGGCGAAGCAGGACTGCCTGTCAGACGGCATTCGCGGGCAAGTGCGCGCCTACCGTGTGATCTGCGGTTAAGCCTACCGAGAGCCGAGCATGTGTGAACTTCTAGGCATGAGTGCCAACGTACCCACCGACATCGTGTTCAGCTTCACCGGGCTGATGCAGCGTGGCGGGCGAACCGGTCCGCACCGCGATGGCTGGGGCATCGGCTTCTATGAGGGGCGCGGCTTGCGCCTGTTTCAGGATCCGGCGGCCAGCAGCGAGTCGGAAGTCGCCCAACTGGTGCAGCGTTACCCGATCAAGAGCGAAGTGGTCATCGGTCATATACGTCAGGCCAACGTCGGCAAGGTCTGCCTGTCTAACACCCATCCCTTTGTCCGCGAGCTGTGGGGCCGTAACTGGTGCTTCGCCCATAACGGCCAACTGGCGGATTTTCACCCCCGCGCCACGTTCTATCGGCCGGTGGGGGACACCGACAGCGAAGCGGCCTTCTGCGATTTGTTGAACCGGGTGCGTGAAGGTTTTCCAGAGCCTGTCGAGATCGAACAGCTGTTGCCGACCCTGGTCGAAGCCTGCAGCGAGTACCGCAGCAAAGGCGTGTTCAACGGCTTGCTCAGTGATGGCGACTGGCTATTTTGTTTCTGCTCCACCAAGCTGGTGCACATCACTCGCCGTGCTCCGTTCGGTCCGGCTCGCCTGAAAGATGTTGATGTGATCGTCGATTTTCAGGCCGAAACCACCCCGAACGACGTGGTCACGGTCATCGCCACCGAGCCGTTGACCGAGAACGAAACCTGGAATCGCTACGAACCTGACCACTGGAGCTTGTGGCGTCGCGGCGAATGCGTGGCCGAAGGCCGAACCTGACAGAGAGGGACCTATGCTGCGAAGCTATCTGCGACTGGTGTTGTTCACGGCGGGCCTGTTGATCGGCGTGCAGATCCCCGGGTTTATCAGCGATTACACCAAGCGTGTGGAAGCGCACCTGATCGAGGCGCAAAAGAGCCTTGGCGGTTACAACGACACTGCCCAGCGCTTCTTCAAAGGCGATGTTCAGGCGCTGATCCAGCACTACCGCAGCAGTGATGACCCGGTGTTTCGCACCGATGCCGATAACATCAATAACCTGCTGACGCGGACACAAACCCTAGACCGCGAATGGCTTGCATTGCAAGGCCCGTGGTACATGCGGGCTTACCATGTGTTGACCGCCGCCGACCCGGACATCCGCAAGGAAACCTGGAACGGGTATTCCTGGCAGGTCTTGTTGTCGCCTGAAGTCATTGGCTGGGGCCTGGTGTGCGCGCTGCTGTTCTCTCTGGTTATCGAAAGCTTTGTGCTGTTCATCGACTGGGTGTTCGTAGGACGGCATCACGTGCGACCCGTCAATCGCGACTGGCGCTAGGGAGCGAAACCGTTCAGCCGCTTCGCACAGGGCCTGTGGGAGCGAATTTATTCGCGATGTTTTGGTACATCCGTCACGAATGTGTTGTCTTGCTGATTTTTCGCGAATGAATTCGCTCCCACAGTGGTAAAGCACCTGTGACCGTACCGACGATGTCCCCTATTGCGGCGCTGAAGAAAGCCGTTCACTTTTTCTTATCTCCCCCTCTCGCTTTTATTCGTTGGACGCCCCGTCCTCTCCCGCCCAAGAATGCGCCTGCACATGACAGGCTCGTTTCAACGCTGCAAAGCGACGCTTCCCACGCGTAGACTCAAGGCCCGTCTTTAACATTCCTCTGCACAGGAGATACGCCTTGGGCCGCCTGTTATTGAATTGTGATATCGGCGAAAGCTACGGCGCGTGGACCATGGGTCTGGATGCCGAAGTCATGCCGTTCATTGATTGCGCCAATATCGCCTGTGGTTTTCATGCGGGCGATCCCAGTGTCATGCGCAAGACCGTGGCGTTGGCGCTGACCCATAACGTGAGCATCGGTGCGCACCCTGCGTATCCGGATCTCGTGGGATTCGGCCGCCGCTCCATGGCTTGTTCGCCGCAAGAGATCCAGGACCTGCTGCATTATCAGATCGGCGCACTCGACGGTGTCGCCCGTGCACAGGGCGGTCATGTCAGTTACGTCAAACCCCATGGCGCGATGTACAACGACATGATGGCCAATCCGGCGCAGTTGCGTGCCGTGATCGAAGGCATCGCCCGCTACAACGCTGAACTGCCCTTGATGCTGCTGGCCATGCGTGATAACAGCGCAGCGCAAGCGATGGCCGATGAATTCGGCGTCACCCTGTGGTTCGAAGCGTTCGCCGACCGTGCGTACGACAGCGTGGGGCGTCTGGTGTCGCGCAGCTTGCCGGGTGCGGTGCACCATGACCCGGAAACCATTATTGCCCAGGCACTGACCCTGTCCCGTGGTGAACCCTTGATTGCGAGCGACGGCAGCGAACTGCTGCTCAACGCCGACACTCTCTGCGTGCACGGCGACAACGCCAGTTCCATTGCCGCTGTGCAACGGATCCGTCAGGCCTTGGGCAACACCCCGGCGCAGTTGTCCGCCTCATGAATGTGCGCATCGAAGTGGTCGCGATCGATTGTTTGATGGTGCGTCTGTTCGATGCCATCGACGAAGCCAACATGCCATGGATGCTTGCGGCCAGTTTGCGTCTGCGCGAGGGCTTCGGTGCACATTTGATTGATCTGGTGCCGTCGTACACGACCTTGATGGTGCATTACGACCTGATGGCGCTCGACCCCCGGCAGGCGCGTGAGGTGATCGCGCAGGCCATGACCGACCTGTCCCCTGACGCCGCCCAAAGCGGGCGGCAGCATGTGTTGCCGGTCTGGTATGACCTGAGCGTCGGTCCCGAACTGACGTTGCTGTCCCGGCGCAGTGGATTGCCGGTGGATGAGGTGATCCGTCGCCACAGCCAGCGTGAATATCAGGTGTTCGCCTTGGGCTTCGCCCCCGGGTTTGCCTTCATGGGGTTGGTCGAAGAGGTCTTGGCGGCACCACGGATCAAAACGCCGCGCAAACGCGTGGCGGCGGGCAGCGTCGGTATCGCCGAGCGCCAGACAGCGGCTTACCCGCTGGCGTCGCCGGGCGGATGGAACATCCTGGGCCGCACGCCGGCGACATTGTTCGATCGCGACATCGATGGCTACAGCCTGATGCAGCCTGGCGACACCGTGCGTTTCGAACCTGTCGATCACGCCGAATTCATTCGCCTGGGTGGCGACGACACTGCGCTGGAGGCGCTGGCATGACTGTGCTTACCGTAAAAAGCAGTACGCCGTTGTGCCTGCTTCAGGACGCCGGACGGTTTGGCGTCCGTCATCTAGGCGTGACGCAGGGCGGGGCGCTGGACTGGGTGTCGATGTCCTGGGCCAACAAACTGCTCAACAACCCGCTGGATGCCGCCGTCATCGAAATTACCCTCGGCGGCCTGACCCTGATCGCCGAATCCGATTGCTGCCTCGCATTGGCGGGAGCGGATCTGGGCGCGATGCTCGATGACCGCCCGATGGCGCCTTGGCGCAGCTTTTTCGTCAGGAAGGGCCAGCAACTGCGCTTTACTCAGCCTGTTTCCGGCGCTCGCGCCTACGTCGCCGCGCCGGGTGGCTTTGCTGCGGTCGATGTCCTCGGCAGCTGCGCCACTGTCGGGCGCGAAGGACTGGGCGGGCTGGACGGTTCCGGAAAGGCGCTGGCTGAAGGCGATCAGCTGACTTATTCAGGGGCGTCATTTGAGCTTCACGCGCTGCCCGATCACCTCATCCCCGACTTCTCCGATCACCGTCCACTGGATGTCGTCCTCGGCGCGCAGATCGGCCAGTTCAGCGGCCTGAGCCTGTTCGACGCGTTCAACAACGACTGGACCCTCGACAGCCGCGCCGACCGCATGGGCATGCGCCTGCTGGGGCCGGAGCTGGTGTATCAGGGCAAGCCGATGATCTCGGAAGGCATTCCTCTGGGCGCCATCCAAGTCCCGCCGGACGGCCAACCCATCGTCCTGCTCAACGACCGCCAGACCATCGGCGGCTACCCCAGACTCGGCGCGCTGACGCCGCTTTCACTGGCAAGGCTGGCGCAGAAACTGCCGGGCTCGGTGGTGCGGATGAGGGCGGTGGTGCAGGAGATGGCGCATCGGGAGCAGGTGGGGTGTCTGAATCGACTCGGTTTGCCGTTGTAGGAGCGTGGCTTGTCCCGCGATTGCGGTGTGTCAGTCAGGGGTGATGCCGTTGATGCAACCCATTCGCGGGCAAGCGCGCTCCTACAGTCTCAGCATTACTTCGCCAGATACCGCATCCCTTCCTCCAACCCGCGCAAGGTCAGCGGGTACATCTGATCTTCGATCAAATCCCGCACGATGTTGGTCGAAGTGGTGTAGGCCCAGGCGTCTTTGGGGTAGGGGTTGATCCAGATGATCTTCTTGAACTTGGCCATGAAGCGGTGCATCCACACGTAGCCCGCTTCTTCGTTCCAGTGCTCTACGCTGCCGCCTGGCTGGGTGATTTCGTAAGGCGCCATGGCGGCGTCGCCGATGAAGATCACTTTGTAGTCGGCGCCGTATTTGTGGAGCAAATCCTGGGTCGACGTGCGTTCCGAGGTGCGGCGCAAATTGTTCTTCCACACGGATTCATAAATGAAGTTGTGGAAGTAGAAATACTCCATGTGTTTGAACTCGGTCTTGCAGGCCGAGAACAGTTCTTCGCAGATTTTCACGTGGGCGTCCATTGATCCGCCGATGTCGAACAACAGCAACAGTTTGATGGTGTTCCGGCGTTCCGGGCGCATCTGGATGTTCAGCAAACCGGCATCGCGGGCGGTGTGGTCGATGGTGCCGTCGATGTCCAGTTCGTCCGCCGCACCCTGACGCGCGAACTTGCGCAAGCGGCGCAAGGCCACCTTGATGTTGCGGGTGCCCAGTTCCACCTGGTCGTCGAGGTTCTTGTACTCGCGCTGATCCCAGACTTTCGCCGCCTTGCCCTGACGCTTGCCCGCATCGCCGACCCGAATGCCCTCCGGGTTGTAGCCGCCCGAACCAAACGGGCTGGTGCCGCCGGTGCCGATCCACTTGTTACCGCCGGCGTGGCGTTCCTTCTGTTCTTCGAGGCGTTTCTTGAACTCTTCGATGAGTTTGTCCAGCCCGCCAAGGGATTGGATCTGCGCGCGCTCTTCATCCGTCAGCGAACGCTCGAACTCCTTGCGCAACCAGTCCTCGGGGATCAGCGCTTGCAGATGATCGTCGAGTTTCTCTAGGCCATTGAAATAGGCGCCGAAGGCCCGGTCGAACTTGTCGAAATGGCGCTCGTCCTTGACTAGAATCGCCCGCGACAAGTAGTAGAACTCGTCCATGTCGGCGAAGACCACCCGCTGTTTCAGGGCATTGATCAGGTCCAGCAGCTCACGCACCGAGACCGGCACCTTGGCGGCGCGCATTTCGTTGAAGAGGTTGAGCAGCATGTTGGTTGTCCCGCACTTATCCCAAAGAGCTTAGCGATTGCCACGACGGCTCATGAATGCGAGACGCTCAAGCAATTGCACGTCTTGCTCGTTCTTCACCAGCGCGCCCGCCAGCGGCGGAATGGCCTTGGTCGGATCGCGCTCGCGCAGCACCGCTTCGCCTATGTTGTCGGCCATCAGCAGTTTCAGCCAGTCCACCAGTTCTGAGGTCGACGGCTTCTTCTTGAGGCCCGGGACCTTGCGCACGTCGAAGAACACATCGAGCGCTTCGCTGACCAGGTCTTTTTTGATGTCGGGGTAGTGCACATCGACGATCCGCTGCAGGGTGGTGCGGTCAGGGAAGGCGATGTAATGGAAGAAACAGCGGCGCAGGAACGCGTCAGGCAGCTCTTTTTCGTTGTTCGAGGTAATGATGATGATCGGGCGCTTTTTCGCCTTGATCGTTTCGTCGATCTCGTAAACGTAGAACTCCATCTTGTCGAGTTCTTGCAGCAGGTCGTTGGGGAATTCGATGTCGGCCTTGTCGATCTCGTCGATCAGCAGAATCACGCGTTCTTCCGACTCGAACGCTTCCCAGAGCTTGCCCTTCTTCAGGTAATTACGCACGTCGTGGACTTTATCGACGCCCAGCTGCGAGTCGCGCAGACGACTGACCGCATCGTACTCATACAGGCCCTGATGGGCCTTGGTGGTTGATTTGATGTGCCAGGTGATCAGCTTGGCGCCGAAGGATTCGGCCAGTTGCTCGGCGAGCATGGTCTTGCCCGTGCCCGGCTCGCCTTTGACCAGCAGTGGACGCTCCAGGGTGATGGCAGCGTTGACCGCCAGCTTCAGGTCGTCGGTAGCGACGTAGGCAGAAGTGCCTTCGAACTTCATCGGAAAATCCTCGAACATGGCGCCTGAGCAACAACCCAGACCGCCTCAATCAGAAAAGGAGCATGCTGCGACTATAACGCGGGGCCCGCACGAGTGTGAACGCAGACGCTTTATTCAGTAGCTGAATGGCGGGTCGTGTTTTGACTCGAACAAATGTGTAACGCGTGTTGAGGTATCGCCAAATTGGCTATACATTGCCGTGATGTCTACCAAACATAGATTCAGGGACAAATACAGGATTCAGCTGCGGGAAAAGGATCACCTGCCGCCCCACGTGCATCTCACCGGGGGCGGTCTGGATGTGTTGATCGGCCTGCAACCAGTTGAACCCATGCTCGGTCATGCACCGGCCGCTGTGCTCAAGGAGGCGCTTGAATGGGTACAGGCCCACCAGACAGAACTGTTGGAGGAATGGACAAGATGGCATCCATGAAGCGACCACGTCTCAAATCGGTCCAGGCGCTGAAGGGGCGCAAGCTGGACCTGACGTTCATCAATGATCAAAGGTTCGTGCTCGACATGAACGCGGACATCCAGAATTTTCCCGGTCTTCGACCACTCCGGATCGAAGATGCCTTCATGCAGGCAGAAATCGGGGACGATGGCTGGACTGTGGAGTGGGTGGATCTGGACATACAGATCGGTGCGGACACGTTGTATCTCGATGCTCAGGCTCAGACTGCCAAGGACGAGAACACCCGCATATTCATCGGTTGGCGAGCACGAACGGGGTTGCCCCTGGCGCTGGCTGCCGAAGCCTTGGGCGTCAGCACGCGAAGCATCACGCGCTACAGCAATGGGCGTGAGGCAACACCCCGAACCCTGGCACTCGCGTGTATCGGCTGGGAAGCATTACAGGGAAGAGAGTTGAGTGGACGGTTGCTCGCCGAAGACCGAGCGTCTTGCGGTATTGAGCATGGACAGGATGAAGAGCAGGGCTAAGTGGTGGGTCAGCGCTTGCTCACGAAAGCTGGCTTTCATCCACGAGAGATGAAGCGGCACCTACTGATCATTCCTGAGCAAGCGCACGTCCGCAGGAGACGGTGGAATCATCCCGCCTCTTTCTTCCCACTGTCGTACCGCGTATTGAACGCCTTCACGAAAGCATTGCGCAGAATCTGCAAAAACGCCTGAAACGCGCTGACGTTCTGGTTATGCACGCTGCCACTGAGTTCGACACGGGTGGCGAACTGGTTTTCGCGCTGGTTCTTGAGCACGGTTTCGCTGCCGCCCACCATGGCTTCCCAGATGGAGCGGAAGAAACCCTTGTTGCGGTTTTCAACGTCTTGCTGCCAGTTGAAAATGTCCACGTCGCGCAGCAGGGGTTTGATGTAGCCGCTGAGCTGGCCTTTCCTGGCCTGTGCTTCGATGACGATGTCGCCGCTGCCCGCATTGAAGTCGAACTTGCCATAAGCGGAGGCGAAGTCGTTCATCTGTTTGAGTTGCACGCCGGTAGCTCGCAGTTTGAAATCGAAATCTTCGAAGTTGCTTAACGGGTCAAACGTGGCACTGCTTTCCAGCGGAGCATTTCCCAGCAGTAACGCCTTGCCCTCGAAACGGGCGTCGCGCTGGCCTGCGATGTTGGTCAAGTTGTAGATGCTGGCGTTGACCTTGTCGGCTTCGATTTTCACCTTGGGCGTGGAATTGAAGTTGTTGAAGATGATCTTCCCATCCTGGATGCGTAACTCGTTTAGGGTGATTGGCAGCAGTTTGTTCAGTTCAGCACGCCAGTCGGTGCCTGCACCGGTCTGTGATTGTCGTTTGTCGGGGCCGCCGTCGACGAAGTTAAGCTCGGGGCTGACGAACGCAACCTCTGCGACCACCGCGTGGTCGTACCAGAGTGAGTGCCAACTGACCGCCAGATCGATCACCGGGACTTTGAGCAGCGGAACGGGGACCTTGCCGTCGACCTTGACGATGTTCAGGCCGTTGATCTTGTAGGCGCCACGCCACAGGGCCAGGTCGACGTCGGTGACCTGGCCCCGGTAATCGCCCATGTCGGCGAGCTTGTTGTTCAGATAATTGCGCACCACATAAGGCAGCGCGATGTGAATGGCAATCAGCAAGACGATGAGGCCCACGACTGTCCACAGCGGCCAGCTATAGCGACGTTTCATGGCAACGCTCTCCGGTATCCTAGATTTGTTGACTGTTGGCGTTGTCATCCGTTCGCTACGACTGGACGCAATATGTGCCCAGGGCATAGGCTTTGGGCTTTTCCCAACCTGCACAAGGACCCGGTCATGAGCCGTATTTACGCAGACAACGCCCACTCCATCGGCAATACGCCCCTGGTGCAGATCAACCGCATTGCGCCGCGCGGGGTCACCATTCTGGCCAAGATCGAAGGGCGTAATCCGGGGTATTCGGTCAAGTGCCGTATCGGCGCGAACATGATCTGGGACGCGGAAAGCCGCGGCAAGCTCAAGCCGGGCATGACCATCGTCGAGCCAACGTCCGGCAACACCGGCATCGGCCTGGCGTTCGTCGCGGCCGCCCGCGGCTACAAGCTGATGTTGACCATGCCGGCGTCCATGAGCATCGAGCGGCGCAAGGTGCTCAAGGCGCTGGGTGCCGAACTGGTGCTGACCGAACCTGCCAAAGGCATGAAAGGCGCCATCGCCAAGGCTGAAGAGCTGGTGGCGAGCGATCCAGGCCAATACTTCATGCCCGCGCAGTTCGAGAACCCCGCCAACCCGGCGATCCATGAAAAGACCACCGGCCCTGAAATCTGGAACGACACCGATGGCGCCATCGACGTGCTGGTCGCAGGCGTCGGCACAGGCGGCACCATCACCGGCGTTTCGCGTTACATCAAGCACACCAAGGGTAAACCGATCATTTCGGTGGCGGTTGAGCCGATGATTTCGCCGATCATCACGCAAGCCATGGCCGGTCAGGAAATCACCCCCAGCCCGCACAAGATTCAGGGCATCGGTGCGGGTTTCATTCCGAAGAACCTCGACCTGTCCATCGTCGACCGAGTGGAGCTGGTCAGCGACGAAGAAGCCAAGGCCATGGCGCTGCGGTTGATGCAGGAGGAGGGCATTCTCTGCGGTATCTCCTGCGGCGCGGCGATGCACGCCGCCGTTCGCCTGGCCGAGAAGCCGGAAATGCAGGGCAAGACGATCGTTGTGGTGCTGCCGGATTCGGGTGAGCGTTACTTGTCCAGCATGCTCTTCAGTGACCTGTTTACTGAACAGGAGCTGACCCAATAGTCGCATCGCGGGCCGCTTCGGCTTTTTACCGGGCCGACTAAGGCTTATGATGGCCGCCATCCAGACCCGCCGGAAGCTTGTCACAGATCATCCGGCGGTACGCTGCAGTGATTCAGACTTATAAGGTCGGCGATAGCAGCGTATCAACACTTGGCGATTTGCCTGCTCCAAGGAGAGTTTCATGACCCTTTCTTTTGCTGCCAAAGCGGCGATTCTGCTGCTGTTTCTCGGCAGCACGCTGTACGTGCACTTGCGAGGCAAGGCGCGTTTGCCTGTGCTGCGGCAGTTCGTGAACCACTCCGCGCTGTTCGCGCCGTACAACGCCTTGATGTATATGTTCTCCAGCGTGCCGTCCAAACCTTACCTGGACCGCAGCAAGTTTCCCGAGCTCGACGTGCTGCGCGACAACTGGGAAACCATCCGCGACGAAGCGATGCACCTGTTTGACGAGGGTTATATTCGTGCCGCCGCCAAGGACAACGACGCCGGTTTTGGCTCCTTCTTCAAGAAAGGCTGGAAGCGCTTTTACCTGAAGTGGTACGACAAACCCCTGCCGTCCGCCGAGGCTCTGTGCCCGAAAACGGTAGAGCTGGTCAGCCGCATTCCCAACGTCAAAGGCGCGATGTTCGCGTTGTTGCCGGGCGGCAGTCATCTGAACCCGCACCGTGACCCGTTCGCCGGTTCCCTGCGTTATCACCTTGGGCTCTCGACGCCGAACTCTGACGATTGCCGGATCTTCGTCGATGGCAAGGTCTACGCCTGGCGCGATGGCGAGGATGTGATGTTCGACGAGACCTACGTCCACTGGGTCAAGAACGAAACCGACGTCACCCGGGTGATTCTGTTCTGCGACATCGAACGTCCGCTGAGCAACCGCTTCATGACCTCGATCAACCGCAGCGTCAGTGCGTTTCTCGGTCGGGCCACGGCGCCGCAGAATACCGATGACGAGCGCGTCGGCGGGATCAACCAGGCCTATGCCTTCAGCAAGCGCTTCAGCAATGCGTTCAGCGGCAAGGTGAAACAGTTCAAGCGCGCCAATCCCAAGGCCTACCGCATCCTGCGTCCTGTGCTGGCGGTGATCGTGCTGACCCTGCTGGGTTACTGGTTGTTTGGCTGATAACTAAACGTTGCATCCTGCACCGCGCGCTGGTTATATTCGGCGCCGGTGTTTTGAAACCTCTCGAAGCACTCAACCCTATTCCGAAGAAGATCAGCGCCATGCCTGCTTCCCACCTTCAGTTCGTGTTCGACATCGCAGCCTCGTCTGCTGTTGATCCGTGCGGGTGCATGCAGATCGCCTTCATCACGCGTTACCCCCCACCTTCTCCTGTGAGCAGCCCGGTCGTGTGCGTCGTCGCACCACCAGGCGTCGTTGTGCTCGGCTGATCGACCCCTCTACGGCTGTCGATCCACGCCTGCAAACGCCAACAAAACATCCGTGAATCCGGTTTTGCGCCGGGTCCGATTTTGTCTGAATCACAGGTGACACCATGTTTGCGAATAAAGCCCTGGCCTCAATGGTCACGACCACACTGTTTGTCCTGCTCTGGAGTAGCGGGGCAATCGTTTCCAAGTGGGGTCTGGCGCACGCATCACCCTTTGCATTTCTGTTCTTCCGTTTCGTGCTGGCGCTGATTGCGTTGGCGATCCTGATCCCGACCCTGGGCTACAAGCTCCCCGGCACGCGTCAGTCGATGCTCTACGCGATAGCAACGGGTGCCGTGTTATTGGGCGCCTACCAGATCTGCTACCTGCTGGCGCTGGACATGAAAGTCGCGCCAGGCGTCATGGCAACGATCATGGGGGTTCAACCGATCCTCACCGCCGTACTCGTCGAACGTAGCCGCTCTGGCTCGAGGATGTTTGGTCTTTGCCTGGGGCTGGCGGGCCTGGTGCTGGTGGTCTATCAGGGCATCGGTGACGGTGGGTCGCTCGCCGGCATGGCGTTCGGGGTGCTGGGCATGCTGAGCATGACCGGTGGCTCGATCATGCAGAAACGCATTACCGACAACCCGCTGGGCACGCTGCCGGTTCAGTACTTTGCCGGTGCCATCGTGTGCGCGGTGTTCGTGCCGTTTCAGCCGTTCCATTTCGAGCACAGCATCGGGTTCTACGTGCCGGTGCTGTACATGGGGCTGGTGGTGTCGGTGCTGGCGACCTTCCTGCTGTATCGGCTGATCGCCCAGGGCAATCTGGTGAACGTGACCAGCCTGTTCTACCTGGTGCCCGCGGTGACCGCGATCATGGACTACCTGATTTTCGGCAATCGCCTGGCAGGGCTGAGCATGCTGGGGATGGTGCTGATTGTGGTGGGGTTGGTGTTTGTGTTCAGGCAGGTGAAATAGCCCGACGCGATCCCCAGTAGGAGGGGACTTGAAACGGTCTGACGGTTGCCAATGAAAGTGCTTCGGTGGCGGAGCCAATCCACTGCTAAGCTCGGCGCTGGAACGATCACGAGATATTTCAATGTCCTCGCCCTGGCCTGCTGGCGACATCGCCCGCCTGATCCTTGAAGGTTTTGACGATTACCGCGATCACTTCCGCCGCATCGCCGATGGCGCTCAAAGCCGCTTTGAGCAAGCGCTGTGGCAGGAAGCTCAGGCCGCATCGGCGGCACGAATCAGCCTGTATGAGGAGAAGGTCGGGGAGGTCACCGCTCGGTTGACCGAGGTGTTCGCCCGCGACCTTTTGCTGGACGCTGCGCGCTGGCCACAGGTCAAGCGCGCGTACATGGAGCGCATCGAGCCGCGCCTGGACGATGAGCTCGCGGAGACCTGGTACAACTCGATCTTCTGCAGCCTCTTCAGTCATGACCTGATCAGCGACGACTGCATGTTCATCCACACCACCCGGCCTGCGTCACGCCATCATGAACACGCGCTGCAAACACGCACGTACCTGCCAAACGGCGATCTGTCAGCCATGTTGGCTGAGGTGTTCAGCGACTACCGCTTCACCGTCGCCTACGCCGACCTGGCTGGGGATCTGCAACGCCTGGAAACCCTGCTGCGTGAAACGCTTCCCGACTGGGTCTGCAAGGATCCGGCCCTGACGCTGGAGCTGTTTTCCTCTGTCCTGTATCGCAACAAAGGCGCCTACCTGGTCGGCCGTATTTACACCCTCGACGAACAATGGCCACTGGTGATCGCGCTGTTGCACCGTGAAGGGCAGGGCGTGCAGATCGATACGTTGATCACCGACGAGGCCGAGGTGTCGATCATCTTCTCCTTCACCCGTTCGTATTTCATGGTCGATGTACCGGTGCCTGCCGAGTTCGTCGGTTTTCTGAAAGGCATTCTGCCGGGCAAGCACATTGCCGAACTGTACACCTCGATCGGTTTCTACAAGCACGGCAAATCCGAGTTTTATCGCGCGCTGATCAAGCACCTGGCCGACACCGATGACCGTTTCATCATGGCGCCGGGTGTTCGGGGCATGGTCATGAGCGTGTTCACGCTGCCGGGCTTCAACACCGTATTCAAAGTCATCAAGGACCGTTTTTCGCCGTCCAAGAACGTCGACCGCGCCACGGTGATCGAGAAATACCGGCTGGTGAAAAACGTGGACCGGGTAGGGCGCATGGCCGACACCCAGGAATTCGCTGACTTCCGCTTTCCGGTCGCCCGGTTCGATCCGCAGTGCCTGGCGGAATTGTTGGATGTCGCTCCGTCGACGGTCGTGCTGGAAGGCGACATGGTCCTGATTCGTCACTGCTGGACCGAGCGCCGTATGACGCCGCTCAATCTCTATCTGGAAAACGCCAGCGAGGCGCAGGTGCTCCAAGCGCTGGATGATTACGGGTTGGCGATCAAACAGCTGGCGGCGGCCAATATCTTTCCCGGCGACATGCTGCTGAAAAACTTCGGCGTCACACGGCATGGGCGGGTGGTGTTCTACGACTATGACGAGATCTGTTATCTGACGGAGGCCAACTTCCGGCGGATCCCTGAACCGCGCACACCGGAGGACGAGATGGCGTCCGAACCCTGGTACTCGATTGGTCCGCTGGACGTGTTTCCCGAAGAGTTTCCGCCATTTCTGTTTGCCGATCCGGGCCAGCGCCGACTGTTCAACAGCCTGCATGGCGAGCTGTACGACGCCGATTACTGGAAGGGCGTGCAGGCAGCGATTCGGGCGGGGAAGGTGATTGATGTGTTTCCGTATCGCAGGAAGCCGACCCCACCTCTGTAGGAGCGCGCTTGCCCGCGAACCCGTGCTTCCAGACACCGCGAGGGTGAGCTGAAGAACTGTTCGCGGGCAAGCGCGCTCCTACACGGGTCGGCAATCAATCAGCGCGATCTTGACTTCACGTCAGGCTCACATGCCGACTCAACAACGCCCGCAACGCAGCAGGTTTGACCGGTTTTGCAAGGTACTCCAGCCCTGCCGCATGCACCTGTGCCACCAGCTCGGGCCGGCCATCGGCACTGATCAGCACGCCCGGCACCGGCTCGCCCAATTGTGTGCGCAGCCATGCCATCAGTTCGGTGCCGGTTTCGCCGTGGTCCAGGTGGTAGTCGACCAGCGCAAGGTGCGGGCGGATGCCGTCGTCGAGCAGGGCCTGACACTCCTCACGGTTGCGCGCGGTCCACACCTGACAGCCCCAGCGACTCAACAAGCTGTTCATGCCGATCAGGATGCTGTCTTCGTTATCGATGCAAAGCACCTGCGTGCCGTTGAGTGCGGTTTTTTTAGGCTCGGCGGTCGTGGCTGGCGGCAACGATTGCGAACGCGCCAGAGGCACCGTCACGCTGAAGACGCTGCCTTTGCCCGGCCATGAGCGCACCTCCAGCGTATGGCCCAGCACACGACACAGGCCATCGGCGATCGCCAGCCCCAGGCCAAGCCCTTTTTCGGCGCGGGTTTGATGGCTGTCTAGGCGTTTGAATTCCTCGAAGATCACCTGACGTTTGTCTTCGGGGATCCCCGGTCCACGGTCCCAGACCTCCAGGCTCAGATGGTCGCCTTTGCGTCGCACGCCCAGCAGGATCGGTCCCTTGGCGTATCGGAAGGCATTGGTGAGGAAGTTCTGCAGTACCCGGCGCAACAGCTTCACGTCGCTGGCAATCCGAAGCTGACTGCCGCGCACGCGGAAGCTCAGACCTTGCTCCTGCGCCAGCGCCTTGAACTCCGCGCCCAATGTGTCGAACAGATTATTGAGCGGGAACGGCGCGACGGTCGGAGTGAACTTGCCGTTTTCCAGGCGGGAAATGTCCAGCAAGTCGCTGATCAGGTCCTCGGCCGAGCGCAGGGAACTGTCCAGATGATGGATCAGCTTCCTGGCTTCATCGGGCACGTTGTCGTCAGTGTGCAACAAGGCGGCGGAGAACAGTCGCGCGGCGTTCATGGGCTGCATCAGGTCATGACTGACCGCTGCCAGAAAACGCGTTTTTGACTGGTTGGCGGCTTCGGCGTGGGCCTTGGCCTCAGTGAGCGCCAGGTTCAGTTGCGACAGTTCCCGGGTGCGTTCGGCCACCCGCTGTTCCAGGCTTTCGTTGACGCCTTTAAGCGCGTGCTCGGCTTCGCGGAAGGCGGTGATGTCGGTGAAACTCATGACGAAACCGCCGCCGGGCATCGGGTTGCCGATCAGCTCGATCACTCGGCCGTTGGGAAACAGCCGCTCGGAAGTATGCGCGCGACCCTGGCGCATCCAGTGCAGGCGTCGCGCGACATGCACCTCGGCTTCGCCGGGTCCGAGCAAGCCGCGTTCGGCGTTGTAGCGAATGATGTCCGCGATGGGCCTGCCGACGCTGATCAGCCCGTCCGGGTAGTTGAACAGCTCCAGATAGCGGTCGTTCCAGGCCACCAGCTTAAGCGACTGGTCCACCACGCTGATGCCCTGCGTGATGTTCTCGATGGCGCCTTGCAACAAGGCCCGGTTGAACTGCAGGACTTCGGAGGCTTCGTCGGCGATGCGCACCACGTCTTCAAGCTGCATGTCCCGGCCTTCGATGGCGGCCTTCACCACCGCACGGGTGGACGAGGTGCCGAGGACACCGGCCAGCAGCCGCTCGGTGTGGGCAATCCATTCGCCGTTGGCGTTCTGGTTCGGGTTAAAGCCTTTGCCTTGGCGGTAGGCGAAGCGGATGAAGCTTTGCTGGGCGCGCTCTTCGCCGACGAAACGTGCGGAGAGCTCAAGCAAGTCCTCGATCTGTACCGCCAGCAGCGAACGATTGTTGGGCCGTGCCTGCAACTCCTGACCGATGAATCGGCCCGCCTGCCAGTGTTCCGACACGCGCGTGCGCGACAGCAGCGAAACCCAGGCGAACAGGATGAAATTGCCCGCCATCGACAGCACCACGCCTTGGGTCAGTGGGCTGATCGGCAAATTAAGCGGATTGCTGTGAAGCCAGGCCAGCAACGGGAAACTGCTCAGTGACCAGCCCATGCTGTGCGCGGTCAAGGGCAGCACGAGGGTGTAGAACCAGATGAAGACACCGGCCGCCAGGCCCGCGAACACGCCACGGCGGTTGGCCGGCTTCCAGTAAAGCGCGCCGATCATCGCGGGTGTCAGTTGAGTGATTGCAGCGAACGCGATCTGGCCGATGGTCGCCAGGCTGGCCGTCGAGCCCAGCAATCGGTAGCTCACGTACGCCAGCAGCAGAATCGCCACGATGCTGACCCGGCGCACCGAGAGCATCCAGTAACGGAACACCTCAAACGGACGCTCGGCGGTTTTACGGCGCAGCAGCCACGGCAGCAACATGTCGTTGGAGACCATGGTCGACAGGGCCACGCTGGCCACGATCACCATGCCGGTCGCGGCCGATGCACCGCCGATGAACGCCAGCATCGCCAAGGCTGGGTGCGCGTGGGCCAGGGGCACGCTGATCACGAAGGAGTCCGGGAGCACCGAGCTCGGCAGCAGCATTTGCCCGGCCAGCGCGATAGGCACCACGAACAGCGCGGCGAGCAACAGGTAGGCCGGAAACACCCACTTGGCCAGACGCAAGTCCTGGGGTTCGATGTTCTCCACCACCGTCACGTGAAACTGCCGGGGCAGGCACACGATGGCCATCATCGCGACGCCGGTCTGCACCACCATCGAGGGCCAGTTGATCGTCTCTTTCCAGTATTCCTCGAGGCGCGGCGCGAGCATGGCCTGATTGAACAGATCGTCGACCCCGTCATACAGGCCGAAGGTCACGAAGACGCCGACCGCCATAAAGGCGAACAGCTTGACCAGCGCCTCGAACGCGATGGCCAGGACCATGCCGCGGTGGTGTTCGGTGGCGTCGAGGTTGCGTGTGCCGAAGACGATGGTGAAAAGCGCCAGCACCAGCGAAACGATCAGTGCGGTGTCCTGCGCGCGCGTACCTGCGGCGTCGGCGCCGGCACCGATGAGAATGTTCACGCCGAGCACGATGCCTTTGAGCTGCAAGGCGATGTAGGGCAGGACGCCTATCAGGCAGATCAGCGCGACGACGACCGCCAGCGACTGGGATTTGCCGTAGCGCGCGGCGATGAAGTCGGCGATGGAGGTGATGTTTTCCTGTTTGCTGATGAGCACCATTTTCTGCAGCACCCAGGGCGCCAATACCATCATCACGATGGGCCCGAGGTAGATCGGCAGGAACGACCACAACTGCTCGGCCGCCTGACCGACCGCACCGAAGAACGTCCAACTGGTGCAGTAGACCGCCAGTGACAGGCTGTACACCCACGCGCGCAATCGAGGCGGCAGGGCGCCGCTGCGACGGTCGCCGTAAAAGGCGATGGCGAACATGATGGCCATATAGGCCAGGGCGACGGCGGCGATCAGTCCGCTGGACAGCGACATGGGAACTCCAGATTCAAACAGGTCACGATTCGACGGCGATCCTTCGCCGGTCAGACAGTCTCGCACGCCGCATCACGTTCGTCTGTCTCGACCAAGGTCTGAGCGGCGCGCTGTCGCAGGTGGATGGGGCAAACCTCCGATTATGGTCTCCCATATTGACCTGGATCGACCGCGCACATCCTGTAGGAGCGCGCTTGCCCGCGAATGTGGCGTGTCAAACAACACCCCTGGTTCTGACCGTCCGCCTTCGCGGGCAAGCGCGCTCCTACAATAATTTGTGTATATCGGTTGAATCTATGAGGTATAGAGAAATTACCCGCTTAATCGATATCAGGTCGCGCCGTAATATGAATACCACCTCACATGAGGACAGGAGCGACCCATGAATCACACCCTTCTAATTCCGCGCAGACCCTTCAGCCAACTGAGCCATCCGCGGGAAGTCATTCGTCAATTCACCCCCAACTGGTTCGCGGCAACCATGGGCACCGGCATTCTATCCGCCGTGCTCACGCAGCTGCCCGTTCACATTCCGGGCATGTTTCAGCTCGCAGAAGCGTTGTGGATGCTGAACATCGTCATGTTCCTCAGCTTCAGCGTTCTTTACGCCGCGCGCTGGGTGATGTTCTTTGATGAAGCGCGGCGAATCTTCGGGCATTCAACGGTTTCGATGTTCTTCGGCACCATTCCCATGGGCATGGCGACGATCATCAACGGGTTGCTCACTTTCGGCGTACCGCAATGGGGGCAGGGCGTGTTGCCGCTTGCCGAAGCGCTGTGGTGGCTGGACGTGGCGATGTCGCTGGCGTGTGGCGTGGTGATCCCGTTCATGATGTTTACCCGCCAGGAACACCGCATCGATCAGATGACGGCGGTCTGGCTGCTGCCGGTGGTCGCGGCGGAAGTGGCGGCGGCCAGCGGAGGCTTGCTGGCCCCGCATCTGGCGGACAGCCACAGCCAGTTCAGCGTGCTGATCACCAGCTACGTGCTGTGGGCGTTGTCGGTGCCGGTCGCATTCAGCATTCTCACCATCCTGTTATTGCGCATGGCGCTGCACAAACTGCCGCACGAAAACATGGCCGCCTCAAGCTGGCTGGCGCTGGGGCCGATCAGCACCGGGGCTTTTGGGTTGATGGTGCTGGGGGCTGATTCGCCTGCGATCTTTGCCGCCCATGGTTTAGGTGGGGTAGGTGAGATTGCGTCGGGGCTGGGCCTGATCGCCGGGATCATTCTGTGGGGCGTGGGTGTGTGGTGGTTGCTGATGGCCGTGCTGATCACGGTTCGCTATTTGCGCAACGGCATCCCGTTCAATCTCGGCTGGTGGGGGTTCACGTTTCCACTGGGGGTGTTTGCCCTGACCACGCTGAAGCTGGGGGCTGTCTTGCAGCTGGGGTTCTTTTCGGTGCTGGGAAGCCTGCTGGTGGCAAGCCTGGCGATGCTATGGCTGGTGATCATGCGCCGCACTTTGGTGGGCGCCTATAAAGGAGAGCTCTTCGTTTCGCCGTGTATTGCCGGGTTGAAAGGCTGATGCGGTCCGCAATGTGAGCGGAACCCACTGTGGGAGCCGAGCTTGCTCGCGAAGAGGTCGGTACATCCGATGTAGATTCGTCGGATGAAACAATGCTTCGCGAGCAAGCTCGCTCCCACAGGTGTCTTGCAGACGCATCCATCATGTGTGGCGCGAATGAATGGCCGTTCTCGACATTCACCCATTCAACGTCTTCAATGTGGCTCGGACTGGAATCCCGTCTTCCAATCCAAAAGCCGACCCCGGCGTCATTCAGGATGAAGTTTGATGAGTCAGTCGCAATTCAATCTGTTGGGCAAACGGCGGTTCCTGCCGTTTTTCGTGACGCAGTCCCTCGGGGCGTTCAACGACAACATCTTCAAGCAATCGCTGATCCTCGCCATCCTCTACAAGCTGACCATCGACGGTGACCGCTCGATCTACGTCAACCTGTGCGCGCTGCTGTTCATTCTCCCGTTCTTCCTGTTCTCGGCGCTGGCCGGGCAGTTCGGCGAGAAGTACCCCAAGGACAAGCTGATCCGCATGATCAAAGTGCTGGAGATCGGCATCATGGTCGTCGGCGCCATCGGGTTTCTCTTCGATCACCTGTCCTTGATGCTCACCGCGCTCTTCGCCATGGGCACGCACTCCGCGCTGTTCGGGCCGGTGAAGTATTCGATCCTGCCGCAGCACCTGCATGAAAACGAACTGGTGGGCGGCAATGGTCTGGTGGAGATGGGCACCTTTCTGGCGATCCTTGCCGGGACCATCGGCGCGGGGATCATGATGTCGGCCACTCATTACGCACCGATTGTTTCGACTGCGATGGTGCTGGTCGCCTGTCTGGGTTATCTCGCCAGCCGTGGCATCCCGCCCGCCGCTGCCGCGAGCCCGGACATGCGCCTGAACTGGAACATCTTCAGCGAGTCCTGGGCAACGCTGAAACTGGGCCTGGGCCAGACCAAAGCGGTCTCGCGCTCGATCATGGGCAACTCCTGGTTCTGGTTCGTCGGCGCGATTTACCTGACGCAGATCCCGGCCTACGCGAAAGAATTCCTGTACGGCGATGAAACCGTCGTCACCCTGATCCTCACGGTATTTTCCATCGGTATCGCTGCGGGCTCCATGCTGTGCGAGCGACTGTCGGGGCGCAAAGTGGAGATCGGCCTGGTGCCGTTCGGTTCGATGGGCCTGACGGTATTCGGCCTGTTGTTGTGGTGGCATTCGGGCGACTTTCCGCAAAACGTTCAAGCCAATAACTGGCTGGCGGTGCTGGGTTACGGGCAAGCGTGGTGGGTGCTGTTCGACATCCTCGGCATTGGCGTCTTCGGTGGGTTTTACATCGTGCCGCTGTACGCGCTGATCCAGTCGCGCACGTCCGAGAAGGAGCGCTCGCGGGTCATCGCCTCGAACAACATCCTCAACGCACTGTTCATGGTGGTGTCGGCGATTGTGTCGATCATCTTTCTGAGCGTGGTGAAACTCTCGATTCCACAGCTGTTCCTTGTGGTCTCGCTGATGAACATCGCGGTGAACACCTACATCTTCAAGATCGTCCCGGAATTCACCATGCGTTTCATGATCTGGCTGCTCAGCCACTCCATGTACCGCGTCGAGCATCGTGACCTGGAACAGATTCCTGAAGAAGGCGCTGCGTTGCTGGTCTGCAATCATGTGTCATTCGTGGATGCCTTGTTGATCGCCGGCTCCGTGCGCAGGCCGATCCGCTTCGTCATGTACTACAAGATCTTCAACCTGCCGGTGCTCAACTTTATCTTCCGCACCGCAGGCGCGATTCCCATCGCCGGACGCAGTGAGGACCTGTTGATCTATGACCAGGCGTTCAAGCGGATCGCCGACTACCTGAAAGACGGTGAGCTGGTGTGCATCTTTCCCGAAGGCAAACTGACCACCACCGGTGAGATCGACGAGTTCAAAGGCGGCATGACCCGCGTCCTGCAAGAAACCGACGTGCCGGTGATCCCGCTGGCGTTGCAGGGCTTGTGGGGCAGTTTCTTCAGCCGCGACCCCGACAAGGGGGTGTTCCGCAGATTGTGGTCGCGGGTGACGTTGGTGGCAGGGCCGGCGTTGGCCGGTGAGGAGTCCGAACCGGCTCTGGTGCGTGAGCGGGTGGCGGAGTTGAGAGGGGCGGTGCGTTAACCGAGGCCCCTCGGTGCAGGCATGACATGCAATGTCCTGTGGGAGCGAATTCATTCGCGAGACGTAGGTACGTCCGACGCATCTTCGTCGGAGGGCCCACCGCATCGCGAATGAATTCGCTCTCACAGTGCTGTGGCGTTTCACCTAAAGCGGTTGTTCTGACTCATTGCCAGCAACCCGTCAGCCCACCACCGGCCTGTCTTCCGTCACCCCTTCATCCGGCGCCATCTTCCTGAAGTACGTCGACAGCAACGCCCCCGAGATGTTGTGCCACACGCTGAACAGCGCGCTGGGCACCGCCGCCAGTGGCGAGAAGTGGGCGCTGGCCAGGGCGGCGCCGAGGCCGGAGTTCTGCATGCCCACTTCCAGCGACAGCGACTTGCGCTGGGCCAATGGCAGTTTGAACACCTTCCCCGTGAAGTAGCCCAGCAGGAAACCGAAGCTGTTGTGCAGCATGACCACGGCCATGATCAGCAGGCCTGACTCGGCGATTTTTGCCTGACTGGCGGCCACGACGGCGCAGACGATCATCACGATGCTCACCACCGAAATCAGCGGCAGCACGTCGACCGCGAACTGCACGCGAGCGCCGAGCAGGCGTTGGGCGATGACGCCCAGCACGATCGGCAGCATCACCAGTTGCAGGATCGACCAGAACATCTCCATGAAGGACACCGGCAGCCATGCCGACGCCAGCAGCCAGATCAGGGCCGGGGTCAGCAGCGGGGCGAGGAGGGTGGTGACGGCTGCGATGGCGACCGACAGCGCCAGATCACCTTTTGCCAGCCAGGTCATGACGTTGGAGGACGTGCCACTCGGGCAGCAGCCGACCAGAATCACGCCGACGGCGATTTCCGGCGGCAGGTGAAACGCCTGGCACAGCAACCAGGCAACGCCCGGCATGATCACGAAATGCGCGATCACACCCAGGGCCACGCGCCAGGGATGGCGCACGACCTCGGAAAAATCCTCAAGCTTGAGGGTCAGGCCCATGCCGAACATGACCAGCCCCAACAGCGGCACGATCAGTGTCTTCAGGCCGATGAACCAGGTCGGAAACAGGAACGCCAGCACGGCGAACAGCAGCACCCAGTACGCGAAGGTATTGCCGACAAAACGACTCAAGGCAGCCAGTGCACGCATGGCTTGCTCCTTTTTATCAGTTGGAATAAGGAACAAAATTGTGGGAGCCGGCTTGCTGGCGAAAGCGTCAGTTCAGACAACTCGATGTTGAATGAAAGACCGTATTCGCCAGCGAGCCGGCTCCCACCGGTTCGAGATGTGGTCAGATCCCCTGCGGAATCTCTTCACCGCCCAGTGCGTCGAACAACTGCGGCAGGAATTCGCCGAAGGTCAGCATCATCAGGGTGAAGCTGGCGTCCTGCTGGCCCAGTGCGTCGTCGCCGCCGTCCTGTTCTGCCTGATCCTGAAGCAGGTCTTCGAACTTCAGGCGCTTGACGCCCAATTTGTCGTCGAGCACGAAGGACAATTTGTCCTGCCAGGCCAGTGACAGCTGAGTCACGACTTTACCGGTACTCAGGTGCAGCTGGATTTCGTCGCTGGTCAGGTCCTGACGCTTGCACTTCACGATGCCGCCGTCCTCGTGGGTGTCGCGCAGTTCGCATTCGTCGAGGACGAAGAAGCTCTCGGCGGTCTGTCCGGTCTTGACCCATTCGGTCATCACAGCGGTCGGTGCGGTTTTTACGGTCACGGGACGGACCGGCAGCGAGCCGACCACTTCACGCAGAGTCGACAGCAGGTCTTCAGCGCGTTTCGGGCTGGACGCGTTGACCAGAATGACGCCTTGCTTCGGGGCGATGGCCGCAAACGTCATGGAGCGACGGATAAAGGCGCGCGGCAGGAAGGCCTGAATGATTTCATCCTTGAGCTGGTCGCGTTCCTTCTTATAGACCTTGCGCATCTGCTCGGTCTCGATCTCTTCGACTTTCTCTTTCAATGCGTCGTTGACCACGCTGCCCGGCAGGATGCGTTCTTCCTTGCGCGCCGACACCAGCATGAAGTCGCCGCTGACATGCACCAGCGGTGCGTCTTCACCTTTGCCGAACGGGGCGATGAAACCGTAAGTGGTCAACTCCTGACTGGCACAAGCGCGTGCAGGCTTGGTCGCCAATGCGGTTTCCAGCGCCTCGGCATCAAATGGCAGGTCCTGGGTCAGGCGATAGACAAGCAGGTTTTTGAACCACATGGGGTACGTCTCTCCTTTATACAAAGGGGGGCATTATTCGCTGCCGCGACCCTGCGGCCAACCCTGACGTAAGCCTTTGGCGGGAATATAAAAATTATTTAAAAAAGTGCTTGCCAGAGGTGGGATCGCTCCGTAGAATGCGCGCCACACCGAAGCGAAGGGTGATTAGCTCAGCTGGGAGAGCGTCTGCCTTACAAGCAGAATGTCGGCGGTTCGATCCCGTCATCACCCACCATTTACTTTCAACGCTTAGCGCAGCGGTAGTTCAGTCGGTTAGAATACCGGCCTGTCACGCCGGGGGTCGCGGGTTCGAGTCCCGTCCGCTGCGCCATATTCGGTAACTTGGACCACTGAACGCCAGGTCACCACAGAAAGCCCGCCCAGTGCGGGCTTTTTGC
>Ga0213828_1000232_pt1 | contig 57579 bp, 54 predicted proteins | sample MC6MC0897MG_FD_180664 | JGI IMG/M metagenome (GOLD analysis project Ga0213828, IMG submission 180664) | Enriched soil aggregate microbial communities from Iowa State University, Ames, United States - MC6-MC0897-MG | ecosystem: Environmental > Terrestrial > Soil > Unclassified | place: USA: Iowa...
CGAAGCCGGCCTGTCGTATAGCCGCCAGGTTGCCGCGCAGCTGGATGCAGTAGAGCGCGATACCTTGTCGGTCATGCGCCAGCAGGGCGCCAATGTGATCGAACTGGCCGTGGTACCCACCTTCGGCACCCAATGGCTGCTCCCCAGGCTCAAGGACTTCCAGCAGCGCCACCCCGACGTCACCGTCAACCTGACCAACCGCACCCGGCCATTTCTGTTTGCCGACACAGCCTTTGATGCAGCCATCTATTTCGGCGATGCCGACTGGTCCGGCACCCAGTCGCATAGGCTGATGGGCGAGAACCCTGTACCCGTCTGCAGCCCGGCCTTGCTGGACGGGCAGGGCATGCTAGACGCCCGCCGCATTGCGCAACTGCCCTTGCTGCAGCAGACCACGCGCCCCTATGCCTGGCGGCAATGGTTCGGCGGCCTGGGCATGAACGTGGAGCGCGACATGACAGGCCCGCGTTATGAACTATTCTCGATGCTCGCGCAGGCGGCGATGCACGAAATGGGGATCGCGCTGATCCCGCCCTTTCTAATCCAGCGGGAGTTGCAGGAGGGTAGGTTGGTGGTCGCTAACAGGCATGCCCTGAGCAGTGACAAGGCCTACTATCTGATGATTCCCGAACGCAAAGTGGAGTCTGCCTCGCTACGGGCTTTCCGCGACTGGCTGGTAGCACAAGCGCAGGCTTACACCACCGCCTCCGCCTAGTCGCAGCCAACCAACCTGACTTCGTAGTCAATTATTTTAAACACCTACAGATATATGTATTTGTCGCATATTCGAAAACTGTTATGCAAGCCTGAAAATCCCGTTTAACCCTGCTGACTGCGCGGCTTTCAGGCTTAAATTGCGACATTGAGCGAACTGTAAGCGAAATACCGCAATTTTTTTTAGTTTTATCTCCTAATCTCCCAATGGCCCATGTTTGACGGGCTGCAACCGAAGGCTTGCGACATACGGTCACAGGGTGACTTGTAGTTTTAACTTCGTTTCGCTCCAGAACCGGTTGAAGCCCCTTGGGTTCATCTGCAAAATGCCTGGCCCGCCTAGGATTCGGCGGGTTGGACCGCACCAGCGCACCACCCGAAGTACGCTGGCTTCAACAAAGACAAAAGGTCACCGCAGGAGACATAGTCGTGCATATTGGTGTTCCTCTCGAGACGCAGACGGGTGAGACAAGGGTCGCCGCGACCCCTGAAACCATCAAAAAACTGGTTGCCCAGGGCCATCAGGTCACCGTCCAACGGGGGGCAGGGCTAAACGCCAGCATTCCGGACAGTGCCTATGAGGCTGTGGGTGCCTCCCTGGGTACCGCCGCCGATGCCTACGGCGCGCAACTGGTACTTAAAGTAGTCGCGCCCAACGACCAGGAGATGGCGCTGATCAACAGCGGCAGCCTGCTGGTGGGCATGCTCAACCCGTTCAACAGTGAACTGATCGGCAAGATGGCCGAGCGCGGTATCACCGCCTTCGCCCTCGAAGCAGCGCCGCGTACCTCGCGGGCACAAAGCCTCGATGTGCTGTCGTCCCAGGCCAACATCGCCGGTTACAAGGCGGTGCTGCTGGCAGCGCACTACTACCCTCGCTTCATGCCCATGCTGATGACGGCCGCCGGTACCGTGAAGGCTGCCCGCGTGCTGATCCTTGGTGCAGGCGTTGCAGGCCTGCAGGCCATTGCTACCGCCAAGCGCATGGGTGCCGTGATCGAGGCGTCGGATGTACGCCCCGCCGTCAAAGAGCAGATCGAATCGCTGGGCGCCAAGTTCATCGACGTGCCTTACGAAACCGATGAGGAACGTGAGTGCGCCGAGGGTGTTGGTGGCTATGCGCGGCCGATGCCGGCCAGCTGGATGCAGCGCCAGGCCCAGGCCGTACACGAACGCGCCAAGCAGGCCGACATCGTCATCACCACCGCACTGATCCCTGGCCGCAAGGCGCCGACCCTGCTTAGCGCCGAAACCGTCGCGCAGATGAAGCCTGGGTCGGTGGTCATCGACCTGGCGGCCGCCCAAGGCGGTAACTGCCCGCTCACCGTCGCCGACCAAGTGGTGCAGGAAAACGGCGTGACCATTGTCGGCCCGACCAACCTGCCGGCCCAGGTGGGGGCCGATGCATCAGCGCTGTACGCACGCAACCTGCTGGATTTCATGAAGCTGTTGTTCGACAAGGACAACGCGCTGGTCATCAACCTCGAAGACGACATCGTCGCGGCCTGCCTCATGTGCCGCGATGGGCAAGTCGTCCGCAAGAACGGCTAAGGAGCACGACAAATGGAAGACATGCTGATTTCCCATGGCATCTACAACCTGATCATTTTCGTGCTGGCCATCTATGTGGGCTACCACGTGGTGTGGAACGTCACCCCAGCGCTGCACACGCCGCTGATGGCGGTCACCAACGCCATCTCGGCCATCGTCATCGTCGGTGCCATGCTGGCGGCGGCGCTGACCGTAACGCCCGCCGGCAAGCTGATGGGCACGCTGGCCGTGGCCTTGGCTGCGGTCAACGTGTTCGGTGGCTTCCTGGTCACCCGTCGCATGCTTGAGATGTTCAAGAAGAAAGCCAAGAACGAGGCGAAGAAGTAAGCATGAGCATGAATCTGGTAACGCTTCTCTACCTGGTCGCCTCGATCTGCTTCATCCAGGCGCTCAAGGGCCTTTCGCACCCGACCACGTCACGCCGCGGCAACCTGTTCGGCATGATCGGCATGGGCTTGGCCATCGTCACCACCGTTGGCCTCATCTATAAGCTGGGCGCAGAGCTTGCCACCGCCGGCATCGGCTATGTGATCGTCGGCCTGCTGGTCGGCGGCACCGCTGGCTCGGTCATGGCCAAGCGAGTCGAGATGACCAAGATGCCGGAGCTGGTCGCCTTCATGCACAGCATGATCGGCCTGGCTGCGGTATTCATCGCCATTGCCGCCGTTCTTGAGCCCCAGTCGATGGGCATCGTCGCCGCCATCAGCGACCCGATCCCCACCGGCAACCGCCTGGAGCTGTTCCTCGGTGCAGCCATTGGTGCCATCACCTTCTCGGGTTCGGTAATCGCCTTCGGCAAGCTGTCGGGCAAGTACAAGTTCCGCCTGTTCCAGGGCGCACCGGTACAGTTCGCCGGCCAGCACAAGCTGAACCTGATCCTTGGCCTGACCACCATCGCCCTTGGCCTGCTGTTCACCTTCACCGGCCATTACAGTGCCTTCACCCTGATGCTGGCCCTGGCCTTCATCATGGGCGTACTGATCATTATCCCGATCGGTGGCGCGGACATGCCGGTGGTGGTGTCGATGCTCAACAGCTATTCGGGCTGGGCCGCTGCAGGTATCGGCTTCTCGCTGAACAACTCGATGCTGATCATTGCAGGCTCACTGGTCGGCTCCAGCGGTGCGATCCTCTCGTACATCATGTGCAAGGCGATGAACCGTTCGTTCTTCAACGTCATCCTCGGCGGCTTCGGTGGCGCGACGGATGTTGCAGGCCCAGCGGGCGCCCAGGAAGCTCGCCCGGTAAAATCCGGCTCGGCCGACGACGCCACCTTCCTGCTCAGCAATGCCGACACGGTGATCATCGTGCCTGGCTACGGCCTGGCGGTTGCCCGTGCCCAGCACGCGTTGAAGGAGCTGACCGAGAAGCTGACCCACAACGGCGTGACTGTGAAGTACGCGATCCACCCGGTGGCAGGCCGTATGCCAGGGCACATGAACGTGCTGCTGGCCGAAGCCGAAGTGCCTTACGACCAGGTGTTCGAGATGGACGACATCAACGCCGAGTTTGGCCAGGCCGATGTGGTACTGGTGCTGGGCGCCAACGACGTGGTCAACCCGGCAGCGAAGAACGACCCCAAATCGCCGATTGCCGGCATGCCGATCCTTGAGGCGTTCAAGGCCAAGACCATCATCGTCAACAAGCGCTCCATGGCCAGTGGCTATGCAGGCCTGGACAACGAACTGTTCTACCTGGACAAGACCATGATGGTATTCGGTGATGCCAAGAAGGTAATCGAGGATATGGTCAAAGCAGTGGAATAACCCCACCGCGGTAAACCGTGCGCTATATAAGAAGCCCCGCCGAGAAATCTGCGGGGCTTTTTGCATTTGCCTGATCCAGATCAACGGCTCTACTTCCGGGCTTCTCATACGACCATGGTCGTGGGACGGCAACCGGCGAAATCTCTAGACTGCGCTCCAGTAGCTTCAGTAGCCTGAGATAACAATCCATGTACCGTGATCGTATCCGCTTGTCCTCCCTGCACAGCAAGGTAATGAGTGCGGCTGATGCCGCTGGTCTGATCGAGGACGGCATGACCGTCGGCATGAGCGGTTTCACCCGCGCCGGCGAAGCCAAAGCCGTACCCCATGCCCTGGCCGAACGTGCCAAGCAGTCGCCACTGAAAATCAGCCTGATGACCGGCGCCAGCCTGGGTAATGACCTGGACAAGCAGCTGACCGAGGCCGGCGTGCTGGCCCGCCGCATGCCCTTCCAGGTCGACAGCACCTTGCGCAAGGCCATCAACGATGGCCAGGTGATGTTCATCGACCAGCACCTTTCGGAAACCGTCGAACAACTGCGCAACCAGCAGCTCAAGCTGCCGGACATCGCGGTTATCGAAGCAGTGGCCATTACCGAGCAAGGCCACATCGTGCCGACCACCTCGGTGGGCAACTCGGCCAGCTTCGCGATCTTCGCCAAGCAAGTGATCGTCGAGATCAACCTGTCGCACAACGCCAACCTCGAAGGCCTGCACGACATCTATATCCCGACCTACCGCCCGACCCGCACACCGATCCCGTTGGTCAAGGTCGATGATCGCATCGGCAGCATGGCCATCCCGATCGACCCGGCCAAGATTGTCGGTATCGTCATCAGCGACCAGCCGGACTCGCCGTCCACCGTATTGCCGCCTGACCACGAGACCCAAGGCATCGCCGACCACCTGATCAACTTCCTCAAGAAGGAAGTCGACGCCGGCCGTATGACCAACAAGCTCGGCCCGCTGCAGGCCGGTATCGGCAGCATCGCCAACGCGGTGATGTGCGGTTTGATCGATTCGCCGTTCGAAGACCTGACCATGTACTCCGAAGTACTGCAGGACTCGACCTTCGACCTGATCGACGCTGGCAAGCTGAGCTTCGCCTCGGGCAGCTCGATTACCTTGTCGTCCCGCCGCAATGCGGATGTGTTCGGCAACCTGGAGCGTTACAAGGACAAGCTGGTGCTGCGTCCGCAAGAGATCTCCAACCACCCCGAGGTGGTACGTCGCCTAGGCATCATCGGTATCAATACCGCACTGGAGTTCGATATCTACGGCAACGTCAACTCCACCCACGTCTGCGGCACGCGGATGATGAACGGCATCGGCGGTTCTGGCGATTTCGCCCGTAACGCCCACCTGGCGGTGTTCGTCACCAAGTCGATTGCCAAGGGGGGTGCGATTTCCAGCGTGGTGCCGATGGTCAGCCACGTTGACCACACCGAGCACGATGTCGACATCCTGGTCACCGAGCAGGGCCTAGCAGACTTGCGCGGCCTGGCGCCACGCGAGCGCGCCCGGGCGATCATCGACAACTGTGTGCACCCGGATTACCGCGCAGCGCTTAACGATTACTTCGAGCGTGCGTGCCAACGTGGTGGCCATACCCCGCACATTCTGCGCGAGGCGCTGAGCTGGCACGAAAACCTGGAAGAAACTGGGCGCATGCTCGCCAGTTGATCGGTTGGGAGGGGGCTGCTGCACAGCAGCCCTTTCGCGACGCAAGGTCGCCCCACCAGTAGCCTTAATAAACTGTACTACTGTACTGGTCATCACGCTTCAATCCCGCCTTCACAAACCTCTCTCTACTCATTAACGCACCATAAAAGTGCAGACCAGTACAGTTGCGCCTATTTCGAGTGCAACAGTAGGGTTACACAGTTAACTGAACCATCGTAATGCAACAGAACTGTATCTACTGTTATGGACAAGAGAGGAGGATCATTGGCATCAGTTAAATCACTACCTAATCCCGCCATAAGCGGAAGGATGAAACATCATGGAACGTACACTCAGTTCCGGTCTGGTTTTTGAAAGCAACGCCCAGCAATCCAACGCTTCAATGCCTCTGCGCGCTCTGTCCACCCTGCTGCTGTGGCAGCGTCGCATGGCCAGCCGCCGTCAACTGGCTCGCCTGGACTCCCGCCTGCTGGCCGACGCCGGTATCAGCGAGTCGCAGCGTTACGAAGAGCTGAGCAAGCCTTTCTGGCGCTAAGCTCCGGCTTGCCGGCTACGCCCGGCTCCGCGAATTCCTAAACCCGTTGCAGGTGACTGCAGCGGGTTTTTTGTTTGTAAGCCACGTGCCAGAGCGGCTTACAGCCATACAGGTACAGTTTCGTATAAACCAAAAACACACCAGTACAGTACTAGGAAGGGTTGTTGATTAACATCCAGAAACATCGACGCGTGATACGCTTGGCTTAACAGTCTGGTAGAAACCAGATGTTGAAAAGTACCGAGGCGCACAGTGCGAGCGTCCGATTAGCAGAATTCCCTAGGAGTCCACGATCATGTCCCTTAAACACCTGATTGGCGCCGCCCTGATGCTGAGCCTGGCCGGTACCGCCAGCGCCACCAGCTTCGTCGTCACCACTGACGCAGTCGTGGGCGCTGTCGCTGCATCCACCGACGCCACCTCCGACGTATCGTCGTCGTTCCGCGACGACAAGATCGTCCAAGCCGCCCGTGACGATGCCGCCAGTTTCGTCGGCAGCCAAGGCGACATTCGCGGCGCCAAGCTGGAAAGCGCCTTCCTGCACATTCGCGCGCAAATGCCGACCCTGCAGGCTAGCGACGCACAGCTGGCACAGGCCATCCTGGCCATCTGACCTGCACTGAGCCCTGCGGCTGTACGGGTGCTCGCCCAAACAGCCGCAGTGTCTTCACCCCCTCGTTCCCAGCCGTCAGAAGCCCATGCGTTATCTGTTGCCGTTGTTGTTTGTCGCTGTTGGCATTCCCCTGAGCATGGCACCTGCCCATGCGTTGGACACCACCACGCAAAGCCTGGTCATCACAGGCTATGTCACCAGCCAAGTCACCACCGCGCCGTTTGACCGCAAGCTGGTCAGCCAGGCCCGTGACGATGCTGCCGCATTCGTCGCCAGCGATGGCCTGATCCTCGGTGCGCGCCTGGAAGCGGCGTTCACCTCGCTGCGCCAACACCGTGCAGCACAGGCTGTCGGCGACCTGGAACTGGCGCAAGCAATTCTCGTCCAATGACTACACCTGACTCCCTGTATTTTTCGGAGATGCTCCATGCGTAAACCGCTGATTGCCGCTACCCTCGGCATGCTGCTGCTGGCCGACCTGGCCCAGGCACAGACGCTGGTGGCCACCAGCAACATCATCGTGCGTGCCTTTGGCCGTTCGATCGATTTCACGTCCGACACCACCACCTCGATCCGTGATTCCAAAGTCGTGCGTGAAGCGCACGACGATGCCGCCAGCTTCGTCGCCAGCAACGGTGATATCCGTGGCGCCCAGCTTGAAGCTGCATTCAATACCTTGCGCGAGCGCCTGCCTGAAGCGCGAGGCGCCAGCGACCAAGTCCTGGCTGAAGCCATTCTCGCGCTGTGAATCAGGTGCGTGCCTGGCTGCTCGGCTGCGCCCTGACGCTGCTCGGCACACCCGCCCTGGCCGACCTGCAGCTTGAGCTGCAGGCTTCCGGCCTCGACCCTCAACAACGCCAAGCCAGCCAGGCACTGCTCGACGAAGCTCTGGGTAAGCTACCGCCGCGCTTCAAGCAGCAACTGGACCGGCGTGTGCAGGTCAGCTGGACTGCGCGCATGCCCGCCGACGCCTATGGCCAGGCGTCGCTGGTTTCTACCCTGGAGCTCAACAGCCGCCTGCTACCCGGGCTGGTCGACGGCAGCGCCGCCCGCGAACGCACCCACCGCCCACACGGCACCGTGCGCGAAGAGCTGTTGGCGACTGTCCTGCATGAGCTGACCCACATTTACGACCGGGCCCGGTTGTGGCCGGCCACCGAGCGCTCGCTGATCGCCCGTTGCAAGCGCCAGCAGGGCACTGTGGGCAAAATCGGCCTGCCAGAGGCGTGCCGCGGCCAGGCCGAACGGCGCTTCACCTTGAGCGATGACCCACGCCTGCTCGACCTTGCTGGCTGGCAGCAATATGTCGGCCGCCGCGGTGAGCGCGAGCAGCACAACGGCCAGTTCGTGCGCAGCCCAGACACCTATGAGCTGAGCAGCCCCAAGGAGTTCATCGCGGTCAACATGGAGTACTTCCTCCTCGACCCGAGCTATGCCTGCCGGCGCCCCGCCTTGAACCAGTACCTGCGCGACCACTTCGGCTGGGCACCCGCGCAAGACAGCTGCGCCAAGGGCTTGCCATTCCTCAACGCGGGCAGCGACTTCGCTCGCCAGCCACTGGGCGAAATCGACCCCGAACGCGTTTATGAAGTCGACTACCTGCTGGCCGAGGCCAATCAGAACTGGGTCAGCCGCTGGGGCCACAGCATGCTGCGCCTGGTCATCTGCAAACCTGGGCGGCCGCGTGGCCCGGATTGCCGCCTAGACCTCGACCAGCACCTGGTGCTGTCGTACCGCGCCTTCGTCAACGATGTGCAGTTGTCCAGCTGGGACGGCCTGGTCGGCGCTTATCCATCGCGGCTGTTCGTGTTGCCGTTGGGCCAGGTCATCGACGAGTACACCAAGACCGAGCTGCGCAGCCTGGCGTCGATCCCCCTCAAGCTCGACCGCCAGGAAGTCGAGAACCTGGTGCGCCAGGCGGCGGAAATGCACTGGAGCTACGACGGCAATTACTACTTCCTGTCCAACAACTGCGCGGTCGAATCGCTGAAACTGCTGCGCAGTGGCACCGCCAACCCGCGCCTGAACGACCTCGACAGCATCATGCCCAACGGCCTGCTGGAAGTACTCAAAGGGCGGGGCATTGCCGATACCCGTGTGCTCGATGACCCCCGCGAAGCCCTGCGCCTGGGTTACCGCTTCGACTCCTACCGTGACCGCTACCAGGCCATGTTCGACGTGCTGAAAAAGCAGCTGCCGATCAAGCAGGACAAGGTCGAGGACTGGCTGGCCTTGGATGCCGAACAGCGCCGCGGCTGGTTCGCCCAGGCCGACCTGCGCACCAGCGCTGCCTTGCTGCTGCTCGAACAGGCCAGCCTGCGCCGCCAGCTGTTGCTGGCCCAGGACGAGGTCAAGCAGCGCTACCTGAACGCGGCGGCGCTGAAGGATGGCAGCATCGACAAGGCCAACCAGACGCTGCAGCAGATGCTCGCCAACAGCGGCTTCCTCAGCCGCCCGGCAGAACTACTGGACGCAAAAGGCTATGGTCTACCGCAGCCCGATGAGCGCAAGCACCTGGAGAAAGTCAGCAGCGAGCGGCAAGCCCAGTTGCTGCGCCTGAGCACCGACTTGGACAAAGAGGTGAGGGCGCTGCTGGACCCCTCGCGGGCCAAGGAGATTGCGGCGATCGAGACCAACGTGAAGCAGGTGGGTGAGCATCTGCGAACGCTGCACAAGGCCGCAGGCGGGTTGCAGTTGTAGTCGTGACAGCACCAGACTCTTCGCGGGCTTGCCCGCGAAGGCCATGTGGCCCAACAGATGACCTACAGGCTTTCCCCAACCTCCCCAGGCAAATCCTCATCCAGGTGCAACCAGGGCAACCGGCTAGCCACCCAGATATGCCGGTTGGCCCGCACCCGCTCCGGGTGATCCAGCGTCGCCACCGTCACATCGATGCTGTCCGGGCTGTGCGAAGTGACCAATGCCACATGCGCCCCACACTGCCCGCAAAAATACCGGCTGCAACTGGCCGGCGCCACATAGCAGCTCGGCTCGCCCGTCAGCCATTGGAATGCGGAACGCGGCACCGTCAGCCAAGTCACCACCAGCCCGCCACTGACGCGCCGACAGATCGAACAATGGCAGTGGGCGACATCCGTCAGCGCCCCCTCCAGCCGATACCGCAAGCCACCACAGTGGCAGCCACCTTCGGTCACATTCTGCATCACCTACCTCCCGTCGCCTTTGTCACAGCGAAAGCTGGCTGAAAGCTTGCCCTCTTAGGATAGCGCCCACTACCGGCACAAGACCGGTCAGCCAGGGCACCCGGAATCTTCCGCGCCCGGCCCAATCAACAACAACAATGGTGATTCTGATGTATTCCTGTGCCCGCCTTCATGTCGTCCCCCTCCGCATGCTCCCTGCACAGCGCCTGACGCGCTGATCCGCCCGAATCGACTGTCCTTTCGCCGCGCCACGCCTGGAGTATTGCCATGCTGACCTTCCTCGGCTTTGCCATGGTCATCACCTTCATGTACCTGATCATGACCAAGCGCCTGTCGGCCTTGATCGCGCTGATCCTGGTACCGATCCTGTTCGCCCTGTTCGGCGGTTTCTCCGCCAAGATCGGCCCCATGATGCTCGAGGGCATCAGCAAGCTCGCGCCAACCGGCGTGATGTTGATGTTCGCCATCCTCTACTTTGCCCTGATGATCGACTCCGGCCTGTTCGACCCGGCCGTGCGCAAGATCCTCAAGCTGGTCAAAGGCGACCCGCTGAAAGTCTCGGTCGGCACCGCCGTGCTGGCCCTGGTGGTCTCGCTCGACGGTGACGGCGCCACCACCTACATGATCTGCTGCGCCGCCATGCTGCCCATGTACAGCCGCTTGGGCATGAGCCCGCGGATCATGGCCGGCCTGATCATCCTGGCCGGCGGGGTGATGAACATGACCCCCTGGGGTGGCCCGACCGCACGCGCCGCCAGCGCACTGCACGTGGACCCGTCAGACATTTTCGTGCCCATGATCCCAGCCATGCTGTTCGGCGTACTGGCGATCCTGGCCATTGCCTATATGTACGGCAAGCGTGAACGTGCCCGCCTGGGCGAACTGCACCTGCCGACCGACGACATCGACCACAGCGAAATCACTGTGTCGCAGTTCCCGGAGGCACGCCGGCCAAAACTGTTGTACTTCAACGGTGCCCTGACGGCAGCCCTGATGGTTGCCCTGATCGCAGGCGTGCTGCCACTGCCGGTGCTGTTCATGATCGCCTTCAGCATCGCCATGATCGTCAACTACCCCTGCCTGCAGCAGCAAAAAGACCGCATTGCCGCCCACGCCGGCAGCGTTCTGGCGGTAACCGGGCTGATCTTCGCCGCCGGTATTTTCACCGGCATCCTGTCCGGCACCGGCATGGTCGATGCCATGTCCAAGAGCCTGCTGGCGGTCATCCCCGAGGCCCTGGGCCCGTACCTGGCGGTGATCACAGCGATCGTGAGCATGCCGTTCACGTTCTTCATGTCCAACGACGCCTTCTACTACGGCGTGTTGCCGGTACTCGCCGAGGCCGCCAGCCACTACGGCATCAGCCCGGTCGAGATGGCCCGCGCGTCGATCGTCGGCCAACCGGTACATCTGCTCAGCCCCTTGGTACCCTCCACCTACCTGCTGGTGGCCCTGGCCGGCATCGAGTTCGGTGACCACCAGCGCTTCACCCTGAAGTGGGCAGTTCTGGTGTGCCTGTGCATAATGCTCGCCGCGCTGCTGATGGGGATTTTCCCGCTGTTCAGTAGTCTTTAATAAACACGTATTACCCCTCCCGCGATGCGCCCCAAATTGGGGCGCGTCGCCTTTACCGTTCGAAGGAATACACATGGAATGGCTGACCAGCCCGGAAATCTGGGTTGCCTTTTTCACCCTCACCGCGCTTGAGATCGTTCTCGGGATCGACAACATCATCATGATCTCGATCCTGGTCAGCCGCATGCCCAAGCACATGCAGCCACGTACCCGGATCTTCGGCCTGGCCCTGGCCATGGTCACGCGTATCATGCTGTTGCTGTCGATCACCTGGGTCATGCGCCTGACCGCCGACCTGTTCGTGGTCTTCGGCCAAGGCATCTCCGGCCGCGACCTGATCCTGTTCTTCGGCGGCCTGTTCCTGTTGTGGAAGAGCTCCCAGGAGATCTACCACGGCCTGGAAGGCGAAGACGAAAGCTCGGACGAACCGAAAGGCGCGGGCGGCAAGTTCTTCTACACCATCATCCAGATCGCCATCATCGACATCGTGTTCTCGCTGGACTCGGTGATCACCGCTGTGGGCATGGTCTCCCATGTGCCGGTGATGATCGCCGCCATTGTCGTCGCCGTGCTGGTGATGATGCTGTGCGCCGGTGCCATCAGTAACTTCATCGACAAGCACCCTTCGCTGAAGATGCTCGCGCTGTCGTTCCTGATCGTGGTCGGTACCGTGCTGATCGCCGAATCGTTCGACGTGCATGTGCCAAAAGGCTACGTCTACTTCGCCATGGCGTTCTCGCTGGCGGTCGAAGCGATCAACATCCGTATGCGCACCGCCCTGTCGCGCAAAGATGGCAAAGAGCATGATCCGGTGAAACTGCGCAAGGACATCCCGGGTCAATAAACCCAGGAAGCGCGTTTCAAGCAAGGGCCCTTCGGGGCCCTTTTTCGTGTCTGCCCGGCGGGTATGCAGTTTCTTGTGCCGGCCTCTTCGCGGGTAAACCCGCGCCCACAGGCCGCCAACGATCCCGGTGGGAGCGGGTTTACCCGCGAAGAGGCCAGCAGGGCAATCATTCATGACCGGTTGTTTCAAATCGCCGACAGCCATGCGAAGCTGGCAAGCGCTGCACAAAACAACTAAAGCTTTGAGTGGGCACTGAAATTTTACAAAACGCCCACGCTCCACTTATTGGCCCACCTGGGCCATTGGCAACAGGGGGCTTCGCCATGCTGACCCTGCTCAACCTGCTCTCGGCCGTGACGCTATTGGTCTGGGGCACACACATCGTGCGTACCGGCATCCTCCGGGTTTTCGGCTCCGACCTGCGCCGCATCATCAGCCAGAACATGAACAAACGCCCCCTGGCGTTCATCGCCGGGATTCTGGTCACCGCCATGGTGCAGAGCAGCAACGCCACCGCGATGCTGGTCACATCCTTCGTCGGCCAAGGCCTGATGGCCATGACACCGGCCTTGGCGATCATGCTTGGCGCCGATGTCGGTACCGCGCTCATGGCCCGGGTGCTGACCTTCGACCTGTCGTGGCTGTCGCCCCTGCTGATTTTCCTGGGTGTGATCTTCTTCCTCTCGCGCAAACAAACCCGCGTCGGCCAGCTGGGGCGCGTAGGGATTGGCCTTGGCTTGATCATCCTGGCCCTGGAGCTGATCGTGCAGGCCGCTGCGCCCATCACCCATGCCCAAGGGGTGAAAGTCCTGTTCGCGTCGTTGACCGGGGACATCTTGCTCGACGCCTTGGTCGGCGCGCTGTTCGCCATGATCTCCTATTCCAGCCTGGCGGCGGTGTTGCTCACCGCGACCCTGGCCGGCGCTGAAGTGATCAGCCTGCCGGTGGCCATCGGCCTGGTGGTGGGTGCCAACATCGGCAGCGGCTTGCTGGCCTTCATCAGCACCAGCATGCAAAACGCCGCCGGGCGACGCGTCGCCCTGGGCAGCCTGCTGTACAAGCTGTTCGGCCTGTTGCTGATCATTCCGGTGCTGCACCCACTGGTGGAGTGGATGGACACCTTGAGCTTCAGCCCTCAGGAGCTAGTGATCGGGTTCCACCTGCTCTACAACACCCTGCGCTGCCTGCTCATGCTGCCAACCGTCAAACCCATGGGCCGGCTGTGCAACTTCTTGCTGCCCGAACGCGAAAACGGCAATGGCCAAGTACGCCCACGCCACCTTGATGCCTCAGCGCTGGAAACGCCCAGCCTGGCACTGGCCAACGCGGCCCGCGAAACCCTGCGTCTGGGCGACATCGTCGACAGCCTGCTCGAAGCCATGCTTGGGGCCTTGCGCGGCACGCAAACCGCCCTGCCACAGCAGGTCCGCGCCTTGGCCGAGGACGCCGAGGCCCTGTACAGCGCCATCAAACTGTACCTGGCGCAGATGACGCGGGAGGACCTCAGCGAGCGCGATAACCGGCGCTGGGCCGAAATCATCGAGTTGGCGATCAACCTCAAGCTGGCCTGCGACCTGGTCGAACGCATGCTGCGCAAAGTCCAGCAGCAGAAAACCAGCCAGCGCCGCGCGTTTTCCCAGGTCGGCCTGGAGGAATTGACCGGCCTGCAGGAGCAGTTGCTGTCGAATCTACGCCTAGGCCTGTCAGTATTCCTCAGCGCCGACCCCGAGAGCGCGCAGCTGTTGCTGCGTGAAAAACGCCGGTTTCGTGCGCAGGAACGGCGCCTTGCCCACGCCCATGTCAGCCGCCTGCAACGTAAGGTGGTGCAAAGTATCGAGACCAGTTCGCTACACTTGGAGCTGATCGCAGACATGAAGCGGTTGAACTCTTTGTTCTGCAGCAGTGCCTATGTGGTACTCGGTGGCTCGGACACGGGCGGGCTAATGCTCGACAGCGTGCCGGACGAAGCCCGCTTGCCGTGATTTCGCCAACCAGGAGATCCAAGCTCGCCCATGCGTTGCCTGATGTTCGTTTGCCTACTGATCTGCAGCCTGCCCACGCTCGCCCTCGACCGCTCGCGGGTTGAAGGCTACCTGCTGCCCAACGGGCTGCAGGTCATCCTCAAGAACGGCTACGAACGTGACCACGTGGCCATCCGCCTGGTGGTGGGGGTCGGCCTGGATGACTTCGACTGCGAGCAGAAAGAGCTGCCGCACTTGCTCGAGCACTTGCTGTTCAGCGGCATCGACGAAACGGGCGAGGGCGGCCTGGAAGAGCGCCTGCAAGCCCTGGGCGGCGAGTGGAATGCCTACACCAGCAGCGCCGATACCACCTTCGTGATCGAAGCGCCGGCGCGCAACCAGCGCAAAGTCCTCGACCTGCTGCTGGCGATAATCCGCGACACCCCAATCGACGCCAAGGCCCTGGCCACGGCGAAAAGGATCATCGAGCGCGAAGATGGCGGCCACTATGGCCACCTGCAGCGCTGGCTCGACCGCCAGGACATCGGCCACCCCGCCAGTGACCAGTTGGCCACCGAGCTGGGCCTCAAGTGCGCCGAGCGCTCGAACATCGACGACATGACCCTGGAACAGGTGCAGGCCCTGCGCGACCGCTGGTACGCCGCCAACAACATGACCCTGATCCTGGTCGGCGGCCTCGACCGCCTGCTGCCGGCCTACCTGGAGCGGACCTTTGGCGAGCTGCCTGCCACCGAGCCGGAAGAGCGCCGCAACCTCGAGAGCATCAGCCAGCAGGCCGACCAACGCCGCGACCTGACCCGCGGCTGGCTGGGCGACAGCGTCAAGTTGCATTGGCTGTTCATCGAGCCGGTGCTGGACAACGACCACCAGCCTACGCTCGACCTGCTGTCACGCTATCTGGAATGGGCACTGTACGACCAGTTGCGCCTGCGCAATGGGCTGTCCTACGGCCCATCGGTGCAGCGCGAAAGCTTCGGCGACAGTGGCATGCTCAGCCTTAACGCCGACCTGGAACGCGACGACATCGACAAGGCGGTCAAGGTGATGCAGGGCTTGTTCGACCACCTGCGCAAGGAAGGCCTAGACCCGGACACCTTCGCCCGCATCAAGGACGCCAGCGTTGCCCGGGAAAGCTGGAGCACCCAAGGCAACAGTGCCTTGGCCGACTATTACTGGGGCGCGTTGAACGACTACACCGACGGCCGCTTTGCCAACCCGGTGCGCAAGTTGCGCCAGGTCAGCCTGGCACAGGCCAATGAGGCGCTGAAGGAATTGCTCAAGGACCCGGGTTACCTGCGCATCGAGAAACCGCTGCTGGGTTATGACGAGCTGTACGGGCTGATCGCTCTGCTGCTGGGGCTGATCCTGGCGGCAGGGTTGCTGCGCTGGCGCCGGCAAACCCCGCAACCACCGAGCGGTGCTACACGGCAGAAGTGATTCGGCGGTATCCTTTAGCCAGTACCGGCCTGTTCGCGGGCCCGCTCCCACAGCGGTAGACATTGCCCCTGTGGGAACGGGTTTGCCTGCGAAGCGCCCGGCACAGCCACCCTATCTCTCCTGTTGTAGACCCATGCCCCCAATTCCCCGCTTCGTCCAGCGCGTCATCGAACTGCTTAAACGCTACCCCGGCATCATTGCGCTTGGGGGGTTCCTCTCTGGCATCGGCAGCTTCATCCTGGTCGACCGCCAGGCCGGCCTTGCCAGCTGGGTAGCCGTCCTGATGCTGGTCAGCTGGGTCTGGCTGATGCTGGAAAACACCCTTACCGGCCTGTTCGCCCGCACCTTCAACCGCGAAATCCCGCAGCCCTTGCTGCGCTACGCGACGCAGATGATCCACCAGGAAACCCTGTTCTTCGTCCTGCCGTTCTTCTTCATCACTACCACCTGGAACAGCGGCCAGCTGGTGTTTACCGGCTTGCTGGGCGCTGCCGGGCTGATTTCGATCGTCGACCCGCTGTACTACAAGTGGCTGGCCCCACGACGCTGGCTGTTCCTCGCGCTGCACACCCTGACTTTGTTCGCAGCATTGCTGACCGCGCTGCCCATCATTTTGCACCTGACCACCGCCCAGAGCTTCAAGCTGGCGTTGATCATCGCCATGGCCCTGTCATTCCCCAGCCTGGCCAGCAGCTTCCCGGTGAATACCTGGCGGCGTGGCGTGGCCCTGGTGCTGGTGACGCTGTCGGTCGGGGCCGGAGGCTGGTTGCTCCGCTCCTGGGTACCACCGGCGACGCTGTGGATGACCGAAGTGGCCGTCAGTACCGAAGTGCTCAACCGCCAGCCCGGCGAGTCGCTGGACGAGATCGCTGCCAGCCGCATCAAGAGCAGCGGGTTGTATGCGTACACCTCGATCAATGCACCACGAGGCCTGAACGAGCGGATCTATCACGTGTGGCAAAAGGACGGCACGGAAGTCGACCGTATTGCCCTGGACATCCACGGTGGGCGCAAGGAAGGCTACCGCGCCTGGACCCACAAGCAGAACTTCCCGCCTAACCCGGTGGGCAAATGGCAGGTGAGGGTGCTGACCGAAGACGGGCAGGTGATTGGCGTGCTGCGCTTCAAGGTGGTCGACGACGCTGCGGCGAAGTGATGGTTGGGGCTGCTTCGCGGGCTTGTCGGGGCACCGAACCGCTGCGATGGGCCGCAAAGCGGCCCCCAGCTCCCACACTCAGCACATAATCAACAAACCAGCCCATGCCCTCTGCGCTATGATCAGCCCCTAAGCCTTAGCGCCGAGTCAGTTGCATGGAGCCTATGACCACCCCCCCCAGCGCCACCTTGGACACCAACCAGCACCCCGCCTGCCTGCGCATTGCCGGTGATTGGACCCTGGCCCACTACGCCAGCCTCAAGCGCGAAAGCGACCAGTTGCGCACGCAATGCAGCAGCGACACCGTTGCCGACCTCAGCCAACTGGGCCGCCTCGACACCGCCGGCGCCTCGCTGCTGGCCGAACTGCTCGGCTCCGAGCGCCTGTCCCATTGCACCGACAGCCTGCCCGACGCCAGCCGCGCCCTGCTGAAGAACGTCTACTGCTCCGTCCAGGACTACTGCATCCCGATCAAGGAAGCAGAACGCCCGGTGCTGCTGTTGCTGCTGGAGCGCATCGGCCGTGCCGTCAATACCCTCTGGCAAGACACCCGGCAATTGCTCGGCTTCGTCGGCCTGATTCTGGAAACCCTGCTGCGAAGGGCCTTCCAGCCGCACCGCTGGCGGCTTACCCCGGTGGTCGCTCACATCGAGCAGACTGGCCTGGACGCCGCCCCCATCGTGGCCTTGCTGACCTTCCTGGTAGGCGCGGTGGTGGCGTTTCTCGGCGCCACGGTGCTGGCTGCCTTCGGCGCGACCATCTTTACCGTCGACCTGGTGGCGTTCTCGTTCCTGCGTGAATTCGCTGTGCTGTTGACCGCCATCCTCATGGCCGGCCGCACAGCCAGTGCCTTCACCGCGCAGATCGGCTCGATGAAGGCCAACGAAGAAATCGACGCCATCCGCACCCTGGGCCTGAACCCGATGGAGCTGCTGGTCGTGCCCCGGGTGTTGGCCCTGCTGATCTCGTTGCCGCTGCTGACCTTCCTCGCGATGATCTGTGGCATCGTCGGCGGCGCGGTGGTCTGCGCACTGTCGCTGGACATCTCACCGGCCATGTTCCTGTCGCTGCTGCAGACTGACATCGGCGTGCAGCACTTCCTCGTCGGACTGGCCAAGGCGCCGTTTTTCGCCTTCCTGATCGCTGCCATCGGCTGCCTTGAAGGCTTCAAGGTCAGTGGCAGCGCAGAATCCGTGGGGGCACACACCACCTCGGCAGTGGTGCAGTCGATTTTCGTGGTCATCGTGCTGGATGCGGTGGCGGCACTGTTCTTCATGGAGATGGGCTGGTGAGCGGGCGGGAAACAGTCATCGAGGCCCGGGGCATCTGTAACCGCTTCGGCAGCCAGAGCGTGCATGAAAACCTCGACCTGGACCTGTACCGGGGCGAGATCCTGGCCGTGGTCGGCGGCTCGGGTAGCGGTAAATCGGTGCTGCTGCGCAGCATCATTGGCCTGCGCCGGCCCAACGAAGGGCAGATCAAGGTATTCGGCCAGGACCTGGCCGAGCTGCGTGAAGAGCAGCGCTCGTTGGTCGAGCGGCGCTTTGGCGTGCTGTTCCAGAAGGGTGCGCTGTTCTCGTCGCTGACCATCACCGAAAACGTAGCCTTGCCGCTGATCGAGCACGCTGGCTTGTCCCGCGCGGATGCCGAGCACCTGGCCGGGGTCAAGCTGGCCCTGGCCGGGCTGCCGATTTCGGCCGCCGACAAATACCCGGCCTCGCTGTCCGGCGGCATGATCAAGCGCGCAGCGCTGGCACGCGCCTTGGCCCTGGACCCGGACATCCTGTTCCTCGATGAACCCACCGCGGGCCTCGACCCGATCGGCGCCGCCGCGTTCGACCAGTTGATCCTGACCCTGCGCGACGCACTGGGCCTCTCGGTGTTCCTCATCACCCACGACCTGGACACCCTCTACACCATCACCGACCGCATCGCGGTGCTGTCGCAGAAGAAGGTGCTGGTGGCCGGCCCCCTGGCCGAAGTCGAGCAAGCCAACGACCCCTGGATTCAAGAATACTTTCACGGCCCCCGCGGGCGTGCAGCCGAACAGGCCGCCGCCCGCCCGAGGCAGGAGCGCTGAACGATGGAAACCCGAGCACATCATGTCCTCATTGGCCTGGTCACCGTCCTGGTGGTGGCCGGTGCCATGCTGTTCGGCCTGTGGCTGACCAAGTCCAGTGTCGACGATGCCTTCAAGGATTACGAAGTGGTGTTCAATGAAGCCGTCTCGGGCCTGTCCCGGGGTAGCCCGGTGCAGTACAACGGCATCAAGGTCGGCGACGTGTCGACCCTGCGCCTCGACCCCAAAGACCCGCGCCGCGTGCTCGCCCGCGTACGGCTGAGCGGCGACACACCGGTCAAGGAAGACACCCAGGCCAAGCTGACCCTGGCCGGGGTCACCGGCAACTCGTTCATCCAGCTCAGCGGCGGCACGCCCCACAGCCCGGAGCTCAAGGGCAAGGACGGCAAGTTGCCCGTGATCATCGCGTCGCCTTCGCCGATCTCACGCCTGCTCAACGACAGCAGCGACCTGGTGACCAACATCAACCTGCTGCTGCACAACGCCAACCAGATGTTCTCTGACGACAACATTGGCCACCTCAGCAGCACCCTGGCCAACCTCGACAAGACCACCAGTGCCTTCGCCGGCCAGAACGGCGGCATTGCCCAGGCCATCGAGCAACTGGTGCAGGTTGGCAAACAGGCCAGCGCCACCCTAGCCGAAACCCAGGCACTGATGCGCAATGCCAACGGCTTGCTCGGCAGCGAAGGCAAGCAAGCCATCGGCAATGCCGGGCAGGCCATGCAGTCGCTGGCCGACAGCACGGCAACCATCAACCAGCTGCTCAAGAACAACAGTGAGGCCATTGGCGACGGTGCCCAGGGCCTGAACCAGCTAACCCCCGCAATCCGGGAGCTGCGCGAGACCCTCAACGCACTGAAGGGCATTTCCCGGCAACTGGAGGCCGACCCGAGCGGCTACCTGCTCGGACGCGACAACAACAAGGAGTTCCAGCCATGAAACCTTCGCTGCGCCTGTTGGCCCTGGCGGCCGCGATGAGCCTGGCCAGTGCCTGCTCGATACTGCCGCCAAGCGAACCTGTGGACCTCTATCGCCTGCCCGTGAACCAGCCAAGCCGCGTTGCCACGCCGCTGGACTGGTCACTGCGGCTGAACAAACCGCTGGCCAGCGAAGTGCTGGCCGGCCCCCGGATCACAGTGATTCCCCAAGGCGACGTGGTCAGCAGCTACAAGGGCGCACGCTGGAGCGACGCTGTGCCGGTGCTGTTACGCAACCGCCTGCTCGATGGGTTCCAGCGTGACGGCCAGGTGCAGCGCCTGAGCGCCGACGACAGCAACCTGCAGGCCGACTACGAGCTGGCCGGCGAACTGCAGGCGTTTCAGAGTGAGTATCGCCCGGACGGGGCAGTGGAGGTGGTGATTCGTTACGATGCGCGGCTGGTCCAGGGCCGTAGCCAGCGCATCCTGGCCAGCAAACGGTTCGAAATCCGCCGGCCGTTGGCCGACAAGCAGGTCGCGGCGGTGGTCGCAGGCTTCGGCGCGGCCAGCGACCAGCTGGCAGGGCAGGTGGTGGCCTGGACAGTCGCCCAGGCCGCGCAGGCTCAGCCGAAGAACCAGTAGCAGACGAAGATCGCCGCGACCACCCCGGAGAACTCCGCCAGCAGTGCGCAACCGACCGCGTGGCGCACCCGCTGGATGCCCACCGCACCGAAGTACACCGCCAGCACATAGAACGTGGTCTCGGTGCTGCCCTGGATGGTCGCTGCGACCAGTGCCGGGAAGCTGTCCACGCCTTGCGTCTGCATGGTCTCGATCAGCATCGCCCGCGCGGCGCTACCGGAAAACGGCTTGACCAGGGCGGTGGGCAGGCCTTCGACGAAGCGCGTATCCAGGCCCATCCAGTTCACCGCATGGCGAATGCCATCCAGCGCCAGCTCCAGGGCGCCCGAGGCGCGCAGCACACCCACCGCCACTAGCATGGCCACCAGGTAAGGCAGCAGGTTCTTGGCCACGTCGAAGCCCTCCTTGGCCCCTTCGACAAAGGCTTCGTACACCTTTACCCGCTTCAGCGCACCGATCAGCAGAAACAGCATGATCACGCCAAACAGCGTGAGGTTGCCCAGGATCGACGACAGGCTCGACAGCGCGGCCGCCGACAAGGTACCGAGAAAGGCCATGAAGCAGCCCAACAGCAGCGCACCGGGGATCAGATACGCCAGTACCACCGGGTCCCACAGACGCAGGCGCTGCATGATGGCCACCGACAGCAGGCCGACCAGGGTCGACACGCTGGTGGCCAGCAGGATCGGCAGGAACACCATCGTCGGGTCGGCCGCGCCTTGTTGCGCGCGGTACATGAAGATGGTCACCGGCAACAGGGTCAGCGACGAGGCGTTAAGCACCAGGAACAGGATCTGCGCGTTGCTCGCGGTGGTGCTGCTGGGGTTCAGCTCCTGCAGCGCCCGCATGGCCTTCAGGCCGATCGGCGTGGCCGCGTTGTCCAGGCCCAGGCCATTGGCGGCGAAGTTCATGGTGATCAGGCCCAGGGCAGGGTGGCCCTTGGGTACCTCTGGCATCAACCTGGCGAACAGCGGGCCAAGCACCTTGGCCAGCCACTCGACGATGCCGGCCTTCTCGGCGATTTTCAGAAAGCCCAGCCACAGGGTCAGGGTGCCGAACAGCAGGACCATCACCTCCACCGACAGCTTGGCCATGGCAAAGATACTCTCGACCATCGCCGCGAAGATGCCGGCGTTACCGCCGATCAGCCATTGGGCCAGGGCGGACACGGCCGCCACCAGAAAAAAGCCGAGCCAAAGGCCGTTGAGCATCCGTGTATCCCCTGTGAAAAATGCCCGAATGATAGCGTATCGAGCTGTTCATTAGCGCCAAACGTAGCCCACCCCCCTGTAGGAGCAGCCTTGTGCTGCGAAGAGGCCGGGGCAGGCGCTGAGAACAGGACAGTTGTCACCGGCCTCTTCGCAGCACAAGGCTGCTCCCACAGTGTCCGCACATGCCATGTGAATAGGGGCATGACGCGGTCGGTGTAGGAGCGGCCTTGCGTCGCGAAAGGGGCGCAAAGCGCCCCCGGCAATCCCACAGGCAATAAAAAGCCCCGACAAGTCGGGGCTTTTTGCTCAACGCATCAGTTTCAGCGTTTGGCGGTCTGGCCAACCACTGCAGCTTCCTGCTTGTCGGCCATCAGCGAGGCGTAGTACTGCTCGCCCTTGGCAGCGTCGTACATGCCTTCCCAGCGTGCGATAACCAGCGCGGCCAGGGCGTTGCCGACCACGTTCAGTGCGGTACGGGCCATGTCCATGATGCGGTCGACACCGGCGATGAAGGCCAGGCCTTCCAGCGGGATGCCCACGCTGCCCAGGGTCGCCAGCAGTACCACGAAGGATACGCCCGGTACACCGGCGATGCCTTTGGAGGTGACCATCAGGGTCAGGACCAGCAGCAGCTGCTGGCTCCACGACAGGTCAATGCCGTACAGCTGGGCAATGAAGATTGCCGCGATGCTCTGGTACAGGGTTGAACCATCGAGGTTGAACGAGTAGCCAGTCGGTACCACGAACGAGCAGATCGACTTCGGCGCACCGTACTTCTCCATCTTCTCGATCACCCGTGGCAGCACGGTTTCGGAGCTGGAGGTGGAGTAGGCCAGGATCAGCTCATCTTTCATGATGCGCATGATCTTGATCACCGAGAAGCCGAACACGCGCGCCACCAGGCCCAGCACCATGAAGGCGAAGAAGGCGATGGCGAAGTACACCAGCAGCACCAGTTTGGCCAGCGGCAGCAGCGAGCTGAAGCCGAAGTTGGCGACGGTGACGGCGATCAGGGCGAACACGCCGATCGGGGCGTAGTTCATGATCATGTGGGTGACCTTGAACATGGTCTCCGACACAGCCTGGAAGGTACGCACCAGCGGGTCGCGCAGTTCTGCCTGCAGGCTCGACAGGCCCAGGCCGAACATCACCGAGAAGAAGATGATCGGCAGCATTTCGCCACGCATCAGCGCTGCGAAGATGTTCGACGGGATCAGGTTCAGCAGGGTTTCGATGAACGCGTGCTCATGCTGCACTTCGGCCGCGGTGGCCTGGTACTTGGAGATGTCCACGGTACCCAGGGTGCTCATGTCGATGCCGGCGCCCGGGTGGAACAGGTTGGCCAACACCAGACCGACGACGATGGCGATGGTGGTCACCACTTCGAAGTAGATGATGGTCTTGAGGCCGATGCTGCCCAGTTTCTTCGCGTCGCCAACTCCGGCGATGCCCACGATCAGCGACGAAATCACGATCGGGACGACGATCATCTTGATCAGGCGAATGAAGATGTCACCAGCGGGCTGGAGGACGTTGCTGATCCACCATGCCTTTTCCGCACTGAAATGATTCAGTAGCGCGCCGATTGCAACGCCCAGGACCAGACCGATCACGATCTGCCAGGCGAGGCTCAGTTTTGCCTTCTTCATGTCTTTACCCTTTGTTCTAGTGGTCATGGGCGCCGGACGAAAACGCGCGTAACAGAGCCGTTGGCAACGTCACGGTGAGCGAAAAGCTTCCGTCCGGTGGCCTCATGTAAGGACACCGCGAGCGAGCGACTGGGCGCTCGGGCCAGCGAAAAGGCGGCAACTATTGCGATGGGGAAGGGGGAAATCTAATGCCTGAAACGCATACCCCATGCCGATACTGCATAATGATTTACGCTAAAAATGGCATGTCGCAAGTGCTTGATTTATAACGTTCGGAATCCCGAACAAGACCAAAGCGCCATTTTTAGGCAGATTTGGCAGCGTGTTCGGAGAGGGGTAGATGGCTTGTTCGACAATCCGAATGGCCGAAATGCCACTTGCGAAGGGACCCTGGCGGGCGAAAAAAAGTTGATGTACGGTCGAGACAAAATGTGTCTTTGAGGGAAAAACACGCAAGAAGGGTAATTTGCCTGATTGCCTTGACGGTTCCTCGTTGGCTCCTCGGAAGTCAGGTCGGCACCTGGTATCCCTGATGACACCACCGACCTGAGGCTTCCGATTCCGCCTTTCCTGACCCGGCCCATTGCTGGAGGCACTCCCTGTACCCCTAGGCCACTCCGACCCTGCAACAGTCAGAACAGCCCGGCCCCTTGGTCATGTGCTGCCCCTCCTCGGGGCGGCGCATCATAGAAGGCTGAAATATAAAAAGGTTCAGCTTCTATTACGTGACAGTGCATAACCGTTCATCGGTAACGGCTTATAAAAGCTCAGTACCACTTCGGGTCACGCTTGAGTTGCTCGCGCAACATCGCCTGCATGCCATCATCCGGCTCGCCAATAAAGCGGTATTGCGCATGACGGGTAGGCGACTTGTCGCTCGGCAAGCCTTCGGGCACCTCTACGAGCATCCCGTAGGCTTGGTCCTTGTCCCAGCTAAACGCCACGATCAGACGCTTGTAGGTGCAGTTTTGCGCCGTTTCACACAAGGGCCCGACCAGGTACTGGTCGCCGTCCTCGGTGACTGCCGACATCTGCTCCTGGGCACTGCCGGTGAGGTTGACTACCCAATCGGGCAAGCGCTCCTCGCCCTTGATCGTGTCCTGCCAGGTTTCCCGGTATTCAGGGTCCGAGCCGAGCAACTGATCGACCCGGACCTGGCCGTCATTGGCCGCCATCGCCGCTGCACTGCCGCCCAGCAAGCAGGCGGCAGCCAGGGCTGTGCAAAGCTTCCTGCGCATCTTCAACCTCGACCACGTCCAAAGAAGAAGGAGGCTACGAACAGGACCAGGAAGACGATGAACAGGATCTTCGCGATACCCGTGGCGGCGCCAGCGATACCACCGAAGCCCAGTACGGCGGCGACAATGGCGATGATGAGGAAAGTGATAGCCCAACTCAGCATGGTGGTTCTCCTTTCTTTTTTGAAATCAATCCGGCTTTGGGGTACAGCACAGGCTCAGAACACCCAGCGATCCTGTGGTACGACGTTTTCCAAGGTGGCCGGTGAAGCGGTGGCATTGCTCGATGGCAGCGGGTCGGCCGCCTTCACGAGGCTGGTGGCACGGGTTGCCTGAATCTGCGTCAGAAGCGCGGTCTGTGCCGCCACTTGCTCCGCCAGACGCGCGGTCTGCCAGCTGTAGTAGAAGAGGCCAGCGGCCAAGGTCAGCAGCAGCGCCATCCCCAGTAACAGGAACTGGCGCAAAGGCAGTGCGACGTTCTGCGAGCGGTTGACGGATTGGCGGTTCATGCCGGCTCCTCCTGCTGTAATTGTTGTTCAAACCTGAACAGGTAATTGCAGCCTGCATGCCAGCCTTTGCATCAATAAAAAATCCTTTTAAATCAAACACTTAAAACAATCACACATTGCACCGAAGGACGTATCCTGCACGATGGCCCCTGGGGCGTCGTGCGAATTGCACGATCAGCCCTCGACCTTGGTCGCCACCTTGAGCAGATCGGCGTCCACACCGCGCACGCCGATGATCTGCCGGGCAATCTCGACAGCAATGGTCTTCTGCTCGCTGCTGACCACTTCGCCCGACAGCCGCACCAGGCCCTCCTCGCTGGCGACCTTGAGGTTCAGGCCATCGAGGTTGCGGCTGAAACGGAAGCTGTTCTGGATCTTGTCGACGATCCAGCTGTCGCTAGGCTGCGGCCCGGTCGGCGCGCCTACCGGGTTGTCGCGCGCCTTGGCCATGGCGGCGGTGTCCAGGCTGACCAGGTTGTTGACCAGGTGCACACCGTCGGTGGTGCGCGCCACTACGCCGGCCAACTCCTTGGCCTCTGTGCTGTCGACCCTGCCGCGCAGGGTCACTACGCCTTCGCTGCTTTGCACTTCTATAGGCGCCTTCTCGGTGGTGCGGCTCCACAGCAGCCGTGCACGTATCACCGCCGCCAACGTTGCGTCCTCCAGCCGCTGGGCATAGGCCCGCAGCTCGAGCGGGCGTTCCACCAGTTGAGCATTGACCTGCAACTGGTTGTCGACCTGTTCGATGCCGCGGGTGGCCAAGGCGACATGCTCGGCCAACTGGCGCTCGACAGTGTTTTCGACCTCACCCGATAGCCGCGCCTGCTTGCCGTCTACCACCACATCGATACGAAAGGGGTTGAGCATGCGGTTGAGCGACAGGGCGGTTTGCAGTGAGCCCTCCAGGCGGGCGTCCTGCACAGGGTCAGCGAATGCCGGGTTCATAACCGGCAGCAAAGTGGCCGCCAACACGGCCAGTCGTGGGAAAAAGGGCATGGCTGTGCCTCCTTTGTTGGCAAAAACAGAAAATAGTCGCAACCAATGTGCCATCGCGCACCTCTAAGCAAATCATCGAGATATCGCGGCTCAAGGGCATTGTTTGGCCATTGGCTAGCATGCAAAGGACAGAATCCTTCAGAATTGACCATGCAACTTGCCCGATTTTTCCCACACTAATTGAAGATCTATCCTAAGGAGCGCAGGAAATGGAATCAGCCCAGGACAAGCAAGGCCGCATTCTGCTGGTGGATGACGAGTCCGCGATCCTGCGCACCTTCCGCTACTGCCTCGAAGACGAAGGATATAGCGTGGCCACCGCCAACAGCGCCGCGCAGGCCGATACCCTGCTGCAACGCCAGGTGTTCGACCTGTGCTTCCTCGACCTGCGCCTGGGCGAGGACAACGGCCTCGACGTGCTGGCCCAGATGCGTATCCAAGCCCCGTGGATGCGGGTGGTGATCGTGACCGCGCATTCGGCGATCGACACGGCGGTGGATGCCATCCAGGCCGGTGCCGCCGACTATCTGGTCAAACCCTGCAGCCCCGATCAACTGCGCCTGGCGACTGCCAAGCAGCTGGAAGTGCGCCAACTGTCGGCGCGCCTCGAAGCCCTTGAAGGCGAGGTGCGCAAGCCCAAGGACGGCCTCGACTCGCACAGCCCGGCCATGATGGCGGTGCTGGAAACCGCGCGTCAGGTGGCCACCACCGACGCCAACATCCTCATCCTGGGCGAGTCCGGCACCGGCAAGGGTGAACTGGCCCGTGCCATTCATGGCTGGAGCAAGCGAGCGCGCAAAGCCTGCGTCACCATCAACTGCCCGTCGCTGAATGCCGAGCTCATGGAAAGCGAGCTGTTCGGCCATACCCGCGGCGCCTTCACCGGCGCCAGCGAGAGCACCCTTGGCCGCGTCAGCCAGGCCGACGGGGGCACGCTCTTCCTCGATGAAATCGGCGACTTCCCGCTGACCTTGCAGCCAAAGTTGCTGCGCTTCATCCAGGACAAGGAGTACGAGCGTGTCGGCGACCCGGTCACCCGCCGGGCCGATGTGCGCATTCTCGCCGCCACCAACCTCAACCTTGAAGAGATGGTGCGCGAAAGCCGCTTCCGCGAAGACCTGCTGTACCGCCTCAACGTCATCACCTTGCACCTGCCGCCCCTGCGCGAACGCAGCGAAGACATCCTGACCCTGGCCGATCGTTTCCTGGCCCGCTTCGTCAAGGAATACTCCAGGCCGGCCCGTGGTTTCAGCGATGAGGCCAGGGCTGCCCTGCTCAACTACCGCTGGCCCGGCAACATTCGTGAACTGCGCAACGTCGTGGAGCGCGCCAGCATCATCTGCCCGCAGGAACGCGTGGAGATCAGCCACCTGGGCATGGGCGAACAACCGACAGGCAACGCGCCCCGCGTGGGCGCGGCATTGAGCCTGGATGAGCTGGAGCGCGCGCACATCGGCGCCGTGCTGGCCGCCAGCGATACCCTCGACCAGGCCGCCAAGACCCTGGGCATCGATGCCTCGACCCTGTATCGCAAACGCAAGCAGTACAACCTATGAAGTGGCAGATGAAGCTGCGCACGCGGCTTTTCCTCAGCATTTCGGCGCTGGTCACAGTGGCCCTGCTGGGCCTGATGCTGGGGCTGGTCAGCGTGCTGCAGATGGCCACGGTGCAACAGCAGTTGGTACGGGACACCACCCACGCGCTGGAAGTGGGACTGAAACTGCGGCAAAACCTCGGCGAACAGCTGACCCTGATACTCGATGAGAACACCGCGCCGCAGAACCTGCGGCTGTTACAGGACAACTTCCAGGCGCTGCTCGACCAAGGGCTCGAACAAGGCGGTGAACGCACCGGTTTCAGTAAGGCCAGCAGCAATTACCAGACCTTCCTCCGGGCCTACCGCGACAGCCCAGCACCTGCGCGCAGCATGGGCAGCGACGAGCCACTGGGTGCAGCTTTCAACCAGCTACGCACCGACCTCATCGATTCGCACAAACAGGCGCTGGAACACATCACCCGCAGTGAAGAACGTACCCGTGATCGCGCCTTGCTGGTCAGCGGCGTGCTCGGCCTGATGGGCTTGGCGATACTGGTATTGGGCTTTGTCACCGCGCACAACATCGCGCGACGCTTCGGCCAACCGATCGAAGCCTTGGCCAAGGCGGCCGACCAACTCGGCAAGGGCAACTTCGACGTCACCCTGCCAGTCACCCAGGCCAGCGAGCTCAACCAGCTGACCCGTCGCTTCGGGCTGATGGCCGACGCCTTGCGCAAGCACCAGGCCACCAACGTCGATGAGCTGCTGGCCGGCCAGCAACGCCTGCAGGCCGTGCTCGACAGCATCGACGATGGCCTGCTGATCATTGACCGGCAGGGCCGCCTGGAACACCTCAACCCCGTGGCCCAACGCCAGCTGGGCTGGAACGACAGCCGCCTTGGCAGCACTCTGGCCGAAGCCTTGCAGCGCCCGGAGCTGGAGCAGCAACTGCGCCAAGTGCTGCGCGGTGGCAGCCTCGATCGCCCGCCAGACGACCTGAACATCGACGTCGATGAAGAAACCCGCCTGCTGACCTATAGCCTGACACCGGTCAGCCACCCTCAGGGGCCGATTCTGGGCGCGGTGATGGTGCTGCACGATGTGACCGAGCAGCGGGCCTTCGAGCGCGTGCGCAGCGAGTTCGTTCTGCGTGCCTCGCACGAACTGCGCACGCCGGTCACAGGCATGCACATGGCGTTCGGTCTGCTGCGTGAGCGGGTGAAGTTTCCACCCGAGGCGCGCGAGTACGACCTGCTCGAAACCATCGGCGAAGAAATGCAGCGCCTGACCCAGCTGATCAACGACCTGCTGAACTTCTCTCGTTACCAGAGCGGCTTGCAGAAACTCGAACTCGCCCCTTGCGCCATCGATGAGCTGCTGGAGCGCGCGCAGCTGCGTTTTGCCGAACAGGCCGCACACAAGCAGATCGAGCTGATCAAGGAACTGGAGCTGCCGCTACCTCGCATCCAGGCCGATGTCGCCCAGCTCGACCGGGTACTGGACAACCTGCTGCACAACGCCGTGCGCCATACCCCCAGTGGTGGCCGCATACGCCTGCACGCAAGGCGCCATGCAGAGCGTGTGATCATCAGCGTCGAGGACAACGGCGAGGGCATCGCCTATGGGCAGCAGGGGCGTATCTTCGAGCCCTTTGTGCAGGTGGGGCGCAAGAAGGGCGGTGCAGGGCTGGGCCTGGCGTTGTGCAAGGAGATCGTGCAACTGCACGGCGGCCGAATGGGCGTGTTTTCCCGCCCGGGGCAGGGCACCCAGTTCTACATGGCATTGCCGGTGTAGCCAGCGGGGCGGGCCTCAGGACTCATCGTTGGCCCGCCGCCCAGCCCCCTCGCGCCGGCCGCGGGTGACCAGTTCGGCAAACTGGCGGGCATTCAACGGGCGGGCGAACAACCAGCCCTGCCCATAGTTGACCCCTTCGCTGTAGAGCAGCACCGCCTGGTCTTCGCATTCGATGCCTTCGGCAATCACTCGCAGGTGCAGGTCATGCGCCATGCGGATGATGTGCGGGGCCACGCCACTGCTGGCGGCGTCATGCCCCAAGGCATCAATGAAGGCCTTGTCGATCTTCAGGCAGTCGACGGGCAAGGTCTGCAGATAGGCCAGGCTGCAATAACCCGTGCCGAAATCGTCGATCAACACCTGATGGCCCAACGCACGCAGGGCCTGCAGGTTGTCACGGGCTACCACCACGTCGATCAGGCCGCGCTCGGTGACCTCGAAAGCGATCTGGCTGGCCGAGACCCGGTGCTGGGCCAGCAACCGCGCCGCGACCCGGCCGATACGAGGGACCATCACGTCGCACGCTGCAAGGTTCACCGAGATGTACAGGTTGCGGTGCGAACGCAGCAACTGGCCAAGCTGTTCGAGCACACGTTGCAGGACAAAATCGGTGATCTGGCGGATTTGCCCGGTATTTTCGGCCAGGGGTATGAACAGGTCCGGGCTGGTCAGGGTGCCGTCAGGGCGGCGCCAGCGCACCAGGGCTTCGGCGCCGACACAGCGCCGGGTGTCGAGCTCGATGATCGGTTGGTACAGCACCTGCAACTCGCCTCGGCGCAGCGCGTTCTGCAACTCCGAGCTCATCGACCGGCGCTGCAGAATCAACTGCAGCACCAGCCAGCCGATGCAACAGGCGGCCAGCACGCTGCCGGGGAACAACAGCCAGAGCATGCCGTTCATGCGCAGGGGCAGGCTGGCACGCGGCGCGATCAGCACCAGTTGATAGTCCGGTGATTTGGTTGGCATGCGGTAGATGAGGCGGTCGCTCAGCTCCAGCAGCGACTTGTGGCTGGCCGTCCAGGCCGAGGGCGGGGGCCAGACCTGCGGTGGGCCCAGTACCGGGATTGCCCGGGTACCGTTGTCCAGCACAACCACCAGGCTGCCGCCGGGCGGCAGGTGGACCACATCGGTCAGGTGCCCGCGCGAGGTGGACACCACGAAATTGCCACGCCCTAGCATCAAGGCCGCCAGGTTTTCGTTGGGTTCGGTAGTGGTATTGAGCCAATAGCTGTAGGTCGGGCCCTTGATGTCGGGCGCCCGCAGGGGTTCGAACGCCCGCTCATCACCCCGGTTGGAGCAGGCGACATTGGCGTCCACGTAGGCCGCCTCATAAATGAAGCGCGAACTCAGGCCAACCTGCTGCAACGCCGCCAGCATCTGCGGGCTGCAACCTCGCAAGGGCTGCGCCTGCAAGATATCCACCCCTTCACGCAACTGGCCGAACACCTGTTCGAGGCGTTCGAGAAAGCGCTCTCCCCGGGCATTCATCTGTGCGCTCTCGCTTTGCTTCATCTGCTGCAGGGCAATGCCGATGCTGGCGGTCAGCAACAGCGCGGCGCTGGCCAGCGCCGCCAGTGAGGCCAGCATCCAGGGACGGTAGAAAATTTGGCGCAGCGTGGAGATGAGGGCTGACATCAAGGGCATCCAGTTGATTACTAAGGTATAGCAACTGGATCAGGAATCACCCTCGCCGTTGGGCGCCTCAGCTCAACGCATGCGGTTGAGCACCTGCAGCATGGCGGCCGTTTGCGCGTCGGGCATGCCATCGAAGCGTTGTGGCCGGAAACGCATCTGGAACGCGGCGATCACATGCCGCGTGGCAACGTCCAGCTCACCGGTTTGCGCGATGGCGTAGCCGAACCGCGCCAGTTCCTGCTGATACCAGCCCACGCTGGGCGGGTTGACGCTGAAGAAGGCTTGTTGACGGGCGACGGCGTTAGCCTCGGGCCAGATACCGATGCCGGCATCAGCCAAACGCTTCCACGGGAACAACGGGCCCGGGTCGAGCTTGCGCAAAGGTGCGATATCGCTGTGGCCAACGATGTGCCGGGGGTCGATCTTGTTGCGCGTGACGATGTCCTTGAGCAGTGCGATCAAGGACTGCACCTGGGCTTCGCTGTAGGGGTGCCAGACCCGGCCATTGGGAGTGTCGGTGAACCCTGGGTTGACGATTTCGATGCCAATAGAGGTGGAGTTCAACCAAGTGCGCCCCTGCCATTGGCTGTCACCGGCATGCCAGGCACGGCGGCTTTCATCCACCAGCTGATAGACCGTGGCCGGGCCGTCGCCAATCAGGTAATGGCTGCTGACCTCGCCGTGGGTCAACAGCGCCAATGAGCGCTCAAGCGAGGCATTGGTGTAGTGCAGGACGATGAACTGGATACGGTTGTCCTGGTTGACCGAAGGGTGGCTGCGGTCGATGCGCAGGCCCGTCGAACAGCCGGTCAATATCATCAGTAAAAGCGTTGCTAAAAGGGTCTTCATCGAAAGGGCACGTCAACGTGAATAGATAAGTTAGCCACAGTATAACGAGCCCCTTTCAGACGGCGCGGCTCAAGCAGCCTCAACGCATGCACATCAGCATGAACGCCAGCGAATTGTCTCCACTGGCGCCGTTGACGTCTATCAGCTGGGTGTTAATGGTAACGCCCCCGTCAACACTCGGCATACCAACAACTTTGGCGTGGCCATGCAACAAGCGGGTCTGCGTGCTCCCATCAATCGGCGAAACAGAACAAAACCTGGGGTCCTGCTGAACGATGTGCTTGTTGAGGTGCATCTTGTACTGCGTGAAGTAGTTGGATTGCGGTGTCTTTTCCACTTTTTCGATCCATTTCGGCCAAGATCGCAGCACTTCACCCTCGGCGCTGATATGCGCCGTCCAGTGATCATCTGCGGCCATGGCACTGACATGGAATGTCAGGCTCACTATCAGTGGCAGCGTCCATCTGGTCATTTTCGACTCCTGAGTAAGTAGTTCAATCGACCGCTGCTGGTGATTCAGCATCACGGCAAGCCAGTCTCGAACACTTCTCAGCCCGCAACGCGGTACATATTTACCCCTGCTCCACTCGATTTCGCCCCAAATCCTTGGCCCGGTACAACGCGGTGTCGGCGCGCTTGAGCACCTGGTCGCCGCGCTCGCCCGAGCGAAACGCGCCCAGCCCGATAGAGGCGGTGATCACCACGCGTTCACCCTTGAAGTGGAACGGGCACGCTTCGATGGTCGCACGCAGTACCTCGGCCATCTGGGCGGCGGCCGCTGGCGAGGTCTGCGGGAACAGCAGCACGAACTCCTCACCGCCGTAGCGCGCAATGAAATCGCGCCCTCGCAGGCGTTTGCGCAGCTGGTCGGCGACGATCTTCAACACCTTGTCCCCCGCCAGGTGCCCATAGTTGTCGTTGATGCGCTTGAAGTGGTCCAGGTCGAGGATCGCCATGGCCAGATGGCCGCCACTTTCATGCCAGTCGAGCATCTCGCGTTCCAGGTGCTCGCTCCAGGCCGCGCGATTGGGCAGGCCGGTCAGCGGGTCCAGCAACGCCTTTTGCCGCTGCTCTTCGAGGTGCTCGCGATAACCGAGCGCCTCGTGTTCCATGTTCGCCACCCGCTCGGACAGGCCTTGCAGGCGCCCGGCGAGCTCCTGCTCGCGACGATCACGCTCGTGCTTGTGTTCGTCCATGGTTACCAACAGGCCTTCGAGGCGGTTTTCCAGGATGTGCTTGAGGCTGTCCACATCGGCGGCACCTTGCACACTGCTCTGCAGCCCATCGACCTGCTTGCGCAGCTGGGTATCGAGCGCCTGGGCGGCGCTGCTGTTGTCGGCATGCCCGGCACTGGCTTCGTGCAGGTGACTCTGGAAGCTTTCCAGGCGCTCGTTGATCTGTTGCAGGTAGGTCTCGAATTCGTGCTGGCCGCTGTCGGTTATCGCCAACATCAGCACCGCTAGGTCATCCAGCACCGGGATCAGCTCATACCAATTCAGCCCACGCGCCACCCGCTCGCGCATTTCCTGGGCCTGCGCCTTGTGCCGTTCGGGCAGGCTGAGGTCGTCGAGCAGGCCGATCAGGGTCTGTTCGATGTGTGCGGCCACTTGGCTGTAGGGCGGCTCTACCGCATAGGGCAGGGCATAGGGGCCGTCTTCGCCGAAGGTGTCTTCGAGCGCCTGCGCAGGTTCTGCCTCAGCTGCGGGAGAGATGAGGGTAGTAGCCAGCTCGGGCGCCTCGTCCGGCAAGGACTCAGGTTGTGGTGTGGCCGGCGTGTCTGTGGTTTCGATCAGCGCCGGGCCCTCGGGCGCCTGTGCCTCAGTCACCGGGGCTGGCAACGGCAGCAGGGCGTCCACATCGTCGGGCTGCGGGTCCTCTGCTGTGCGCTGTACGGGGGCTGCTGCCGGCTGCGGCACTGCGTCTGCCATCACGCCCGCAGGCGCTGCTGCCAGCGTAGCCTCGGCGTCGGCGTCAGCTTCGCCGGGTTGCTCGTTCTCGCGCCCGCCAAACAAACGCTGCAAAAAGCCCGGCCGCTCTTCCTCGGGCTTGCCCAGGGCAGAGAGTGCGCGGCCTTGCAGGCCACTCAGCTCGCCCAGCAGCGGGGGCAGTTCACGTGACTGGGCGACCCCACCATCGAGCTTCTTCGCCAGCTTTTTCAGCGGCCGCGAGATGTCGCTCGGCAACGGCAGGCCTTGCAGCTGGCTCACCAGCGATGTCAGCGCATCGCTGACCTGGTTCATGCGGGTTTCCCGGCGCTGCTCGGAGTCCAGCACCGCCTTTTCCAGGCGCGGGATCAGCCCGGCAAGGCCCGCGTCCATATTGTCGCTGCGGATGACCTCGCGCATTTCCTTCATGCACGCGTCCACCACCTTGTCGCTACCTTCGGCGGCCAGGGTGCTGCGCACGAGCCCGCGACGCAGCAGGTCGAGACGTGCGTCCCAACGGCGCTCAAGCTTCTCTTGCTGCTCGATGCTCTTAAGGTATTTCTCTTTCCAGCGCTCAGCGTCGTCAGTCATGCCCAGGTCCGCAAACGGTGATGGCAATTAGCTCAAAACCGGCAGCGTATCCACAGTCAATGCATCAGGCAATCGAATCTCGACGGCAACGGGAAGGTGATCGGAAATTGGCTGCGCCAACACCTCGACACGCTCAAGCGTAAGGGTTGGGCTGAGCAGGATATGGTCCAGGCAACGCTGCGGTCGCCAGCTGGGGAAGGTGGCCTCGACCTGAGGGGCAACCAGGCCCAGATCGCGCAGGGGCGAACGCTCCAGCAGGTCGGTGGCATGGGTGTTCATGTCACCCATCAACACCTGATGGCGGTAGCCGCCGATCAGCTCGCGAATATAGCTGAGCTGCAGGGCACGGGTCTTGGCGCCGAGTGCCAGGTGCATCATCACCACGATCAGCGCATCTTCACCTTCGCCGAAACGCACCAGGATTGCACCGCGACCGGACGGGCCGGGCAAAGGGTGGTCTTCAAGGTGTTGCGGCTTGAGACGGCTGAGCACGCCGTTGCTGTGCTGGGCAAAGCGCCCAAGGTTGCGATTGAGCTGCTGGTACCAATAGGGGAAGGCACCCAGGTGAGCCAGGTGTTCGACCTGGTTGATGTAGCCTGAGCGCAGGCTGCCACCATCGGCTTCTTGCAGGGCCACCAGGTCGAAGTCACCGAGCAGTTGGCCGATCTTCTGCAGGTTGCCGGCACGCCCGGTATGCGGCAGCAGGTGCTGCCAGCTGCGGGTCAGGTAGTGCCGGTAGCGCTCGGTGCTGATGCCGACCTGAATGTTGAAACTGAGCAGCCGCAGGCGACCATCCTCTGGCAGGCCCGGAGCCTGCAGGTGATGCTCGTTGACCTGCGGCTGGTGCAGGCCAATGCCACGCGTGGTTCTGAAGCGGGGCATGGGTACGCCGCTTACTTAGCGGCGCGCTCCTTGTCGATCAGCTGGTCGGCCACTTTCAGCACGCCTTCAGGCCCGCCTGCAGTGCTTAGGTCGAAGCGGTACTTGCCGTTGACGACCAAGCTCGGTACGCCGGTGATTTCGTACTTCTTCGACAGTTCTTTGGCCTGGTTGACCTGGCCTTTGATGGCGAAGGAGTTGAAGGTGGCGAGGAACTTGTCCTTGTCCACGCCTTGAGTGGCGAGGAAGTCGGCCATGTCCTCTGGGTCGGTCAGGCGTTTTTTCTGGTTCTGAATGGCATCGAACACTGCCGCGTGAACCTTGTGCTCGACGCCCATGGCTTCGAGGGTCAGGAACATCTGGCCGTGTGCGTCCCACGGGCCACCGAACATGGCGGGTACGCGCTTGAAGTTGACGTCCGCTGGCAGCTTTTCGGCCCACGGGTTGATGGTCGGCTCGAAGTGGTAGCAGTGAGGGCAGCCGTACCAGAACAACTCGACCACTTCGATCTTGCCGGGCACGGAAACCGCAACAGGGTTGCTCAGCTCGATATATTCCTTGCCGGCAACAGGCTCGGCGGCCTGAACGGCGGTCATACCGAATACGCTGGCGGCGACCAACGCAGCGCTGAGAATCAGTTTACGCATGCTTTACTCCTGAGCATTCATGGGTCGCCTCGACGCGACCTGTACCTGAGACAGGTCGGGCCAGGCCCGAGTTCTGTAGTGTAACGGCTGCGGACGCAAAAAAGGGCGGTCCGGCCACCCTTTCATCTTTGCCTTACAACATTAACCGAATGTTAATGCGCCAATTTCTTCGCGGGTTCAGCCGCGAAGAAATCGACAACCACCTCAGTGCAGGCCCTGGATGTAGCTGGCCAACGCTTCGATATCGTGGTTGCTCAGCTTGCCCGCGATGGTGCGCATGGTCGTGGCGTCGCCATCGTTGGTACGCACGCCTTCACGGAACTCGGTCAGCTGCTTGGTCACGTACTGCGCGTGCTGCCCGCTCAGGTGCGGGAAGCCGGCCAAGGCGATACCTGCGCCGTTGGGCGAGTGGCAGCCGGTACAGGCAGGCAGGCCTTTTTCCAGGTCGCCGCCGTTGAACAGGGCACGGCCACGCTCGACCAGCTTGGGGTCGGCCGCCCCGACGCTGCCCTTCTGGCTGGCAAAGTACGCGGCGATATCGGCCAGGTCCTGGTCACTGAAGGCGGCCAGCATACCGGTCATCTCCAGCACGGTGCGCTTGCCGGACTTGATATCGTGCAGTTGTTTTTCGAGGTAGCGCTGGCCCTGGCCTGCCAGTTTCGGGAAGTTCGGTGCCAGGCTATTGCCGTCGGGGTTGTGGCAGGCACCACAGACGGCCGTCTTGGCCTGGCCGGCGGCGGCATCGCCTTTGATAGGTTGCGCAGCAGTGGCCGCACCTGCGACACCCATGGTCAACAGCAGACTCACGACTAGTTTGTTCATCAGCTAATCCAACACGGCTAAGGGTGAAATGTTATGTATCGGGACTGCCGCTCATCCAAAGGATGACCAAACGGTAGTCCTCGGCACTGCAGTCCATGCACAATCCACGCGGCGGCATAGCCTTGAAACCCTGGGTCACGTGCTTCACCAGTACATCCATGCCTTGCGCCAGCCTTGGCTCCCACGCTGCCCGGTCACCCTGTCTGGGTGCCTGTGGCAACTGCCCGGTGTGACAGGCCGCACACGTGCGGTTGTACAACACCTCGGGATCCTGTGTAGCCTGTGCGCTGAAAACCGGCAGGAACATACCGACAGCAAGCAGCCATTTCGCCATGCGGAACGACCTTCAGGGTTGGGGGCCGCGCTGCGTTCTGATGCGCGAGCTATTGTTCGACACCCCATGCCCGTTCCCCTTCGCTGGGAGAATGAGCACACAAAAACTGGGGCATTATATACTTCCGCCATCCAAACGGAAACGACACCGCTTGCCAGGCTCGGGCCTTCAGAGTCAGGCAACACCCACATCGGATATCCCATGCAAGTCAAGAACCCCATCCTCGGCCTCTGCCAGAAAGCCACATTCGCCCTCAGCGCTGCCAAGGTCGAACAATGCCCGGACGACCAGGGTTACGAGGTGGCTTTCGCCGGCCGTTCCAACGCCGGCAAATCCAGCGCCCTCAATACCCTGACTCATGCCAGCCTGGCGCGTACCTCGAAAACCCCGGGGCGCACCCAGCTGTTGAATTTCTTCAGTCTGGACGATGAACGGCGTTTGGTCGACCTGCCGGGCTATGGTTATGCAAAAGTACCGATTCCACTCAAGCAGCACTGGCAGCGCCACCTGGAAGCCTACCTGGGCAGCCGCGAGTGCCTGCGCGGTGTAATTCTGATGATGGACGTGCGCCATCCGATGACCGACTTCGACAAGATGATGCTCGACTGGGCCAAGGCCAGCGGCATGCCGATGCACATCCTGCTGACAAAGGCCGACAAACTCACCCACGGCGCCGGCAAGAACACCTTGCTCAAGGTGCAGTCGGAGATCCGCAAGGGCTGGGGCGACGCAGTGACCATCCAGCTGTTCTCGGCACCGAAGCGCCTGGGGCTGGACGAAGCCTACCGCGTGCTGGCGGACTGGATGGAGCTGGAAGACAAGCCGGCAGCCTGACGGCCTGCATAGCCCTACTTTTTGTAGGAGCGGCCTTGCGTCGCGAAAGGGTCGCGCAGCGGCCCCAGGATCTCAGCGTCACGACATAGATTGCTGGGGCTGCTTTGCAGCCCTTTCGCGACGCAAGGCCGCTCCTACAAAGACAGCACAGACCAGGAATCGCAGGCAAAAAAAACCCCGGACTTCGTATGGGGAGGGGGAAGTTCGGGGTCCAAGTCCGGACCGCTAGGGCGGGGTCCAGATATCTGCCAACACTTAACACAACATAGGAGCATCGAAGGGCTTCACCAGCCATTCAGTTACTCTGAGTTCCGCTTCACCGGTTTAGTTCCGAAGCCTTGAAAACTATTTGCGATAGTTTCATGAAACCCCAGCACTAATGGCATCTAGCTATGCCAGGATCCGCGTCACTACGTCGCAGATCCTACACAGCTTTGCAGGCTCAATCAGTGAGCTTCGTCCCAATTCGCGCCAATTCCTGCTTCGACCAGCAACGGCACATCCAGCTGTGCGGCACGGCTCATGTGCAGGCGGATTTCATCTTTCACCTGCTCGACCAACTCCTCACGCACCTCCAGCACCAGTTCATCGTGCACCTGAAGGATCACCCGGGCATCCAGGCCGCTCTCGGTCAGCCAGTTGTCCACGTTGACCATCGCCCGCTTGATGATATCGGCCGCAGTACCCTGCATCGGGGCGTTGATCGCCGTCCGCTCGGCGCCTTTGCGCAGGGCCGGGTTCTTGGCGTTGATATCCGGCAAGTACAGCCGGCGGCCGAACAGGGTTTCGACGAAACCTTGCTCGGCCGCCTGGGCGCGGGTGCGCTCCATGTAAGCCAGCACGCCTGGGTAACGGGCGAAGTAACGGTCGATGTAGTCCTGGGATTGCTTGCGGTCGACGCCAATCTGCTTGGCCAGGCCAAAGGCACTCATGCCGTAGATCAGGCCGAAGTTGATGGCCTTGGCGCTGCGGCGCTGGTCGGTGGTGACATTTTCCAGCGCCACACCGAACACTTCGGCAGCAGTGGCGCGGTGCACGTCGAGGTTGTTGCGGAAGGCATGCAGCAAACCTTCGTCCTTGGCCAGGTGGGCCATGATGCGCAGTTCGATCTGCGAATAGTCCGCCGCCAGCAGCTTGTAACCGGGGCTGGCCACGAAGGCCTGACGGATACGCCGACCTTCGGCGGTGCGGATCGGGATGTTCTGCAGGTTCGGGTCGCTGGACGACAGGCGCCCGGTGGCGGCCACTGCCTGCTGATAAGAGGTGTGAATGCGCCCGGTGCGCGGGTTGATCTGCCCCGGCAGCTTGTCGGTGTAGGTGCTCTTGAGCTTGCTCAGGCTGCGGTACTGCATCAGTACCTCGGGCAGCGGGTAGCCTTGCTCGGCCAGCTCGTCGAGTACCGCCTCGGCGGTGGACGGCTGGCCCTTGGCAGTCTTGCTCAGCACCGGCATGCCCAGCTTGTCGTAGAGGATCGCCCCCAACTGCTTGGGCGAGCCGAGGTTGAACGTCTCGCCAGCCAGTTCATAGGCCTGGCGCTCCAGTTCAGCCATTTTCACGCCCAGTTCGCCGCTTTGCACGTGGAGCAGTTCGGCATCCACCAACGCGCCTTGGCGCTCGATTTTCGCCAGCACCGGCACCAGCGGCATCTCGATGTCCATCAGCACCGGTTGCACGCTTGGGGTCTTGGCCAGGCGCAGCTGCAGTGCCTGGTGCAGGCGCAGAGTGATGTCGGCATCTTCGGCAGCGTACGGGCCGGCCTTGTCCAGCGGGATCTGGTTGAAGGTCAGCTGTTTCGCGCCCTTGCCGGCAATCTGCTCGAAGGTGATGGTGGTGTGGTCGAGGTACTTCTGCGCCAGGCTGTCCATGTCGTGACGGGTGGCCGTGGAGTCCAGCACATAGGACTCGAGCATGGTGTCGTAGGCCACGCCGCGCATCTGGATGGCCGGGGCGCCGTTGGCCAGGATGTTGATATCGTACTTGGCGTTCTGCCCGACCTTGGCTTTGGCCGGGTCTTCCAGCAGGGGTTTGAGCGCCAGCAGCACGGCCTCGCGGTCCAGCTGGACCGGGGCGCCTTCGTAGTCGTGGGTCAGCGGTACATACGCCGCCTCATGCGGCTCGACCGCAAACGACAGGCCGACCAGCTGCGCCTGCTGGGCATCGAGGCCGGTGGTTTCGGTGTCGAACGCGAACAGCGGGGCCTGGCGCAGCTTGTCCAGCCAGGCATCGAAACGGGCCTGGTCGAGCACCGTCTCGTACTTGGGTTCGACCTTGGCCGCCGGCGCGTCCTCCGGCACGGTCACGGTCGCCCCGGCCCTGGCGGCTTCGCGCTGAACGTCGGCGACCCAGCTTTTGAATTCCATCTCGGTGTACAAGGCCAGCAGTGCATCACGGTCTGGCTCGCCGCAGACCAGCGCCTCGACTTCGATATCCAGCGGCACGTCGAGCTTGATGGTGGCCAGCTCATAGGACAGGAACGCCGCCTCACGGTGCTCTTCAAGCTTGGCCGGCAGGGTCTTGGCGCCGCGGATGCTCAGGGTCGGCACCTTGTCGAGGTTGTCGTAGACGTCGCGCAGGCCGCCACCAATACCTGTCAGCAGGCCGGCAGCGGTCTTCTCGCCCACGCCCGGCACGCCGGGGATGTTGTCGACCTTGTCGCCCATCAGGGCGAGGAAATCGATGATGTGCTCAGGGCCGACACCAAACTTTTCGTGCACCCCGGCAACATCCATCACGCTACCGGTCATGGTGTTGACCAGGGTGACATGCCCGTCCACCAGCTGCGCCATGTCCTTGTCGCCGGTCGAAATGATGACCGAGCGGCCCTGCGCCGCACTGCTGCGCGCCAAGGTGCCGATCACATCGTCGGCCTCCACGCCCTCGACGCACAGCAGCGGGTAGCCCAAGGCCTTGACGCTGGCATGCAACGGTTCGATCTGCACCCGCAGGTCGTCAGGCATGCTCGGGCGGTTGGCCTTGTACTCGGCGAACATGGCATCGCGGAAGGTACCGCCCTTGGCGTCGAACACCACCGCAAACAAGCTGTCGGGGTATTGCTTGCGCAGGCTCTTGAGCATGTTCAGCACACCCTTCACCGCGCCGGTAGGCATGCCCTTGGAGGTGGTCAGCGGCGGCAATGCGTGGAAAGCGCGGTAGAGGTAGGAGGAACCGTCCACCAGGACGAGGGGCGCTTGGCTCATGAGCAGAATCAACCTTTTCGGCGGGTCCGGAGCTAGAATAGCCGGATCAATGACGACAAAGGGACAAGGTTATCATGCGTACACTCAATCGCCTGTTACTGCTCGGTCTGTTGGCAACCATGCCAGTCGTCACCCTGGCGGCGGACGACGCCCCCTCGGCCGATCCCGAGGTGACCATTCGCACGGAAGGCGATAAAACCATCCAGGAATACCGCCAGAACGGCTTCCTGTATGCGATCAAGATCACGCCGAAAAACGGCAAGCCTTATTTTCTGGTACGCGCCGATGGCACTGATGCCAATTTCATTCGTTCCGACCAGCCGGACATGCTGATTCCGTCCTGGAAGATCTTCGAGTGGTAAGCTGACGCGTATCGTTCACATCAACCCGGCACTTCCCGGCGGAAGTGCCCGTATGGGCATTTTTTCATCATGTCAGTCTTCACCCCTGTGACCCGGCCTGAGCTGGAAACCTTTCTGGCGCCGTACCAGCTGGGCCGTCTGCTCGATTTCCAGGGCATCGCCGCCGGCACCGAAAACAGCAACTTCTTCGTCAGCCTGGAACAGGGTGAGTTCGTCCTGACGCTGATCGAACGTGGCCCGAGCGAAGACATGCCGTTCTTCATCGAGCTGCTCGACGTGCTGCACGCCGCCGACATGCCGGTGCCCTACGCCCTGCGTGACCGCGACGGCAATGGCCTGCGCGAACTGTGCGGCAAGCCTGCACTGCTGCAGCCGCGCTTGTCGGGCAAGCACATCAAGGTGCCGAACAACCAGCACTGCGCGCAGGTAGGCGAATTGCTCGCGCACATTCACCTGGCTACCCGTCACCACGTCATCGAGCGCAAGACCGACCGCGGCCTGGACTGGATGCTGGCCTCGGGGGCCGAGCTGATGCCGCGCCTCACGGCCGAACAGGTTGCGCTGCTGCAGCCTGCGCTGGACGAAATCAACGCGCACAAGGCGCAGATCCTGGCCTTGCCACGGGCCAACCTGCACGCCGACCTGTTCCGCGACAACGTGATGTTCGAAGGTACCCACCTGAGCGGGGTGATCGACTTCTACAACGCCTGCTCGGGCCCAATGCTGTATGACATCGCCATCACCGTGAACGACTGGTGCATCGATGAGCAGGGCGCGCTCGATGTGCCACGGGCCCAGGCGCTGCTGGCGGCCTATGCGGCGCTGCGGCCGTTCACCGCAGCCGAGGCCGAATTGTGGCCGGAAATGTTGCGGGTCGGCTGCGTGCGCTTCTGGCTGTCGCGCCTGATCGCGGCGGAGTCGTTTGCCGGGATGGATGTGATGATCCATGACCCGAGCGAGTTCGAGGTGCGCCTGGCGCAGCGCCAGCAAGTGGCGTTGCACCTGCCGTTCGCGCTCTAGAACCTCGCCGGCTTCTTCGCGGGGCAAGCCCGCGAAGAAGCCGCTACAGGGTTACAACTGCTCCAGGCACCCGGCCAGATCACCCCCCAGTTTCTCCAGCAAGCGCTCATAGCCCTTGCCGTCCACTGGGTCGGTGCCGCCCAGGGCATCCAGCTCGGCCAGGCGCACCGGCAGCCCGGCGGTCAACGTCTCGGCCAAGCGCGGGCGCAGCGGCGGTTCGCTGAACACACAGGTCTTGCCCACTTCCTGCAGGCGTTTGCGCATGGCCGCCACATGCTGGGCGCCCGGCTGCACCTCCGAAGCCACGCTGAATACCCCGGCGTGCTTCAGGCCATAGGCGGCCTCGAAGTAGTCAAAGGCTTCGTGGAACACGAAGTACGGCTTGTCGGCGATGCCGGCCACACGTGCCTTGATGCGCCCATCCAGAGCATCCAGGCGCTCGACGAATGCCTTCAGGTTGCTTTGATAGCGCGTGGCATTGGCCGGGTCGACCTCGGCCAGGTCCGCCGCCATCTTCGCCGCGATCACCCGGGCATTGACCGACGACAACCACAGATGCGCATCCAGGCTACCGGGGCGGTGGTCGTGATCATGGTCGTCCTGGTCGGTTTCTTCATGCGAGTGGCTGTCTTCGCCAAAATGGCGCAGCTGCATGCCGGTCAGCGACTGAACCGCGATGGTGGCCTTGTCTCGGCCTTTGAGCACCCTGGGCAGGAAGTTCTCCATGTCCGGGCCGATCCAGTACAGCAGGTCGGCGTCCGCGACGCGCCGTACGTCGGAGGGGCGCAGGGCGTAATGGTGCGGCGAGGCGCCAGGCGGCAGCAGCACATCCGGGCTGCCGACCCCGTCCTGAACGGCGGCGGCGATCTGCTGCAGCGGTTTGATGCTGGTCAGCACACGCACGTCGGCCTGGGCTGAAAATGCGATGAAAGCGACAAAAAGGGCTAGGAATCGGGACACGGTGAATACTCGGCTCGCCAGAAACAGGTAACATAATAACGTCTCCATCCAGAACCGTCGCTGCCCATGTCCATCACGCCGCTGGCCAACCGCCCCCACGATCACTCCCATTGCGTACACAGCGCACTGGCCGAAGCCGATGCCTTGTGCACCCGCCAAGGGTTGCGCCTGACCGCGCTGCGCCGCCGTGTGCTGGAGCTGGTATGGCAAAGCCACAAACCGCTGGGCGCCTACGACATTCTTGCCGTGCTCAGCGAGCAGGATGGCCGCCGCGCCGCACCGCCAACCGTGTACCGCGCTCTGGACTTCCTACTCGACAACGGCCTGGTGCACCGCATCGCCTCACTCAATGCGTTCATTGGCTGCAGCCACCCCGAGCACGTGCACCAGGGCCAGTTCCTGATCTGCCGCGCCTGCCATGTGGCCATCGAGCTGGAGCAGGCCAGCATCAGCGACGCCATCATCAACAGCGCCAAGGGCGTCGGCTTCAGCGTCGAAACCCAGACCGTGGAAGTGGTAGGCCTGTGCGGCAGCTGCCGGAGCGCGGCATGAGCGACGCGCTGATCCGCCTGGAGCAGGTCGGTGTGACCTTCGCCGGCGAAGCGGTGCTCGACAGCATCGACTTGTCGGTGGCGCCGGGCCAGATCGTCACCCTGATCGGCCCCAACGGGGCAGGCAAGACTACCCTGGTACGCGCCGTGCTGGGGCTGCTCAAGCCGCACCGGGGCAAGGTATGGCGTAAACCGCGCCTGCGCATCGGCTACATGCCGCAAAAAATCCAGGTCGACGCCACGCTGCCGCTGTCGGTGCTGCGTTTCTTGCGCCTGGTGCCTGGCGTCGACCGGGCAGCGGCGCTGTCGGCATTGCAGGAAGTGGGCGCCGAGCACGTTATCGACAACCCGATCCAGACCGTTTCCGGCGGCGAAATGCAGCGCGTGCTGCTGGCCCGGGCCCTGCTGCGCGAGCCGCAACTGCTGGTGCTCGACGAACCGGTACAAGGCGTCGATGTGGTCGGCCAGACCGAGCTGTACAACCTCATCACCCGCCTGCGCGACCGCCACGGCTGCGGCGTGCTGATGGTCTCCCACGACCTGCACCTGGTCATGAGCACCACCGACCAGGTGGTCTGCCTCAACCGCCACGTGTGCTGTTCCGGCCACCCGGAGCAAGTCAGCGGCGACCCGGCCTTCGTCGAGCTGTTCGGCCAGAACGCGAAAAGCCTGGCCATCTATCACCACCATCACGACCACAGCCACGACCTGCATGGCTCGGTGGTCGCCCCTGGCACCCATGTTCACGGAGAGCACTGCAAGCATGGCTGATTTTCTTCTCTACGCCCTGCTTGCCGGTCTGTCCCTGGCGCTGGTGGCCGGCCCACTAGGGTCTTTCGTGGTGTGGCGGCGCATGGCCTATTTTGGCGACACCCTGTCCCACGCCGCCTTGCTCGGCGTCGCCCTGGGTTTCGCCCTGGACGTCAGCCCAGCCCTGGCAGTGACCGTGGGCTGCCTGCTGCTGGCGATCCTGCTGGTGACTTTGCAGCAACGCCAACCGCTGGCCTCCGACACCCTGCTCGGCATCCTTGCCCCCAGCACGCTTTCCCTGGGCCTGGTGGTGCTGAGCTTCATGCACGACGTGCGCATCGACCTGATGGCCTATCTGTTCGGCGACCTGCTGGCCATCAGCACCACGGACCTTGCCTGGATCCTCGGTGGCAGCGCACTGGTGCTGCTGTTGCTCGCCGCACTGTGGCGGCCCTTGCTGGCGGTGACCGTGCACGAGGAACTGGCCATGGTCGAGGGCCTGCCCGTGGCGGGCCTGCGCCTGGCATTGATGCTGTTGATTGCGGTGGTGATTGCCGTGGCGATGAAGATCGTCGGCGTGCTGCTGATCACCTCGTTGCTGATCATCCCGGCCGCTGCGGCGCAGCGCCACGCCCGCTCGCCCGAACAGATGGCCCTGGGTGCCAGCCTGCTGGGGGTGACCGCGGTTTGTGGCGGCCTGGCCATGTCCTGGTTCAAGGACACCCCAGCCGGCCCTTCGATCGTGGTCTGCGCGGCAGTGCTATTCTTGCTGAGCCTGGCCTTGCCGAAACGCTGAAAGCCAGGGCGCCCGAAGGCGCGCCCTGCAACCTTTTCACGGGTAAAGGGTCTGTAAGACTTGTTTTCGAGCGTGCGCACCTGGGTGTAGACTTGCTCGCTTTTTGCGCAAATAGAGAGTCGCAGGAATGAAGCCGTTCGCCTCCCGTTATCTGCTTGTAGCCGCGTTTTCCCTGTTCCTGGCTGCCTGTTCCAGCGCACCGGTCGAACAGGCCGATGCACCTGCCCAAGCCGATGCCTGGCAGCAGTTGCAGCAAAACATTGCCAGCAATGAGCTGGCCACCGCCGAAGACCAGCTGGCTGCATTGCAGGCACAGTCGCCGGTAGACCCGCGCCTGGAGCAATACCAGCGGCAGTTGGCCGAGGCGTATCTGCAGCGTAGCCAGATCGTCCTGCAGAAGGGCGATGTCAACGCTGCGGCCACCGCCCTGGCCCGCGCCCGCGCCCTGATGCCGCAAGCCCCGGCAGTAACCGGTGGTGATGCCGTCAGCCAGGCGCGCAAAGCCGAGCTGGAGAAAGCCGAGGCGGCGTTGAAAGCTGCCGAGGCCAAGCCCCAGGCGCGGGTCATCGACCCGACTGCGCCAAGTACGGTGATTGCGCTGAAGACTACGGACATGGCTGCCATGCGCCGTCAGCTCGATGAGATTGCCAAGGACGTGGTCAATTACCAGTGCGAGGTGGTGTTTCAGGTACCACGCACCGAGGACGCACCTTGGCTGAAGACCCTGCTGGAAAAGCGCGTTCACAAGCTCGACAGCAGCTTTGCGCTGAAGCAGAAGCATGAAATCCAGCGCAAATTGCCGGCGCAGGTGGTACTGGTCCCGCACCAGCGCTGAATGCTTCGCGGGGCAAGTCGGATTGCCCCGCGAAGCGGCCCTGTCAGGCTGGTACTGCTTCAGCAGCCGCCTCCCGCTCCCACACCCGATGCCCTTCAACCGCTTTCACAAAGGCATCCACGGTCTTCTGGTCATCCCCCAGCAGCAGGCCCTTGTCTTCCTTGAGCCCCAAGCTATCCAGCAACGCCTTGCCTTCCTTGGCCAGCGCGATCGCCTTCAGATGCTTGTAACCCTCTAGCAGGAAGTGCTTGGCCAGCCCACTGGCACCCAACGCATCCAACGACGCCTTGCCAGCCGGCACCACAATGCCGTCGAACATGATCGATGGCATGCCCTCCATCGACGCATCCACCGGCAGTGGCTTGCCTTGGGCGGTTTTAACCGGCGCCGACGTAGGCCCGAGCACCATGATGCGAGCACTGTGCGCTTCCAGCGCCTTGACCTGTTGATCGACGCTGGCACCGTCCACGCCGTCAGCCACCAGCACGGCAATCTTGCGGCCCTTGATGCCTACATCGCCGGGGTGGTTCATCTGGCTCAAGGCGGGCGATTTCGCGAGCTTGCTGCCTTTGACCTGAACCGTGCCGGCCTTGGGCGCAGGCAGGCCGAGGTTTGCCGCCACGGCCGCAGCCAGTTTCAGGTCGATGTTGGCCAGAATCTCATTTACCTCACGCACCCGGATATGCTCACGCTCAACCTTGCCCAGCTCGAAGCTGTAGGCCTTGATGATGTGCTGCTGCTCATTCGGGCTCATGCTCTGGAAGAACAACCGCGCCTGCGAGAAGTGATCACCGAACGACTCGCTGCGTTGGCGTATCTTCACCGCATCGATACGCTCCTGGTAGCTCTCGAAGCCGCCATCCTGGGCTGCGGCAGGGGTTTCTTTCGGCCAGCCGCCATCGATCGAGTTCGGCTCGTACGAGGCGCGGCCCTTGTGGATAGTCTGCCGGTGCAGCGCGTCACGTTGGTTGTTATGGTTCGGCGCAACCGGGCGGTTGATCGGGATTTCATGGAAGTTAGGCCCGCCCAGGCGGCTCAGCTGGGTGTCGGTATAGGAGAACAACCGGCCCTGCAGCAGGGGGTCGTTGGAGAAGTCGATGCCAGGCACGATATGCCCAGGGCAGAAGGCAACCTGCTCCACTTCGGCAAAGAAGTTGTCGGGGTTGCGGTTGAGCACCATCTTGCCCAGCGGCGTGACCGGCACCAGTTCTTCGGGGATGATCTTGGTGGGGTCGAGCAGGTCGAATTCGAACTTATGCTCGTCGGCTTCGGGCACGATCTGCACGCCCAACTCCCACTCTGGGTAGTCACCCATCTCAATCGCTTCGCTCAGGTCGCGGCGGTGGAAGTCGGTGTCCTTACCCGCCAGTTTCTGCGCCTCATCCCACAATACCGAGTGAACCCCTTGGCGTGGTTTCCAATGGAACTTGACGAAGCTGGCCACCCCTTCGGCATTGATCAGGCGGAAGGTGTGGATGCCAAAGCCTTCCATCATCCGCAGGCTGCGGGGGATGGCACGGTCGGACATGGCCCACATGACCATGTGCGCAGACTCCGGCACCAGCGAAACGAAGTCCCAGAACGTATCGTGGGCCGAGCCGCCCGTAGGCATCTCGTTGTGTGGCTCGGGTTTGACCGCATGCACGAAGTCGGGGAACTTGATCGCGTCCTGGATGAAGAACACCGGCATGTTGTTGCCGACCAGGTCGAAATTGCCTTCATCGGTGTAGAACTTCACCGCGAAGCCACGTACATCACGCACGGTGTCGCCCGAGCCGCGTGGGCCCTGCACGGTTGAAAAACGCACGAATACCGGGGTGATCTTCTCTGGGTCCTGCAGGAAACCGGCCTTGGTCAGGGCAGCATGGTTGCCGTAGCTCTGGAAGTAGCCATGGGCACCGGTGCCGCGTGCGTGGACAATCCGCTCCGGGATGCGCTCATGGTCGAAGTGGGTGATCTTCTCGCGCATGATGAAGTCTTCGAGCAGCGAAGGCCCGCGGTCACCGGCCTTGAGCGTGTTCTGGTTGTCGGCGATGCGCACGCCTTGGTTGGTCCGCAAAGCCTGGCCCGTCGCATCGCTGCGCACAGCCTCGAGGCTCTGCAGTTTGGCATTGGTATTGGCCTTGTCGGGCGTCTGGGTACCGGCGGCCTGGCTCTCTTTGGGCGCGTCCGTTTTCTTGCTGGGCATGGTCGGCTTTCCTCATCAGTCTTCAGGCTTGCCCGTGTGGGCTTGTTCTAGTAGTGACTGGAGCCCGATTGGCTACGTTCAATAAGCTTTACCGGTTGTCGCGTTATGCCCGCTGGGTTGGTGCATGACGAAATAAATGCTAAGAACAGCTATGGGAAAAGGCTAAAATGCGCGACCCCAGCTAACCGCTGACCCAAAATTCCATGCGCCCCACAAGGTTCGCTACGTGATCGAGTTCCAACATGTCCATAAGACCTACCGCGTCGCCGGTAGGGAAATCCCCGCCCTCAACCCGACCAGCCTGACCATCGAAGACGGCCAGGTGTTCGGCCTGATCGGCCATTCCGGCGCCGGCAAAAGCACTATGCTGCGCCTGATCAACCGCCTCGAAGAGCCCTCGGGCGGCACGATCATCGTCGATGGCGAGGACGTCACCGCGTTCAACGCCAACCAACTGCGCGGCTTCCGCCAGCAGGTCGGGATGATTTTCCAGCACTTCAACTTGCTGGCATCCAAGACCGTGGCCGACAACGTCGCCCTGCCGCTGACCCTGGCCGGCGGGCTGTCGCGCAGCGAGATCGACAAGCGCGTCACCGAGCTGCTGGCCCGCGTCGGGCTTTCCGACCACGCCAAGAAGTACCCGGCGCAGCTGTCCGGCGGCCAGAAGCAGCGCGTGGGCATCGCCCGTGCCCTGTCCACCAACCCGAAGATACTGCTGTGCGACGAGGCCACCAGCGCCCTCGACCCGCAGACCACCGCGTCGGTGCTGCAACTGCTGGCCGAGATCAACCGTGAGCTGAAGCTGACCATCGTCCTGATCACCCACGAAATGGACGTGATCCGCCGGGTCTGCGACCGCGTGGCGGTCATGGACGCCGGGCAGATCGTCGAGCAGGGCTCGGTGGCCGATGTGTTCCTGCACCCGCAGCACCCGACTACCAAGCGTTTCGTCCAGGAGGACGAACAGGTCGATGAAGGCGAACAGCGCGACGACTTCGCCCACGTACCGGGGCGCATCGTGCGCCTGACCTTCCAGGGCGAGGCCACCTACGCACCGCTGCTGGGCACCGTGGCCCGCGAGACCGGCGTCGACTACAGCATCCTGGCCGGGCGTATCGACCGCATCAAGGATGTCCCCTATGGGCAGCTGACCCTGGCCGTCACCGGCGGCGACATGGAAGCGGCGTTCGACCGCTTCAAGGCAGCTGACGTACATATGGAGGTACTGCGTTGATGGACGCCCTGAATTTCTTCGCCAACGTCGACTGGGCCGAAATCTGGCTGGCCACCGTCGACACCATGGTCATGCTGTTCGGCTCGTTGTTCTTCACCGTGCTGCTGGGCCTGCCGCTGGGCGTGCTGCTGTTCCTTTGCGGCCCACGCCAGATGTTCGAACAGAAAGGCGTGTACGCGCTGCTGTCGCTGGTGGTCAACATCCTGCGCTCGCTGCCGTTCATCATCCTGCTGATCGTGATGATCCCGTTCACCGTGCTGATCACCGGCACCTCGCTGGGCGTCGCCGGGGCCATTCCGCCGCTGGTGGTAGGGGCCACGCCGTTCTTCGCGCGCCTGGTCGAAACCGCCCTGCGCGAGGTCGACCGCGGCATCATCGAGGCCACCCAGTCGATGGGCGCGACGACGCGCCAGATCATCACCAGTGCCTTGCTGCCGGAAGCCCGCCCGGGCATCTTCGCAGCCATCACTGTCACCGCCATCACCCTGGTTTCGTACACCGCGATGGCCGGTGTGGTGGGCGCGGGCGGCCTGGGCGACCTGGCCATCCGCTTCGGCTACCAGCGCTTCCAGACCGATGTCATGGTCGTGACCGTGGTGCTGCTGCTGGTGCTGGTTCAAGTCCTGCAAAGTGTGGGCGACAAACTGGTCGTGCATTTTTCCCGTAAGTAACCCCAATGGGGTCGGCCTGGCCGACCCGTTCGGGGGCCGTCGCGGCCCTCACAAGGAGTGATTGATGAAGAAGCTGCTTGCTGTCGCTGCCGCTGTCGCGGCCTTTTCGGCCCACGCCGATACCCTGACCGTTGCCGCCACCCCGGTGCCGCACGCCGAGATCCTCGAGTTCGTCAAACCACAACTGGCTAAAGAAGGCGTGGACCTGAAGGTCAAGGTATTCACCGACTACATCCAGCCGAACGTGCAGGTCGCCGAAAAGCGCCTGGACGCCAACTTCTTCCAGCACCAGCCGTACCTGGATGAGTTCAACAAGGCCAAGGGCACCGCCCTGGTCAGCGTTGCCGGCGTGCACATCGAGCCGCTGGGCGTGTACTCGTCCAAGTACAAGAAGCTCGCCGAGCTGCCTTCGGGCGCCACCGTGGTCATTCCCAACGACGCCACCAACGGCGGCCGTGCTTTGCTGCTGCTGGCCAAGGCCGGCGTGATCACGCTCAAGGACAACAGCAATATCCTGTCGACCGTGAAGGACGTTGCCGAGAACCCGAAGAACATCAAGTTCCGTGAGCTGGAAGCGGCCACCATCCCGCGCGTGCTGACCCAGGTCGATGCTGCCCTGATCAACACCAACTACGCGCTGGAAGCCAAGCTGAACCCTGCGAAGGACGCGCTGGCCATTGAAGGCAGCGACTCGCCTTATGTGAACATCCTGGTTGCCCGCCCGGACAACAAAGACTCGGATGACATGAAGAAACTGGCGGCTGCACTGCACTCGCCAGAGGTGAAGCAGTTCATCAACGAGAAGTACAAGGGCGCTGTAGTACCCGCTTTCTGATCCGAAATCCATGGGGCCGCTTTGCGGCCCTTTCCGACCGGTCCGGCGCCCCGGCAAGGCCTGCGCAGCAGGCCCAAAATCTCAATCCCGCTTCACCAGCCCGGGCAACTGCGCCAGCAGCTTCTGGTTGTTGAACGGCGCACGAATGAACCCACGCTGACGCCCATCCGGCCCGACAATCGCCAGGTTACCGCTGTGATCCACGGTATACCCCGGCTTGCTGGTATCCGCCGGGATGAACGGAATGCTCAAGGCATTGGCCAGCTTCTGGGTGTCCTCGATCGAGCCCGCCACCCCGACGAAATCCTTGTCGAAGTAACCCAGGTACTGCTTGAGCTGGTTCGGCGTGTCGCGGTTCGGGTCCACGCTCACCAGCACCACTTGCAACCGGTCCACCGCCTCCTTGGGCAGTTCGCTCTTCACCTGGCGCAACTGGGCCAGGGTGGTCGGGCAGATGTCCGGGCAGTAGGTGTAGCCGAAGAACAGCAGCGACCACTTGCCCTTCAGGTCATTCAGCGCCACCGGCTGGCCGTCCTGGTTGGTCATGGTCACATCTGCCACCGTGCGGCTCTGCGGCAGCAGGATGATGCCGGCGTCGATCAGTTCGGTGGGGTTGGGCTGGTCGCGGCCATTGAGCACCTTGTTGACGGTCAGGCCCAGGATCAACGCGACCAGGGCGACGAGGATGAAGACGGTTTTCTGGGTTCGGGTCATAGATTCAGCAACAGGTAGTGGTCAAGGAGCAACGCGACGAACAGCGCGAACAGGTAGCCGATAGAGTACTTGAAGGTGCCGATTGCCGCGTGCGGGCGGCTGCCACGGTACAACACCCAGGCCCAATGCAGGAAGCGCAGGCCCAGGGCCAGGGCACAGGCCAGGTACAACGGGCCGCTCATGTGGATGGCATAGGGCAGCAGGGTGACGGCCAACAGTATCAGGGTGTAGAGCAGGATGTGCAGCTTGGTGTAGCGCTCGCCGTGGGTCACCGGCAGCATCGGGATATCGGCCTTGGCGTATTCCTCCTTGCGGTGGATGGCCAGGGCCCAGAAGTGCGGTGGGGTCCAGGCGAAGATGATCAGCACCAGCAACAAAGGCTCGGCGCTGACATGGCCGCTGACCGCCACCCAGCCAAGCAGCGGCGGCGCCGCGCCGGCCAGGCCACCAATCACGATGTTCTGTGGTGTTGCACGCTTCAGAAAGCCGGTGTAGAGCACCGCATAGCCCAGCAGCGAAGCCAGGGTCAGCCAGGCGGTGAGGGCGTTGGTGAACACCAGCAACAGCGCCATGCCCAGCAACGCCAGGGCCAAGGCAAAGGCCAGCGCCGGCAGCGGCGCGACCCGGCCTGCAGCCAATGGCCTTTTGTGGGTGCGCGCCATCAAGGCGTCGATACGCCGGTCCACCACATGGTTGACCACCGCAGCGCCACCCGCGCACAAGCCAATGCCCAGGTTGCCGAACAGCAGCACGCTCCAGGCAACGCCTGCGCGGCTGGCGAGGAACATCCCTGCAAGGGAAGTGATCAGCATCAGCACCACCACCTTGGGCTTGGTCAGCTCCAGATAGTCGCGCCAGCCTGCCCGTTGTGCGCCTAGAAGCGTCGCCACGAATCGTTCCTCATTGGGTGCGAGATATCCACGCCCACCACCGGCGTCAGGCGCCAGCCGTGGCCGACGCGCACTTTGTCGACCACGCGGATGCGGTAGTTCACCAGCACCATGCTCAGTAACAGCATGGCCCCGCCGGCGTTATGGGCCACTGCCACGCCAAGCGGCAGGTGGAACAGCACGTTGCTGATGCCTAGCCCGACCTGCACCGCCAGGGCCAACAGCACCAGCCGCGCCAGGCCAGCGAGGCCACAGCGGTAAAGCTTGAAGCTCAGCATCAGCAGCACGGCACTGACCAGCAACGCACCCAACCGGTGGCTGATGTGGATGGCCGTGCGCGCATCGCTGTCCAGTTGCCCGCCTAGGTAGTTGGGGCCGACGTGCTGGGTCAGGTGGAAGCCGTTGCTGAAGTCCGCCGCCGGCCACCACTGGCCATGGCAAGTGGGCAAGTCGATACAGGCGACCGCCGCATAATTGGCGCTGACCCAACCGCCCAGGGCGATCTGGCCGACCACCACCAGCAGCGCCAGAGCCGCAATGCGGCGTAGGCTCAGCGGTAGCTTAGGCAGCGGCGCAAAGGCCCGGGACAGCCGCAGGCACAGCAGAAACAGCAGGCTCAAGGTGGTGAACCCACCCAGCAGATGCGCGGTGACGACTTGCGGCCAGAGTTTCAGCGTCACTGTCCACATGCCAAACGCCGCCTGGGCCAGCACCACCGCCAGCAAGAGCACGGGCAAGCGGTAGGGCTGGCCATCACGCGCATGGCGGCGTAAGGCCTGCAAGGCCAGCCAGGCGATCACCAGCGCCAGGGTGCCGGCGAAGTAGCGATGGACCATTTCGGCCCAGCCCTTGGCGGCCTCCACCGGGTGTTCGGGGAAGTGCACTTCGGCGTGGGCCAGCTGAGCGTCGGTCTTGGGCACACTGATAAACCCATAACAGCCTGGCCAATCAGGGCAGCCCAGGCCGGCATGGGTCAGGCGGGTATAGGCACCGAGCAACACGACCAGCAGTGCCAGCAGGGTGGCGAACACAGCGAGGCGCAATCCGGGTCTGGCCATGGCAGGCTCCTAGCCGATGTTGGAGAGCTTGAGCAGGTGGCGCAGGTCGTCCAGCACGTGCTTGCCGTTGGCCTTGCTGTCGTAACGCAGCACCAGGTTGCCGTGGGGGTCGACGATCCACAGTTGCGGGCCAGGCTCGCCTACCTGCTGCAGGTAGCGCGGAGCATCCAGTGGGTAGCGTTGCAACTGCGGGTACTCGCGACCAAGCAGTGCCTGGTAGTCGGCGGTCAGCGGTCGGGCGGTTGCCAGCGCATGGCTTGCGCGGCTGGCATCGCGGCCCAGGCCGACCTGGATTTGCCGGGCCAGATACACCAGGCGCTGGCAGTCCTCGGTACAGGCTTCGGGCGCACTGACCAGCAACTGCCAACGCTCGTCCTGGCCTGCCACGCCGATATCCGTGCGGCTTTCACCATTGCCGATCATCGCGCCGTGATAGCTGCGGCCTTCCGGCACCCAGAACTTGAGCTTGTACATGCTGGTGGCCAGGATCATCGGGCCGAGCACAACCAGCAGTATCAGGACCAGCTGCAAACGCCCGCGGGCTCTGGGCTTGCGGCGCTCAGGCACTTCCAGTGGGCTGGTGGTGGCGACCATGGTGGTTCTCCTTCTTGTTGTTGTGCCAGCCAAAGTAGAGGTAAAGCAGCACCAGCGCGGCGGCCAGGGCAAACCACTGCACGGCGTAGCCCAGGTGCTTTTCCGGGCCCATCGCGACCACTGGCCAGTCCAGGCGATAGGCGGCCGGGCCGGGTTGCATCCGCAGTTCATGGGCGAAGCCTTCACGGCTCAGCTGCTGCCACAGCTGCGCGGCATCGATGGCGGTCAGCAGGTGCGGCCATTGGCCCCCGGCCGGGTCGGGGTGCAGTTGGAAGGTGCTGCCGGGCGCCACATAGACCGAAGCATCCAGCGCCAACGCCTGCGCCGGGGTCTCGAAGTGCACCGGCACGCGGCGGTCCGGCCAGGCTAACCAGCCACGATTGACCAGCAGCCACAGCCCGCTGGGCTGGTCATGGAAGGGCTGCAGCAGCTCGACACCGGCCTGGCCGTCGCGCATGCGGTTGTCCAGCAGCAGGCTGTGTTCGGCATCGAAACGGCCATACAGGTGCACGCGGCGAAAAGCGCTATCGTCGCGTTGCTGCAGTTGGGCAGTAGAGAGGGGCGCATCAATGCTGCGCTCGGCATAGGTCGCCAGCAGCGCGCGCTTTTGCTCGGCGCGGCCCAGTTGCCAGCAGCCAAGCGCGATCAAGCCCGGCAGCAGCGCGAGCACCACCAGGGTCGGTAGCCAACCTGGGCGAAACGGCCTCACGGGCGCCTCGCTATACTTATCCACATCACTGCATCCCCCCGGAGAAGCGCCATGCTCAAGGCCGCAATTGTCCTGATGCTGTTGGCCACGGTTGCCAGCCTGTTCAGTGGGCTGGTGTTTCTGGTCAAGGACGATGAAAACTCGACGCGCTTACTGAAAGCGCTGACCGTACGCGTGACCCTGGCCGCCTTGACCATCGGGCTGGTGGCTTACGGCTTGATCAGTGGCCAGCTGGTCTCTCACGCGCCCTTCTGAATCACCCCACACTCGCTTTTTGTAGGAGCGGCCTTGCGTCGCGAAAGGGGCGCGAAGCGGCCCCAGGTTTTATGTGGTGACATAAATCGCCGGGGCCGCTTCGCTGCCCTTTCGCGACGCAAGGCCGCTCCTACACAAAGCAGTTGCAGGCCAGGTTTCAAAGCACGTACACAAAGATGAACAGCCCGACCCACACCACATCGACGAAGTGCCAGTACCAGCTGGCCGCTTCGAAGCCGAAGTGCTTGTCGGCATTGAAATGCCCGCGCAGGATGCGCACGAACATGACGATCAGAATGATCGTGCCCAAGGTCACGTGGGCACCATGGAAGCCGGTGAGCATGAAGAAGGTCGCGCCGTAGATCCCCGACCCCAGCGTCAGCCCCAGCTCGGTATAGGCCTCGTGGTACTCGAAGGCCTGCAGTGCGATGAAGCTCAGGCCCAGCACGATGGTCAGCGCCATCCACAGCTTCAGCGGCCCACGGTGGTCACGCCGCAGGGCGTGGTGGGCAATCGTGATGGTCACGCTCGAACTGACCAGCAAAATGGTGTTGATCAGCGGCAGGTGCCAAGGGTCGATGACTTCCTTGGGCGGCGGGAACAGTTTCGGGTCCGGGGTATGCAACAGCGGCCAGGTGAATTCGAACGTCGGCCACAGCATGTGCGCGACGCCCTTGGCACCTTCGCCACCGAGCCAAGGCCCGGCCAGCACCCGCACGTAGAACAGCGCACCGAAGAAGGCCAGGAAGAACATCACTTCCGAGAAGATGAACCAGCTCATGCCCCAGCGGAACGAGCGGTCCAGCTGCGCGCTGTAGAGCCCGGCGCGGCTCTCTTTCACCACCGCGCCAAACCAGCCGAACAGCATGTAGGCCAGGAACAACGCACCGACGAAGAAGATCAGCGGCCCATGCGAGTCGGGGTGCCCGGCCTTCATGTCGTTGAACCAGGTACCCAGGCCGAACACCGTGATGAACATGCCGATGGTGGCGATGATCGGCCACTTGCTCTGCGCCGGAACGTAATAGTGCTCATGACTTGCCATTGCTGTTCTCCTTCCCTTAACGGGCGCCCTGGACGTCCTGGGCCGCAACATGCGCGACCGGCGGGTGGCGAGCGGTGATGTCGAACAAGGTGTAGGCCAGTGTCAGGTGCTTCACGCTGGCCGGCAGGTCGCGGTCGACGATGAAGCGCACCGGCATCTCGATGCGTTCGCCGGGCTGCAGCACCTGCTGGGTAAAGCAGAAGCACTCGGTCTTGTGGAAGTACGCCGCGGCCTCGGCCGGGGTGATGCTGGGTATCGCCTGCGCGCTCATGGGTCGGTCGGTCGGGTTGTGCGCGACGAAGATCATCTGGTTCACCGCCCCCGGGTTGACCTCCAGTTGGTCAGCCGTGGAGTAGAAGTCCCAGACCATGTCGCTGGCATTGGTCGACATGAACTGCACGCGCACCGAACGCGACGGGTCGCTGACCTGGCTGCCCTCGTATTGCCCGCCGGTCTTGCCGTTGATGCCGAAGGCCTTGCACATCACGTCATAGATCGGCACCAGGGCGAAGCCGAAGGCGAACATCACTACCGTCAGCATCAGCAGGCGCGTTACCAGGCGTTTCAGCGACAGGCCGTTCATGGCGGGTTCCTATTTCACTTCCGGTGGTGTCTGGAAGGTGTGGTAGGGAGCAGGCGAGGGGACCGACCATTCCAGGCCCTCAGCGCCATCCCAAGGCTTGGCCGGTGCCGGCGCCCCGCCGCGGATGCACTTGATGACGATGAACAGGAAGAAGATCTGCGTGGCGCCGAACATGAAGGCACCGATCGACGACACCATGTTGAAGTCGGCGAACTGCAGGT